>TARA_B100001121_G_scaffold166764_2_pt1 | contig 86646 bp, 78 predicted proteins | sample TARA_B100001121 | Tara Oceans TARA_B100001121 (sample SAMEA2622817) | marine metagenome | biome: marine biome (ENVO:00000447); feature: surface water layer (ENVO:00002042); material: "saline water (ENVO:00002010), including plankton (ENVO:xxxxxxxx)" | depth 5 m
GGATTCTGATTCCCGGCGACCCCTGATCATTGAAACACACTGAAGATAGAAACGGAGAAGAAACAATGTCCGTCAAACCACTTGAAGATCGCGTGCTCGTCCGGCCCCTCGAGGCCGAAGAGAAGACCGCATCCGGCATCTACCTTCCCGAGTCGGCGAAGGAGAAGCCCATGCAGGGAACCGTCGTCGCGATGGGGCCCGGCAAGATGCTGGACAACGGCGAGCGCGTCGAGCCCTCGATCAAGAACGGCGACACCGTCGTGTACAGCAAGTACGCCGGCACCGAGGTCGAGATCAAGAATGAAACGCACCTGATCATCCGCGAGAGCGAACTGCTCGGCATCATCGAGTAAGTCCCTCGCGCAGATTCAAGAGCACGTCCGTCCGGACGTCGGGAAGAGCACCATGTCAACCAAGCAGATGAAATTCGATACCGATGCCCAGAACGCCTTCAAGGAGGGCATCGAACAGATGGCGCGAGCCGTCTCCGTCACGATGGGTCCGAGCGGCCGCAACGTGGTCGTCCAGAAGTCCTACGGCGGTCCCGCCGTCACGAAGGACGGCGTCTCGGTCTCGCGGGAGGTCGAACTCCCCCAGGCGTTCCAGAACATGGGCGCCCAGATGGTCCATCAGGTCGCGAAGAAGACGGCCGATCTGGCCGGTGACGGCACCACGACCGCGACGGTCCTCGCCGGATCCATCTTCAAGTCCGGCCTGCGCCACGTGACGGCGGGAGCCAACGCCGTGGCGATCCAGCGCGGTATCAACGCCGCCGCCCAGGAGGCCGCCTCCTACATCGAATCCATCTCCCGCTCCTGCGCCGGACGCGAGGATCTCCGCAAGATCGCAACCGTCTCCGCCAATCACGACAGCTCGATCGGCGACATCATCTCCGAGGCGCTGGACACCGTTGGGGCCGACGGAGTGGTGGAGGTCGAGGAGGGCAAGACGTCCGAAACGACGCTCGACTACGTGGAAGGCATGGCCTTCGACAAGGGGTACCTCAGCCCGTACTTCATGACCGATCCCAAGACGACGGAGTGCGTGCTCGAGGATGCCGCCATCCTGATCCACGAAAAGAAGATCTCGAATCTCGCGGATCTGCTTCCGCTGCTGAACAAGACCGCGACCGCGGGCAAGCAGCTGCTGATCATCGCGGAGGACGTCGAGAACGAGGCGCTGGCCGCACTTGTTGTCAACCGGCTGCGCGGCGTGCTCCAGATCTGTGCCGTCAAGGCCCCCGGCTTCGGTGAGCGGCGCAAGGCCATGCTTGGCGACATCGCCGCCATGACCGGCGGATTGTTCATCTCCGAGGATCTCGGTCGCAATCTGGAGGACGTCGAGCTCGACGAGCTCGGAACCGCCCAGCGGATCGTGGTGACCAAGGACGGAACGACGATCATCCGGGGCGCCGGAGCCAAGGAGGACATCGAGTCCCGCGCTTCGCAGATCCGGCTCCAGATCGAGAAGACGACCAGCGACTACGACCGCGAGAAGCTCCAGGAGCGTCTGGCCAAGCTCACCGGCGGCGTCGCCATCATCTCCGTGGGCGGTGCGACCGAAGTGGAGATGAAGGAGTGCAAGGATCGTGTGGACGACGCGCTGTCCGCCAGCCGTGCGGCCGCCAAGGAGGGCTACGTGCCCGGCGGAGGCGTCTCGTTCATCCGTGCCCAGCAGCATCTTCGTTCCAAGGCCGCGTCCATCGAGGGTGACGAGGCGATCGGCTACGAGATCCTCGCCCGTTCGCTCGAGGCGCCCGCCTGGCACATCGCGGAGAACTGCGGCATGGACGGTGATGTCGTGGTCGAGAAGATCCGCGACGGCGAAGGCGACTTCGGCTACGACGCCGGTGCGGATGTCTACGGCGACCTCGTCGAGCGGGGCATCATCGATCCGGCCCTGGTGGTCTGCGTGTCGATGAAGAACGCGGCGTCGGTCTCGGGCCTCCTCCTGACGACCGACGTGGCGATCACCGATCTCGAGGACGACGCCGATCCGATCCAGAACGCGATCGTGTAACTGACCGGGAGTCGGACGCATGGCGACGACGCGGTGCTACTACGAGATCCTCAACGTCGAACGCACCGCGTCCGGTGACGAGATCAAGCGCTCGTATCGTCGTCTGGCGATGAAGTTCCATCCCGATCGGAACCCGGACGATCCCGAGGCCGAGGTGCGGTTCAAGGAGGCGGCCGAAGCCTACGAGGTGCTGGCCGACGAGGAACGGCGCCGCATGTACGACCAGTACGGCCGGGACGGACTGCGGTCCCGCCCGGGCCACGACTTCCGCTCGATGAATCCGGAGGACATCTTCTCGATGTTCGACGAGATCTTCGGTGGCGGGCGTCGGGGTCGTGGCGGCGGTGGTCGGCCCCGGGCCCAGGGCTACGACCTCGAGACCGAGGTCGAACTCGAGCTCGAGGAGGTCTTGACCGGTGCGACGCGGGAGGTCGCCTTCACGCGGCTGGACGTCTGCCAGACCTGCAACGGTTCCGGAGCCAAGCCGGGCACGCAGCCGGTCGCCTGTCAGCGTTGCAGCGGCTCCGGTCAGGTCACCCAGGCCGGTCTCGGTGGCATGTTCCGCATGGTGGTCAGCTGTCAGGACTGCGGCGGGCGGGGGTCGGTCATCATGGATCCCTGTCCCGACTGCGGCGGGCGGGGGCGTGTGCCGGTCGATCGTCGGATCGAAGTCAAGATTCCCGCCGGCATCTCCGCGGGTCAGGCGATCCGGATTCCCAACGAAGGCGAACCGCCGCCGCCGGAGGCCGATCCGGCTGGAGAGGGCCCGCGTGGCGATCTGCACGTCGTGACGAGGGTCAAGGAGCACGAATGCTTCGAGCGTGACGGGGACCATCTGATCGTCGTCATGCCGGCGGTCTTCACCCAGTTGGCGCTGGGTGCGGAAGTCGAGGTTCCCGGTCTGGGAGAAGAGGAACTGCACGAGCTGTCGATTCAGCCCGGTACCCAGCACGGAGCGTTGTTCCGGATCACCGGAGCGGGCGTCCCCAATCTCCGGACCGGTCGACGAGGAGACCTCGTCGTCGTCGTCAAGCTCATCGTGCCGTCGAAGCTCGACGAGCATCAGAAGGAACTCCTCCGTTCCTACGCGGAGACGGAGGAGGTCGAAGTCGGGGCGTCAAGCCCGTCGTTGTGGAATCGAATCAAGGACGCCGTCACCGGTCGTCATTGAGAAGCAAAGGAGGCGTCGTGATGCGCCCCGAAGACACCGACATGGAACAGCCGACGGCCGAAGAGGTCCAGGATGTGGTGCAGGACGAGACGTCCGAGGACGCGGAGCCGGCACGACTGACTCCGGACGAGATCGAGGAGGTCATCGAGGACGGCGACGAACTCACCCGGCGCTGCGTGGAGCAGCTGCTCGAGGACTGCAACGCCGCCGCCGAGTCCCGCCAGCGTGCCCTCGCCGACTTCAAGAACTTCCAGCGCCGTGCGACGGAGCAGGAGCAGCGGATGCACCTCATCGTGTCCGCCGGCGTCCTCCGTTCGGTGCTGCCGGTGCTCGACCAGCTGGACATGGCCCTGCAGCAGGATCCGGACCAGGTCGGTTCGGACCAGATCCTCTCCGGGGTGCAGATCGTCCGCGACGAACTGGACAAGGTGCTCGGCGAACAGGGAGTGGATCGCATCGAACCGGTCCCCGGAGACGAGTTCGACCCCACCCGGCACGAAGCGATGCTCAAGCAGGAGGCGGACGGCGTCGAGTCGGGCCGGATCACCAGCCTGCTCCAGGTCGGCTACCAGAAGAGCGACCAGGTCCTGCGTGCCGCCAAGGTGGCGGTCGCCCCCTGACCCGCCATGCCCACCTACGACTACCGATGTGAGGCATGCGATCACGAGTTCGAGCTCTTCCAGCAGATGAGTGCGCCGGTCGAGACGGTCTGTCCCAAGTGCGGGCTGGAGTCGCTGCGTCGACTCGTCGGAACCGGCGGGGGCATCCTCTTCAAGGGATCGGGCTTCTACGAGACCGACTACCGCAGCGCCTCCTACAAGAAGGCGGCCGATTCCGATCGGAAATCGAACGATTCCGCAGCCAAGCCAACCGAGACCGGCGGTACCAAGAAATCATCCGATTCGTCGGGCGGCTCGGGATCGTCCAGAGGTTCGTCGGGCAGTTCATCCGGTTCCGGTGCGGACTGACACCATCTGCGTGTACCGTGTGCACGCTCACGAAGGAAAACGATGCCCGCCGCCTTCATTCCCCGCATCCTCACCGAGGTCTCCTCGCTGACCGACGACCCGCCGACACCGGCGCAGCTGGCGCGACGGATGAAGGTGTCCGAGGCGGACGGCGAGCGGTTTGACCGTGCGATCGAGCAGCTGGTCTCCGATCGTCGAATCAGGCGGGGCCGCGACGGCCGACTCCGTCTTCCGGAGATGGGCAACGAGATCGTCGGGATCTTCCGACAGACCCGCCGCGGGTTCGGATTCGTGGTGCCCGAGCGCCCCACCCGCGAAGGTGATCTCTACATCGCGGTGCACGACACCGGCGGCGCCCTGACCGGCGACCGGGTGCACGCGGTGGTGACGGGTCGCCGCAGGCGGGGACGGACGCAGCAGCCGACCGGTCGCATCGACGAGGTGCTCAAGCGGGCGCAGACCGTCTTCGCCGGACGACTGGTCCGCAAGCACGGTCGCTGGATGATCGAACCGGACGGCCGGAGCCTGCGCTGCGATGTGCTGGTGGGGGATCCCCATGCCCGGGGCGCCGGTGAAGGCGCGAAGGTCGTCTTCGAACTGACCTCCTGGCCCGAGGGCGACTACATGGCCGAGGGGGTCATCACCGAAGTACTGGGTGCGTGCGGGGAGCCGCACGTCGAGACGCAGGCCGTGATCGCCGCCAGCGGATTCTCCGTGGACTTTCCCGCCGAGGCCACGAACGAGGCCCGTGAGGCCATCGGGCGATTCGACTCCGCCGGGTGCGAACCCGGACACCGCGAGGATCTTCGGGATGCCCTGATCTTCACCATCGATCCGCCGGAGGCGAGGGACTTCGACGATGCGATCTCGGTCGAATGGGACGAGTCGTCGAGGCGGTGGACGTTGGGCATCCACATCGCCGATGTGGCACGATTCGTGCCGTACGGTGGTCCGCTCGATCGCGAGGCGACCGGTCGCGGAAACAGCGTCTACCTGCCGAACCACGTCATTCCGATGCTGCCGGAGATCCTCTCCAACGGCGTCTGCTCCCTCCAGGAGGGGGTCGATCGATTCACGATGTCCGCCTTCATCCAGTTCGACGAACGCGGCGAGGTGCAGGGGCAGCGGTTCTGTCGATCGATGATCCGTTCCTGCAAGCGTATGACCTACCTCGAGGCCCAGGCCCTGATCGACGGTGATCCCGACGAGGCCGCCAAGCACGCCCGGACCGATACGCCCGTGTCCGAGGAGCTGCTCGAGGCGATGCGCCTGTCGGACCGTCTGGCGAAGACCCTGCGGAAGCGGCGGCAGCGCGACGGGATGATCGTGCTCGATCTTCCCGAGGCCGAACTCTTCTTCGACGACCGGGGTCGGGTGCGGGACATCCTTCCCGAGGACGGCGCCTTCACCCACACCCTGATCGAGATGTTCATGGTGGAGGCCAACGAGGCCGTGGCCAGGCACTTCGAGGACATCGAGATCCCCGCCATGCGGCGCATCCACCCCGAGCCGAGCTTCGACGACCTCGAGGAGGTCCGCACCATGGTGAGCGGACACGGGGTGAAGATTCCGGACCATCCCACCCGGAAGGATCTCCAGCGGGTCCTCGATGCGACCCGCGACACTCCGGCGGCCCGGAGCGTGCACTTCGCGATCCTGCGTTCACTCACGAAGGCTTCGTATTCGCCGCTGCCGATCGGCCACTTCGCACTGGCGTCGAACCAGTACGTGCACTTCACCTCGCCGATCCGACGCTACCCGGACCTGACGGTGCACCGGGCGCTCGACGCCTGGCTCGACGCGACGGAGAACGGGACGAAACCGTCGTCGCTCGGCCGCAAGCGGATGCGCGCCGAACTGGCGAAGGACGAACGCGTGCTCGGCGAGCAGGACCTGGTCGTCCTCGGTGCACAGTGTTCGATGACCGAAGAGCGGGCCACCGCGGCCGAACGCGATCTCAACCAGTTCTTCAGCCTTCTCTACGTCGAGGAGCATCATCTCGGTGATGTGCTTCCCGGCGTCATCTGCGGATTCAACCGCGGGGGATTGTTCGTCTCCCTCGATCGCTATCTGGTCGAAGGCACGGTCCGATGGAGTGCCATGGACGGCGAGGGTGGCGGTCGGTCGGACCGGTGGAGCGAGATCGGCGGAACGGGACGGATCGTGGCCCAGCGGTCCGGGGCCGTGCTGGCGATCGGGGATCCCGTGACCGTGCAGGTCGTCCAGGTCAGTCCCGCGGGCCGCTACATGGATCTAATGCTCGTGAACCGCCCGGAACGCTACGCCCGCAAGGAAGACCGGCGTTCGCGGAACGCCCGCTCGGGCAAGCGGTCCGGCAAGCGGTCCGGCAAGCAGTCGGGCAAGCGGTCCGGAAAGAAGCGACGCCGCTGAATCCGCTAGGCTGGGGCACCCAAGGAGGTGCCCATGTCCGATCAGCAGAGCAGTTTCGATTCCGTCCTGAGTGAAGATCGCGTCTTTCCCCCGTCGCCCGACGCGGGTGCTTCGCTCGGCGGTGCCTGGATCGATTCGATGGAGTCCTACCGCGACCTGCACGCCAAGTCGGTGGCCGACCCCGAGGGATTCTGGGCCGCGGCGGCCGAGGATCTCGACTGGTTCAGTCACTGGGACACGGTGCTGGAATGGAACCTGCCCGATGCCCGCTGGTTCATCGGCGGCACCCTGAACGCCTGCTGGAACTGCGTCGACCGGCACGTCGAAAGCGGACACGGCGACGAAGTCGCCATCGTCTGGGAAGGCGAGCCCATGCCCGGGGGCGAACCTGATGTGCGGCATCTCACCTACGCGGAGGTGCAGGACAAGGTGATCCGGTTCGCGGCGGCATTGAAGGGCCTCGGCATCGGCAAGGGTGACATCGTCACCATCTACATGGGCATGGTGCCCGAACTGGCCATCGCCTGTCTCGCCTGCGCCCGCATCGGCGCGCCGCACTCGGTGATCTTCGGAGGCTTCTCGTCCCAGGCGATCGTGGATCGGGTCGAGGATGCCGACAGTCGCATCGTGATCACCTGCGACGGGGCGTGGCGCCGGGGATCGATCGTGCCCCTGAAGGACAACGTGGACGAGGCGGCCCGCAACACGGACCGCATCGAGCATGTGGTCGTCCTCAAGCGCTGCGAGAACGAGGTGCAGTGGATCGACGGTCGTGACGCGTGGTGGCACGATCTGATGGAGTCCGGCGACGGCCCCGTGGAGTGTCCGTGCGAGCCCATGGACAGCGAGGACATGCTGTTCCTCCTCTACACCTCCGGTTCCACCGGAAAGCCCAAGGGCATCATGCACACGACCGGCGGATACATGGTCTACACCATGCTCACGAGCCGCTACACCTTCAATCTGCGTCCCGACTGCGACCAGATGTACTGGTGCACGGCGGACGTGGGCTGGATCACCGGGCACAGCTACATCATCTACGGGGTCATGGCGAACCGCGTGCCCACCCTCATGTACGAGGGGGCTCCGAACCATCCCGAGCCGGATCGATTCTGGTCCATCGTCGAGCGGCACAAGGTCACGCAGTTCTACACCGCACCGACCGCCATCCGTGCGTTCATGAAGTGGGGAGACGAGCATCCGGCGAAGCACGACCTCTCCAGCCTGAAGCTGCTGGGCACGGTCGGTGAGCCGATCAACCCCGAGGCCTGGATGTGGTACCACCGCGTCATCGGCTCCCAACGGTGTCCCATCGTCGACACGTGGTGGCAGACCGAGACGGGCGGACACATGATCACGCCGCTGCCGGCCGTGACGCCGACGGTGCCTGGATCCTGCACGCTGCCGTTCCTGGGCATCGACGCCATCGTCTGCGACGAGCGGGGGAACGAGGTGCCGCCCAACAGCGGGGGGCTGCTCGCCATCCGCACGCCGTGGCCATCCATGCTCCGCGGCGTCTACGGCGACCGGCAACGCTTCATCGACACCTACTTCTCGACGGTAGACGGCATGTACTTCGCCGGGGACAGCGCCCGCCGCGACGATCGCGGGTACTTCTGGATCATGGGTCGCGTCGACGACGTCATCAATGTCTCCGGACATCGCCTGGGCACGATGGAGGTCGAGTCCGCCCTGGTCAGCCATTCATCGGTGGTGGAAGCCGCGGTGGTGGGCATGCCGCATGAGATCAAGGGCACGGGCATCGCCGCCTTCGTCACCCTCGATCCGTCCGGGGAGCCCGGCGACGAACTCAAGGTGGCGTTGCGCGAGCACGTTGCGAAGGAGATCGGCGCCATCGCCAAGCCGGACATGATCCGGTTCACCGATGCGCTGCCCAAGACCCGTTCCGGCAAGATCATGCGCCGGCTGCTGCGGGATATCGCGGCCGGGGCCGAATCGACCGGAGACGTGACCACCCTTGAGGACTTCTCGGTGCTCGCCAAGCTGCGGGACGACGAGGAGTAGGGGGTTCGAACAGGGCAATTTGCGAGGCGGTGGGGCCCGATCTACAGTGCACGGCTCGGGATCGCGGTGGGCGATCCATTCCCCTCCCTCAGGAGCCTTTCATGTCCAGGTTCATCCGTTTCGCCCTCGTGCTCTGCACGGTCGCCCTCTCCATCTTCGCCGGCCAGCCGGCCTCCGCCAGCTCCCAGAACATGGATGCGGACATGGCTCGTCTGCTTCCCCAGGGTGCCGCCATCGTCGCCTACACCCCTTCGATGTCCAAGCTCACGTCCGAATTGAGCGACATCGTCAAGCAGTTCGACCAGCAGGCCGCCGGCATGCTCATGTTCATGGGGCCGCAGTCGCTGCTCAGCATGCAGCTCAAGACCACCCAGAAGGTGCGCAGCGACATGCCCGCTGCGATCGCGCTGACTCCCGGAGCGACCATCGGGGACACGCCCGAGATGACCATCATCTTCGCGGTCAACGGTGCGACCGCCGACAACGTCAAGGCGAACAGCAAGGACATGAAGATGGTCTTCCTGGAGGGCACCGACTGGGTCGCCATGACGACCGGCGCCGCCTACCAGCCGCGTTCCGCCGATCAGGAGGCACCGTCCGTCGCCAGCAACATGCTGTCGGGAATCCTGTCGGTGTCCATCGATCAGGCGATGTTCCGCACCAAGTACGGCAACGCCCTCGAGGAGCAGTTCTACGAAGCGTTGTCCGCGGGCAGTTCCGCCGCGGGATCCGACGCGTCCGACCAGCGCATCCTCGACCTCAACAAAAAGATCGCTGCGAAGCTCGTCAACGAGTTCGATCGCTGGGACATGAGCCTCAATCTCGATCCCAAGACCCCTCGCTGGACGGTGCAGTACACCCCTTCGAGCCCCGACTGCGTCCTGCAGCCCTCGTCAGACCTTGCGGTCGTCGCCGGGCATCTGGCCACCGAACTGCCCATGCAGATGGCGATGAGCTCCGACGTGGCCGTCGACATGATCGACGTCGGCCGGATGTTCGTGTCCGCCGAAGGAACGGCCGTCGAGAAGTCGCTCTCTGAATACCTCGACTACGCGGTCGAATTCCTCGATCAGGTGTCCGGCGGCATCGGCGTTTCCATGGGCATGTCCGGTGACGGCATGAGCCTCGTCCAGACCATGCGGGTGAAGGACGTCGCCAAGACCCTGTCCATCGTTGACGGACTGATGGAGTTCTTCAACAAGGCGAACTGGGGCATCACCTCCGAGGCCATTCCGGTCACGGTCGGTGCAAGCACCTCGCGGGCCTATCGACTCAAGTTCGACCTGGAACAGATGAAGAAGGCATTCCCCGCCGAGTTCAAGATGAGCGAGAACGCATCCAACACCCTCGCCGGGGGCATGATGCAGGCCGACGCCCAGATGGGTGAACTGCTCAGTGCGATGCAGGGACCGGACGGAATGATCGTTCGCTTCATCTCCAAGGACGACTGGCTGGCCGTCGTGATCGGAGACGCCAAGCTCCTCGGCACGGCTCGACGCGCCCTGGCGACGGCCGGTGGATCCAACGCGGGCGTGGACCGCGCCCTCACCACCACCGACGGCAGCCCCGTGATGGCCTCCTCGATGGATCTCCGCTCGGTCATGATCGGCATGGGGAAGTTCCTGGCGGCCCATCCCGGCCTCTCCAAGATGATGGAGGAGCAGGGCGTCGGTGCGATGCTGGCGAAGCTGCCGGCCTCGCCCGCCGCGATGGTCTACATGTCGTCCTCGTCCAGCGAGACCGCGACCCGGTTCACCTTCATGCTGGATCTCAGCGGCGTCGCGGCCTTCAACAAGGACATGGATACCCTGATTGCCGAGCAGATGAAGAAGATGGAAGAGGCCCAGAAGGCCAAGGAGAAGCAGGAGAAGCAGGAGAAGGCGGGCACGCCCTGACTTCGGCCGGCTTGAACGGTCTTGGTCAAGCGATAGAATGACCCGTCCTGCAGCGGAGACCCAATGGGGATTGGTGTAACGGTAGCACGGCTGACTCTGAATCAGTTAGTCCAAGTTCGAATCTTGGATCCCCAGTTTCCCGCTTCACGATACACAACGACGCAGCACGCCCCGAACGGCGTGAACTGAAAATCGGAGCAGATCCATGGCGGAATACGTGACAGTCGACGGTGCGAAGGTGGGAGTTCTCATGGGCAGCGCCTCGGACTGGCCGACCATGGAGAAGACCTCCCAGACGCTCGAGAAGCTCGGCATCGTCCACGAGTGCAATGTGATCTCCGCCCATCGTGCTCCGCGACGACTCGAGTCCTACTGCTCCACCGCGGAGGAGCGGGGACTCAAGGTGCTCATCTGCGCCGCCGGTGGCGCCGCCCACCTCGCAGGTGTCGCGGCAGCCCTCACGCATCTTCCGATCCTCGGCTGTCCGATGAACGCCTGGTCGACCGAAGGGCTCGACTCGCTGCTCTCGATGGCGCAGATGCCCAAGGGCATTCCGGTGGGCACGCTCGCCGTCGGTTCCGCCGGTGCGATCAACGCGGCCATTCTCGCCGCCGAGATCATCGCGCTCTCCGACGCCACGGTGCGTGACGCAGTGCTTGCGTTCCGGGCCGACCAGTCGGCGGCGACCTTCGAGCTCCCGGGTGCCCCCGGACACTGAAGTCCATGGATTTCGATCATCCCCCCCTTGATCCGGTTCCCGTCTGCGAGCAGTGGTTCGCCGAGGCGTGGGAGCGGTCCGGCCTGCCCAATCCGAACGCCATGATGCTGGCCACGGTGTCGCCTTCCGGTGCTCCCTCCGCCCGCACCGTACTTCTCAAGGGGTTCGACGCGCGGGGAGCGGTGTTCTACACGAACAGCGAGAGCCGCAAGGGTGGGGAACTGCTTGCGACCGGCCGTGCGGCCCTCCTCTTTCATTGGGATGCCATGGGTCGCCAGCTGCGAATCGAAGGGGCCGTCTCACGAGTCAGCGACGAGGAGTCGGACGCCTACTTCGCGAGTCGTCGGCGTGAGAGCCGACTGGGCGCGTGGGCCAGTCAGCAGTCGCGTCCGTGCGGATCGCGTTCCGAGCTCGAGTCCGCCTACCGGGACCAGGAGGTTCGGTTCGAAGGCGAGGATGTCTCGCGTCCTCCGCACTGGTTCGGTTTCCGGGTCGCCCTCGAACACCTCGAGTTCTGGCGGGACGGCGACGCCCGGCTGCACGATCGGGTCGTCTACGACCGCGGGGACAACGGCGACTGGTCCGTGCAGCGTCTCTGGCCCTGACGGTCAGTCGTCCTCCTCCAGCATCCGCATCGCCTCCCTGATCACATCCTCGGGCAGTTCGTCGCCCGGTCGCGGTCGTCGCGTCTTGGCCGAGGGGGTCGGTGCGGATGGCGTGTCCGGTATTTGTTTCGGCTGCGGAGGGGGCGGGGGCTTCGCCAGCTCCTTGAACTCCGCGATGTCCTCGTCGTTGATGCCGAAGGCGTCCCTCCATTCGTGGGCCGCCTTGCGGCTGATCCGATCCGGGCTGGTGCCCGAGTCGGACCGGGAACGCTTCGCCGCCGATCGATCGTGGTCGTGGATGATCGTGCGGAGGAAGGTGGCCGATGTCATGGTGTGGCATCGCCGCCGGCGTGCGGACCGGATGATCCTCCTATCCTCGCTGACCACCAGCAGACGGGTGGGAGCATCGCTGCGTTCGATGAGCTGCTCGATGATGTCGTCCGCCTCGCAGCTCGTTCCTGAGTAGATGGTCCGGATGCCGCCGGCACGAATGATTCGGTCGCCGGGCGGAGGATTGCCATCACACACCAGGAGGACCTGATTGTGGCTCCAGCGGCCCCTGGAGAGGGCCCTGACGAGGCCGGGCACATCCATCCCCGCCAGATCCGGGGGAAGGACCCCGGTCTTGTGCAGGGCATTCATGGTGTCAACAAGTACCTTCATGGCGTTGGCGAGGCTGAAATCGTCCTTTTTGATGCCTTGAAGCAGGAATTCGTCCGCGAAGAGCACCATGGTACGCCTCCGGGAGGTGCCCCGCCGAAGCCATTTGTGGCTTGCAGTGAGGGGCCGGGTCGAGTCTAATACTCGGCTTCACCGATTAACGAGTTCGGAGTCCAAATTTCCATGGCAATCAGGATCAAATCACGGCAGGGCGAAAGCGTCAACCAGATGCTGCGCCGGTTCAAGAAGCTCTGCGAGAAGGAAGGCCTGACGAAGGACGTCAAGCGGAAGCAGTACTTCGAGAAGCCTTCGGAGCGTCGTCGTCGTGCCATGCGGAAGGCAATTGCCAGAGCGGCCCGATTCAACAGTCCGACTCCCCCTCAGTCCAAGGGACGGGGCGGTCGAAGCGGTGGCAGTGGTGGCCCGAACCGGGGCCGTCCCGCTCGCTGATCGCGAGCCTTGAAACAGGAACTGGCGTCGTGTGCATGACCCGTCTTGCTTCGCTTCGAGATGGAGAGTCAAATCGAAGCACCGGTGCCTACTTACCAAACTTTTCATTGAACACATCGTGCCGGCAGATCGGTCGCACCCGGTCCAGGCATGCAGACGGAGCCGAGTCAGGCTCCATGAACATCGAGGAGTGATCTCGTGACGGCACTTCAACTGGCGGATATGCAGTCGGTCATCGACCACGCATGGGTCTGGTTCATGGCTCCCATCGGAGCTGTTCTCGCACTGCTCTTTGCCTTCGGCTTCAGCCGCAGCGTCATGAGCAAGAGCGAGGGCGAGCCCGAGATGGTTCGGATCGCCGAGGCCGTCCGGCAGGGCGCCATGGCGTACCTGGTTCGCCAGTACAAGGTCGTCTTCATGGTCTTCTTCGCCCTCGTGGCGATCCTGCTCGTCCTCGGTCTGCTGGACATCCAGCCGCTCTGGACGGCGGCGGGCGTCCCGATCGCCGGTCTATTCTCAGGCCTGTGCGGCTGGTTCGGCATGAAGATGGCGACCAACGCCTCGGCCCGCACGACCTGGGCGGCCAAGCAGTCGCTCAACGACGGCCTGACTGTGGCCTTCCGCTCCGGTGCCGTGATGGGCCTTGTCGTCGTGGGCTTCGCCCTGCTCGATGCCAGTGCCTGGTTCTTCCTCTGGAACGAGGTCATCCCGAACTCCGGCCTCGAGGAGGTCACCGCCATCATGCTGACCTACGGCATGGGTGCCTCCACGCAGGCACTCTTCGCCCGCGTCGGTGGCGGCATCTACACCAAGGCCGCCGACGTCGGTGCCGACCTGGTCGGCAAGGTCGAAGCCGGCATCCCCGAGGACGATCCCCGCAACCCCGCCGCGATCGCCGACAACGTCGGTGACAACGTGGGCGACGTCGCCGGCATGGGTGCCGACCTCTACGAGTCCTACTACGGTTCCATCCTCGCCTCGATGGCGCTGGGAGCCACGGCGGCACTCTCCGGTGCGTTCGGGGAAATGACCGACCGGATGGCCTACATCCTCGCTTCGGCTCCGATGGCCCTCGCCGGTCTCGGCATCGTCTGCTCGCTGCTGGGCGTCTTCGTGGTCCGGGCCAAGGAAGGTGCATCCTTCAGCCAGCTCCTCAAGGGACTGCACATGGGCGTGTGGTTCGCATCGGCCCTGGTGGCCGTCGGTTCGGGCGTCCTGTTCTGGCTCCTGCTCAAGGATCCTGCGGTCGCCGTGTACTACGCCTGGTGGCAGCCGACCCTGGCCATCGCCACCGGACTGTCCGCTGGACTGATCATCGCCTTCGCAACCGAGTACTACACCTCCTACGAGCACGCTCCGACGCAGCGCATCGCCGAGCAGACCCAGACCGGTCATGCCACGGTGATCATCGCCGGCATCGCCGAAGGCATGAAGTCCACCTGGGCTCCGCTGGTGGTGATCGTCGCGGCGATCCTGCTCGCCTTCGGCTTCAGCGGAGGCAACGAGAACTTCCTTCTGGGCCTCTACGGCGTCGGCATCGCCGCCGTCGGCATGCTCAGCACGCTCGGCATTACGCTGGCGACGGACGCCTACGGGCCCATCGCCGACAACGCCGGCGGCAACGCCGAGATGACCGGACAGCCTCCGTTCGTCCGGGAGCGGACCGACATGCTCGATTCGCTCGGCAACACCACCGCCGCCACCGGCAAGGGATTCGCCATCGGCTCCGCGGCCCTCACGGCCCTGGCCCTTCTGGCGGCCTATGCGATCGTCGTCAATGTGGCCCTCGTCAAGAAGCACACCGTCAACCAGTGGGACGCTCCGCTGGCCCAGGTCGGCGGCGCGGACTACGACGTCTCCGACGTGTCGACCTTCAAGGCGAGCCGTCCGGCCGACGGTGAGACCGTGACCCTCCATCTCCGAAACATGGGGCAGGGCGAGTTCCGTCTCGTCGCCGAGTCCGGCGGCACCACCGCCGCCGGCGGAGCCCTGATGCTCGGTTCCCGCAGCGTGGTCACCGGCTTCGGCGACATCTGCCCAATGGGGTCGGACATCGACGCCACGGGAACGTGGGATGCTCGAAACGGTTCCTACAGCGCATCGGCATCGGCTGACGGTGAGACCTACAAGTTCACCTTGGTGCCCGCCGACCTCGCGACCCTGCAGCACATGGCGGCGTTCTACGACATCTCGATCATGAACCCCCGGGTGCTCGGTGGTCTCTTCCTCGGCGTCATGCTGGCCTTCGTCTTCTGTGCGATGACCATGAACGCCGTGGGTCGTGCCGCCTACCGCATGATGAACGAGTGCCGCCGGCAGTTCGGTCTCATGCGTGACAAGTTCCGTGCCGACGGCATGAGCGACGAGGACGTCTCCGATCCGATGAAGTGGCCCACCCGCACCAGCATCAACGGTGTCGAATACCCCGACTACCAGGAGTGCGTTTCGATCTCGACCGCGGGTGCCCAGCGTGAGATGGTGGTTCCGTCGCTTCTGGCGATCATCACCCCCATCCTCGTGGGACTCGTCCTCGGCGTCGGAGGCGTCATGGGACTGCTCGTCGGCGGTCTGACCAGCGGCTTCGCCGTGGCCATCTACATGGCCAATGCCGGCGGTGCCTGGGACAACGCCAAGAAGTACATCGAGGCTGGACACCACGGCGGCAAGGGATCCGATGGCCACAAGGCTTCGGTCACGGGTGATACGGTCGGTGATCCGTTCAAGGACACCTCCGGTCCCTCGCTGAACATCCTGATCAAGCTGATCGCCGTGGTTTCGGTGGTGTTCGCTGGTCTCGTGGTCCACTTCGGTCCCACGGTCCAGGCGGCACTCGGTCTCGGCTGATGTCGTCCGCTGATGTCTGAGCTCGAATCCAGCAGCGTGGAACAGACGGGGAAGCCCAGCGATTCGTCGCTGGACTTCGCCGTGGAGGCGGCGCGTCTGCTGGAGGATCGGCACTGCACGGACATCCGCCTCCTCGATCTCCGGGGGATCAGTCAGGTCTGCGACTTCATCCTGATCGGTTCGGGTACCAGCGACCGGCAGATGCGCTCCGTGGCGGACGAGGTCAGCACGCTCGGCAAGGAACGGGGTGCATCGAAGTTCCGGACGAACAACGACCCGGCTTCCACCTGGATCATCGTCGACTTCATCGACCTGGTGGTCCATCTGTTCGAACCGAGCCGCCGGGCCTACTACGATCTCGAGGACCTCTGGTCCGATGCGGCTCCCGTGGAGTTCGCCCGCTGATCGCCGAGAACGCTTCGTTGCGTGTCTCGGCGGGGAGGCCGTTGCCATGACCGTGTTCCAATGGAAGCCGATGCCATGAGTGCCGGGCTGTCCCGCACGCGCGACCTCGAGCCCGGGGACTGGGGCATCGAGATGGACGCTCTTCCTCCGGCGGAGCAGGGTCGCATCGATCCGCGCAGCTGGTTCGACGATCCCGCCCGGCCCTTCGAACTCGAGATCGGATCCGGCAAGGGGACCTTCCTCGTCCAGCAGGGACGTGAGCAGGCGGAGACGAACTTCCTCGGAATCGAATGGGCCGCCGGCTACGCGCACCACGCGGCGGATCGCGCAAGGCGTCATGGACTGGACAACATCCGGGTGCTGCACGGCAATGCGGCCGAGTTCATCACCCACTGGTGCCCCGACGGATTCGTCGACGTGCTCCACCTGTACTTCTCCGATCCCTGGCCGAAGAAGCGTCATCACAAGCGCCGCGTGGTCCAGGACCACACGCTGGCCCAGTTCCACCGGGTGCTCGTCGAAGGGGGAGAGCTCCGCATCGTCACCGACCATGCGGATCTCTGGGAGTGGTACGAGGAGCATGCGAATCGAAACACGGCGGTCTTCCGCCGTGAGGACTACCATCCGCCGTCCTCCGCCGCCCTGGGGGAGTTCGTCGGGACGAACTACGAACGCAAGTTCGCCACCGAGGGACGCACGTTTCGTGCGATGACCCTGCATCGGGTGGACGGCTGATGCAGCGACCCGGAACCGATCCACAGAACGTCCAGCCCGAGGACATCCTTTGCGACTTCTGCCGTCGTGCGACCTGGGCCAAGGACATCCCGTCGATCGAGGGGCACCACGGGAGCATCATCTGCACGGATTGCCTTGCGTGCGCCTGGACGGAAGTGGTGGAACTGCAGGCCGGTGTCGACCTCGAAGGAGCATCCTGCACGATGTGTCTGGAGGAACGGTCCGATCCCGCCTGGCGGAGTCCGCTTCACGAGGAAGCGTCCATCTGTCGCCGGTGCATCAAACTGGGCGGTCGGGCCTTCAGGAAGGACGGTCAGGCCGCGTGGGGTGCGAAGCCCGACAAGGACTGATGCGGCTCAAGCCATCAGCGAGGGGGCTGCGGGCGGGGTGTAGGCGATGGGCAGCGTCACACTGAAGGTGGCTCCGGCTCCGGGGGCGGATACCAGGCCGATCTCGGCGTTCAGGAGGTCGGCGAGTTCGCGGCAGATGGCCAGACCCAGACCCGTCCCCGTGAACTCGCGGGTATGACTGGCATCGGCCTGACGGAACTTCTCGAAGATGAGATCCTGCATGTCGGCGGGCACGCCGGGTCCGGAGTCGATGACGGACAGCCGCAGCCGGTCCAGTTCCGCGCCTTCGAGTTCCGCCGCCAGCACGACGGAACCCTCTCGCGGCGTGAACTTGATGGCGTTCGACAGGAAGTTGTAGAGGATCTGCTGCAGTTTGCCGGGATCGGTGTCGATGGCGGGCAGTGTGGCCGTGCCTTCCGTCCGGAGCTCGATCGACTTGTTGCGGGCCTGCGGGGTCATGATGTTGACGAGCCCGTCGATCAGATCGTGGATGCTCGTGGGCTCCACGTTCACCTCCATGCGTCCCGCCTCGATCTTCGCCATGTCGAGCAGATCGTTGATCAGTTCGAGGAGCGATCGCCCGCTGGTGAGGATGTTGGTGATGTAGCGGGACTGCTTCGTATCCGATCCGCCCTCGGCGTCGGCGAGCAGTTCCGCGAATCCGATGATCGAGTTCAGGGGGGTGCGGAGTTCGTGGCTGACGTTGGCGAGGAATTCCGTCTTGAACTTCGTCGACTCCCAGAGGCCGACGTTCGCCTCCGCGAGTTCGGCGACCTTGAGATCAAGGCTCTCGTTCATCCGTCGCAGCCTGGACTGGGTCTCCTCCAGCTGATCGAGCATGCCGTTGAAGTTCTCGGAGAGTTCCTCGAACTCGTCGCCGGTCCGGAGATTCGAGCGGGCCTGGATGTCCCCGATCTTGACGCGCTCGGCCGTGTCGCGGAGACGCCGGACCGGCGAGAAGATCAGCTTAGTCAGAATGAAGTAGAACACGACGACGGCCAGGAGACCCGCGATCAGGCCGGTGATCACGATGTAGGTGCGGCTCAACTGGAGCTGGTTCTCGCCGAACTGCGTCGTGCGGCGCACGACGAGGATCGCCTTGAGTTCATCCGCGACGGCCGGCTCAACGGCGCCCGCCGAGAAGTCGGTCACGGAATCGATCCGGAGCGATCGCAGCATGGATGCCCGGATCGGGCGGGCGTAGAGGAAGATCTCACCCACGTCGTCCTGCAGGGGAAGGGTGTAATGCTGCAGTCCGGGGTCGTCGAGGAAGGCATCGAGGGCCAGAGTCTCGAAGGAGTTCCGATCCGTGGGGTCGATGTCCTCCGTCCAGTTGAACGTGATCTGGAGTCCTCTGGTGTTCGTGGAGGGACGTTCGGTCGTCGCAGCCACGTCGTCGCCCGGAAGTCGAGCCTCGAGCCAGGCGTTGGCGACCTGTGAAGCAACCTCAAGCTGATACTCCCTGACCATGGTGTAGGTTCGGATCCACGGAACGGTCAGGGCTCCGATCAGAATCAGCACGATGGCGCAACCGAACACGATCAGGCACTTGTTGGCCAGACTGATGCGTCGTGATTCGCTGGATTGCTCCGAGGCCATGGATCAGATCATTGTCGGGGGAAAGGGGGATGGCGAGAAGGCCGGCCGTCCTTCGCGGTGCCGTATCGGTCGTGGCGGTCCGGGAGAGGACGCCTCATCCATGGTACTCCCCCGAAGGGGGGATGGATCTGCGAACCCGATTCTGGATGATGGAGTCGGATCCGGGGACGAGACGGCGAAGCAGGGCCGCATCGAGGCGGTCGCGGGCCGGCGGATCGTCCTGTTCCAGCAGCAGGGCCACCACCGCGGCGGCCACGTGCTGGGGAGCCACCGTGCCGTCGGGGGCCCAATGGTCGTAGTCCGCCCACGAAAGCCCCAGTTCAATCGTCCGCTTCGAACCGTCTCGAAGCGTTCCACGGCACGAGAACGTCCATCCCGCGTCCGTTTCCATCTCTCGCTCGATCGAGACCTCGCTCATCACGGATCCTCCCCTATGCTTGAGGTCTCGATTACAGTATCAGGTCAGAGACATGAACTTCTACCTCGAGACAATGCGGATGGGCCTGTGGAACCTTCGGTTGCACCTGCTGCGTTCGTGTCTGACCAGTCTCGGCATCATTCTCGGTGTGGCGGCGGTCATTCTGATGGTGTCAATCGGCGAAGGCAACAAGCAGGCCGCCCTGCGGGATATCCAGGAGCTCGGTGCGAACAACATCATCGTGCGATCGCAGAGGCCCCCGGAGTCGACTTCGGTCGGTTCGCAGCGTCGTTCGTTTCTTGTCAAGTACGGTCTGCTCGACGAGGATCTGTCCCGGATCCACAAGTTCATCCCCGATGCCCTTCAGGTGATCCCCCTCAAGACCGTCGGATCCGAGGTCTCGTACGAGCACCAGCGCATCACCAGTCAGACCTACGGGACGCTGCCCGAACTCGGCGAGGTGCTGAACCTCAATATCGCCGAGGGGCGGTATCTCTCGCCCCAGGATCAGGAGCTTCGTCGTCCGGTCGCGGTGATCGGCCATCGCGTCGCCGAACAGTTCTTCCGCCTCGAGAATCCCATCGGCAAGGAGATCAGGATTGATCGTCGGGTCTTCACCGTCGTGGGGGTGCTGGGCCCGGTCGGCCTGTCCGGCGGTGCGGGTGGAGCGCTGGTCGGTCGCGATTTGAATCTGGATGTCCATATTCCGCTGGGAACGGCGGAATCCGAGTTCGGCGATGTCGTGGTGCGACGGGTGTCGGGTTCGTTCTCCGGTGAGCAGATCCGGTATTCGGAGATCTACGTGACCGTCGATTCCTCCGATGAAGTCATCGCGACATCCGAGCGCATTCGGAAGATCATGGACGCTTCCCACGCGGACCGCGGCGACGTCGAGCTGATCGTCCCCTGGGAATTGCTCGAGAACGTCAAGCGGACGACCTTCGCGATGAATCTCCTGCTCACCTCGATCGCGGCGATCAGTCTGCTGGTCGGCGGCATCGGAATCATGAACATCATGCTGGCGTCGGTCATCGAACGAACCCGCGAGATCGGCATTCGACGTGCCCTCGGAGCGACACGCAAGCACATCGTGTCACAGTTCCTGGTCGAAACTGGCACCTTGTCCGCGGTCGGCGGGCTGCTGGGCATCATTCTCGGAGTCAGCCTGTCCATCGCCGTCGCCCGAGTGCTTCCCTGGCTCCTTCAGCAACCGGCCTTCAAGCGCATGATCGAGACCGAGATCGCGTTCGAGACGCAGATCACGCCGTGGTCGATCATCGTATCGTTCCTGGTGGCTTCGTTGACCGGACTGGTCTTCGGGATCTATCCCGCGATCGTCGCATCCAAGCAGGATCCGATCGTCGCCCTGCGGCACGAGTAGGACTATGGTGCCGCGGAGGGCTTCGTCGGCTTGGGAGCGGTCTCCCGACTTCGCAGCTGTTCGGACAGCGGCACCGAGACAAAGATGTCATCCTGCTGGTACGACAGAGTTCGGCGACCGCCGCTTCCGGTAGGCGGGACCGGACGGAAGTCATAGCCTTCCAGTTGACGCTGGATGAAGTCCGGGGCGCGAATGATCAGATTGCCGCGATAGGATTCGATGGTGGCCCATTCGCCACCGTTCCGTCGCCAGGCCTCCGGTTCGATGAAGGTCGTGATGAGGGTGATCAGTTCCTCGATCCGATCCTCCTCTGAGGTGGGTGCGAGCGAACCGCCTCCGCCTCCAGCACCTCCGCCGCCACCGAGTCCACCGCCGCGGCCGCCACCGCCGCCACCGCCGATGCCGCCGCCACCGCCGAATCCGCCACCGCCGAGCCCGCCGGCGCCGCCGCCGAAGTTGCCCAGATCAAGGGTGGGGGCGTTGTCGAAGTCGGGGATCTCGAGAATCAGGCTTTCGATGTTGTACAGCTTCAGGTGCTGGGCGGACGATCGTCCCAGACGTTCCTTGGCGCCAATTTCGAGCATGCCCTGACGCAGCTGCCAGGTGTACTCCCGGCCTTCGTCGGAGCACTGTTCGAGCACCCGCTGGAGAAGATTGAGCGCCGGCGTTCGTTCGGCGTCGAGGGTGATGGTCTGTTCGGGATCCAGTCCGAGCACCTCGCGGTCGCTCTGCCAGTAGATCACCGTCTGGACGTCGAGCAGTGTGCCGAGGAACTCCATGACCTGCTTGAGTTCGGTCTGGTTGAACTCCACGGTGACGTCGGTGTAGACCAGTTTGCCGAGGATGACCGCTTCGGCCGCTCGCACGGCGGGATCCTTCTTGAACGAAGGTGTCTGCGCGGAGGATGCGGGGCGGTCAGTGATCAGCAGGCATCCGATCAGGAGGCACGTGCTGACAAGCGTCTTGGCGAGGGGTGACGTTCGCATAACTTGGATTCAGTATAGCCCTCGATCACCCCGGATCACGTGGGAATCCTCGGGCATCGCGGCCAACGTCTGCGAGAGGGTCACCATGGCCAGTGCCTGGGCGATGGTGGGCATTCGGGAATCCCAGGGTGCCATCCGGATCCCGCCCCGTACCCGCCGCGCAGATCGATGCAGCGACGCATCGGCGGATTCCATCTGCAGTTGAAGCAGGAACCGGGTCGCCATCGAAAGACGGCCCGCCTGTTCCGGACGCGATTCCGTTCCGACCGGGTCCAGTTCCTGCAGCATGTCCGGCATCGATGCGAACACCCGAAGCGAGCGCGCCGTCACATCGGGGACGGAATCACCCAGCACCACGCCACCGGCGAGCTCTGGACCGAACCGGTCGTCGTTCGGTGGCACCTGTCGATCGAGTACGACATCGCGCAGGGTGCGCAAGGCCGCATCGTCGGGTTCCGCGTCGCAGGTCGGCATCTCGAATTCGGCCCAGGCGATCCACGGCAGGAGGGACACCTGCCGGGCAGGGTCCGTGTTCTCCCAGGCGTGGTCGATGATCGATCGGGCGAGGTCGCAGTCGTTCCCGGTGGGGTGCCGGAGCAGGACGAATCCGATGAAGGCCAGATCCTGGTTCGACGGGAGTGCATCCACTTCGATCGCGGTCCGGATCCGCCTCCGCAGTTCGCTGCGTTGCGCGGCGATCATCGGTTCGAGTCGTTCCGGATCGATCGACCGATTGGTCTCCATGGCCAGCAGCAGGGCCGCGGCCTCGCCGATCGTGATATTTGTCTCCTCGTCCCGTTCCACCAGTGCCACGAGGATGGCGGCGGCGGCGTCGGAGGCCCGATCGCGCATCGGCTGATCCAGACGTTCGATGGCAGCCAGTCGTCCGAGGGCCCAGGCCGTCACCGCCTGATCACGCAGGGGGGCGACGACGGGATCGAAGCGATCCCGTGCGGGCTCGTAGTTTCCCATCAGGCCCAGCGGCTCGTCGCCGGGCCACAGTCGTCCCTCGACGTGCGCAAGGAGCGCATCCAGTGCACTGACGAGATCGGACCGGGTCGGATTTGACGGTGGATGCTGCATCGCACCGGCCGACACGACCTGCGGGGGTTCGTCAGGAGCAGGTTGGGCGATGTCGATCGTCTGGAACCGGTATGCGGCGACGTCGTTTCGCGACAGGGTGTCGCGCAGTCCCGACGACAGACCCATGGTCAGGGCCATGCCGTCGAGCATGGAGCTGTCGGCCCATCGGTTCATGTTCCGCATCCGACTGGGATACCGGACGGTCCACTGGTCCTTGATGCGCAGGGCCAGTCCGTGTCGAAGCGGATGGATGTCGTCCCTGAACTCCTCGGGATCGCTTCCGATCAGCGGCTGCATCGGACCGGCGAACTCGAGCTCCACCGTCAGTCGGGCCCCGAGCTCCTTCCGGATCGCTTCCGGAACCGATGCGACGGCCGGATCGGCGAGTACCTCACGCAGCGCGCGTTGGGCGGCGAGATGGAGCATCCGGTTCTCGCTCGACTTCGCACTTCCCGTACCGACGAGCCGTCCACCCTGGCGCAGCATGATGCTGCAGCCGGACGCATGGTCGATCGGGACGGTCGGGGATTCGCGAGGAACCGAGAAGTCCGTGACCCATTCCCGCACTTCGTACCAGGCCTCGACGGACTGGTCGATGCTGGGAATGGGGTCGCGCCCCCAGGCGTCCGGTCCGGAGGATCCGAAGAGGATCATGATGGCGAGCAGGCGAAATGATCTGATGCGGGTCATGCGGTCTGTATCGATCGTGGGGGGGGCAGGAAGGGGGACATCATCCCATATTCCCGACAAGGATGGAGTTTTTCCCTCGCACGGGCCCAGCATCGGCGCATGGTGAACCTGTTCCGGGAGGAAATGCCGCACGGCACCGGAAGGACACCTGAAGACGAGGGGGACCAGTCATGCATCTGCAGGCACTCATGGAGTTGACCAGCCATCGCCGGAAGCTCGCGATCCTGACGATCCTCACCTTCATCGTGCTGTGCTGAACACCGATCTTCGTGGTTTGGGGGAAGAGAAGAGACAGCCCGCGACGCCTGAGCGTCGCGGGCTGTTCTTTGGTCGGATTCGCACCGAGGATCAGAATTCGATCTTGTCGGTGCCCATGGCTCCGTGGTCGTCCATGCCGCCGCGCGACGGCAGGTCCATCCTGGGATCGGAGCCGCCGGAGTCCATGCCCTTCTCCTCCTGAGCATCGCCCCATTTGGCTCGCTTCAGGCTGAGGCCGATCTTGCGATCGGAGGTATCGACCCGGAGGATCTTGACGTCCACCTTGTCGTTGGGCTTGACCACGTCCTGCGGATCCTCGACCTTCTCGTCGGAAAGTTCGGAGATGTGCAGCAGTCCTTCGAGCCCTTCTTCCAGTTCGACGAACACGCCGAAGTTGGTGATCTTGGTGACCGTGCCGTGCACGACCATGCCGGGCTTGTAGGCGTCCGGAATCGCGGTCGCCCAGGGGTCCTCCGTCAGCTGCTTCACGCCGAGGCCGACGCGCTGCTTGTTCTGGTCGATGTCCAGAACGACGCACTCCACGGTGTCGCCCTTCTTGTACTTCTCGTTGGCGTGGGAGATCTTCTCCGTCCAGGACATATCCGAGACGTGAAGAAGGCCGTCGATGCCGGGCTCGATCTCGATGAAGGTGCCGTAGTTGGTGAGATTCCGGACCTGTCCCTCGATGATCGTTCCGGGCGGGTAGCGCTCGGCGACGAGTTCCCAGGGGTTGACCTCGGTCTGCTTGATGCCGAGCGAGATCTCGTGCTTCTCGGGATTGATGTCGAGAACGACGACTTCGATCTCCTCGCCGACGTTGACCAGTTCGCTGGGATGGTTGATCCGCTTGGTCCAGGACATCTCGGAGATGTGGACGAGGCCCTCGATGCCCTGGGCCAGTTCCACGAAGGCTCCGTAGCTGACGAGGCTGACGACCTTGCCGGAGACGCGTTCGTTGATCGGGAACCGATCCTCGACGCCGTCCCAGGGGGAGGGCTCCATCTGCTTGAGTCCCAGGGCGATCTTCTCCTTCTCCTGGTCGATCTTGAGGATCTTGACCTCGATCTCGTCTCCCACCTTGCAGACTTCGCTCGGGTGGTTGACGCGGCCCCAGCTCATGTCCGTGATGTGGAGCAGGCCGTCGATGCCGCCGAGGTCCACGAAGGCGCCGAAGTCGGCGATGTTGGTGACCGTGCCCTTGATGGTCTCGTTCTCGTTGATCGAGCCCATCAGCTTGTCCTTGGCCTCCGCCCGCTCACGCTCGATGAGCTTGCGGCGGCTGATGACGATGTTGCGTCGCTCCTCGTCGATCTTGAGGATCTCGGCCCGGACCATCTTGCCGATGAAGATGCCGATGTCGCTGGGACGACGGATGTCGACCTGCGATGCGGGCAGGAACACCGGAACTCCGATGTCCACCAGCAGGCCGCCCTTGATCTTGCGGGTGGCCTTGCCTTCGATGATGTCGCCTTCCTTGTTCGAATCGAGGATGCGTTCCCAACCTCGGATTCGGTCGGCCTTGCGCTTGGAAAGCTTGATGATTCCGGATTCGTCCTCGAGGTCCTCCAGGAGCACCTCGATCTCGTCTCCGTTCTTGAGCTCGTCGAAGTTCTCGAACTCGATCTTGTTGACGAGTCCCTCTGATTTCAGACCGACATCGATGACGGCGTCGTCGCCGGCCTTGCCGACGATCTTGCCGGTGAGGATCTTGCCTCGCCGGTACTGCTGGATTTCCGTGGCGAGGAGGGCCTCCATGTCGGTGTCCATGACGCCGGTTGCGTCGATGGCGGCTTCCTCGAGGCCGATGTCGGCGATGAGATTGTGATCAACCATGATGGTGTGGTGCGACGGGACGGGCGGAGGGCTGCGCGTCGCGGGACGCAGGGTTGAGGACCGGGTCGGAGCTCGAGACCCCGGCTCGTTGCCGGGTGACCATCGCGAGGCCGACGGGGTTCCGCCGTCGTGAATCGAGCAGTATAGCCGTTCCCCGGGGGAACTGAAGGGGGAGCACCCCCTGCTCAGGACGTCATTTCGGGCTTGGGAGCCCCCTGGAGCCCTCTGGCGAGGATGACGAACCCGGTTGCGCCCAGCACGATGAGGATCAGAGCCACGCTAAACACGATCCACCCGGTTGGATCGGTGCTCAGGAGGGCTTCGTAAACGAGCACCCCGAGGAAGGGAGCCAGCAGGCCCCGAATGCCCGTCAGGGTGACGTGGACTCCCATGTAGCTCGAGGAGTTGGCCACGTTGGAGAAGTCGTGGTGTCCGAGATTCCATGCGAGGACACCACCCCCGAACGCGATTCCCCGGATGATCGCGGCGATCCACAGTCCCGCCAGCCATCCGGTTCCGACACTGATGACGAGGATCAAGGTCGTGACCACGAAGACCCAGGAATGGACGGATCGGAATCGAATGATGTGGACCCGGTCGAGAAAGCTCGACCAGAAGGGGATCGACAGCGGCATGACGAGAATCGGAATCGTGGTCATGATCGCGATGGCCTGGACGTAGTCCATGTCGTAGATGCTCGTCAGCACGATGATCAGCGGAGCGGTGATCATCATGTTTCCGGTCCCCAGCAGGAACTGGCAGATCATGAAGCGCAGGTAGCCGAGATCGCTTCGCAGCAGTCGGATCATCTGCAGCGGATTGATGGAGGGACGGAGCGGATCCTCGGTCTCGTCCATGCGCCGCTCTTCGCGCAGCATGGCGGCGTGTCCCCGCATGCGCACCCGGCTGTAGACCATCGTGCCGAGGAAGCCGATGACCGCGGCCGCCGGATAGGCCCAGTGGTACGCCTCCTGGTTCCAGTCCATCAGGGCGCCGATGGCCCAGCTGATCCCCGCCAGCACCAGCGCCTGGATCGTGGCGAGCTTGCCCGCCATTCTGGCCCGTGCGACCCGCGGGTAGTTCGCAGCCCAGACCGTCGAACGCAGGGTGATCACGCCCGACCAGCACACCCGGGCGCCGACCACACCCCCCACGAACAGCCACATGCCGAGATGATCCGCGGAAGCGATCGCGGGCAGGATCGTGCAGAGTCCGCACGCGATCTGGAGGATCACCAGGAGCCGGATCTTGTGCCGACCGTGGCTCAGGGCCGCCCATGCGAAGCTCAGCATGTTGGCGATGGCGCCCAGCCCCGTCAGCAGGGCCACCACCAGGTTGAGCAGTTCGTCCGAGACGATGCCCTCGTACAGTTTCTTGACGATCACGCCGACGACCCCGCCCTCCAGAACCCCCGTCATGACCGGTAGGAGGGCCCACGCGGGGAGTTCACGGGCGTAGATCGCACGTGAAAGGTACGGCATGCTTTCGGGTAGGAAGGATTTGATCGCCGATCGTCCCGCTTGCAGCGGATTCAGATGGCGGGGACGCATTTCAGGCACGCCGTCTCCTTGATCGTCTGTGCCACTCGATGGGTCTTTCATCCTGGAATGACGTTGGGGTGCGGTTCGAAGGGGCACTGTAGCGTGCAACCATCCGGAATGCCTTCAAATCCTCCGGAAAGCGTCCCCTCCATCCGGCCGGCCGAAGAACTTCCGAATCATTCAGCCCGACGCCGATCGACGTGGTATTGTTCAGCGTGACGACCGTGCGTTCCACGGGTTCGTCAATCGTTACGGGATCTTGCTCGTTCCTGCTTAATCCCACGGGATCGTCGTGCACGCGTCGATGGTCACGCCTCCCCCGAACCGGGTGTGTGGAAGGCCGGGAACGTCGAGTCGCGAGCCCACTTTGAACTGGGGTTCGAGCACTGACCCGGACGAGCGGTCGGCATCTCCGGATGACCGGTCGTGACGAGCCCGTTGGAACGCACGGTCGTCGTGCGTCAGGGTTCCGTTCGCAGCAGCCGGGTCATCTCCTCGAGGCTGGCGGGAATGACCCGGGTGCCGCCGGTGGTGGTCATGAAGTTGGTGTCGCCTTCCCAGCGGGGCACCAGATGGGCATGCAGATGCCCCGGAATGCCGGCTCCCGCCGCACGCCCCTGATTGATGCCGAAGTTGACGCCGTGCGGTTGCAGCGTGCGCTGCAGCAGCTCGGTGGCATGCTCGACCAGAGCCCAGAAGGCGGCTCGTTGTGCAGGTTCGTAGTCGAGGATGCCGGGACGTCCTTCGCCCAGTGCCACCAGCAGATGTCCGTTGGCGTAGGGATACCGGTTCAGCAGGATCATCCCGTGTTCGTTGCGGTGCACGACATGATTGACCTCGTCCTGCTCCGGGGTGGACCAGTAGGCTTCGAGGAAGTGCTGTCGTTCCGCCGACCGGGTCGCGTCGTCCGCGGCGTCGTCACAGTCCTTCAGATAGGCGAGTCGCCAGGGGGCCCAGAGTGCGCGGTGGTCCATGGGATGTGGTTCCGTGGTGGGGTGGTGTTGCCCCCACAGGATAGGCCGCCTCACCGGGTGGTCCAAGGGGGACGCGGTCCGACCGGTACACTGGGCGGCCCATGCCTCTGCTTTCCTGTTCCAGCCTGTCGTGCCGACGCGGCCACACCGTGGTGCTCGAAGGTGTCTCCGTCAGCTTCGAACCGGGTGAACGGGTGGGGCTCGTGGGGCGGAACGGATGCGGCAAGTCGACCCTGCTGTCGCTGATCGAGGGCCGGGAGGCACCCGATCAGGGCCGGGTCGACCGGGCACGCGGTGCACGGGTCGGTTCGCTCGCGCAGGAGCACGTCTTCGATCCGACCTCGAGCGTTCGTGCCGTCGCGGCGTCGGCATTCCGCGAACTCGATTCGCTCCGGGAGGAACTCGAGGCGGTCTACGAAGCCATGGCGGCCGCTTCGGGGGACGAACTGGACAAGATGATGAAGCAGCAGGGCGCCCTCGAGGCCCGACTGGAGGCCGCGGGCGGCTGGGTCGTCGACCATCGGATCGATGCGACGCTGCACGGACTGGGATTCGGGGACGACCAGTTCGACCAGGCGGCGACCACGCTCTCCGGCGGTGAGCAGGCCCGACTCGCCCTGGCCCGTCTGCTGCTGGAGGAGCCGGATCTGCTGCTGCTGGACGAACCCACCAACCACCTCGACATCGACGGTCGGCGGTGGCTCGAGAACTTCCTGACCGAGGAGTTTCGCGGGGCCATCATCCTCGTCAGTCACGATCGTTGGTTGCTGGAGCGGGCGTGCAGCCGCACCATCGAACTCGCCAACCGGAAGGTCCGGGACTACTCCGGACCGTATTCCCACTATTTGGATCAGAAGTCCCAGCAGGATCTCACCGCCCAGCGGCTCCACGACAAGAATCTCGACCGTGTACGTCGGGAGGAGGCCTTCATCCGCAAGTACAAGGCCGGCCAGCGGGCCAAGCAGGCCCGGGGACGGGCCGCACGTCTGGACCGGTTCAAGGAGGAGCATCTGGCCCAGCCCGACCGTGTGGAAGGAGTCATGAACCTCTCTCTTCCGGAGACCGAACGCAGCGGAGATCAGGTCCTGCAGGCCGAAGCGATCAGCCTCGCCTGGGACGACGTGGATCTCATTCGCGGACTCGATGTATCGCTGCAACGGGGGGACCGGATCGGAATCGTCGGTCCCAACGGAAGCGGCAAGACGACGCTGGTCCGCTGCCTGCTGGGTGAACTCGCTCCCGGCACGGGCAGCGTCCGACTGGGGAGCCGTCTCAACATCGGCTGGTACCGGCAGACCCATGGGCACCTCGACGACACCCTTGCGGTGTGGCAGTACCTGCAGTCCGAGCTGACCAGATCACAGGGCGTTCCGGTCTCCGAGCAGCAGGCGCGGGATCTCGCCGGGGCGTTTCTGTTCAGCGGCCCGACGCAGGAGCAGGAACTGGGTTCGCTGTCCGGAGGAGAGCGTTCCCGTGCCGTACTGGCCGGCATCGTCGCGGGTGGACACAACCTTCTCGTGCTCGACGAGCCGACCAACCATCTCGACATCGCCTCCGCGGAGCGTCTCGAGGAGGTTCTGGCCGTGGACGGTCCCTTCACCGGCACCATGATCCTCATCAGTCACGACCGAGCCTTGTTGTCGGCGACCTGCACGACGCTCCTGGTGCTGGACGGATCGGGTGGCGCGCGTCTGGTGCACGATGTCGACGGATGGCTCGAGGGGGATGCGGATGCGGAGCAGCCCGCACCCGTCGAGCCGGCGAAGAAGAAGTCCCGCTCCGCCCCCGCGGCGGCACCATCGTCCGACGATCCGCTCCGGAGGTCTTCACTGCGGGACCTCGAGCGCCGCATCGAGCAGTACGAGCAGCGCAGAGGGGAGATCGACGCCGAACTCGTCCGGCCCGAGGTCTACGCCGACGGTGCGCTGGTCAAGCGGCTGACGGCCGAGCGGACCGAGATCGACGAGGCGCTCGAACCGCTGCACGTGGAATGGGAACGCCGCGCCGAAGAGGCCTGAACGCGACCGGCCCGATCCATGGGACCGGGCCGGCGTGGAAATCGGGATGTGTCGGATCGTCAGGCCGAGGTGAACAGCACGGTTCCATCCGTACCGATCAGTTCGAGACGATCGAAGGTCGCGGCGGCGAACACGTTCATGTCGAGGCCCTCGACGGCCTGTCCGATGAAGCCCTCGCTGGGCTGCAGCAGGGCGAGCGGCTGGATCGTGCCGTCGTTCGCGACGATGCGGAGCTGCATGGTGGTCTGCTGCGGATCGAGATCGAGACCGAGCACGAAGGCGTTTCCGTTCAGCTCGTTGACCGCGATCCGGATCACGCCCTCGTTCCGTTCGGAGACGAGGTAGTAGTGCCGGCAGTTGGGGTTGTTGAGGAACTGCGTGAACTGGGGTCCGAACCGGTCCTCGAGCGCGTCGAAGGTGTTCAGGGTCGTATGCGTGCTGGCCAGCATCGAAGCCTCTCGCTGGGACGATGCGTTGAAGACCGCGAGCGTGACCACGACGCCGAACATGACGAGAGCGGCCATTCTCCAGGTCCATACCGAAGCGAGCATTCCGCCCGACCGTCGTCCGGACACTTCGGCGGCGTAGGGTGCGTAGGCCTCCTTGTCACCGATCGTGGCGAGGGGAGCGAGCCGCTCGGACTCGGCTTCGATCGTGCGGCCCACGGCATCCAGCACGCGCTGCCGGAGCGCATCCGAAGGCTCTTCGGCCTCGAACGTCGTGGTGTCGGCGGCAAGATCCGCCTGGATGCGCCTGATTTCGGCCTGCACGTCCGCGGGTGCGGTCATGAAGGCCTGCTCGAACTTGACCGAATCGGCGGCGGACAGAAGCCCGAAGGCATCGAGGGTCGCCAGTTCGACCAGTTCGTTGATGGTGATGTGGGTTTGTGATGTCATCCCGTAGATTCCGTTCATTCAGTCAGGACCCGGATCAGGATGCGGCCCAATCCGCATTCGGTTCACCCTGTGCTTGGTCCCGTAGTTTATTCAGTCCCCGGCTCAATGCCGACTTGATGGTTCCCAGTGGCGTATCGAGTTGCTGGCTCACTTCCCGCAGGGTGTATCCCTGAAGGTAGGACCGTTCGATCACGACACGTTGCAACTCAGGCAGTCTTGCGAGCTGTTTCCTGAGTTCGGAGTTCCTTTCGTCGGTTTGGGTCTTGTGCCCGGGTTCCCCGGTCTGTCGTTCCGCTGTCAGGTCCTCGTCGAGGAGGGAGGGTTTGGGCCGCACGGCCTTGCGACGCAACTGGTCGATCAGGTGCCGGCGGGCGATCAACATCACCCAGGTCACGAGACGGGCTCTGCGGGGATCGAAGCGATCCGCCGTCTGCCAGAGCCGTACGAAGATGTCCTGAACGGCATCTTCGGCCTCGGCTTGGGTCGGGAGCAGCTGCCTGGCCACCTTGTAGACCAGACCTCCAAACCGGTCGTAGAGCTGCTCTACGGCCTGTTCATCGCCAACCGCGACGCGATGCATCAGCATCAGGTCCTGCTGGTCCATATCCTCCACACTCCTGACAGCCCACATTTCGGGCGGCACGGGCCTCTGGTTCCCCTGAAACCCCATTTAGATGGTTTTTTGGCCTTCAGGGGGCTCCAAACACTACGAATATCGAATTCTAAGTCCTTCGTGTGGTTTATCGGGCTCAAAAAGCAGTCTTTCCGATAGTCTGTTCATAGGTTTGTGCAGGTTCCGCCTCACAGAGCCGGGTGAACAGCGTAGTTGTTCATAGAGGCAATGAGTCGGTCCAGAGCACATCCTCGTCGGGGCATGATCCCCGGCGGCATCGAAGTGGGGTACCGCGTGACGAATCGCGTGAAATCCTGTCCCGTCCGGCACGATCCCCGGCGATCCGTGCAGCGGAATGGTTTCAGTCTCCTCGAGCTGCTCGTGGTGCTGGCCATCACCGGTCTGCTCACCGGTCTGCTGCTGCCGACGCTCGCTTCGATCCGGGAGAACGCCAATCGCGTCATCAGCTCATCCCACCAGCGGAACATCGGTCACGCGCTGATCATGTGGGGATCCGACCACAAGAATCAGCTCCCCGAGAGCCGGGTTCTCCTGGCCGATCCGCCGCGCCCCGGCGAGCTGATGGTGGCCCGCTATCAATCCGCATCGGACAATCCGTTCGGCAAGCGGCAGTACGCCGCATCCGACTCGGAGGTCATCGAGGGCTGGGACGGTCTCGGTTGGCTCTACGCCCGGCACTACCTCGATTCCCACGAGACGTTCTACTGCCCCAACCACGACGGGGATCATCCGCTCGAACGGTACGAGGCGCAGTGGGAGCGGGGAACCGGCACCATCTACACGAACTACCACTACGCGGGGCACGTCAACTGGGACACCTACGAAGTCCGGCGTTTCGACCGGGGTGATCGCATGGTGCTGCTGACCGACGGCCTTCGCCGCAGGAGCGACTTCAACCATCGGACCGGCCTGAACGTCCTGCGGGGCGACGGATCCGTCCGGTGGCAGGACGATCCCACTCTGTTCACCCAGCTTCCCATCGACGATCCGATGGGTGAGGAGCTGCGTGCCCACGAGAACCTGATCAACGACCTGTTCAACACGAACGTCCTGCTCGACTGATCAGTTTCCTTCGGAAACCTTCTTCAGAACCACCCGTTGCGTGCGATGCCGGCCGATGCCAGGATCCGCCGTGGTGCAGTCCGCGACGTTCAGCCAGGGGGCGACCAGCACGTGATCGATGCGGTAGATCGGCAGAGACCGGCTCCAGCTCGGTCCCCAGCCGCGACCCGCGAGATCCCACGCATGCACGAGGCCGGGAAATGCATGCCGCATCGCAGCGCTCCCGCGACGCATGTTGAAGTCGCCCAGCACGAGATCGATTCCCCCCGTCGTACGCTGTTCGACCCAGCCCTTGAGCTTCGTGGCGACCTGCCATCGGGATCTCGTGACGGATGAGGGAAGGTCCACCGCCAGAATGCGCAATGGTCGCCCCAGCTTTGCGGTCGTATCGATTTCGATGAACCGAGCGTGGATGTCGTCACCGGATGCCACCGATCGGATGTGTCGGACGGGGAGTCTCGTCAGGATCGTGAAGAAGCCGATTTTGTAGGGGGCGTGTCCGGCTCCGAGCCATTGGCGGATCTCGTCCGTCCCGCGGACGCCGTAGCCGTGGGTCAGGATCGTGATGTCGGCGTCCTCGCGGATGATGTATTCGGCGTGGGTGACGCGATCCGACTTGTCGTGCGACATCGTCCATTGCAGCAGCCGAAGCCCGCCGGTCGGTTCCGTTCCGGGACGCCACGGTTGTTCGACAAAGAGCACCCATCCGAACAGAACGGCAGCGGCCAGGCCCCATCCACCGAGGCCCATCCGGGTCCGTGCCGTCCAGGCGGCGGCGACCGCGAACGGCACCAGGGTGAAGGTGGGGATCCAGGAGAGGAACTGCGTCGCCAATGAGCGGTCGGACCAGATGACGCCCGCCAGCCAGGCCAGCAGGAACATGAAGGTCAGCCCGTGGACCGTCCGGCGAAGCCGGCGGCGGGCGATGGACCGATCAGTATGGGAAGACGAGCGGGGCAACGATGACACACACGGCGCCGACCAGAATCGTCAGCGGTATACCCAGGCGGGCGTAGTCGAGGAAGCGGTAGCCTCCCGGCCCGTAGACCATGAGGTTGGTCTGGTAGCCGATGGGGGTGCTGAAGTTGCACCCTGCGATCATCAGCGTGAAGACGTACGCGAGCGGGCTGACCTGCAGCAGTTCCGCCGACTGCATGACGATGGGGAACATGAGCACGGATGCGGCGTACGGCGTGATCAGCTGGGAGAGGATGTTCGCGATCACGAACAGGATGACAAGCATCAGGGATGGATGCAGTTCAAACGCGTTTGCGCTACCCATGAGCCAGCCGACGATGATGTCGGCTGCGCCGCTCTGGTCCATCGCGGCCCCGAGTCCGATGGCCGCACCGATGCTCAGCAGCACTTGGAGATTGATGCTCGATCGCGCGACCGATCCACCCACGCACCGCGTGAACACCATCAGGATTGCGCAGATCCAGACGGCGAGAATGGGGGGGATGTTGATGTAGGTGCCGCCGATCAGCAGCCCCACCATCATGACGAGCAGGCCGATGGCGATCATGGCCCGGTTGTGACGTGTGGGACGCGATTCCTCCACCTGGGAGATGAGGTAGAAGTCGGGGTCGTTGCGGTGCGACTCGAGAAATCCGACGTGCGTATCCAGCAGCAGGGTGTCGCCGATTCGAAGCCGGATGTCGCCGATCTTCCCCGCCACCTTCGCGCCCTGCCGGTGCACGGCGATGATCGCGGCGTTGTATCTGCTCCGGAAGCGGGAGTCCCGGACCGTCTGGTTCACCAGCGGGGAGTTGGCCGAGACGACCACTTCCACGAGGGTCCTCGAACTGCTGCTCCCCTTGAGTTTCAGGGTCTGGTCCGTGGCCGGTTCCAGACCGCGGACTCTCCGCAGGTCCACCACCGAATCGAGGACGCCGACGAAGCCGAGTCGATCACCCGCCTCCAGGATCTCTTCGGGCCCGACCGCGGGGATCACCACGCCGCTTCGTTCGATCTGGCTGAGGTAGAGGCCCGGAAGCTGACGGAGTCCGGCCTGTTCGATGGAGCTTCCCACGATGGGCGAATCCGGCTGCACGATCATGTCGACCTGGTAGGTCTTCGCGTCCAGCGATACCGAATCAACCGGCACACGATCCCGCAGCAGTGCCTTGGAGGCGATGATGATGAAGATGATGCCGACGATCGCACAGGGCAGGCCGACGGCACCCACCCCGAAGAAGAGGAGCCATTCCGGAAGGGGGCCGGTGATTCCCACTTCGGCCAGCCAGGCGTGATCCTGCGCAAGATAGCTCGTCAGCAGGCCGATCACCACCAGGTTCGAGGCGGTGCCGATCATGGTCAGTCGGCCGCCGAGGATCGCAGCGAAGCTCAGGGGCATGTACAGGGTCGAGGCGCTGATCCCCAACTGCTTGGACCAGTTCCGTACCAGCGGAATGCACATGGCGACGATCGGCGTGTTGTTCATGAAGCCCGAGAGCAGGGCGACCGGTCCCAGAAGGCGAACCTTCGCCTCGGTTTCGCTCGTCGGTCGACCCAGGAGCTTGTTGGCCACGATCTCGATCGCACCCGTCTCCCGCATTCCGGCGGCGACGACGTACAGCGCGCCGATCATCATCACGGCCTGAGATGCGAATCCCTCGATCGCGGTGTCGATCGAGACGATGCCGGTGGCCATCAGCAGAATCAGGCCGCCGAGGAGAGCCACGTCCATGCCGATTCGGTTGGAGATCAGGGCCACGATGATCATGGCCAGGACGGCAAGGGTGAACCAGGCTTCAAACGGCATGCTGGGGCTCCTCGACGCGGGGGGGGGCGGTCAGTCCTTCGACTCGGCATCGATGCCGAGCTGATCGATCGCACCGATGATGCATCCGTGCACGTCGGGAGAGGCGCAGATGACGCCCCGATTCCCTTCTAGACGTGCACCCTGTCCAAAGTCCAGCGGTCGCCCGTGAATGTCGGTCACGATGGCGCCGGCTTCCCTTGCGATCACCGAGCCTGCGGCGTGATCCCAGATCTTCTCCACGTACCCCGCCCGGGTGGGGAGTCTCAGGTACGCGTCCGCCTGACCGCGTGCGACCATGGCGTACTTGCACTGGCTGTCGAGCCGGACCGGTTCGCCGACGTTCCCGACGATCTCCGCCACGCGGTCGCTGTCGCTTCGGTTTGAATGCGCCTTCTCGACCGAGCCGCAGAATCGCCAGGGACGGCCGTCCTGGCCCGGTCTCGCCTGGATCCGCAGCCGTTGGGCTTCCGGGTCGCATCCGGCGAACTCCCACGCGCCCTGCCCCTCGGCCGCGGCGTACAGCACGCCTTGCGGGTCGGGGGTATCCAGCGGAGCATCCTGGCTCACCGGAAGAGCGGGGCATCCCATGACACCGGCCACCACCCTTCCGTGTTCGATCCGTCCGAGCGCGATCGCATATTGCTGGCCACGCAGGAACCCCTTGGTGCCGTCGACCGGATCAAGCGTCCAGTAGGTGTCGGCGGTCCCGTCGTGGTCGCACGAATCGATGGCCGCGAGCACCTCCTGCTCCTCGATGCCGTTGCGCCAGTGCTGGACCACTTCCACGATGGCCCGTCGCACGACGGCGGATTCCTCGTCGGCCAGCCCCAGGGCATCCTCTTCGCCCACGATCCGATGGTCCGCAGGGTCCTCGAGCATGTCCTGCAGGGTCAGGGCCACGATCGCCTGGGCTGCGTAGTCGGCCACCGTGACGGGGCTCCGGTCGTCCTTGGTCAGGGCGGTGACCTCCTGCAGGCGTTCCTGGACGGCACGGGTGATCTGGCAGGCGATGGCGACGGCCTGCATGGCGGCGTGAAGCTGATTCGATGGGGTATTCATGACCCTTCATCATCGGCTCGATCGCCCGTCATGCTCCCAATGAAGACGCCCCGCCGGGGGCCGGCGGGGCGTCGGGGGGATCTGAGATGAGGGGATCCGGTCAGCTGGACCAGACCTGCTTGAACTCGCCGATTGCGGCTGCGAACTCCTCGCCGATCTGCTTGAAGGAGGAGGACTCCACCAACTGGTCGCGCAGCCCCTTGCCGGGCCCTCGGAAGTGGTCGAGCAGGTCGGCCTCGAAGGCGTGGACCTTGTCCAGCGGGAGGTCGTCCAGGAAGCCCTTCGATCCGGCGAAGATCGAGATGCACTGGTCGATGACGTCGAAGGGGGAGTACTGACCCTGCTTGAGGAGTTCGACCATGCGGCCGCCGCGGTCGAGCTGCTGCTGGCTGGCCTTGTCGAGCTCCGTTCCGAGCTGAGCGAAAGCCTCGAGTTCCCGGAAGGCGGCGAGGTCGAGTCGGAGGGAGCCCGCCACTTCCTTCATCGCCTTGATCTGTGCGTTTCCGCCCACCCGGCTGACCGAGATGCCCACGTTGACGGCGGGACGGACGCCCGAGGAGAACAGTTCCGGCTGCAGGTAGATCTGACCGTCCGTGATCGAGATCACGTTGGTCGGAATGTAGGCGGAGACGTCGCCTTCCTGGGTCTCGATGATCGGGAGTGCGGTGAGCGATCCGCCGCCGTTCTCGTCGGAGAGCTTGGTGGCACGTTCGAGCAGACGGCTGTGCAGGTAGAAGACGTCGCCGGGATAGGCCTCACGTCCGGGCGGACGGCGGAGCAGCAGCGAGAGCTGCCGGTATGCGGTCGCCTGCTTGGAGAGATCGTCGTAGACGCACAGGACGTGCTTGGGCTTCTTGCCTTCCTTGCCGTTCCACATGAAGTGCTCGCCCATCGCGCATCCGGCGTAGGGAGCGATGTACTGGAGCGGCGCGGGGCTGGATGCACCGGCGTTGACCACGATGGTGTAGTCCATGGCCCCGTTCTTGCGCAGCGTGTCGACCACGCCGGCGACGGTCGAGTCCTTCTGGCCGACGGCGACGTAGATGCAGACCACTGCGTCGTCGGTTCCCCAGAACTGACGCTGGTTGATGATCGCATCGAGCGCGACCGCGGTCTTGCCCGTCTTTCGGTCGCCGATGATGAGTTCTCGCTGGCCGCGGCCGATGGGGATCATCGAGTCGATGCCCTTGATTCCGGTCTGGAGCGGTTCGGTCACGGGCTGACGAGCCGCGATGCCGGGAGCCACGATGTCCAGCTTGCGGGTTTCCGTCGAGTTCACCGCACCCTTGCCGTCGAGCGGATCGCCCAGCGGGTCGACGACCCGTCCGAGCAGACCGTCGCCGACGGGGACTTCCAGCAGACGGCTGGTGGAGCGGACCACGTCACCCTCGCGGACGGCGAGGTAGTCGCCGTAGATCACGGCACCGACGGTGTCGGTCTCCAGGTTCATGGCCTGGCCCATGATCGGACCACGCTCCGTCTCGAACTCGAGCAGTTCGCCGGCCATGGCCTTGGAGAGGCCGTAGATCCGGGCGATACCGTCGCCGACTTCGACGACGCGTCCAACTTCGGAGATCTCGAGTTCACTGGAGAACTGTTCGATTTCCTGCTTGATGACAGTGGTGATTTCGTCGGTCTTGATCTTCACGTCGTTCTTCCTTCGAAACGTCCGTCTTCGACGGGTCGGTGTGTTCTCGTCAGGGGCCTGAGATCAGCCAGGTGAGTTGCACGGTTGCGTTGACCGTCACGTCGCCCGAGACGATCGGGGCGGCCGGCGCGGAGTAGGCCCGCTCCAGTGTCGCGGCACGGCCGTAGTCGGCGGCGGCCTTGAACTGGCGGGGCTGGTAGTTGCTTCCATCCAGCGATAGCGACTGGATGCGCACGAGTTCGACGCCCGCGGCTTTCGCCATGCTCGAGGCGTCGTCCATCGCGTTCTGGGTTGCGGCCCGGATGACCTCGTCGCGGGAGTTCCGGGGGTCGGCAAGATCGAAGACAATGTTTCCGATCTCGTTGGCACCGGCATCGACACCATTGCTGATGATGCGTCCGGCGAGTTCGAGCTTGCCGGTCTTGATCCGCATCTGGGCGTTCACGGTGTAGCCCACGATCGTGGGACGCCAGTTGGGTTCGGGGTTGCGGGGCCGCGGTGACCACTGCGTGTTCACGTTGTAGCGTTCGATCGTGTATTCGGTCTTCCGCTCGAGGCCGAGCTTGTCCATGGCCTTGATGATCTCGTCCATGGTCTCGACCGCGGAAGCGTTGGCCTCCTCCACGGTCTTGCCTGCGGTCTCCACGCCAAGGCTGATTCGCAGTTGATCGGCGGGGATCTCCAGGGTGGCCCGTCCGGTCGTGGAGAGCACGGCCGGTTGTTCATCGGCGTGCACCGCGCCGGCGGTGAGCATGGTCGTGGCGAGCATGATCGCGGCCGTCCGGATCATGCGTCATCCGCCTTTGCTGCTACGTCTGACGAACGCTTGCCTGCGTGCGACTGATTGTGCGGGGCATCCTCCAGGAACCGGTCGATCTCGGATCGAATGTCGTTGCCTCCCTGCTGCTGCAGAGCGGCGCCCATGCGGCGGAGCCGGGTGGCGACCGATCCGTCGATGAGTTCGTCGCCGATTCGCAGCCGGACACCACCGATGATGGAGGGGTCCGTGTAGGAGTGCATCACCGGTTCCTTGCCCAGAGCCTGCTGGATGCGTTCGCCGATGCGTTCCTTGGCGGCTTCGTCGATCTCCGTGGCCGTTATCACGTCCACCTCGATGCGCCCGAACGCCTCCTGCACCATCTGGTCGTAGGCGATCTGGATCGAATCGATGTGACCGAGACGGCCATTGCGGTTCAGGATCACCAGGAAGCGGACCGTGAGTTCCGAGACCCGATCCGTGAAGATCCGGGTGATCGCTTCGGAGCGACGGGCCGAGTCGATGATGGGGGAGGTGAACAGTTCGAGGAACTGCCGATCGTCCCGAAGCAGTTCACAGATCTGCTCCAGTTCGTCGGCGACTTCCATGACCCGGTCGCGACCACCGCCTTCGTCCGCCAGCTCATAGAGGCTGGTGGCGTAGGTTCGGGCCAAGGTGTCGGTCTGGGTGGCCATGTTCGTTCCTCAGCCGTTCCGCACCGTTTCCAGTTCCCGCAGGGACTCGTCGATGAGGCTCTGCTGGTCCTGGGCGTTGATCTCCCGCTGGAGGATGCGGGAGGCGATGGCGGTGGCCAGTGCCGCACTTTCGGCGTGGAGTTCCGTGATGGCCGCTTCCTTGGCGGCCCGGATCTCCCGACTGGCGTTCTCACGCAGCTCGTTGAGCTCCTTCTGGGCCCGGTCCCGAAGGTCCTGAGCCGAGGCCTCGGCGTCCGCCTTGGCCTGGGAGATCATCTCGTTGGCTTCGGCACGGGCCTTGGCCAACTCCTCCTGCTGGCGATCCATCGAGGCCCGGGCTTCCGCCTGGGCCTGTTCGGCCGCCTCGATCTCCTGGCGGATCTTCGCTTGTCGGTCGTCCAATCCCTTTCCGATCGCCGGCCAGACCTTCGTGAAGAACACGAGGCAGACCAGGCCGAACACGATCAGCGCCGTGATGGCGGGCGCCAGGTCGACGTTCAACGGATTGGGATCTCCGTCCGATGCGGCAAGCAGCAGGGCGAGCATGCGCTACCTCCTTCTTCGGTCCCCAAGGGGATCCGTCCGGATCACCGGCTCAGCCGATGATGCCAAGAAGACCAACGACCACTGCGAAGAGGGCGACACCCTCGACCAGTGCGGCGGTGATGATCATGTTCGTGCCGATGGGGCCGGTCATCTCGGGCTGACGGGCGATGGACTGCACGGCGTTGCTGCCGATGATGCCGATGCCGAGACCGGCGCCGACGGCGGCGAGACCCGCTGCAATACCACCACCGAGTCCCTTGAGACCGGACGAAGCTGCCGCGGCACCCTCCGCACCCTCGGCCGCGAGTGCGGCGTCGGATCCGAGCACGGTCAGCACGACGAAGGAGAGAGCCATCAGGGCGAATGTGTTCTTCATTTCCTTGGTTTCCTCATGAGATGAAGTAGTTCAATGATCTCGGGTCCGGTTCGCGGCAATCACGAGTGCCGGGCCTCGATCGAATCAAGTCAGGTGGCCGGAACCTCTGAATATTCGGTTAGGCCTTCTTCGAATTCCTCGTGGTGATCCTCGTGATGGTGTGACATCTGACTGATGAACACCGTGGTGAGGAACATGAAGATGAACGCCTGTAGAAAGGCGACGAACAGTTCCAGGAAGCCGATCGCCACCGCGGAGACGATGGAGATCGCACTGATTCCCAGCAGACCACCGACGCCGAGGCCTCCGTAGGCCATCTTTCCGAACAGGGCGAGCATGGCCATGAGCGTGTGCCCGGCGACCATGTTCGCGAACAGCCGGACGGCAAGTGCGCTGGGTTTGATGAGCATGCCCATGAGTTCCACGGGCAGCATGATTGGAAGCATGTAGAGCGGGGCACCACCGGTGAGGTGACCCAGCCATCCCTTGATGCCCAGTTCCCGGAAGGCGTGCACCTGGATGACGATGAAGCAGATGGCCGCGAGGGCGGCGGTGACGGCGAGATTGCTGGTTGCGGTTCCGCCGAAGAAGGCCCACTCCAGTTCGCTGCCCATGATGCCGGAGCCCAGATACTGGACATCCATCATCGGAATGAGCCCGATGACGTTGCAGGTCAGGATGAAGAAGAAGAGGGCCATCAGGAATGGCAGATACTTCTTCGTGTTCTCGTCACCGAGCACCGGATGGATGGCGGTGTCGCGCATGTAGAGGATGATCACTTCGATCATCTGGGCGAACCGTCCGGTCGTCAGGTAGCGATCGTTGCCTTCGGTCTCGCGACCGGTCGCGATCCGCTTGCCGACGTAGAGCATCAGCATGATGAAGATGAGGCCCGCCACCACGAGCGAGACCATGTGCATGGTCAGATAGGGAGTGGCGGAAGCGGTGTCGACGAAAATGGGGTTCTCACCGCCGATGATCGCCTTGTCCACGACGTGGCCGAGTGGGTTGTCGCCGAATGCGATGAGGTGCATCACCTACTCCGCTTGCTGCTTTCGAGTCGCCTGTCGACCCGATCTTCTCAGGGGCTCAGTCCAGACTGCCGTTCCCCATGCAAGTCCCACCAGAAAGCACGCAAGGTAGGAAAAAAGAAGGTTGGCGGGGTCTGGAGAAGAGGCGGAGTATAGCAAGATCACCAAGCCGATGGAGCCGCCGACCCGCAGGATCGAGTGCAGGATCCAGAGGTTCATCCAACCGGTCGCCGGCCGCGGTCGCCAGGGGGTCACCATCAGGTCGGTCCCTACTCCGACGGCCGCGACGATGCAGCCGGACCACAGGCCGATCAGCCCATTCGGCCACGATCCATTGAGGCCGCCGATCACCAGCCAGAGCAGCCCGACCCCCAACGGGCCGGCGGTTGAGGCCAGCAGGAGCTTTCCCGTGGGCAGGGGCATCAGGGGCATTCCGGCGGGATGAGTCATGTTCCTGCCCCCGGGGGGCCCGAATCCACCCGTCCGGCGGCCTGACTGGCCTTGAGGGCGGTTCGGATGAAGCTGGTCATCCCCACGACGACGCCCATGGAGGTTCCGATGATCAGGAAGATCTTGTCGGTTCCCACCCATTGATCGACCAGCCAGCCCAGCAGGAGCCCGGCCAGGATCTCGCTGGCCATCGTGAAACCCATGGCGGACAGCTTCCAGAGTCTGGCCATGGAGTCGGATCCGGCCGATGAAGGGTTGTGTGGAGGCATGTTCTTGATGGTAGCAGTACGGAACCGGGTCGTTTCCCGGCTATGATGGGGGGACCGGACGGATTTCCCCAGTGGATTGGAGCGACCTGTGAGCATTGATGATCGGGACATCATCGACGTGACTCCGGCTCGAATGAGCCGGGCGGACCGTCTTTTTCTTCCCGCCGTCTTTAAGGGGCTCGGGACGACCCTTCGCCATTGCCTGGGCAATGTGGGCCGGGACGGCAAGAACAAGAAGTACCTCTGGGTCGTCCAGTATCCCGAGGAGAAGCGGGATGATCGCGACGTGGAGGAAGGCGGCCAGTGCCGCGAGACCTTCCGCGGCGTCCACCGGCTCAATCGGGACGAGGATGGTCGGGTCCGGTGCGTGGCATGCTTCATGTGTGCGACCGCATGTCCGGCCAACTGCATCCACATCGTGGCCGACGAATCCCCCTGGGAGGACCGCGAGAAGTACCCCAAGCAGTTCGACATCGACGAGCTGCGGTGCATCTTCTGCGGAATGTGCGAAGAGGCCTGCCCGGTGGACGCCATCGAACTGACTCCCCGCTACGAGGTCGTCGGGCTGACTCGAAACGAGATGATCTTCGACAAGTCGAAGCTGCTCGAGATCCACGATCAGACCATCGAGGAGAAGCCCATGTAGGGCTTCGCCCACGGTCGGTGGCCCCCGCACCACCTCGTGTTGCAGAAATACAACATCGCTTTTCGTCGCGTTCCGGCCGGTTCCGCGCATACTTCAGTCAAGAGGGGGAGAACCGCCCATGCCCAGCCGGAGCATGTCCATCCTGTCGATCGGCCTTCTGGGTCTGGCCTGCCTGCAGTGCGGGTGCCAGTCCGGCTCCGACGTGGCGGTGGAGCGTTCCCCGGACCGGGGGATGCATCGCACGCTGAACAGCCAGCTGGTCCTGCCGGGTCCGGGCCTGCTGGAGCTGGCCGGTTCGGCCGCCTGGCCGGGCGGAGAGCTGAATGTCCTGAATCACCGCCGAAACGAGGCCCTCGGAGCGGATCGAATCCCTCTGATGGCATCCGTGGACGAGGCCGAGGTCCGGGTCTGGGATCAGCAGTGGATTCTCAACGGCCGGTCGATGGAGAACTATCTCCGCTCGACCCGGTCCATCCAGTTCCGGGATCAGCCCTGAGAGCGGCCTCCCGGGGCCGGTTTCTTGAACCGTTCTGAATCAGCCTTGCCTGTCTTGACGGCCCTCAGGGGGGTCGCCATACTGGAATCAACTCGTATGGAGGGTCGGAACACGATCTGACGCCTCCTGGCACACACTACGAGTGCCCAGTTTGGAGGGACCGATTCGAGCATTTCCCGATTCACACCAGTGCGGGAAAGGTTTCGTTCCAGTTCGTTTCGGTTTAACAGGACAGATGGTTGTCGGGCGTTGGGGACGTTCGACCATGGATGAGGCGACAACCTGATGGCCACCACGACCAAGAAGGATCTGATTGACAGGATTGCCGAGGAGACGAACCAGAAGCGGACGGTGGTGAAGGCCACGGTCCAGAGCTTCCTCGACAACGTCATCGTCGAACTAAGCAAGGGCAATCGTCTTGAATTCCGCGACTTCGGGGTCTTTGAGATCCGGGATCGCGCTCCGCGCATGGCACAGAATCCGAGGACGCTCGAACGCGTACCGGTGCCCGCGAAGCGAACCGTGAAGTTCAAGGTCGGCCGGCTCATGCGGGACGCGCTCGAAGACAAGTCCGATGGGGACGGGATCAAGGCCGATAGCACGGTCGAGGTCACGGCCATGCCGAGCGTGGTCGCCCAGTAGATCGACCATGACCTCCGAATCAGGCCCTGCCGGGCATTCATCCGGCCGCAGCTGATGCTGCGCCCCACCTTCGCCGACGTGCGAATTCGTACCGGCGATGTCGTGTAGGATGCACGATTCAGAGGAGAGAAGTCCCATGGGGAAGGCCCCGGCGAAATCCGAGTACGGTTCCGGCAGCAGCCAGCGGCGCGAAGGCGACATGCGGCAGCTGTCGACGCTCCTCGAGACCCTCCCCCCGCATGCGATCGAAGCGGAGATGAGCCTCCTTGGTTCGATCCTGATCGATCCCAACATCATCGCCGACGTCATCCAGGTCGTTTCCGACGTGAACGACTTCTACAAGCCGACCAACGGTGAGATCTACGCGGCGATGTGCAGTCTGTACGAGGAGCATTCCTCGCTCGACATCGTCCAGCTCCACCAGCAGCTGATGGATCGGGAGACGCTCAGCGCCGTCGGTGGCCTCGACTATCTCGTCAACATGGCCAATGCGGTGCCGTCCGCCGCCAACGCGACGCACTACGCCCGTCTCGTCAAGGAGAAGGCGGTCATCCGTCAACTGATCGAGGCCGCGGGCGAGATCCTCTGCGACGCCTACGGAAGCCCCGACGAGTCGAGGGACATCCTCGAGAATGCCGAGCGGAAAATCTTCCGGATCGCCCAGCAGTACGAGACACGGCAGGCATCGAGTCTGCAGGATCTCATCACCGTCACGATGGAACAGATCGAGGCGCGCGAAGGAAAGACCATCACCGGCGTCGGATGCGGATTCTCCGAGCTCGACCGCATGACCGGCGGTCTGCAGCGGGGCGAGATGATCATTCTCGCGGCCCGCCCCTCGATGGGAAAGACCGCCTGCGCCCTGAACATCGCGGAGCATGTGGGGCTGCAGGGGCAGGGTGTCGCCGTCTTCAGTCTCGAGATGAGCGGAACCCAGCTCGTCCAGCGGATGCTGGCATCACGGTCCCGCATCAACGGAGACCGACTGCGGCGGAACATGCTCGAGCCGGCGGACTTCTCCGCCCTCATGGCGGCCTGCGACGAGATGCAGGACGCTCCCATCCACATCGACGACACGCCGGGTCTCAACCTCGTGCAGCTGCGTGCCAAGGCACGTCGTCTCAAGCAGCGGCACGACATCGGAATGATCGTCATCGACTACCTCCAGCTGATGTCGTCCGGCCATCGGGTCGAGAATCGCCAGCAGGAGGTCAGCGAGATCAGCCGTGGCGTCAAGGCGATGGCCCGTGAACTCAATGTCCCCGTCATCTGCCTGAGCCAGTTGAACCGGGCCGCCGAGCATCGCGAGGGACATCGTCCGCGCATGAGCGACCTTCGTGAATCGGGTTCGATCGAGCAGGATGCGGACGTGATCCTCATGCTGCACCGCGAGGAGTACTACCACCCCGACGAGGAGTGGAAGAGTGCGAATCCGGACAAGCTCGGCCAGGCGGAGATCATCATCTCGAAGCAGCGAAACGGGCCGACCGGCATCGTCAACCTGCAGTGGGATGCGGCGACCACGCGCTTCCACAACTATTCGTACAGCGCTCCCCCCGCGGACATGCCCGCCACGGTCGTGCCGCCCTCGTCAGGGGTGATCGACGACGACGATCTGCCCATCTGACCCGGATTCCGTCCGACCTTCGACCGCAGGCGGCTCGTTCGTCGGGCGGTCGGTTGCGGTCCAGACGGCGCCACCGATGGTCACCGCGTAGAGCACCAGCAGCAGGCAGCCCTCCGGGCGGCCGATGCTGCGTCGAGTGAGGGCCATGGGCCAGAGCAGCAGGGTGAAGACGAGCATGGCGCCCAGGGCCCACCAGCCGCCCGAGGCCGGTACGGCGACCGGGTGGACGATGCTGGTGATGCCCATGACCAGAACGATGTTGAAGAGGTTGGAGCCCACGACGGTTCCGACGGCCAGATCGGGCTGTCCCTTGCGGGCGGCGATCACGCAGGTGGCGATCTCGGGCAGCGTGGTGGCGATCGCGACGATGGTCAGACCGATGAGCACCTCGTCGACCTGCAGCATCTGCGCGATGCCGATCGCGCCGATCTCCGCGGCCTTGCCGCCGGCGACCAGCATGCCCAGTCCCAGCACCAGTGCGATCCAGCAGAGCCAGGGGGATCGGGAGATCAATCCGCCATCGTCCTCCGGGGGGACGGCGTCCGTCGCCAGGGCATCGCCCTGTTCACGTCGTCCGATCCGGTACCAGTGGAACGCGATAGTGACGACCGCAAGCACGAGGACGATTCCGTCGAGCCGGTTGTAGCCCGGTGCGCCATCGACTCCCGGCGGCAGCCAGGTCTGCAGGACGAAGAGGACGGTTACGACCATCAACCACGGAAGTTCGAGACGGATGATGCGACTGGAGACCAGCAGGGGGGCGATCAGTGCGCTGAGTCCGATCACCAGTCCGATGTTGGCGGCGTTGGAGCCGACCACGTTGCCGAAGGCGAGACCGGTTTCGCCGTTGGTCGCGGCGACGACGTTCAGGGCCAGCTCCGGAGCACTGGTTCCGAAGGCCACGATGGTCAGTCCGATGACCAGGGTCGAGACCCCCAGCCGGCGGGCAATCACCACGGCTCCGTCCACCAGCAGTTGGCCGCCCAGCAGGAGGAGCACGATGCCTGCGGCCAGCAGGAGAAGCATCATGAACATTCTGAAGGCTCCTGGAGGTCATTCGCCGCTGATTTCAAGAAGGTCCGCATCAGCGACGAGGATTGTACGTCAGACCCCTGTATCGACGATTATGACCACATTACCGCTGCAACATTTCGAGAGCTCCATCTCCGGGAGCCGCACTGCGAGTCGCATGAGCACTGATCCCGACACATCCGGATTCCAGGACGTCCTTCGTCGGGCCTCGGCCGGGGACGAACTGGCCTGGCAGCAGGTCGTCGATGCGTACGGCTCCAGGGTCTACGCGCTGCTGTTCTCGCGGTGTCGCAACGCGGAACTGGCTGAGGAACTGACGCAATCGACGTTCTGCACCGTGGTGACGAAGTTGTCGGCGTACGACGAACAGGGGAAATTTGAGCCTTGGCTGTTCCGAATCGCCATGAACCGGCTTCGGGATGAGATGCGGCGGCGGGGCCGCCACGCGGTCAATGTCGCCAATGACACGCTTTCAACCATGGAAACGACGCCTCGGATCGAATCCGACCCGGGAGCGGGGGGAGAGCAGCAACTGGAGCTGTCCCGGGCCCTGCGGGAGGCCGTTGCCTCGCTGCAGGAGTCGGATCAGGAGATTCTGCACCTCAGGCACGTCTCGGGGCTAAGTTTCAAACAGATCGCTCAGGTCCTCCAGCAGCCGCTTGGCACCGTTCTGGCCCGCCATTTTCGGGCCTTCAAGCGGCTCAAGGAGATGATGGGCGTGGATGAGGAAGACTGAAATACAGGAAATCAGGTGCGATATGCCTGCAATTCAACCGGATCGACCATCGTTCTAGGAATGAACACATCATGGACCAACGGCCAGTACAACCCGAACACACCCTCTCCCGGGAGCCCCTGGGGGATGATTTCACCGATCGTGACCGGCAGTTCGATCAGCTGATCAGCCGGACCATCGGAGAGGTCACCAGTCCCCCTGGGCTCACCGACCGGGTCGTCGCGGCCTCGTTGGAGGAACTCCGGCGGACCACCGGGCCCATCCCGTTCCCCGTCGGACGGGTCCGAACCCGGTCCGTGGCGGCCCAGTGGCTCGCCATGGCCGCGTGTCTGGGTCTGCTGGTCGCCGGTGGCTGGCTGGTGATGCAGTCCACGGCCCCCCGAGCGGCCACGCCGACGGGAGGTGAACTGGTCGCATCGGATCCGATGCCGGTCGACGTCACGCCGGTGGCGATCTCTCCAGCGGCGGAACTGGTGCTGCTCGAGACGAGTCGTCCCGCCGCTTTCGATGATCTTTCTCCCTACGTCGCCACGCGTGATCTTCGTTTCGACGATCTCTCCGGTGATCTGGTCGCGGTCCTGGATGCCATCCAGAACCCGGTCATGGGCACCTACGATCTGGAGTTCACTCCATGAACATCGCACTTCGTTCCCTTGTTGCATGCGGTCTTGTCGCGGCGTGCATGATGGTCGTACTGACTCCGAATCCGGTTGCGGCGATGTCCGACGACTCGGTCACGGCGATCCGGAAGACCATCCGGGAGAAGCCGACGAAGACCAAGAAGGAGGTCGCTCCGGTCATCGCTCCGTCGAACCCCCGGCGCCCTATCGCGTCGCCCGACCTGTCCCAGGCCTTCGTCGATCGGTGCCTGGAGGTTGCGGATGAACTCGATCCCGAGTTCGCCAAGCAGCTCCGCACGTTGTGCGAACAGGATCCAACGGAATTCGAACGGATCATTCGTCGCCAGGGACCGCGTCTGACCGGGCTGGCCGAACTGAAGGCATCGGATCCCAAGCTGTACCAGTTGAAGCTGGTCGAACTCCGGGTCGACGCGTCCGTGCAGCGTCTGGCGAGCGAGATCCGTGCCGTCCGGCGCGATTCCCCCGACGATGCGGACCGGATCGATTCCCTGACCCAGCAGCTGCAGGGGCAGCTGCAGATCCGTCTCGGGCTCGAACTCGGCAACCAGATGCTCTACATCGAACGCATGGAGCAGCAGCTCAAGGAACTCAAGGCCCAGGTCGAGCGCCAGCGGGCCGAGTTCGACTCGGTCGTCCAGGATGAACTCGCCCGACTCACCGGTCGCCCCGATCCGGTCGAGGCCGCCCGAGCCCCCGCGCCCGCATCCCCCTGACCCGATCAAGTACCATCGGAAGCGATGAAGCACACCGATGTCGCCGGACGGATTCGGCCACCTCGATCCATGCACCTCATTGGCTGGTTCGGGATCGGTGTCCTGTCGTGCGTGTTCCTGCTCTGCGTGTGCAGTCTGCCCTGGACACTGGCCCGCACCGCCGACGGCGCCAATGCATCCCGGCGATTCGAATCGGCCCGTCCGAGGCTGGCGATGCTGCCGCCGTCGTGGGCGGCGCATTCGGAGGATGAAGCGGACACCGTGGAACGCGAGGATGCCGGCTTCCTCGTCTTCGGCACGGATCGGCTCGGTCGGGATCTCTTCGTCCGTGTGCTGGCCGGTGGAGGGATCAGTCTCGCCATCGGCATTGCGGCCGCGATCTCGGCGCTGGTCATCGGAACCCTGTGGGGCACCTGTGCGGGCTGGGCGGGCGGTCGGACCGATGCGTTCATGATGCGGATTGTCGATGTCTTCTACGGGCTTCCCGCCATTTTGCTGGTCGTGCTCATCGCGGTCGCGGTGGACGGGGTGCGTGATTCGTTCCTGAGCGGCGGCGGCGGAGATCCGGGAGTCGGACTGCTCATCAACTGTCTCACATTGTGGCTGGCGATCGCGGCGATCAGTTGGCTGACGATCGCCAGAGTGGTCCGGGGCCAGGTCCTGAGCCTGCGTACGCGACCGTTCATGGAGGCGTGCCGCGCGATCGGGGTTCCGCGCCGTAGACAGTTCCTCCGGCATCTGCTGCCCAATCTCGCCGGTCCGATCATCGTCTACGCCACCCTGACGATTCCCATGGCCATTCTCGCCGAGGCCTTCCTGAGCTTTCTCGGGATCGGCGTCCGCGAACCGCTGCCCAGCTGGGGGAATCTCGCTGCGGACGGGCTGGCCGAGATCAACAGCGTGCGCAGCCGCTGGTGGATCATCCTGTGGCCCTGTCTGTTCATCGGGATCACCCTGGTGGCTCTCAACTGCGTGGGTGAGCGGCTGCGTCTGGCGGTCGACCCCCGTCAACGTGCGGGAGGGGTGACGGGATGACCCTGCTGTCGGTCGAACAGCTCTGCATCGATGCGGTCGGACCGGGGGGTGCGTCGCGCCAGCCGATCGTGCGCGATGTCGGATTCGAGCTGGCCCCCGGAGAGATCCTGGCGCTGGTCGGTGAATCCGGCAGCGGCAAGTCGATGACCGCGCTCTCGGTCATGGGTCTGCTGCCCACGCCGGGTGTGCAGCGTGTCTCCGGTCGCATCGAATGGTCGGGTCGGACCGTTTCCGATCTCACCCGTCGGGAACTGGAGCACATCCGGGGCTCCGGCATCGGCATGATCTTCCAGGAACCGATGTCCGCGCTCAATCCGGTGTTCTCGATCGGCGAACAGGTGGAGGAGGTCGTGCGGCGTCACCATCGACTTTCCCGAGCTGATGCTAGGCGACGGGTCGTCACCCTGCTGGAGCGGGTGGGACTGCCGAATCCCGCCGCCCGGTACGACGATGCGCCGCACGAGTTCAGCGGAGGAATGCGGCAACGGGTGATGATCGCGATGGCCATCGCGGGGGAACCGTCGCTGCTGATCGCCGACGAGCCCACCACGGCGCTGGACGTGCGCACCCAGCGTGGAGTGCTCGACCTGCTGCAGTCGCTGGTCACCGACGAGGGCATGGGGCTCCTGCTGATCTCCCACGACATGGCGCTGGTTGGCGAACGGGCGGACCGGGTCTGTGTGCTGTGCCGGGGACGGATCTGCGAACGGGGTCCGACCCGAGAGGTGCTTCGTGATCCGTTGCATCCCTACACCCGGGGACTCATCCGGTGCACCCCCGGCTTCCACGGGGGGGACGTGTCTCTGGCGGAGATGGCGACCGCACTGGAGCATCCCGAGCTTGGTCCGTTGCGGAACGCCGGAGCGGCGGACGGGGCTCGTCCCTGGTGGCCCTCGGAGACCGGCGACGAATCCTCATGGAGCCTGCTGGAAGCCGGAACGGGTCGATTCGTGGCTGTTTCCGCGGACTGAGCGAAGAAAAACCACGATGGTCGCGGGATTCCCAGAACCCCAAATGGGATCACGTCCGTATCTGATTGTGTCTGCAGTAGCACCTGCACTGGGCCCGCCGTCGTTGCACGGCTCGGAAAGGGGAAGACAACCATGGTCAGACACGTACGACGCACGATCAACCAGTTGATCCAGGAATACGAGGACATGCCGACCCGTCACAGTCGGGACGCGCTGCTGAAGGCGATCTTCAACCTCAACGCCTGGTACTGCATCGAACTCGGCAACGCCGAGGACCGCCCGTTCTGCATCGCATGGGAGGACGGAGATCCCGTACTCCTCGTGTTCACGGACGCTCGGCGAGCCGACCGGGCTCTGAACACCTGGCTTGAGGACCATGTCGACACCTGTTCGAGCGTTCGCCGGATCGGCGTCGCGGAACTCGATGCGTTCCTTCCGGAACTGGATGGGTGGGGCATCCGCGCCATCCGCTTCAACCACGGACCCTGGAGCGTCCGGTTCGATCTCGAGCAGGCCAGCGACGCGGCCAGAGCCTACGCGCCCGACGACATCGGTTCGTTCGGTCGACCGGTCGCGCAGGCCACGCGTGGTTCCATCTCCCAGAGCGACATCTGGTCGAGGGTCCTCGGACTCGGTTCCTGGTACTTCGTATCCGACGTCGCCGACAACGACGATCCGCTGATCTGGATCATGCACGACGAACCCTGCGTGCTCGTCTTCACCGACGAACGTCGGGCCCGGGCCTACGCCGTCGAGCAGGGGCTCGAGGGATGCACCACCGACGTCGGTCGCCTCATCGAGGTCGATCCGGAGTCCGCGATGCGGTACATGGAGGAACTGGCCCGCCGGGGTGTCTCGGGAGCCATGTTCAATCACGGTCCCGACGGCTTCTACGCTTCACTGGGTTCGCTCTGTCGTCAGGCTGCCTGACGGATCACACGTCCAGTTCCTCGCCCGTTTCGGGATCGAGCATCCGCCAGCTGCAGATGCGACCGATGCGCATGATGACGAGGAATGCGATCTCCTCCTCGACCACCGTCAGCAGCATCTGATCCACGGGGTCCTTTTCGGGCGGAAGATCGATCCGGATGCCTGGTCCCCAGAGCACTTCCTCGCCGGGGCGTTCGGGCGCGGTGTTCAGCGGTTCCAGCGCCTTGACGATCTCGGCCCGGGTGCCGATCGGCGCGAGTCCCCCGGATCGGGACTGCTCGGGTGACAGGATGACGAAGGTCTGGTTCACGGCGTGGTCGGTGGGGGTTGGCTGCACATCCTACCCGCTGCCGGGGGCGGTGCTTTCCAGCAGCTCGGAAATCGTCTGGATCAGCAGTTCCAGCGGCACCGGCTTGTTGAGGTAGGCGTGGACGCCGAGCGAATGGGCGTAGCTGGCGTGTCGCTTGCCTTCGTTGGCGGTCACCATCACCACAATGGGGGGACGGTCGGATTCGACCAGTTCCTCCAGGACGAGGAATCCGGATCGCTTGGGGAGCATCATGTCCAGGACGACCACGGCGGGGGCTCCGCTTCGCCAGGCGGCGATCGCCTCGTTGCCGTCCTCGGCACGCATCGTCCTCGCCCCCTCGGATCGCAGCGCCAGATCGATCCCGTCCAGGACATCGGGATCATCGTCCACCACCAGGATCAGGATGCCGTCGAGGCGACTCATGACGTCCGGCTCGCCGCGGCTCGATCGGAATGCTCGACCACGCGTTGGACCTCGTCCTCGTCCATCCACGGCAGGCTTCGCATCTTCTCGATCAGCGATTCCGGCGTCGGTCGACCCTCCCGCTCGTGGCGGGGGCGGCTCTTCCAGCGGCGATGCAGCCACAGGTACTGCTCGGGAGCGCCGCGGATCAGCTTTTCGAGGGCATGGGTGTAGCGGGCGGTGATCAGATACAGCGGATCCTCCGCGTCGCGCCAGTCCTCGGGGTCGATGATGTCGCTGCACACCAGTTCGTACTTGAACTGCTGTCCGATGCGTCTGGCCTGGGCGCAGACGATGGGCATCTCGTACCGCATGGCCAGCAGAGCGATCGACTTGTAGCTTGATGCCAGCCGGCCGAAGAACGGAACGAAGACTCCCTGGTCGCCCGCGTTCTGGTCGGCGATGAATCCGATGTGCTCTCCGGCCTCGATGGAACGCTGGATCTCGGGGGTCGCGCCCCACTTGGTCAGGATCCGAAGGCCGTGCGCCTGCCGGATGCGGAGCACCCAGTCGTTGATCAGGGGATTGTCGAGCGGTCTGGCGATCGCGGTCAGGGGGTATCCGAGCACCGAGACGCCGTAGCCCAGCAGTTCCCAGTTGCCGCAGTGGCCGGTGAGCATCAGCATCGGACGTCCCTCGATGAGACGATCCAGAACCCGCTGGACGTTGCCGAGCTTCAGTGTTCTGGGCCAGGTGTCCGGCGTGACCAGCCTTCCCATCATCACCGCGTCGACCATCGCGAGCTGGAACATGTACTGGAACGAGGCCCGGCCGACGTCCTCGGCCCGCTCACGCGTCCAGTCGGGAAAACTCATCCGGATGTTGTCGATCGCCCGTTGGCGACGCTTGGGGTTCCAGTTCCAGAACGCGGTGCCGACGGTTGCCGCGGTCCTCAGATTCTGCTCGGGGGAGAAGCACTGCACCAGTCCCGCAACGACACGCAGGGGCAGGTACTGGCTCCAGTTGACCAGTGGTGATGAGGAACGGGCCATGACGCGGCGAGCCGCCGTGCTCAGAGATCCGTGCCGCCGGTGAGGATGTGGAGGCGGTTCGCGTTGAGGATCGGGATCTGGGCGTTGCGGGCCTGGTTGTAGAGTTCCTGGTAGTCGTGATAGATCGTCTTGCGGCGGATGTAGTCCTGCTGCACGAGCATGCTTGCATCCTGCGGGGGACGCACGGGATCCATCGGTTCCACGCCGAGGACCAGGAAGTCCAGGTCTCCCGGAAGCGTCTCGCTGCGGATCACGATTCCACCCCAGTTCTCGATCTGGCTTCGGAGGTAAGCGGCCTCCTCCTCGCTCGGATAGCCGTCGCCGTCGATGTCGTACTGGCCGTGGACGAGGAACTTGAACTTGTACTTGGGGTCGTAGATCGCGTTGGCGATGACGTCGTTGCGGACCACGGGACGCCCGACCGTCGAGCGGGTGATCTTGGCGGTCGACGTATTGTCTCCGACCTTGATCACCTGCAGGCTGGCCTTGCCGCGTGGGAAGTCGCCGGCGGCGGTGGGACGGATCTGGGCGGCATCGTCGTAGACCTCGAAGGTCATGCCGAGGACGACCTGATCGAGGCGTCCGCGGTCGATGTAGACCTGATCGTTGCCTCCGGCGATGTCGATCACCATGCCGTCCACGAGGGTGTCGGGGTCGTGGGGCTTGATGCGGGTCTTGTTGATTCGCTCCTCGAGCTCTTCGACCCGGCTCTTGAGGACGACCTTCTCCTGTCGAAGGGCGTCGACTTCCCCTTCGAGATCGGTGATGGTGTCCGAATAGCGGTCACGCAGCTTGTCGGATGCGACTTCCATCTGCTCGCGGACGTCCGCGATCTGGGCCAGGTGCTCCTCGGTGGCGTTGCGGTACTTCTCGACCTGCTTGCTCTCGGCTGCGATCAGGTTGTCGCGGGACCGGCTGGCGGATTCGACGTCGGTGACCAGGCGGTCCCGCTCGTCCTGCAGCGACTGCGCCTGCTTGCGGAGGCTTTCCAGTTCGTTGGTGGAATCGTTGAGGCGGCGATCCAGATCCTTCATGCTGTTGAAGATGGTCGAGTCCACACCCATGGACGAGAAGCGACGCTGCAGGTTCTCGATCGACTCCTCCGGATTTCCGGCGACGTACGTCTTGAGTGCGTTGTTCTCCTCGAGGAGGTAGCCCAGCACGGACTTGCGACCCTTCTTGGCCTCGGCCGCGATGGTCTTGACCTGATCCGAGTTGCGTTCCCGCTTGAGAGCGTATTCGTCGAGGGTGTTCTCGGCGGTGCGGGTGGCTTCCACCTGCTTGCTCTGTCCGGAGTAGAAGATGATCGTCGTCACCAGCAGGAAGATGCTGATGAGAATGAAGACGACGAGGGAGACGATGACGCCGGTTCCAGCGTTCGATCGAATAGCCATGGACTCTGCTCCGATGGGCGCTACCGCCCGGCTGCGGGGGGGTCCGAAGGGATCCCCCATCCTTGGGTGAACAGGGGAGTTTCCCCACCCGGAAGGAGAGCGTCAAGCGATCGACCCCGAAATCCCGCATTCCAAGCGATTGGGGGGGGTTCCGTGGCGTCTAGGGCCTTGAATGGGGCTTCCCGGGGGCGTATCCTCAATTGTTTACGGAGGACTCGTCCCATGGGCCATGACCCCAAGCAGATGTTGAAGGATCTTGCCCGCCACCAGCTGGTCGACGGGTACCCCCTCATGGTCGATCTCGACCGGTGTCACGGTTCCTGGATCTACGACCGGGTGAGTGGCTCCGAGTACCTCGACGTCTTCACCTGCTTCGCATCGTGGCCGCTCGGATACAACCATCCGAAGTTCCAGGACGACCGGGTGCTCGAGGCCATGAGTCGTTCGGCGATGAACAAGGTGGCGAACTCGGACATCTACAGCGAGGACCTCATCGAGTTCGTCGACGCCTTCGCCACCCACGCGACGCCCGAGGGATTCCCGCACCACTTCTGGGTGTCCGGCGGATCGCTTGCGGTCGAGAACGCGATGAAGACCGCCTTCGACTGGAAGGCGCGGAAGCTCGGACGCACCGACTTCACCCACTCCGTCAACGACCTCGTGATCCTGCATTTTCGTCAGGCGTTCCACGGCCGCAGCGGCTACACGATGAGCGTGACCAACACGCTGCCCGACAAGGTCGGCCTCTTTCCGAAGTTCGACTGGCCGCGGGTCCACAACCCCGCGCTCCACTTCGACCTCGACGGCTCCATCTGCAACGACTACGAGGCGGAGGAGGCCAAGGCGAAGGCGGAGATCGAGGCCGCGTTCGAGCACGCCGCGGCCAACGGCACCCACATCGCCGGCATCCTCATCGAACCCATGCAGGGTGAAGGCGGCGACAACCACTTCCGCACGGAGTTCCTGCAGGCACTGCGGGACTACGCCGACGAACGCGAGGCGCTCCTCATCTTCGACGAGGTGCAGACCGGCTTCTTCGGTTCGGGCAAGCCGTGGCTCTGGCAGCACCACGGGGTGGCGCCGGACGTGGTGTCCTTCGGAAAGAAGACCCAGGTCTGTGGCCTGTACGCATCGACCCGGATCGACGAGGTCCCGGACAACGTCTTCGAGCGTTCCAGCCGGATCAACTCGACCTGGGGAGGAAATCTCGTCGACATGGTCCGCTGCAAGCGGTTCATCGACATCATCGTCGAGGAGAACCTCGCCGAGCACATCACCGGCATCGGGGAGCACGTCATCGCGGGCCTCCGTTCGATCGCCGCGGACACCGGTGCGTTCAAGAGCGTGCGCGGCCGCGGTTCACTGATCGCATTCACCTTCGATCCGCCCGAAGCGCGGGGCGAGATGCTCACGGCACTCTTCGACCGCAAGGTCATGGCGCTTCCGTGCGGGGACGAGTCGGTCCGATTCCGTCTGCCGCTGAACTTCTCGCGTGAGGAGGCGGACGAGCTGCTCGACCGGGTGGCGTCGTGCGTACCGCTGGCGACCCGCGCCTGACCGTCACGCCGGAAGGTGATTCCGCTGTCTGAAGAGCGTGAGGGCCACGGTGTGGCCGTGGAGATGATTGCGCCCTCCGATCGGGCCGAGTTCGCCTGCGGCGAAGAAGCCCGCGACCGGTGGTGCGTCGAGACGCTGCCGCACGATCGACAGATCGTGGCCGGCGTGACCGAAGAGCCGGTGGCCGCGCCCGTTGCAGGTGACCAGCATGGCGGCGAAGGGCCGGTCCTGCAGCTGCTGGGCGTCGAGCAGCAGATGCAGATCCTCGTGGGCCGTCTTCGCATCGCGGACGTGGAACTGGATCGTCTGGCCCGGAGTGGGCTGTTCACCCACGATGAAGCCGTCCGCGTCCTTGGGCATCCCGAGGATGCTCCGCACGAGGAAGTCGCCGCGTCCGAACCGGTGCTTGTATTCGTCGAGCACGCTGCCCACAAGGATGCCGCCCTGCAGGAGGGACCGGTCCTCCCGGGCGACCTCCATGGCGACTTCGTCCAGCACGGCCCGCGCGGGGCGGCCTCCGAGCCCCGTGATCATGTTCTGCTCGGCGGCGGTGATGACCAGGGGTTCACCGACGGGCCGACATCCCTGGCTAACAATGAACTCGATGTCCACGTCGCCCGAGATGGTGATTCCGACCACCCCGGCATCGAAGATCCGGTCATCGAGCACGAGCCGGTTGTGCCCCGGCTGGGATGCACCCGACGCCATCCCACCAAGCACCGGTACCGGTTCCTGTTCGGGAGCCAGGGCGTTCAGCGCGGGAAGCAGTCGGGTGATCGGAGTCGAGAACGGGTCCGCGAGCATGAGGATCGCCCGGGCGTCCTCCGCCAGTCCCACCCGGTGCGGAAGTTCATCCGGTCGGCTGATCGGAAGCGGCGCAGAGGGGGTCCCGCTGAAGGGATGCAGGCGGGCGCCGGGCACGGTGATGCACATCGCCGTCAGGCCCGCGATCCCATCGAGTTCCTGATCGTCGCCCAGAATCGACTCCGCGGTGCAGCCGATGACATGCCGGGGTGCGAGTGTGCCCCGCAGCATCTCGACGGCGTCGGCGACGGCGGAGGTGTGGTGGTAGCTGCAGAAGACGAGGAGCAGATCGCATCCCGCGCCGCCCGCATCGTGCAGGGCATGACCGACCTCCATCGCTGCGGTGCGCGTGTCGAGGTGTCCGCTGGTCGCGGAGCAGGCCCGGCTGCCGTCCGAGTTCGGAACCGAAGAGGAGGTCGAGAGCATTCGACGATCCTACCGTGGTGGTCGTATTCCCATGCACTACAATCGCCACGGGAGAGAAATGAGTCCGCATGGATCCGGCAGCCACAGATCGAATCCAGGCCGTATTGCGCAACGCCGTCGCTGCGTTGCGGCGGCTGCAGCGTCCGGACGGCTCCTGGTGCGGAACGGTGTACGGGGATTCGACCCTCGAGAGCGACTACCTGTTGATGAAGTTCGTCCTGCGGGAGGAGCGGCAGCCGATGTCCGACGGGAGCGGTCCGGAGGTCCTCGACCGTCTCGCGGCCGGACTCCGCACCCAGCAGCGGGCCGACGGATCCTGGGGAGCCTATCCCGGTTCGGGGCCCGACCTCGATGCGACCGTCAAGGCCTACTTCGCGTTGAAACTGATGGGCGACGATCCCGACTCCGATCCGATGCGTGCCGCACGGGAACGGGTACTCGCCGGGGGCGGTGCGGAATGCAGCACCGGTCTCACCAGAATGCTGCTGGCCTGTCTGGGGCAGCTCTCCTGGCGTGCGGTCGAAAGCGTACCGCCCGAGCTCGTGCTGCTTCCGCAATGGTGCATTGCCCGCGTCGGGATGCTCTGGGGTCCGGATGCAGCGGCGCTGCTGCCGCGCTCGATCGTCACCACGCGTCGCCCGACCCGGATCCCGCCGCCGGGATGCGGAATCGACGAGCTCTTCGTCGACCCGTCGGGACGTGATCATCTTCCCGACGGACGTCGTCCGATCCTCTGCGGTCTCGACCGGGCGTTGAAGTTTCTGCATCCGCTCGGGGGTACCCCGCTCCGGGGCGTCGCGCTGCGGCGGCTCTCGGAACGAATGCGTCGGACGGCGGACCACGACGATTGGACGGTGCATCCGGAGGTCGGGGTGGATTCCGGTTCGTTGGTCGTGCGGCGCCTTGCACTGGGGGCCATGGGGCTGCAAGGCGGCGATCCGGACGTACGAAGACTGGATTGCGATCTCGAGGACGGCTTCGTCGAGATTCCGAACCGGCACGGTCCGGATGTGCTGCGGATCCAGCCCTGTCGTCCGGCGGTGCGGGACACCGGCGACGCGCTCGATGCGCTGAGGGAATGCGGTCTGGACGAACACGATCCGTCGGTTCGTGACGCCGTGGAACGGCTTCGCAGCATGGGGGTCGCGTACGGCGTACCACGTGACGACGCCGGTCGGGTGCTCGAACACCTCGCTCGGCGGGGAGCGACCGTCGACCATCCCGATGTCCGGTGGGCGGTCATCCACCTGCGGCGTGAGCAGACGCGTGACGGCGCATGGATTGGCCGGCAGGGGGTGAACTACATCCACGGCACGTGGCGGGTGCTGGAGGATTCCATTCGGTGCGGAGTCGATCCATCCGCGGAGTGGGTCCAGCGAGCCGGATGCTGGTTGCAATCGGTCCAGAAGACGGACGGTTCGTTCGGTGAATCGCCCGACAGCGATCTCGATCCGTCGAGGAAGGGACAGGGGCCTTCCACCGCGTCGCAGACTGCGTGGGGGGCCATGGCCATGCAGGCGGTCTTCGGACACGAGCATGCCGGGGTTCGTCGTGCCGTCCAGTGGCTGGCCGCGACCCAGTTGTCGGAAGGGGAGGCCTCCGATCCGACGATCAATCCCGACGGCGATCTTCCGGGTTCCTGGGTCGAGCCGTGGAGCACCGGACGTTCCGGCACGTCCTACACCCGGCACCAGCTCTACCGTCTCTCCTTTCCCATCATGGCGATCGCCCGCTGGCTGGAGGCGGAGCAGGGGTGCCCACCCGTCGAACCCATCGTGCGCATCGAGCCCAAGCTGATCGCTTCCTGAGGATCAGAACGGGCAGGGATCGTGGAAGGTCGTGGGCCGGCCGGTTCCCGGATGCGTGATCGTCAACAGGGTCGCATGCAGGAGTAGCCGCGGGCTGGCCTGCAGCAGGTCGTACGGGGCGTACAGGTCGTCGCCGAGGATCGGATGTCCGATCGACAGCATGTGCACCCGAAGCTGATGCGAGCGGCCCGTCACGGGCAAGAGTTCGACCCGGGTCCGATCCCCGAGCCGTTCGAGTACCCGGAATCCCGTGGTGGCCGCTCGTCCGTGTTCGTCGTCGATGATCTGCCGGGGGGGATCGTCGAGATCTTTTCGCATCGGGGCCTCGATCACGCCCTCGTCGACCGCCAGTTCACCGCCTACGATCGCCTCGTACTGCTTGTCCACCTCGCGGTCCTGGAACTGTCGACTCAGTTCGCGATGGGTGTCGGCGTCCCGGGCCATCACGATCACACCCGAGGTGTCCCGGTCGAGGCGGTGCACGATCCTTGCGCCGGGGAACTCCCGTTCGGCACGACTCGCCAGGCAGTCCGCCTTGTGGGGGCCGATGCCCGGAACGCTGAGCAGGCCGGGAGGCTTGATGAACACGAGCAGCCGGTTGTCCGCGTGCAGCAGGGGCGGCAGCCCGTCCGGGGCGGGTGTGCGGGGCTCTCTTCCGGATTCGTTGTCAATCGGGGGTCGCGTCATGTGATCCGCCTATTATGCTCCGTTCACGGCGCGAAAGGATACGCATTATGGCAGCCACGACCATCCTCCTGTTCTCGACCCTGCTGATCGCCCAGCCCGCGTACTCGGAGCCCATGCTGGATGAGCCGGTGCAGTTGACCGATTCGGAGCGGTTCGTGAAGGCCGGTGAGGCCTACTTCTCCGACGACGGCCGACGCATCATCTTCCAGGCGATCGAGCAGCCCGAGCCCGGAACGCCACCGGACGACCATTACGCGATGTTCGTCGCTGATGTGGTCCGCTTCGTGGATCAGATCGTCGGCCTCGAGAATGTTCGCTGCATCAGCCCGCCCGATTCGGCCAACACCTGCGGCTGGTTCTATCCCGGCCGGAGCGATCGGGTCCTCTTCGCGACCACGACCACGCCACCGGTCATGGATGATGTGCCCGGCTACCAGCGCGATTCCGGAAATTACGAGTGGCAGTTCCCCCCCGAGATGGACATCGTATCGCTCGATCTGGACCAGGCCGACGGATCCGCCGATGGATTCGAGCCGATGGTCGGAGATCCGGCGAACTATCTCGCGGAGGGATCAATCAGTCCCGACGGCCGGCACCTCCTGTATACCTCGCTGGCGACCGGAGACGGTGATCTGTACGTCAAGGACCTCAAGACCGGGGCCGTTCGGTGCATCGTCTCCAAGCCGGGCTACGACGGTGGCCCGTTCTTCTCGCCCGACGGTCGGCGCATCACCTACCGGTCGGATCGCAACCAGAACGACCTGCTGCAGATCTTCGTTTCCGAATTGGCCTTCGACGAGGACGGAGCGATCACCGGGGTGGATCGCGAGTTCCAGCTCACCGACAACGGACACGTCAACTGGTGCCCGTTCTGGACGTCGGACGGGAGGCATCTGGTCTACGCCACCAGCGAGATCGGTCACTACAACTACGAGATTTTCATGATCGACGCCCAGGCCGGAGACGACGAGTCGCCCGCGCGGTACGGCACGGGCTCCCGTCGGGTCACCTTCGCCCCCGGGTTCGACGGTCTGCCCGCCTTCTCCGCGGACGGAAAGCACATGATCTGGACCAGCAAGCGCAGCGGCGAAGACGGAAGCCAGCTGTGGGTCTCGAAGTTCGATCCGAATCCACCGGAGCGGATGCCCATGGCTCCAGCCTCGAGCGGCTCGCACGGTCATCCATGAATCGAACGCTCTTCCTGCTCCTGATGGCCGTGCTCGCGGGATGCGGCGAGACCCGGACCCAGTACCGGACCATGCCCGCGTTCTACCAGCGCATGGCCGGAATCGAGGGGGCGAACAACGGTCGGATGCGTGACGGCACTGAGATCCGCTGGCAGCAGGGGAAGGAGGCGTCCCTGGACGGATTCACGGATCACACCGGCGACGTCTTCCTCATGCGCGACGAGCGGGAGGACGGAACCACCTCGCTGAATGCGCTCATCCCCGAACACGTCATGCTCAACACGCTGGAATGCGTCCGGGACCAGGAGTACCGGCTGCTCTGGGATGAACTGGTGGCCGACGGCACCAAGCGCTGGTACGAGGAGGAGGGGGGCGGCTACGAGGCGTACGAATCGTTCTTCCGTGCCAACCGCCGCGACATCGTCACCACGCTCACCCGGATGAAGGCGGGCCTCGGCTCGCAGGAACTGCGACGGGTGCGGGTCGCCGACGGAGTCACGCGTCTGGAGCTGATCGAACAGCTGCACTCGAGGTTCCGCTACACCCAGCTCGACGCGTCATGGGACGGCGAGGGGTATCGGCTGCTGACCATCCGCTGAAAACGAGGCACGGGACGGACCATCCGGGCCGTCCCGTGCGAAGGTGTCGTATGGGCGGACGATCTAGTCGTCCGAGCCGGATTCGGCGGCGGCGGCCACCGGAGTGTCCGACTTGTCGAACGTGAGGTGATCGTCGCCTTCGTGGTGGGTCACCTCGATGGTGTGCCCACTGGTGTATTCGCCGCCCAGGAGGGCTTCGGCGAGGGGATCCTCGACGTAGCTGCTGATCGCACGACGGAGCGGACGGGCACCGAAGTCGGGGTTGTAGCCCTTCTGGATCAGGAAGTCCTTGGCCTTGGCGTCGAGCGCGAGTTCGAGTCCCTTGGCGCGGATGCGATCGTGGACCTTGTCCAGCTCGATGTCGATGATGTGGTACAGGTCGTCCTTCACCAGCGGCCGGAACACGATCGTGTCGTCGAGGCGGTTGATGAACTCCGGACGGAAGAACTTCTCGACCTCGGACATGAGCGTGCCCTTGAGCGCGTCGTAGTCCTGGACCTCCTCACGCTTGCCGAATCCGAAGGACTGTCCGCCCTTGATGATGTCGGCGCCGATGTTCGAGGTCATGATCAGCAGGGTGTTGCGGAAGTCGACCTTGCGACCGAACGAATCGGTCAGGCGGCCTTCCTCCATGATCTGCAGGAGCATGTTGAACACGTCGGGGTGGGCCTTCTCGACCTCGTCGAGCAGGACGACCGCGTAGGGGCGACGACGGATCTGTTCGGTGAGCTGTCCGCCCTCCTCGTAGCCGACGTAGCCGGGAGGCGCTCCGACGAGCCTGGAGACGGTGTGCTTCTCCATGTACTCCGACATGTCGAGGTACACCATGGCATCCTGGTTTCCGAAGAGGAACTCGGCCAGGGACTTCGCGAGAAGCGTCTTGCCGACGCCCGAGGGGCCGACGAAGATGAACGATCCCATGGGACGGTTCGGGTCCTTCAGGCCGCTGCGTGCCTTGCGGATCGCCTTCGCGACCTGCCGGACGGCTTCGTCCTGGCTGACGACGGTCTTGTGCAGTTCGTCCTCCAGCTGCAGGAGGCGTGCCGATTCGGCCTCCTCCAGACGGGTGAGGGGGACTCCGGTGATCTTCGAGACCACTTCGGCGATGACCTCCTCGTCGACGGTGCCGCTGACCTCGCTCATGCTGTCCCGCCACTCCTTCTGCACCCGGTCCTTTTCGGCGCGGAGCTTCTCCGTCTTGTCACGGAGATCGGCGGCGAGTTCGTAGTCGGCACCGCGGACGGCGGCCTCCTTGTCGATGCTGAGCATTTCGATCTGCTGCTCGATGTCGGCGAGATCGGGCGGCTTGGTCATCGAACTCAGACGTACGCGTGCGCCGGCCTCGTCGATGATGTCGAGCGACTTGTCGGGCTGGACCCGGGCGGGAATGTACCGCGTGGACAGGTCCACGGCCGCCTCGATCGCGTCGTCGGTGATCTCGACGCGATGGTGCTCCTCGTACTTGATCTTGAGCCCCTTCAGGATCTCGATGGTCTGGTCACGGGAGGGGGGTTCGACGCCGACCGACTGGAATCGACGCTCCAGGGCCGAGTCCTTCTCGATGTACTTGCGGTACTCGTCGTAGGTGGTGGCACCGATGCATTGGATCTCGCCCCGGGAGAGGGCGGGCTTGAGCACGTTCGATGCGTCGATCGCACCCTCCGCGCCGCCCGCACCGACCAGCGTGTGCAGTTCGTCGATGAACAGGATGATGTTCTTCGCCCGACGGACCTCGTTCATGACCGCCTTGATGCGCTCCTCGAACTGGCCCCGGTACTTGGTGCCTGCGACCATCATGGCCAGGTCGAGCACGACGACCCGACGATCGTGGAGGAGATCGGGGACCTCCTTGTGCACGATCTTCTGGGCCAGGCCCTCGACGATCGCGGTCTTGCCCACGCCGGCCTCGCCGAGCAGGACGGGATTGTTCTTGGTGCGGCGGCAGAGGATCTGGATCAGTCGTTCGATCTCCTCGCTGCGGCCGATCACGGGATCGAGATCGCTGGCCTTGGCAAGTTCGGTCAGATCGCGGCCGAAGCTGTCGAGGGCCGGCGTCTTGCTCTTGCCGCGACGCGGAGTCTCCGGCTGTTCACCGGGACCGGCCTCGCCGAGCTCCTCGCCTTCCTCGGTGTCGACACCGGCGCCGAGAAGATTGAGCACCTCTTCGCGGACCTCTTCGAGCTTCACGCCCAGGTTCATGAGGACCTGGGCCGCGACGCCGTCCTGTTCACGCAGGAGGCCGAGCAGGAGATGTTCGGTGCCCACGTAGTTGTGGTTCAGATTGCGGGCCTCCTCGATCGCGTACTCCAGCACCTTCTTGGCGCGGGGCGTCTGCGGAAGCTTCCCCATGGTGACCATCTCGGGGCCGGACTTGACGAGCTTCTCGACTTCGAGGCGGACCTTGCGCAGGTCGATGTCGAGATTCTTGAGGACGTTGGCACCGACCCCTGACCCTTCCTTCACGAGACCCAGAAGGATGTGCTCCGTTCCGATGTACTCGTGGTTGAAGCGTTGCGCTTCCTGATTTGCCAGTGCCATTACCTTGCGTGCGCGATCGGTCAACCGTTCGAACATGTCTGTACTCCGGCTCTTTGCACCCGTGGGGGGGTGTCTTCTTTCCATTCCCTGGCCTTCACTGCGAAGGCAGGCTCCCGTAAGGGAAGCAAGGGCTGTACCAGTGTATTCGGCCCCTTGGGGGGGCGTGATGAGCCGAATTTCGGTCTACACTGGCTTCTGGAGCAGGTTTCTGGTCATGAAGCGGGAAAATCGTGCCATTCTGGCGGCTCTGACGCTGCTGACCGCCTCCGGAGGGTCCGCCGGGATCGATTCCTCCGAGTTGCGGATCCGTCCGCCCGTCACCAGCGGTTCCGCAACCGCCGCCTGGCCGGATCGGGGGCCGGCCGCCGTCCGGCGTGCCGACGGGGCGATACGCAGTCGCCTCCGGGTCCTGCAGGAGGCCATGGGAGCCCGCCGCGGCCCGAACGGGGTGGTCAGGACCCGCTACTTCCTCGTGGGTGGTGATATGTCGCAGGAGGAACGAACCCGATTGGGCACCCTGCTCGACGGTCAGGTGCGGAAACTCGTCGAGCACTTCGGCGGGGGCATCGAGCACCAGCCGTTCCCCTCCCGCATCGGTCTGTTCATCCTCGGTTCGCGCGACCGGTTCGAGCTTGTGGAGGCGGCCCACTTCGGGTGCTACGCGGAGCAGGATCTCGCGGCAAGACTTCACGCCGAGGATGGCGCCTTCCTGCTGATCGCCGACGCGTCGGCGCGTCGCGGCCGGCTCGATCACCAGACGAGCCGGGCGATCGCCGCGGCCTGGCTGCACGGTCTCCATTCGCCCCGACCGGTCCCGGCGTGGTTCGAGCAGGGCTTCATGACCGCCACGGCATGGATGCAGGCTCCCGCGGGAGCCGGCTTCGGTCGCCGCGAAGCGATCGAGTCCGTGCGTTCCGGTCGAACGCTGGAGGACCTGCTGCAGTACGAGTCGATATGGTCCGACGACCCGCACAACGAAGCACGGGCGGGGCTGCTCGTGGAACGACTGCTCGAGCAGCCCGAGGCGCTGCAGGCCTGGCTGGTCTCCACCAAGCAGGGCGGCGACTGGCGGGAGGAGTTCCGGGAATGCTTCGGCTCGGATCCGGAGGAACTCGCGCGGCACGCGGCGCGCTGGTACCGGGTCAACGACTGACCGGATCGGTCTGCATGACCTGACCGTGGTGCAGTTCGACCACCCGGTCGGCGAGTTCCGCGATGGACGGGTCGTGCGTCACCATCACGATCCCCAGGCCCTCGGCGTGCTCCTGGGCCAACAGATCCAGGATGCCGCGTCCGGTGCCTTCGTCCAGGTTGCCGGTGGGTTCGTCCGCCAGCAGGACCTGCGGTCCGTTGGCGAGGGCCCGCGCGATCGCGACCCGCTGGCGTTCCCCGCCCGAGAGTTCCCGGGGACGGTGTTCCAGCCGATGACCGAGGCCGAATCGTTCCAGCAGTTCGCGTGCACGTTCGCGGGCTCCGGGGATCGAGCTGGCGACCATGGTGGGCAGCAGGGCGTTCTCGCTCACGGTCAGTTCGGGGAGCAGGTGGTAGAACTGGAAGACGAAGCCGATGCTGCGGTTGCGGTAGATGTTCCGTTCCCGTCGGTTCTGGAGCGAGATGTCCCCGCCGTCGAACACGATCCGTCCGGCTCCGGGATCCGGTCGGTCGAGTCCGCCCAGCAGGTGCAGCAGGGTGCTCTTTCCGGAACCCGAGGAGCCGAGGATGGCGACCCATTCCCCGGCGGCCACCTCGAGCGAGGCGCCCTTGAGCACCGGCACCTCCACGTCGCCGAGGCGGTAGGTCTTGTGCAGGGACTCCGCGACGAGCAGGGGATCGGTCGACCGTGTTCCGGAGTCATTCATAGCGAAGCGCCTTGATCGGATCCATGTCGGCGGCCTTGGCCGCGGGAATGAATGCGCCGAGCACGCTGAACACGATGCCTCCGCACATGGTGATGATCGCGACCGGCAGGTCCACGGAGTTGGGGACGTCGGGGAAGTAGTAGGTGTCCGCATCCCACATGACGAATCCCTGTCCGGTCGCAGCGGCCCACACCACCACGGCCCCCAGCAGGATCAGGGGGATGGAGATGAAGGTGCCCAACACGGTCGGAAGCAGTTCGCCGCTGCGCATCCGCACCAGCGCCCAGCCGATGGTTGCTCCGGCGCCCGCCAGGAGGATGATTCCCAGCCACATCGGCGGTTCCCCGAGCATGTCGTGGATGTCGTCGATGTAGTAGGTGATGAGCCACCCCAGGAAGAATCCGAAGATGCCTCCGATGATCCCGATCACCAGTCCGTACAGCAGATAGATGCCGACGATGCCCCGTCGGGTGGCTCCGATGCTCCGCAGGATCCCGATGTCGCGGGTCTTCTCCTGCACGATCGACCACATGATGGCGAGCACCAGCGCGGCGCAGACGATGTAGACGATCGAGAAGAGGATCCACATCAGCATCCGCTCCTTCTCGACGGGGCCGATGAAGTCGGCCTGCATCTCCTCCCACGTGACGATGCTCACGAAGGCGGGGGGCGGAAAGGTCTCGGGGTCCACGATGTCGTCGCGTCGATCGGTGTGGAACTGCTCGTAGATCGGGACGACCCGTTCCAGCAGCTCCTCGGGAGTCACGCCTTCGGCGGCCCGGATCAGCAGCTGGGTCGCACGGGCGGGGTCGATGCCGCCGTCGACCAGCGGGGCTTCGAAGAGCCCGGTCTGTTCCTGGGCCGTCTCGAGCGGGATCAGGACCCGTTGCTTGTCCACCATGCGGACGTTGCTCAGGAACTCGTTGGCGAAGGGGAGAATGATGTTCTCCGGATCGTTGATCCCGCCTTCGCGATCCACACGGATGGTGGTGAGGGTGCCCTCGAACCGGGGCAGCCACCAGCGACCGTTGCCCTGCACCTCGTAGGTGCCGCCAGTGGTGCGCACGTTCCCCTTCGAGACATGCATGCCCGCGATGATCGCGGGACGTCCGAGCCGGTTCATCGCCAGTCCGTCGCGGATGATGTTCGCATCGTCGACCAGCCAGTCGTCCGCCTCGAGCACCATCGTCCACTGCGCGTCGTCGAGGATCGTCTGCAGGCGTTCGGCATCGTACTGCCCAAGCAGCTGGAGGAGGGTGATCCAGTCCGCTTCGGGGATGGTCGGAACCTGTCGGGCGAGGGATTCCCTCGAGCGATCGACGTTGTCGGGCACCCGATCCTCGAGCAGATCGACCTTCTGCTCGAGCGTCAGCGTGCCCGCCAGTTCGGTTCCGATGCGATCAATGGCCGCCGCGATCAGAAAGCGTTCCGCCTCGCCGGGAATGTCGTCCCAGTAGAGCGTCTCGGCGAAGTCGGTCACGCGATCGAAGCTCTCGGGCTCGATGCCCCAGATCTGCACCGCGGCCGTCTCGTCGTAGGGCATGCGGAGGACGCCCCAGGTCTCGACCACGGGTGTCGCGGCGTCGGCCAGCGGATCACGCTCGATCCGTTCGATCAGATCGTCGTAGTAGGGGATTCCGTGCATCGACCCGGAGACGATCACGTCTCCGATCAGGGTCCGCCCCGCGGCCCGGAACTGCTCGAGGAACCCCGACATCACGGACACGACCACGATGACCAGTGCCACGCACAGGGCGACGGCAGCGATCGCCAGCAGCGGGATGATGCGTGAAGTCAGGTACCGGTTCGTTAGGAGAGATTGGTACATCGGGAAGGTGGCCGCGTTGGATGATACGGAACTCCGGCCCGCCACGCGGTTCACATCCGCCGGGGGCGTCCGTGCCGCCGCTTGAGCACGTCGGGAATCCCGATCCCGACGATCTCGATCCCCCCGGTCCACGCCCGGGCGGATTCCTCGACGAAACCGGCCTTCCACCCCACGAAGGTCGCGGTTCGATCGGCTCGTACGGCGTGGCCCAGCGGCCGGCCGAGATCGGCGTCGAGACCGGAGGGGACATCCACGGCGAGCACCGGACGTGAGCACCCGTTGATCGCCTCGATCCACTCCTTGGCGAGGCCGGTGACGTCACGGTCCAGCCCGGTCCCGAAGAGCGCATCGATCACCAGGTCCGCGTCGGAGAAGCCGGTCGGACCGCCGGTCACGGAGGGGATCTCCATTCGGGTCGAGATCTCGGCGTTGGTCTCGGCATCGGAGCCCGGTCGCGGGGCACCCACGGCGGCGATCCGGCATCGGTGTCCCAGCGTTGTCAGGTGCCGAGCCGCAGCCCATCCGTCCCCGCCATTGTTGCCGGTGCCGCACACCAACAGGATGCGTGCCGGTCGGCCGGCCCGGGCGACCATGCGGTGTGCGATGGCCGCCACCCCCCGGGCCGCATTTTCCATGAGCACGATGCCGGGGATTCCATAGGTCGCGGCCGCCTCCTCGTCGATGCGTCGGGAGGCGTCCCGCGTGTACACCAAGCGTTCGGTTGCATCCTCCATGTCGTACCAGTCTATCCCACCGTTCCGGGCGGGAAACGCAGCGACCTGATGAGGGGTACACTGCGCCGCCGCTCATGATCGCCCTCTCCGTTCTTGCCTGGATTCTGTTGACCTTCGCCGTCTGTGCACTGGTGCTGTGGCTGACCGTATTCGTGCGGCTGGTGCGCATCATCCGCACCCGGCCGACGGTCCGTGCCGGGGTGGGACTGCCGGAACCACCCGGCGGCTGGCCGTCGATCAGCGTGATCGTGCCCGCCCACAACGAGGAACGGGTCATCGAGCGGTGCGCCCGGTCGCTGATGGAGCAGGAGTATCCGTCGCTCCAGTGCATCTTCGTTCTGGACCGCTGCACGGACGAGACGGCGGCGAGGCTCCGGGCCATCGATCCGGGCGGTGAGCGTCTGCACATCATCGAGAACGAATCATGTCCCTCCGACTGGGCCGGCAAGTGCAACGCGGCCCGGGTCGGTGCCGAGCAGGCCGAAGGGGAACTGCTGCTCTTCATGGACGCCGACACGTGCGCGGCGCCGGGGCTGCTCCGGGCGGCGGCGGCGATCCTCCGGGCCCGCGGCATCGGGCTGCTCAGCCTGCTCAGCACGCTGACGTGCGACGAGGAATTCGAGCTGCGTTCCCAGCCGATCGCGTCGATGCTGCTGCTCGCCCTCTATCCCCCGGACATGGTCAATCGACCGGTGCATCCCCGTCCCTTCGCGAACGGGCAGTTCATGCTCTTCGATCGCGAGTGGTACGACCGCATCGGAGGGCACGAAGCCGTCAAGGACGATCTTCTCGAGGACATCGCCTTCGCCCGGTGCATCAACTCGAACGGCGGTCGCGGCAACGTGCTCATGGCCGACGGCCTCTTCACCTGTTCGATGTATTCGTCCCGCGAGGCGTTCCGTTGCGGCTGGCAGCGCATCTTCATCGAAGCCTGTCGTCGCAAGCCGGCACGCCTCCGGAAGCACGCGGCCCGGGTCGCCTGCTTGGGGGTGTTGTTGCCCGCAGCTCTGATCGCCGGCATCCCCGTCGGGGTGGTGTCGGGAATGCTCGACGGGCCGGGGCCGGGGTTCGATCTGGCGGTGGCGTCCGCGGCCGCCCTCTGCCTGCAGGTGCTGGGGCTCGCGTTGATGTGCCGGATGGGTCGGCAGCCCGTTCGTTCGCTGCTGCAGTTCCCGTTCGGCTGCCTGGAGGTTGCCCGTATCCTGCGTCGTGGAGCCGAGGTCCTGCGGGCGGGTGAACCGATCGTCTGGGGCGGCAAGCAGTACGTGCTCGAGGCACGCTGAGGAGGAAACGCATGCGAATTCTGCTGACCAACGACGACGGCATCCATGCTCCGGGCTTCGCCGCGCTGCATGCGGCGCTGCAGGGGCTGGGCGAACTGATCCCCTTTGCTCCGTTGACGGTGCAGTCCGCGACCAGCCACGGCATCACCTACCACGACCCGCTGTTCGTGGACGAGGTCTCCGTGGCGGCCGGCTTCGACGGGACCGCCATCGACGGTCGTCCCGCCGACTGCGTGAAGCTGGCGATCACCACCTTGTGGGAGGAGCGGTTCGGGAAAGGGAGTCGGCCGGACCTCACGATCTCGGGCATGAACAGCGGCGCCAACATCGGCATCAACGTGCTCTATTCCGGAACCGTCGCCGCCGCCATGGAGTCCGCCTTCCTCGGCGTGCCTTCGATTGCGGTGAGTCTGCTGATCCGCGATCGAGCGGCGATCCAGTGGGCTCGGGCCGCGGAGCACGCTCGCCGCTTCATCGATCGGATTCTCGAGCATCCCCTGGACCCGCACGACGTCATCAACCTCAATCTTCCCCGGACCGAGGATCCCGATGCGCCGCTGCCGCCGCTCCGCGTGGTTCCGATGAACACGGCACCGCTGGCGGAGCACTACGACCGGCGAGACAGTCCAGCCGGCCAGCGCTACTACTGGGCGGCCGGTTCGGGACTCAACTTCGCGCACACCGCGGAAGGTTCCGACGTCGAGACCATCTTCGACGGCGCGGCCACCGTCACGCCGCTCTCCTACGACATGACCCACGTGGACCGGATGCCGGTGTGGGCGGATCGGCTCGGGGTCAGTCCCGACGGCGGTGCATGATCAGTTCGAGGGTGATGTCAATGGTCTGTTCGTCGGCCAGCGCATCCAGTCGCGTGCCCTTGGCCCGCCATCGGTAGAGACTGGCCTTGATCGCAGCGTCGATCCCCTCGTTCCCGCTGTGTTCGAGGATGTCGGCGGTGGTGGGCTTGCCGTCCTTGCCGAACCGGATGACCACCAGCATGTTCCTGGCGCCCGCCAGGGTCTGCAGCGTGGTGAAGGAGGGCTTGCGGGGAAAGAGTTCGAGCCCCTGTGAGGCCACGGGATGGCCGCTGATCCATTTCTCGCGTGGAACGGAGATCGTCGACGTCGCATCGGAGGCCTTGTCAGCGGCATCGGGTTCCGGAGGCTGCGGCGAGTCCGAGGGGGGGGTCGGCGGCGATCCGCCGCCGCTGTCCGGTCGATTTCCCGGGGGCTGGGGATCCGACTCGTTGGCCGGCTTCGGGGGCGAGGGTTCCTTCTTGCCCGGCTTCTCGGCGGGCGTCTCGGACGTGGTGTTCGGTGTCGCCTTGCCGGAGGGGGCGTCGACCAGTGGTCCCGTTCCCGGCGAGGCGAGTCCGCCGCCCCGGTCGCCGAGTCCGTCGATCGGTCCGCCGCCGCCTCCCGTCGGGGATTGCGGGGAGGCCGCGGGCTTCGGAGGTCCGCCCGCATTCGACGGGGTACCCGCCTGTTCTCCGGGCGTGACCTGCTGGTTCGGCGTCGACGTCTCGGGGGAGGACGCCTCGACGAACCGGGCCTGGTCGAATTCGGACAGCTGGGCCAGGTGCTCCCGGTATTCCTCGTACCCGACCCACGTCATGCTCGACGTGGTCGACGACTCGAGGCCGAGTCGCTCCGGTTCCTCGGGCGGCTCCTGTTCCTCGACGTGCTCCTCGAGTTCGTGTTCGAACTCGGTCCATTCGCCTTCGGCCTCCGCGACCGCGAACATTCCCGGCAGCAGCAGGAAGAGGTGGATGCAGATCGAGGCTGCGAACGACCCCCAGAGGATCATCCTGTGGCGATCCCCGGTCATGGATCGGTCGGTGGGGCGGGCGCGGCACTGTGGTCCGTGGCCTGCCCGACCAGCATGATCTCGACCCCGGACTCCCGGAGGTTGTCCCACAGCGAGGTCAGGATGGGGCCCCGGTCGACGTCGCCGTCTCCGGCGGCCATCACGAGGTAGATCGAGGTGTCGGGGTTGGCGGAGAGCAGTTCGTCCAGCATGCCGGGCACCTCCTCGATGGAGGCCGCCTGCTGGCCGACGTAGATGCGGCCGTCGAGATCGATGGTGATGCTCGTGGCGGGCACGGGCTCGGCGGAGGTGCCCGAGACGTACGACTCCATGGGCACGGGCATCACGTCGATCTGCACCATGAGGACCATGGCGTAGATGAAGAACGTCAGGATCAGGAAGATCACGTCGATCAGCGGCATCAGTTCGATGCGCGTCTCGGAGTCGGGTCGTCGAAGCGTCAGCATGGCCGCTCCTTCCGGCTTACGCCTCCAGCTGGAGCGTCGCAAGCGCCATCGTGACGTCTTCGCTGAAGGCGAAGACGCGATCGAGTCCGGTGGCCAGCAGTGCCGTCCAGACACCGTCGTTGACGGAGCAGATCATCAGGCGTCGATCGTTCTGTCCCAGGGTCGTCCGGAGCTTGAGGAGGGCTCCAAGGTTCGAGGAGTTCACCGTGGCGACCGACTTGAGATCGACGATGACGTTGGGAAGGGGATCTTCGCTCTTGACGAGTTCGTCGAGCCGGAGAAGCAGTCCGTCCATGTCCTCGGAGAACATCGGCTCGTCGTTGAGCTCGGCGATCATGATGTTTTCGGACCAGGTGTTCAGGGGCATGGTGGTTCCTCCGCCGCGTTGGCTCGTGTTGATCGGAATCCAGCATACCACGGCCGGTCGGCGGTTCCGGGGATGCTCAGTCGGTTTCCGTATCGTCGGCCGATTCGAAGACGCGGGCGGCGGAGATCACCCGGTCGCCGTCCTTGAGGTTCACGAGCCGGACGCCCTTGGTGTTCCGCCCGATCCGGCTGATGGAGTTCGCGGGAATGCGGACGATCATCCCGCCGGAGCTGATGAACATGAGGCTGTCATCCTCGTGGACGGCCCGGATGGAGACCACGCGCCCGTTCCGCTCGTCGGCCCGGATGTCTCGTCGTCCCTTGCCGCCGCGGCTCTGGGGTCGGGTCGTGCCGTCTTCGCTGCGGACCAGGTATTCGGACATCGACGTCCGCTTGCCGTATCCATTTTCGGTGACGGTGAGGAGGTCCACGTCGTCGGTGGCGGCCACGATTCCGATCACGGTGTCGTCGTCGGCGAGGCCGATGCCCTTGACGCCTGCGGCGGTCCGGCCCATCACCCGGGCGTCGTTCTCGTCGAAGCGGATCGACATTCCGTTGGCGGTGGCCAGCAGGACGTGGTCGTTGCCGCGCGTCTGGATGATGCCGATGAGATCGTCGCCGTCGTTCAGGTTGATGGCGTTGATGCCGCTGGTGCGGATGTTCCGGTAGTCGCTCAGCGCGGTCCGCTTCACGCGTCCCTTCGCGGTCGCGAAGAGCAGGTAGTCCTCGCCCTTCTCGAAGTCCTTGACGTTGAGGAACGCCACGATCTTCTCGCTGTCGCGGAGCTTCAGGAGGTTCACGATCGCCCGGCCACGGCTGCCCCGTGACATCTCCGGGATCTGGTAGACCTTCTGCCGGAACACCCGTCCGGTGTTGGTGAAGCACAGGATGTCGTCGTGCGTCGAGCCGGTGAAGACGCGTTCGGTGAAGTCGTCGTCCCGTACGTTACCGCTCTTGACGCCGCGTCCGCCCCGGCCCTGCTCCCGGTAGGTCGTCAGCGGAAGGCGCTTGACGTAGCCCTGGTGGGAGATCGTCACGACCACATCGTGCTCGGTGATCAGTTCGCCGAGGTCGTACTCCCCGGCCTCCGCATCCTCGAATCCGGTGAGACGCGGGGTCTTGAACCGTTCGCTGATGATGTTGCAGTCCTCGCGGATCATCTCCCGGACCCGTTCCTCGCTGCCGAGGATCGAAAGGTAGTCCTCGATCTTGGCGAGGAGCTCGGCGTATTCACCGGTCAGCTTCTCGATCTCGAGTCCGACGAGCTGGATCAGCCGCATCGCTCCGATGGCCTCGGCCTGCACGCGGGTGAGGGCGTTGCCGTCGCCGGCATTGGACTGTTCGATGAGCGTGGCGGGGACATGGGGGGCGTAGTCGTGGTCGGCCGCGATGCGGAAGCGTCGCTCCATCAGCTGCTCGATCGCCTCCTCCCGGGTGCGGCTCCCGCGGATCAGAGCGATGACCTCGTCGATGTCGCAGACCGCGAAGATCAGTCCTTCGAGCCGGTGCGCCTGCTTCCGCGCTTCGCGCAGGAGGAACTCCGTGCGACGGCGGATGACCTCGCGTCGGTGGTCGATCCAGCACTGGATCATCTGCTTCAGCCCCATGGTGCGGGGGCGGCGCTTGTCCAGCGCGATGTTGATGATGGAGACCGTCGACTGCAGGGGGGTGAACCGGTACAGCTGTCGTTCGACGACATCCGGGTCGGCGTCCCGCTTCAAGTAGACCACGATGCGGGTCCGGTGCTTCTTGCCCGAGAAGTTCTTGATGTCCGAGATGCCTTCGATGCGGCCGTTCTTGGCCGCGTCGACGATCTTCTCGATCAGCGTGTTCTGCATGAGCTGGTAGGGGATCTCGGTGATGACCAGGATCTCGCGGTTGCCGCTGGTCTCCTGGTGCACGCGTCCGCGGAGGATCACCCGTCCCCGCCCCGAGGAGTACGCGTCCACGATTCCCCGTCGACCGATGATCACGCCGCCCGTGGGGAAGTCGGGCCCCGGTACCAGCTGCAGCAGTTCCTCGAACGAGAGGTCCGGGTCGTCCAGCACGGCCGTGATGGCGCTGCACATCTCCTGGACGTTGTGCGGGGGGATCGAGCAGGCCATGCCGACCGCGATGCCGCTCGATCCGTTGATCAGCAGGTAGGGGAAGCGGGCCGGAAGCACGGTGGGTTCCAGTCGCGTGTCGTCGTAGTTGGGGAGGAAGTCGACGGTGTCGTACTTGATGTCGTCGAGCATCTCCACCGTGGCGTGGGTCATCCTCGCCTCGGTGTATCGCATGGCGGCGGGAGGATCGCCGTCGATGGAACCGAAGTTGCCCTGCTTGTCGACCATGGGCACGCGCATCTTCCAGTCCTGCCCCATGTTCACGAGGGTGGGGTAGATCACGGACTCGCCGTGCGGGTGGTAGTTGCCCGAGGTGTCGCCGGCGATCTTCGCGCACTTCCGGTGCTTTCGGCCGGGGGAGAGATTCAGGTCGTTCATCGCGACCAGAATCCGTCGCTGGGACGGCTTCATTCCGTCACGGACGTCGGGCAGGGCCCGGTCGGTGATCGTGGACATCGCGTAGGTGAGGTAGCTCTCGTGCAGTTCGTCGTCGATCTGCTGTTCGACGACGGTGCCGATCATCGGCTGCGCAGTCGAACCGTCCTCGTGCGATTCATCCGGTGTGTTCGGGGTGTCGGCGTCGGTCATGATGCTGTCCGTCGGGGGATGGAACCGTGGTCAAAAAGGGGTGGTTCCGAGTCCGACCATTGTATCCGAAAAGACGGTTGGACAGGCGGTTTCAGCGGTCCGACAGGGGCTCCAGAAGCAGGAGAAATTCGGCGTTTCCGACCCCCGTTTTTCGACTGCTTTTTCCGCCTCGAATCGGGGATCGGACCTGATCCAGCACGCGGGCGCCGGCCGAGGGGGCGGCGTCGACGACCTCCTGCAGGACGGCCACCGCGATATCGTCCTCCAGTCGGCCGTCGATCAGGTGCGTCCGCTTCCGCTCCGGGTCGAGCTCGTAGTGCGGTTTCACCAGCGTCACGATTCGTCCGGATCCTCCGAGCCACTGCAGGGCGACCGGCAGCACGCGTCGCTGCGGAGTCCATCCCACGTCGATGACCACGAGATCGACGGAAGTCGACGGCGGTTCGGCGTGCAGGACGTTGGTTCGTTCCCGCACGTCCACCCGGGGGTCGTTGCGAAGTGTCCAGTCGAGTACTCCGTAGCCGGTGTCCAGGGCGGTCACCGACTCGGCGCCGCGCTTGAGCAGGCAGTCGGTGAAGCCGCCGATGTTGCATCCGAAGTCCGCGCACCGCAGGCCTTCCGGGTCCAGCCCGAAGGCCTCGAGGGCATGCGAGAGCTTCACGCCCGCTCGGGAGACGAATTCGGATTCCCTGGTCATTCGGACTCGGCTTCGACGCCGACCACGGCGATGCCCGCGGCGTCGGCCGCGGCGAGCACCTCGGGGCGATCGATCAGGATCACACGCCCGACGCCGAGGGCCATGCATCCGGCTCCGGCGGCCGCGAGGGTTTCGATCGTCGAGACGCCCACGGAGGGTACGTCCGCCCGGGTGTCGTGATCGCTGCGCGAGGTCTTGAGGAAGGTCCAGCCGCGCGTACGGCAGAGTTCGCCGGCACGCTGGATCATCCGGTCGGAACCCTCCAGTGCCTCGACGGCGATCACGTCCCGTTCACGGACGGCCATGGACTGTCCGATGTCGAGTGCGGTGGTCTGCTGCAGCATCGGCCATGCGAAGTCGATGTCGCCCTGCTGCATGGCGTCGGGTTGCACGGAACCCATGACGCCCGGGGTGGCGAGGTGGTCGGGAATGAAGGAGGTGGAGTCCACGAGATCGATTCCTCCACGATGCAGTTCATCGATGACCGCTCCGAGGACGGCCTGATCGCGTCGATCGTGTCGCAGACGACGATACCACAGCCAGGCGGCTCGCCAGTCCGGCAGTTCGCGAACCAGACGGAGCGGATCATGCATCCGGGCCTTGGAGACTCGTCCGACCATCACGGCCTGCGTCGATCGCCAACGCCGCAGGCGGCGAATCCACGAACCGATCCGGTAGACGCCCACCGGAGTGAACTCGTCGCACAGGGCCGGCAGTTCCGGATCGAAGTGGCCTCGGAACGCGACGCAGCACACGCGGCGTCCCTGGGCACGCATGCCCCGGGCCACGAGGATCGGGAGCCGGCCTTCGCCGGCGATGAGTCCGATGGGATCCATGCGGTTGATTTTACTCGTTCCCCGAGGGAAGGAACCGGCTTTCGCCACCCCGCAGGGGCTTGGCCGTGAGAATGTGGTCGAGAGCGGCATCCGGGTCGGGCACCACGGTGAAGAGCTCCTTCGCCGCCGCCCGCAGGAACCCCTCGTCGATGCTCCGATCCAGCTGTTCCAGCATGGGATCGCACCAGTTCTGGGTATTGACGATCGCGATCGGACCCTCGACGTTTCCGATCACGCGCTGCTCGAGCACCACCAGCAGTTCGACCAGCGTGCCCAGTCCACCGCCGAGGACGACGGTCGCGTCACCGAGTTCGATGAGCTTGGTGCGTCGCTCCTGCATGGTCTCCACGACCACGAGTTCGTCGACGTGGGGATCGGCCTGCTCGACCTCGCGGAAGAATCGCGTCGTCACGCCGATGGTGTGTCCGTTCGCGCTACGCACCGCATTCGCGGTTGCGCCCATGAGTCCGACGTGTCCGCCGCCGTAGACAAGGGCCAGTCCCTCCTCGCCCATGCGCGTTCCCAGCCGTCGAGCCGCGTCCAGGTGTGCCGGATCGATGCGGCTCGACGATGAACAGTAGACGCTGACGGCCTGCACGCTCATCCGTCACCTCGTGCGAGACGGACCGCCTCCAGCACCTGCTCGATCGTGTAGAAATCGCCCCGGAACACCTCGCGGCCGTCCGGAGCGAGCACGATCAGCAGGGGAATACGCAGCCCGCCGACTTCGGCCAGCAGGTCGTTGCCGACGGTGTTGTTGCCGGTCAGGTCGATCTTCATGGGAACGGCTTGTCCGTCCTGGAACAGTGCGGTCACCGCATCGCTGGCGAGGACGGTCTGCTCGAGGGCCTTGCAGTTCAGACACCATTCGGCGGTGAACTCCAGGACGACCACGTCGCCGTCCTCAAGGGATTCCTCCAGTCGTTCCGGGGTGTAGTAGATCCAGTCGATCGGCCCCTTGTCGGTCAGTTCGATTCCGCCGAGGACCCCGGTCGCGATCAGCAGTGCGCCGATGACTCCGAAGATGCTCCGCTGCTTCCAGGACGGGGAGATCGCGAAGGTCCGCCACGCCAGCCAGCCCCCGGCGACCATGAGGATTCCCGCGACGACCCAGAGGTAGTTCCGTCCGGGCGGCTCGGGCGGAACGGCCAGCACTCCGCTGAGTCCGACCCCGACGAAGTAGGCGGCGGCGGCCAGCATCAGCAGGCCCATGACCTGCTTGATGAGTTCGCTCGCGGCTCCGGCCTTGGGCATCCGATCGGTGAGCCGGGGAAACGCGGCAAGAATCAGGTAGGGGGCGCCCATGCCCAGACCGATGGCGGCGAACACCAACATGGTGATTCCCGGCGGTTCGGTGGTCGCCCACGCGGCGGCGGCTCCCATGAACGGGGCCGTGCACGGCGTGGACAGGACCGCGGTCATGATGCCGAAGAGGAACGAACCGTGGACGGTGTCGTGCTTCGGATTGACCATGTAGAGCTTGCCGGGCAGACGGATGGTGAACAGTCCGCACATGCCGATGGCCATCAGTCCGATGATCAGCCCGACCGTAATCGTGAACGCCGGATACTGGAAGAGCTGGTTCGTCGCGGTGAAGCCGCTGACGAAGGCCATAAGCCCGCCCAGCACCAGCCAGAAGAAGATGATGCCCGCCATCATGACGATGCCCAGCAGCAGGGTCCGGCTTCGGTGCGCTCCGCTGCCGCTCAACGCCATGATCTTCAGGGGGATCACCGGCAGCACGCACGGGGTGAGATTCAGGAGGAATCCACCGAAGGCCGCCACGAGCAGGAGCAGCAGCAGTCCCCAGCCGCTGGCGTCGATGTCGAAGTTGAGGCCGAAGGTGTCGAAGGCGACCACGTCGGGCGGTGCTTCGCCTGAACGGATGCGTTCGAAGACGCCCGGATCGAATCCTCCGAACAGCGACGCGTCGGGGGTGGGACTGGTCGTCTTGTCGGCCAGGGGCACGATGGTGAGTTCGACCGGGATTCCGTAGTCGTCCCATCCGGCCTCGCCGGGTCTCGGGCTCGGAGCGAGGCAGGTGGTGTCGTCGCAGACCTGGAAGATGGGCTTCAGCCGGACGGTGGTCGTGCCCGGTTCGGCATCGGCCGCGACGGTGATCGGCAGGTACGCGACGGCACGACCTTCGTACACGGCGTAGTCCACCGGGGACGCGCCGAAGGCGACCTGGACCACATGCTCCTCGGGCCACTGAATGAAAGGAGGATGCGCGATCAGCCCGGCGTCGGGATCCACTTCGACGCGGAGTTCGGTGGCCACGTAGTCCTCGGCTTCCCCGAGTTCGGGCGGAACGTCCGGCTGGTTGGTGTGGATATGCCATCCCGTGTCGTGATCGAAGATCACGGCGATCACCAGATCGTCGCCCGGGACGACTTCCCGCTGGGAGGGGGTGGCCGAGACCTCGACCGAATCGCGGGAATCGAAGAATCGGGGGGCCTCCTGGCGGGCCTGGGGCACCGGGATGCCGAAATTGGGCAGACCCGGCTTCTGGCCGGGGCCCTGGCTGGGGGCGGCCGAAGCGATGAGGGAGGTCAGGATGAGGGCGATTTTCAGGATCATCTGGAAGCGGCAGGATAGCCACTGGGCTTCAAGTGGTTTTCCTCCATGCTCCGATAAACGGGTTGCGGGTCGGTTTTCTTGCCCAGAACCCGCGGGGAGTCCTGCGTGCACGACGCATTGAATCAAAATCAGGTTGAAGCCCTCATGACGGCCGTTTCCGATGGCAGTGTGCCCGTGGAGGCCCCCCCGTCGAAGGTGTTTTGCCTCGATCGTGGCCAGGAGGGCTGCCCGGCGATCTCCACCTACGATTTCAAGCGGCCCGAGCGGATCAGCAAGGATCAGATCCGGTCCCTCAAGACCCTCCACGAGCCCTTCGCCCGGAATGTCGGCAGTCAGTGGACCGGCCTGCTTCGAACCATCGTCGAGATCGAGATCGGCCGGGTGGAGCAGATGACCTACGCGGAATACACGGCCGGTCTGGCCGATCCCACCTGTTTCGGTCTGGTCCGCCCGGACAGCCTCGAAGGCTCGGTCTGCCTGGAACTGTCCCCGGACATCTTCTACTCGATGATCGATCGGCTCATGGGCGGAGATGCCTCGGCGCCGAGGATTCCCGGGCGACCGCTGACGCAGATCGAGGAGCGGCTCGCCCGTTCGGTGCTGCACCGGGCCATGAGTCCGCTCTCGGATGCGTGGTCCACGATCTGTCCGGTGCAGTTCGCTCTGGGCGACATCGAATCGAATCCGCAGATCGCCCAGATCGTCCCGCCCAACGAAGTGGTGATCGCGTTCGAGTTCAACGTGCAGATGGTCGGAAAGGTGGACCGCATGAGTCTGTGCGTTCCCTTCAACGTCATCGAGCCGTTGATGGATGAACTCGGCCGCCGGGCCTGGACCTTCTCCGGTGCCGACGGACGGAATCATCTGCATGTCGATCAGCTGTCCCGTCACATCGCGGACACGGGGGTGGAGGTCAACGCGACCCTGGCGGAAACCACCATGACGCTGTCGGACCTCCAGGGCCTCGAGGTGGGCGATCTCATCCTCACGGGTCGCCAGTCCGAGTCGCCGGTGACGATCCTGGTCGAAGGCCGGCCGAAGTACCTCGCCAGCCTCGGGCAGCATCAGGGATCCAGAGTGGTCCGGGTTCTTCGCTCGATTCGGTCCGGCGAACGGACCTGATCGCCCTTCACGGCATCGAGAACGGGGTCGGCGCCTCTTCTGCGGTTGCAGGAGCGGGGTGGGGTGGATATTGTTCGCTGATTGGTTTGGAAGTTTCCGGGTCCGAAGGCCCGGATTTCAGTGACGGAGCAAGACAGATGGTCCACTTCCTTCACCTTAGGCCGGCCCGGCATGACGGTTGAATCCGTCATTTCGTGTCGTCCGGCGTGCGGCGTTCTTCCGCACGAGGTCTGCGTGTTGCCGCGTAGCGAGGGTTCTCCCTTGATCTGAGTGCCTACCCATTCTGGGCGGTGCTCGCTCCTTCGGGGGCGACGGCGACGCGGACCACGGAAGCTCTCCCGGGAGTTCCGTGGTCTGTTCATTGGATGAGGAACCGGGACAGGACAGATGGTCGCATCGGGCCAACCCCGATCGACGAGGAAGCAGATGAATCAAGAGACGATTCGGATCATTGACACCATCTCCCGCGAGCGGAACATCGATCGGGAACTCCTCATCGGAGATCTCGAACAGGCGATGGTCAGCGCGGCGCGCAAGCATTTCAACTCGCTCGACACCGAGGAGTTCGGATGCCGGATCGAGCCCATCTCCGGCGAACTCAGTCTCTGGCGAAACAACGAGGACGGTACCGTCGAGACCATCCCGATCGAGGAACTGGGCCGGATTCCGGCCCAGACCGCGAAGCAGGTCATGATCCAGCGGTTCCGCGAGGACGAACGGGCGAGTCTGCTCGACGAGTTCTCCAAGCGGCTCGGGGACGTGGTCACCGGTACGGCCCACCGCTACGAAGGCGGGGCCCTGGTGGTGCAGGTCGATCGCGCGGAAGGCTTCATGCCCCGCAGCGAGCAGATTCCGGGAGAGGTCTTCCATCCCGGCGACCGGGTCCGATGCCTGGTTCGGGATGTCCGCGAGGAGGGCAGCCGGGTCAAGGTGGTGCTGTCACGCAGTCACACCGACTTCATCCGCCGCCTCTTCGAGGCCGAGGTTCCCGAGGTCTCCGAGCACATCATCGAGATCAAGGCGATGTCCCGGGAGCCGGGATTCCGTACCAAGATCGCCGTCTCCTCGATCGACTCGAAGGTGGATGCGGTCGGAGCCTGCGTCGGTGTACGGGGCAGCCGGATCCGGAACATCGTCGACGAACTCGGCGGCGAGAAGATTGACATTGTCCGCTGGAATGAGTCCAGCCAGATCCTCATCTCCAACGCCCTCAAGCCGGCCGAGGTCGAGGAAGTCAGCCTGTGCTTCGAGCTCGGTCGTGCAACGATCATCGTGCGGGACGACCAGCTGTCGCTCGCCATCGGGCGCCGCGGGCAGAATGTCCGCCTTGCGGCCCGTCTGACCGGCTGGGACATCGACATCCTCACCCCCAACGAGTTTGCGCGGAGCCTCGAGACCCTCGAGCAGACCGTGCGGACCGTGGAGGGCGTCGAGGATTCGATGCTGGATCGAATGGGCGCACTCGGCATGATCAGCGTGTTCGACGTCGAGGAGGTCGGTGTCGAGGTGCTCGTCAACGATGTCGAGATGTCGCAGACACTTGCGGACACGGTGGTCGCGGAATGCTCCGCCATGTCCAAGGTCGTCGCCGAGCAGCAGCAGAAGGAGAAGGAGGAAGAGGAGCGCCGGCGTGCCGAAGAAGCGGCCGCAGCCGATGCGTTGCTCGCCTCCCAGACCGACGCCGGAGCGGAACTCGCCGCCGATTCGATTCTCGGTGGCGCTCCCGTGGAGGCCGCGGAGCCCGGGGTGGAAACCGCGGACGCTGCGGATGAGACCGCGGACGACGTGAGCGAAGCCGAAGCAGAAACCAGTGAGCCGGACTCCGACGTGGAGCAGCCGGAAACCGAAGCATCCTGATCTGGAGCATTGCGTGGCCAAGAAAGCCGGCACAACCAGGGTCCACCAGATCGCCAAGGAACTTGGCGTGACGTCGAAGGACATCGTCAAGAAGTGCGAAGACGAGGGGATTCCCTCCGTCACCAACCACATGTCGACGCTGTCCGCCGGTCTGGCGGCCACGATCCGAGAGTGGTTCGCCGACAGCGGCTCGGCCGCGTCGACGGCGGTCCAGACGGCCGCACCGGTCGATGTGGACAAGGCTCGTAAGAAGGCCAAGAAGAAGGCCCGGAAGAAGCCCGTCAAGTCTGAGGCGCCACCGGCGCCCGAGGTTGCCGCTCCGACGCCGGATGCGGTGCCGCCGGTACCGCCAACGGCCGAGACGGCCGAGACGGCCGAGACGGCCGGAGACATCGCGCCCCCGTCGCAGGCTGCACCCGCCGCCACCACCACGCCCGACGCCGCGGAACAGGATCCGAAGCCGGCGGAGCAGAGGACCGATGAGAAGGAGGCGGATGTCGCTCCGCGTGGTCGTCGGCTCGAACAGCCGGTCAAGACCAAGCTCGCGGGTCCCAAGGTCATTCGTGTGGAGACACCCGACGTGGTGCCCAAGCCGCGCTCGTCCAAGGGCGACGGTCCCCGTGGTCCCCGTCCGGGCGGGCCGCGTCCCGGTGGTGGTCCAGGCATGATGCCTCCCGGTCCGCCGCCCGGTGACGATCGTCGATCCTCCTCCCGTCGCAACAAGCGCCGCAGTGCTTCGGCCCGTCAGGACACGGCGCGGCCGACGACCGGACGCACGAACCAGCAGGACGCCGGCCGGCAGTTCAACTGGAGGCAGCAGGACCTGCTGGAACGGGAACGGCGACTGTCCCGTGCGGGCGGCTTCTTCAAGGCCGCACGCCGCGACAACCTCAAGCGAACCGCCGGGGGGACCGGATCGCGTGCTCCCAGCGCGCTCGACAGCGGTGATCCGATCGTCGTCGCCGCTCCGGTCACCATCAAGGCCCTGTCGGCGGCCACCGGCATCAAGGGGCGCGACATCGTGCGTCATCTCGTGAAGGCCGAACACGATGTGGACATCAACAGCGTGCTCGAGACCGAGCTCGCCGTCGAGACCATGGCCGACTTCGGAGTCGATCTGCAGGTCACCGAAGCCAAGAGCAGTGAAGAGGAGATCGCCAGCGGGTTCGAGGACCGCACCATGCACGACGAGCAGTCCCGTGCACCGGTGGTCACGATCCTCGGGCACGTCGACCACGGCAAGACGTCGCTGCTGGACCGCATCCGCAGCGAGAACGTGGCCGAAGGCGAGGCCGGCGGCATCACCCAGGCCACGAGTGCGTTCCGGGTTCCGGTCCGCATCGGCGAGGAGCAGCGTGAGGTCACCTTCATCGACACGCCGGGTCACGAGGCGTTCACCGAGATGCGCGCCCGGGGAGCCCAGGTCACCGACATCGTCGTGCTGGTGGTCGCCGCCGACGACGGCGTCATGCCCCAGACCGTGGAGTCGATCAACCACGCCAAGGCGGCGGGCGTCCCCATCGTCATCGCCTTGAACAAGGTCGATAAGGCCGAGGCCACCGACGCGAACATCCAGCGAATCTTCGGTCAGCTCACGGAACACGAACTCAACCCGGTCGAATGGGGCGGCGACACCGAAGTCATCCGCACCAGCGCGATCGAGGACATCGGCATCACGGATCTGCTCGAGGTGCTCGACTACCAGGCCCAGTTGCTGGATCTCAGTGCCGACTTCGGCGGACCCGCCGAAGGCACGGTGCTCGAATCCCGGATGGAGGACGGCCGCGGCGCCGTCATCACGGGTCTCGTGCAGCAGGGCCAACTGTCCAAGGGCGACTGCATCGTGGTGGGCCGCAGCTTCGGTCGGGTTCGCGACATCGTGAACGATCGGGGCGAACGCAACGCCGATGCGATGCCGTCGACGCCCGTGGCGGTGTCCGGCATCAACACCCTTCCGGACGCCGGCGACAAGTTCTACGTCGTCAAGAATCTCCGCACCGCCGAGTCGGCCGCCCAGGAGCGGATTCAGGCCGAGCGGGAGCGGGATCTGGCGAAGGAGAAGGTCACCCTCGACAACATCTTCGAGAAGCTGGAGGGCGCTTCCCGCAAGGAGCTCCCCATCATTCTGAAGTCAGACTGTCAGGGGTCCGCGGAGACCATCAAGGCGTCCCTGGAGAAGTGTTCCACGGACGAGGTCACCATCGCCGTGAAGCACAGCTCCGTCGGAGGCGTGAACGATTCCGACGTCGCCCTCGCGCAGGCGTCCGGGGCCATCGTGATCGGCTTCAACGTCACGGCGTCCGGCTCGGTTCGCAAGTCGGCCGAGAAGCAGGGGGTCGATGTCCGCTTCTACGAGGTGATCTACGACATCACCGACGACGTTGAGAAGGCGATCCTGGGCCTGCTGGATCCGGTCCAGCGTCTCGAGATCCTCGGGCACGCCGAGGTGCGCGAGGCCTTCAAGATCTCCAAGGTCGGCATGGTCGCCGGCTGCTACGTCACCGAGGGCAGCATCGAGCGCAATGCACTGATTCGTGTGACCCGCGACGAGATCGTCATCGAAAGCGATCGCAAGCTGGCCCAGTTGAAACGGTTCAAGGACGACGCCAAGGAGGTCAAGTCGGGGCAGGAGTGCGGCATGCTCATCGACGGGTACGACGACATCAAGGTCGGCGACGTCCTCGAGTGCTACAAGGTGCATCACGAGCAGCCCGGAGCCTGACGCCCGGGTCCGGGTCCGATTCCATCCATGAGTACGCATTCCCATCAGATCGAATCCGTGTTGAAGCGGTCCGTCCAGGATGTTTTGACCCGGGGTCTGAACGATCCGCGGGTCCGGGGGCTCATCTCCGTGACCAAGGTCGATGTCTCGCCCGACTACGCGGAGGCGATCGTGTGGTGCTCCGTCCTGCCCGAGCAGCATGGTCCCCTCTCGATCAAGGGCATCGAGCATGCGGCGTCGTGGATCCGCCGCACCGTTGCCGACAAGGTGTCGCTGCGACGAATGCCCCGCCTCTCGTTCCGGTTGGACGAGTCGCTCAAGAAGCAGGCCGAGGTCCTCTCGGCCATCAACGAAGGTCGGCGTCGGGACGAGGAGGATCGTGCCCGTCGCGACACGAACGGTGATCAGGACGAGGAGTCCACGTCGTGAAGAATTCCGCCAAGTACGCCAAGAAACTGAATACGCTGGTCAAGAAGCTCGGCGCAGCCAAGCCGAAGCGCGAGCCCGAGTCGGACGACTACCTCGGCGTGCTCATCTACTCGTTCATGCTGTGGGAATCCACCAGTTCCAAGGCCGGAACCGCGTACGGGAAGCTCCAGTCCGCGATCGAGGACTACAACGAACTTCGAGTCAGCATGCCCGAAGAGATCGTGGCCTGGATGGGCGATTCGTCCGATCAGGCGGACGAGCGGGCCCGCCGGCTCCGGGCAACGCTGAATGCGATCTACCTGCGGGAGCATGATGTCGTTCTGGCTCCGGTTGGTCAGTTGAAGAAGGCTGAGATCCGTGAGTACATCGAATCGCTCGACGGAATCGTTCCGTTCGTGTCGGCTCGCGTGCTCGCCGTCTGCTTCAGTATTCACGCCGTTCCCGCCGACAGTCAGTTGGTTGATCTGCTGGTCGAGTCGGATGCGATCGAGCCGGGCACGTCGCCCGACGAGGCCTCCCGCTGGATGGCGAGACAGATCCCGTCCGATCAGGGGGACGTCGCCGTCTCCAAGCTGCAGGGTTGGGTGGATTCCGAATCGCGACGAATCGTCCAGGGGCGTCAACGCCGTGAAAAGGCGGAGCAGAAGCAGGCCGAGCAGCGCATGAAGGACCGTCGGAAGGAGCGCGCAGCCGATGCCAAGCAGCGTCGGGCCGAGCGGGAGGAAGCGGCCCGCAAGCGTGCGGCCAAGGCCGCGGCCAAGGCCGAGGCGGCCCGCAAGGCCGAAGAGCGCAAGGCCGCCAAGCTGAAGGAGGCTGAGCAGGCCGCCAAGGAGAAGGCCAAAAAGAAGGCGGCCAAGAAGAAGACGGCCAAGAAGAAGACGGCCAAGAAGAAGACGGCCAAGAAGAAGGTCGCCAAGAAGAAGACGGCCA
>TARA_B100001121_G_scaffold153385_1_pt1 | contig 85229 bp, 75 predicted proteins | sample TARA_B100001121 | Tara Oceans TARA_B100001121 (sample SAMEA2622817) | marine metagenome | biome: marine biome (ENVO:00000447); feature: surface water layer (ENVO:00002042); material: "saline water (ENVO:00002010), including plankton (ENVO:xxxxxxxx)" | depth 5 m
AAGGAAAATGCGAAGATGCTAAAGCAATAGATGCCAAAGGTGAAAAAAATGTGGCGACGGCAAATGTGGCGACAGTAAAGCAAAAGATAAAAAATGCGGTGAAGGAAAGTGCGGAAAATAAATAAGTTTCACCACATATAAATGTAATTGTAAAATGCTTCTCAAAATTGAGGAGCATTTTTTATATTCGCACTACAATAAATAAATTATAATCAACGGATAATTAACAATTTTTATATATCGAATTGCAAATTAAAGATTACTTTTGCACGAATTTTATAGCATTATGAACATTCACCAAGAAAGATTTATCGGAGAAGGACTTACATACGATGACGTATTATTGGTCCCTGCCTATTCCGAGGTTTTACCTCGCGAAGTATCTTTAAAAACAAAATTCACACGCAACATTACGCTCAACGTACCTATTGTTTCGGCAGCAATGGATACCGTTACCGAAGCAAACCTGGCTATAGCTATAGCTCGGGAAGGCGGAATCGGTATTTTGCACAAAAATATGAGCATTGAAGAGCAAGCCGAACACGTGCGTAAAGTAAAGCGTTCGGAAAGCGGAATGATTCAAGACCCGGTAACCATTTCAGACAATGCATTGGTGGGGCACGCTTTACAATTAATGAAAGAATATAAAATTGGTGGCATTCCGGTTGTAAATGATAAAAACGACTTGGTAGGAATTGTTACCAACCGCGATTTGCGTTTTCAAAAAGACCTTTCCAAACCTATTGCCAAAGTAATGACAAAAGAAAACATCATTACGGCAAAAAAAGGAACGGGTTTGCTCGAAGCCGAAGAAATACTTCAAAAATATAAAATTGAAAAACTTCCGGTAATTGATGAAGATAACAAGCTCATCGGACTAATTACCTATAAAGACATAATAAAACTGCGCCAAAAGCCAAATGCGTGCAAAGACGAATACGGACGATTACGAGTAGCTGCTGCCGTTGGCGTTACTGCCGATGTAATTGACAGAGTATCGGCATTGGTTAAAGCAGGAGTGGATGCCATTACAATTGACACAGCCCACGGGCATTCAAAAGGAGTTATTGAAACACTCAAAAAAGTAAAAGCTCAATTCCCCGATTTAGATGTTATTGTAGGAAATATAGCCACAAAAGAAGCCGGTTTGGCATTGGTTGAAGCCGGAGCAGATGCTGTAAAAGTAGGTATCGGCCCGGGGTCAATATGTACCACGCGTGTAATAGCCGGCGTGGGTGTTCCTCAATTATCGGCAGTATTAATGGTTGCCGAAGCATTAAAAGAAACTGACGTGCCGGTAATTGCCGACGGTGGAATACGATTTACCGGCGATATCGTTAAAGCAATTGCTGCCGGAGCAGATACCATTATGGCCGGTTCATTGTTTGCCGGTGTAGAAGAATCGCCTGGAGAAACAATCATTTACGAAGGCAGAAAATTCAAAACCTATCGAGGAATGGGTTCAATTGAAGCCATGCAAAAAGGTTCAAAAGACCGTTATTTCCAAGATATGGAAGATGATATAAAAAAATTAGTACCAGAAGGTATTTCCGGTCGTGTACCTTACAAAGGATATTTAAGCGAAGTAATGCATCAATTAGTGGGTGGATTGCGTGCCGGAATGGGATACTGCGGAGCAGCAACAATCGACGATCTTAAAAAAGCTACTTTTATTAAAATTACTTCTGCCGGTGTGGTAGAAAGTCATCCCCACGATGTAAACATTACACGTGAAGCTCCAAATTATTCACGCAAATAATAAATTTGTGTTAACCAAAAACCGAAAGAAAATGAAGATGAAGAAAATAGTTTTAACCTTAATAAGCATTATCAGTTTCAACACACTTTTTTCGCAAGAAAAAGACCCTGTTTTGCTTGAAATTGGCAATGAAAAAATTCCACTATCCGAATTTAAAGCCATTTATGAAAAGAACAATAACAATCCATCCTACGCAGAAAAAGATTTGCGCGATTATATGGATTTATTCATCAAGTTTAAATTGAAAGTGCACGAAGCGCGTGAATTAGGGTTAGACACATTGCCTCAACTGAAAAAAGAGCTTGCCGGTTATCGCAAACAATTGGCCCAACCTTATTTAAACGATAAAGAAGTAACCGACAAACTTATTAAGGAAGCGTATGAGAGAATGAAGTACGAAATTCGTGCTTCACATATTTTGGTAAAAGTTCCGCAAGATGCATTGCCAAAAGACACATTGGCGGCGTACAAAAAAATTATGGCGGCTCGCAAAAGAATTATTAAAGGCGAACCATTTGAAAAAGTTGCCAAAGAAGTATCCGAAGACGAATATGTAAAACAAACCGGTGGCGATTTAGGTTATTTTTCAGCTTTATATATGGTTTACCCTTTTGAAAATGCTGCTTACAATACAAATGTTGGAGAGGTATCAATGCCTGTCCGCACGCAATTTGGTTATCATTTGGTAAAAGTAACCGACAAACGACCATCACGCGGAAAAATCAAGGTTGCCCATATAATGGTTAGAACAAAAAAAGATGCTACCGAAGAAGAATTAAAGCGTGCCGAAGAAAAAATAAACGAAATTTATGAAAAAGCCATTAACGGCGAAGATTTTGCCGAGTTGGCAAAAAAATATTCCGACGACAAAGGGTCGGCTTTTAGAGGCGGAGAACTTCCGGCATTTGGTACCGGCAGAATGGTAGAAAGTTTTGAAGAAGCTGCTTTTGCTCTTGAAAAAGACGGCGATATATCAAAACCCGTACGCACACCCTACGGATGGCATATTATTAAACGTTTGGAAAAATACGATTTAGCACCTTATGACGAAATGTACAATGAGTTAAAAGCCAAAGTTGAACGCGACTCTCGTTCCAACAAAAGCCGCGAAATGTTCATCAACAAGTTGAAAAACGAATACAAATTCAAAGAAAACAAAGCGGCACTTAAACCATTTTATAAAATAATTTCTGCCGAAGAACTTTTCTCTGGAAAGTGGAACCCCGAAAAAGCTAAAAGATTGAACAAAGTAATGTTTTCATTAACAGCTAACGACAACGAAAAAGCAGAATATACGCAACAAGATTTTGCTCAATACATTGCCAAACATCAGCATCCACACAAATCTAAAGGAAGTGTGGTTCAAGAAATAAATAATCTATACAACAAATTTGTAGAAGAAAAAATATTGGCTTTTGAAGACAGTCGCTTGGAAAAGAAATATCCCGAATTCCGATTATTGATGAAAGAATATGAAGACGGTATTTTGCTTTTTGACCTGACTGACAAAAAAGTATGGTCAAAAGCAGTAAAAGACACTGCCGGATTACGTAAATTTTATATGGAACATCGTGAAAACTACAAATGGCCGGAACGTGTAGATGCTTCGATTTATAAATGTAAAGATGAAAAAACAGCCAAAGTTTTTGTGAAACTTCTTAAAAAAGCAGAGAAGAAAAACTGGAGCGAAGAAGAAGTTTTAAATAAAGTGAATGAAAATTCGGCATTAAATGTTTCGGTAGAAAATGGCGTATTCTTAAAAGGAGAAAATCCGGTAATAGACAAAGCCGAATGGAAAGAAAATACCAAGCAAATCATCAAAACCGATGACGGACAAATATATGTGGTAAAAATCAATAAAGTAATTCCACCTACATACAAAACTATTGAAGAAGCTCGCGGCTTGATTACCAGCGATTATCAAAATTACTTGGAAGAAGAATGGGTTAAAGAGCTTAAAGCCAAATATCCTGTAAAAATTCACGAAGAAGTATTAAAATCAATCATCAAACAATAAACCACTTATTTCCGCAAGCCCTTTGCCATTGGTAAAGGGCTTGTTATATAAATATGGAAAAAAAACTCATCATATTAACTACAATTATCACCTTATTATTCGGATGCAATAATTCCGGGAATACCGAGCAAGAGCCTGTTGCTCAAGTTTTCGACAAAGTCTTAACACAACAAGAAATTCACAGCGTTATCCCCGAAAATGTTACCGGAAACGACAGCATTCAATTCATTGCCAATTACATTAACAATTGGATAAAAGAGCAAATCATCATTCATCAAGCAGAATTGAACCTAAAAGAAGAAGAAAAATCTTTTGAAAAAAAATTGGAAGAATACCGCAAATCGTTACTTATTTACCAATACGAGAAAAAGTTGGTTGAGCAAAAGCTCGATACTACTGTAACCTTCGAAGAAATAGAGAATTATTACAAAGAAAACCCTCAAAATTTCGAACTGAAAGAAAATATTATTCAAGGAATTTACATTAAAGTACGTAACGAAGCACCCAACATCGACCAATTAAAAAAATGGTTGTTTTGGCAATACAATGACGAAAACAAACAAAAAATTGAAGAATACATTACTCAGTTTGCCGAAGATTTTTTCATTAACGACTCAACATCGTGGGTGCAATTTTCGGATATTTTGAAAAACATTCCCATAAAACCATATAACGAAGAAGACTTTCTGAAAAAAAATAAAAACATCAACGTAAGCGATTCGGTATTTACTTACTTGCTGAAAATCGAGAATTACAAAACTAAAAATACGCTTTCGCCGTTATCTTTGGAAAAAAATAAAATCAAACACATTATTATCAATAAACGCAAATTGCAACTCATCAAAAAAATGGAAAATGAGCTTTACAAGGATGCGTTGAAAAAAGATAAAATAAAAATTTACATTCCCGAACAATCAACACCTACAGAAAATGAACATTAAACAAACAGTATTTACACTAATTATTACCGCAATATCATTATCGTCAATGGCACAAAAAAAAGTGATTGACGAAATTGAAGCCGTTGTTGGCGATGAAATCATCTTAATGTCTGAACTCGAAAATCAAATTATTTCTTACCAAACACAAGGTATGCTTATTGATGAATCGATGCGTTGCCAACTTTTTGAAGAGATGCTTTTTCAAAAACTATTGATAAACCAAGCCAAATTAGACAGTGTAGAGGTAACCGACTCGCAAGTTGAGAGCGAAATGAATCGCCGGTTGCGTTATTTTATCAGTCAAATTGGTTCGGAAAAAAAATTAGAGGAATATTACCAGAAATCCATTGCCGAAATCAAAGATGAATTTCGCGAGCTTGTAAAAGAACAAATGCTGGCACAACAAATGCAACAAAAAATTACCGGAGGGGTTCGCGTAACACCTTCCGAAGTAAAAGAATTTTACAACAATTTGCCTGCAGACAGCATTCCGGTTATCAACTCACAGGTAGAAATTGCACAAATATTGATAAAAGCGCCAATAAGCGAAAAAGCTAAATTGGCGGCACGAGAAGAAATAGAATCCATCAGAAAGCGAATTTTAAACGGCGAAAGTTTCAGCACACTTGCCGTATTATACTCTGATGACCAAGGTTCGGCAGTAAAGGGCGGCGAGCTTGGATTTACCGGAAGAGCCGAATTTGTTCCCGAATTTTCTGCCGTAGCATTTTCATTAAAAAGCAATGAAATATCAGAAGTGGTAGAAACACAGTTTGGTTACCATATTATCCAACTTATTAAGCGTGAAGGTGAAAAGGTAAACGTGCGCCATATATTAATAAAACCCGAAATTGAAACCGAAGATTTGGCAAAAGCCGAAGAAAAAGCCAATAAAGTTTATCAAATGTTGTTATCCGACAGTTTAACCTTTGAAGAAGCTGCCGAAAAATACTCGGATGATGAAGATTCGAAAAACAATGGCGGAATATTAATCAATCCGCAAACAGGAAGTTCTATGTTTGATATCGACCAAGTAAGCCCTCAACTGTTTTTTATAATAGACAAAATGAAAGAAGGCGAAATTTCTAAACCCGTAGCATTTGAAATGCCCGACGGCACCAAAGGTTTTAGAATTGTTAAACTGGTAAAAAGAACAGAACCACACAGAGCTTCGCTTAAAACCGATTATGACTTATTACAACAAGCGGCTCTAAACAACAAAAAGAATAAAGTTTTAAAAGAATGGATTGAAAACAAAACTAAATCAACCTATATTCAAATTAGCGATAAATACAAAAACTGCCCATTTGAAAACAACTGGAATGCTCAACCCATAGAAAATAATTAACCCGAAAATAAGTTGCCATAACGCTGTAATTATAGAATTATTTGTATTTTTAAAACAAACAACCAAACAAAATGAGCCAACCTACATTTACCAATGATGCAGAAGCACTTAAAGCTTTTGAAACAAAATACAAAGCATTAACCCAAGAAATAGGAAAAGTAATTGTTGGACAAGATGATGTAATAAAAAATGTATTGATTGCCGTATTCAGTAAAGGACATTGTTTGTTGGTGGGTGTGCCCGGATTAGCAAAAACATTATTGGTTAATACAATCAGCGATGCGTTGGGATTAAAATTCAGTCGTATTCAGTTTACACCTGATTTAATGCCATCAGATATTACAGGCGCCGAAATAATAGATGAAAACCGCAACTTTAAATTTGTTAAAGGACCGATTTTTGCCAATATCATCCTTGCTGATGAAATTAACCGTACGCCGCCCAAAACACAAGCGGCACTTTTAGAAGCAATGCAAGAAAAGTCCATTACAACAGGCGGACATCATTTTAAGCTCGAAGCACCATTTTTTGTTTTAGCCACACAAAACCCAATAGAGCAAGAAGGTACTTACCCACTTCCCGAAGCACAACTCGACCGCTTTATGTTAAATGTTTGGGTGGACTATCCTTCTTTTGAAGAAGAATTGGCAATTGTGAAAAACACAACTGGAAACAAAAAAGTGTCTGTCAATCATATTCTAAACGGAGAAGAAATTGTTTTTTATCAAGATTTGATTCGTAAAATTCCCGTTGCCGATAATGTGGTGGAATATGCCGTAAAATTAGCATCAAATACCCGCCCAAATAATCCCAATGCACCTGAAATTATTAAGGAATATATTAGTTGGGGAGCAGGACCTCGTGCTTCGCAAAATCTTATTATCGGTGCAAAAACTCATGCCGCAATGAACGGTAAGTTTTCGCCGGATATTGAAGATGTAAAAGCAGTTGCTCATCCGATTTTACGCCACAGAATAGTACGCAACTTTAAAGCCGAAGCCGATGGCTATACTTTAGAAAAAATCATAAACGAATTACTGTAAAACTTTGTTTAACGAAATTAAAAAAGCCCTTGAAATATCAAGGGCTTTTTTAGTATCAGAAAATTCTTTGATTATTCAGGCAACGGTGCATCGCCAATGTATTTACCTTTTTTGTACACTTCAATGTTGTATAAAATTCCGTCGTCGGTATATTTATACCATTTTCCATCCATTAAACGGTAATTTTTAAATACGCCGTCTTTTACTATTTGCTTGTTTTTGTTATAAAGTTTAAACGGACCGTTACCGTCAAATTTCCCAACATTTGGTTTTTCATCTGCTTCTACTTTTACAACCTTTTCTGGAGCATCTGCTAGTTCTTCATCTTCTTTGTTTTCAATTGGATTTTTAGGTTCAAAAATTTGTGATTTTGTTGTATCCATTATACCATTGTTAAATACTTTTTTGGCTTTTATATCACCATTTTCATAATATTCAACAATTTCACCCGATTCTTTTCCTGCAGCCCACTCTCCTTCTATCATTACCTGTCCGTTTTCGTAGTAATACACTTGCTTTCCGTCACGTTTACCAGTTTCATTAAAATTAAATTCTTGCGCCACTTGACCGTTTTCGTAATATCTTTTAAACTGTCCAACATTACGGTTTCTTTTCCAAACACCTTCTTCTTGCACTTGTCCGTTTTCATAATATGTGCGGTAATAACCATTAGGACGATTATTTACATATTCTATTTCGTCTTTCACTTTTCCATTAGGGAAAAATCTTTTCCAAATGCCTTGTTTTTTGCTGTCTTTGTAGTTTCCTTCTTCTACAACTTGGTCGGGTTGGTAACCCGGCAGTTTCTTCATTCTGCCAAAAATTCGCCAAAAGCCTTGTTTTAGTCCATTGGCATCTACAACATTTATTGTATCCCCATCTATTACTTCATAAGATTGAGCAACAGATATTGAGGAGAAAAACACAGCAATTATGATATAAAAATATTTAAAATTCATCGTTTTCATAGTATTTTACATTTCAAGATACGGTAATTCGTTTCATTAGGTTGCTTTTTTTAGACTAATAGTATATTATCATCGATAATCTCGCAAATTTATAGTTTATCATTTTATTGTTACGTAACTTCTTTTGTTTTGTTTCAAAAAATTCTATTTCTGTTTCGACAGGTTTAATATCATATCTTGTGCCATTTTTGAAAGGTCGTATTCATTTTTCCATCCCCAATGTTCACGAGCCTCAGTATCGTCAATGCTTTCGGGCCAAGATTGTGCAATTAAATCACGTTCGTCCGGAGCATAAGAAATTTTAAAATCGGGAATATTTTTCTCAATTTCGGAAGCAATTTCTTTTGGCGAAAAACTAATGCCTGCCAAATTATACGACGAACGGATTTTTATCTGTTCTGCCGGAGCTTCCATTAGCGAAATGGTTGCTCGAATAGCGTCGGGCATGTACATCATGGGTAATGTTCGGTTCTCGTCCAAAAAACAAGTGTATGCTTTATTTTTTAAAGCCTGATGAAAAATATCTACGGCATAATCGGTAGTACCACCGCCTGGCAATGATTTATAGCCGATTAACCCCGGATAGCGCAAACTTCTTACATCTACATTATATTTATTGTGGTAATATTCGCACCAGCGTTCGCCTGCCAATTTACTAATGCCATAAACAGTAGTGGGCTCCATGATGGTATGTTGCGGTGTATGTTGTTTTGGGGTTGTGGGACCAAAAACGGCTATTGAGCTGGGCCAATATACTTTTTGAATTATTCCTTCTTTGGCTAAGTTCAATACATTAAACAAACTGTTCATATTTAATTCCCAACCAAATTCGGGATGTTTTTCGGCAGTTGCCGAAAGTAATGCCGCCAATAAATATATTTGATTAGTATTATGTTTTTTGACAACAGACAGAAGCTGTTCTTTATTCAATACGTCTAATTGCTCAAACGGACCATTTTGTGCAATTTGCGGTTCTTTTATATCTGATGCTACAACATTTTCAATCCCTTTGATTTTTCGCAATTCTTCTACCAATTCGGTTCCTATTTGCCCTGAAGAACCGATAACTAAAATTTTATCTTGCATTCTGTGCTGTTTTAGAATGCTAATGTAGGAATTTTAACGGTTTTTGGTATAAATTCATTCATGAAAATAATGGACTTTATGAATAAAAAGCCAATTTTTTAATATACGTTTTTCATGTTCAGGATAAACAGCAAATCCGGAAACTATATTTGTCGGTTCTCCTGACACATTAACTAAAATTCCCAATGGTACACTGTTCGTTTTTATTATTTGGGTTAGCTTTTCATATTGACTGCTTGAAAAATAATTATGATTATCACCGAATGCTTTTTCCATAAATGATTCTTTTACTGGTATTTGTTTTCTTATTCCATAGCTTATTATACTATCATTCCTAATGAATAATGAATCATCATAAAGAATGTAAAAGTTATATACTCTTTGATTAAGTAAAGAATCTTTAATGTTATAAAGGTATCTTTTCAAAAATTCACAAGGCAAACAGTAGTTAGATGTTAGCAAAAGAAATGTCGTTTGATTATTCTCAGGAATTTTATGTTGATTGCCAAAAATATCTGATAAAAGCAAACCGTTTAAATTGCTTTTTAAAGTAGAATCCAACAATAAATAATTTTGACTTGTCCTTTTCCATTTTTTTATTTCTTCAGGTGTTTCAAAATCTCCAAGTTTTTTACCTACAAAGTCATTTGGCTTAACTGCATAATAATATTTATATACTTTCTTTTTTGTATATACATAAACAGAATCCAATGGTATGTTTGAGGTTGTAAAATAAAGCGAAACCGTTGAATCTCCAAAAGATGTTCTGACAAGAGCGCCTTTTGAAATTAAAACAGAATCTATAATTGTATCGGGGATAATTATTTTTGCATATCCATATGCTTCTATGGTATCTTTTTGACTTTGCTGTGCCGATAATGTTAACGAGAAAAAAACGGCAAATAATAACAATGTTTTATGCATAAGAATTTCATTTTCTTATACAATATAAAAAAACACATATAACTAAATTAGAAATATATTAAACTTTTTCTACTTTGATGATTTTTACAGGACAAGCTTTTGCGGCGTTAACATTAGCTTCGTATTCATCATCGCCAACAAGGACAGAATAAAATCCTTTTTTGTTTTTTCCGCCAATAAGTGTGCATTTACCATCTTTTTTTGACATTCGCCAACGGTCAAATGCCAACTCAACACAGTAATTGCAACCAATACATTTTTCGCGTTGATGAATAATTCGTATCATACGTTTGGCACCACTTTATAAATTTTATCCGAACTTCTTACCACTTCATTTACAGGTGTAGAAAAATGAACACCTTTTTTTACCTCGTTTACCGGTTGATTATCTACTCTCAGCTCTTTAATTTCAGTTTCTATCACACCGGTTGTAGGTCCGGTAATTATTACTTTGTCACCTACTTTCAACGAACTGGTTTCAATTTTAAATTCGGCTACGCCAATTTTTGGAAAATATTTTACTCCTTTACCCAAAAATTGTTTTCGTGTTGTAGCTTGCGAACCATAGCCGTCGGTCCATTCACCTAATTTTTGACCTAAGTAATAACCATCCCAAAAACCACGATTGTACACAGAACTTAAGCGCTCCATCCAACCGTCAATTTTTTCTTTGGTGTATGTTCCGTCTAGATATGCTTCAACTGCTTCGCGATAGCATTGTGTTACAGTTTTCACATATTCAGGGGCTCTTCCTCTCCCTTCAATTTTTAGAACTGTTACGCCGGCATCAACAATTTTATCAATAAAACCAATGGTACACAAGTCTTTGGGCGACATAATGTATTCATTGTCGATTTCAAGTTCGTGCCCTTCTTCCAAATCTATCACTTTGTAAGAACGGCGACAATTTTGCACACAAGCCCCACGATTTGCCGATGAATTGTGTGTGTGCAAGCTCAAATAACATTTTCCGGACACTGCCATACACAATGCTCCGTGCGCAAATATTTCTATTTTCACCAACTCTCCCGATGGCCCGCGCACATCATCACGAATAATTCCGTCGGTAATATCTTTTACTTGTTTTAAACTGAGCTCACGTGCCAAAACCATAACATCGGCAAAGTGTGAAAAGAATTTTACACTTTCCAAATTGGTAATATTGGTTTGTGTAGAAATATGTACTTCTACTTTTTGCGATGCGGCATAATTGATTACCGCTTGGTCGGAAGCAATAATTGCCGTAATTCCGGCTTCTTTTACCTTATCAACTATGCGTCGCATTATAGACAAGTCGTGGTCGTAAATAATGGTATTGAGTGTAAGGTAGGTTTTTACATTATTTTCGTTACAACGACGAGCAATTTCTTCTAAATCTTCGAAAAGAAAATTATTTGCCGCACGAGCTCGCATATTCAGTTGCTCAATGCCAAAATATACCGAGTTTGCACCGCCTTGAATAGCTGCCATTAACGCTTCGAAATTACCGGCAGGTGCCATTATTTCTATTTCTTGTCCTGTTTTATTTTTGTTCATACGGCAAAATTAAGCAATAATTACTATTTAGACTGATTTTAAATACAACACAATTTTATTTCCAATAAATAAATCCTTATGTGTAATTTTATCTGATTAAAAAACAAAACGAATGAATTACCGGAATTTTCTTATATTGATGTTGATAATGATTGGATTTGCACAAGGATGCAACGAAAATCAAGAAATCAGAACGGAAGAAATAAAAGATGCCAATGGCAAATTATTGAAAATTCTCTATTATGAAGGCGATGAGGCGGTTAAAGAAGAACGTTTTTATCCTTCGGGAAAAATAAAACTTAAAGGCGAATACAAAGACGGCAAAAAAAACGGCGTGTGGATTTATTATTACGAAACAGGAAATATTTGGAGCAAAGGCGAGTTTAAAGATGATATTAGGAATGGCATAGCCGAAGTTTATCACGAAAACGGAAAACCCCGTTACAAAGGTCAGTACAAAAATGGCAAAGAATCGGGTAAATGGTTTTTTTACGATAAATCGGGGAAGTTGATCAAAGAATATAATTTTGACCAAGAAAATAAATGATTACACAAAACACCATAGACGAAATTTTTAACACTGCCAAAATTGAAGAGGTAGTGGGTGATTTTGTTTACCTGAAAAAACGAGGCGCCAATTACACCGGGCTTTGTCCCTTTCATAACGAAAAAACCCCTTCGTTTGTGGTTTCGCCGGCAAAAGGCATCTTTAAATGTTTTGGTTGTGGAGAATCAGGCAACGCGGTGAGTTTTATAATGAAACACGAACAATTGGCTTATCCCGAGGCACTTAAATATTTAGCACAAAAATACAATATAGAGATTGAAGAAACCGAACAAACCGACGAGCAAAAACAACAACAATCGAAAAGAGAAAGTTTGTATTTGGTTTCGCAATTTGCCAACCAATGGTTTCAAGAGCAATTGCATAATACCGACGAAGGCAAAGCCATTGGATTGAGCTATTTTAAAGAACGTGGTTTTACCGATGAAACCATTGAAACATTTCAACTGGGTTACAGCCCTTCGGGAAAAGATAAACTGACCAAAGCCGCTCTTGAAAAAGGCTATCAATTAGAATACCTGACCGAAACAGGATTGACCATTCAAAAAGGCGATTATACTTTTGACCGGTTTCACGACCGTGTAATGTTTCCTATTCATAACCTTTCGGGGAGAGTGGTAGGATTTGGCGGTCGCGTACTGAAAAAAAACGAAAAAACAGCTAAATACTTAAACTCGCCCGAATCGGACATTTACCATAAAAGTAAAATTGTTTACGGCATTTATTTTGCCAAAAAATCCATCACTCAAAAAGACAATTGCTATTTGGTAGAAGGATATACCGATGTTATCTCGCTTTATCAAAAAGGCATACAAAATGTTGTATCCTCGTCGGGAACATCGCTGACCGAAGACCAAATAAGGTTGATAAAACGCTATACGCAAAACATTACCATTTTATACGATGGCGACCCAGCCGGAATAAAAGCTTCGTTCAGGGGAATAGATATGATATTGGCAGAGGATATGAATGTAAAAGTATTGCTTTTCCCGGAAGGTGATGACCCCGACAGTTTTGCTCAAAAACATTCTACCGAAGAATTGGAAGAATTTTTAACCTCAAATGCCACCGATTTTTTACAATTTAAAATTAAAATTCAAAAAGAGGAAATAAATAACGACCCGATAAAAAAAGTTGAAGTATTAAATGATATAGCCAATTCCATTTCGTTAATTCCCGATGCCATAAAACGTTCCGTTTACACAAAAGAATGCGCCTCATTGCTTGACATCTCTGAGCAAGCACTTATTAGCGAAATCAACAAAAAAATAAGAAAAAAACTGAGCGGAAAGCTCAATAAACAAGAAAAAGAAGATTTAAATAAATTAGAACCACACACATCCTTGTCGGCAAATAAAACTACCGAAAAGGTTATCAGCCGGCGAAATTTTTGGGAAGAAGAAATAATGCGTTTATTGTGCAATTATGCCAATGAACCCGTAACCGTAGAAATTGAGATAGAACCTGAAAATGAAGATGACAGTACAAGTGAAGTGCAAAAACAAACGGTAAAAGCAAGTGCTGCCGAATGGATTTTGAAAGAATTACACGACGATAACATCAACCTCAACTCACCTGTTTTTAATGAAATAATTGATTTTTTTAAAGAAAAAATCATCAACGGTGATTCGTTTTCAACCCAAGCACTTATCCATCATCCTAATGAAGAAATAAGCAAAACCGTTATAAATTTACTTGCCGAAAAGCACGAATTGAGCGAAAATTGGAAAAAACACAATATTATTGTTTTGCCCGAAAAAGAAGTATTGAATCAAAGCATTTTGCAAACGTTAAAATTTTTCAAGCTTGAATTTGTGGCAGAGGAAATCAGGCAAATGCAAGCCCGACTGAAAGAAACCAATGAGCCGCAAGAGGTAATAAATATTCTTAACCAAATTAAAAACTATACCGAGATTAAGAAACGATTAGCCAAAGAATTGGGTGTTACGGTTATGTAACTTCTACGTTGTTCTTAAAATTACTTCAACTTATAGCCAATCATTAAAACCGCACAACCTCTTTTAAGGGTATCGTTGGTTTCGGGAATTTCATAATCGAGATACATTTTGCGCGCTTTTTCGGGCTCCCAAGTATAAATTTTTTCACCTTTATTTATAAACTCCTCATTTGAAAAAAGCAATTTGCGTTTTTTGGCTCCGGCTTTTTTGTTGTAAACCTTAATGTTTACATCTTGAGGCAATGCTTTTGTATTGAAAATAAATTTGTAACGTTCGCCTATAAAAAGCGGAACTTCTATTTCTTTCAGTTGCTTTTTATTCTTAAATGTAACTCGCGTAATTTTTGATGAATCATAATGATAATCGGGTTTAAGCATTGGCTTAATTTCTTTTTTTAATGATACTGAGTCGCATTCGGTAGAATATTTTACGGCAAATGCCGATAAGAGCACAAATGCCGAAACAGCTATAACAAGTGTTAATCGGTTAAATTTCATAATCAATGACTTTTTATGCAGTTATTTCTGCACGTAATGCTTCAATTTTTTCTTTTAATTGTTGTAATTCTTCTTTTGACAAGAAAGGTATATCTTCCGATTCGTCGTCAAGCGGTTTTAATACGGTTTGCAAGTCTTTTAAACCGTTAATCAGATTTTCTGTTCCTTCGGGATACTTGTGCTCTAAAAGGTTTACTAATGATTCTAAAATAATTGCTTGCTCCGACAGTTTGACGTTTAATCGTTGATTATCGTTCAAATTACTGGTTTGTGCGGCCAAATACATACTTTCTATCCAAGCTCCGGCAAAAACTACCACCGAAGCATCTTCCATTTCGTTTTCTTCCAAATAATTATCCAACTCCATTTGCATATCTGCAATAATATAAGCCAACGAATCGGGGTTTCCTATGTTTTTTTCAAATCGCTCTCGCAAATTATTGTTATTAAATACATCGGTCATCCACAGTTTTTCGGATAATTCATTCATTACTTTTAAATAATTGATGGCTTCTTGCGTTTGATTGTGCAAAACATTATATGCCATATCGGCAGAATAAACGCCCAAATTCAACAGTTGTGCCGCTTTGGTATTATAGTTTTTGGCTTTTGAAGGGTCGTGTGTAATTCCGGCTTGATAGCCCAAACCTGAATTTTTAAACAAAAAAGCAATTTGTAACGGCGATGGCAATGAGTAACTCACTTCGCTGTCATTTTCTACCGATACTTCTTCCTCCACAGTTTCAACAGTTACAGTATCTTTTTGTTCTTGTAATTCAGCATTTTCTTCGTGGTTTCCACAGCTTGCAAACACTGCCATAAATAAGATAAAAGTGATTTTTTTCATGACTAATAATTGTATTTAATCGACGAATATACTTATTTTCTTAAAACTGTTAAAATTTATGCATTGTAAATTTTATTAATTGATTCTTGGGCTTCTTTGAGTGATTGCCCAAATGATATTATTCCCTCTTCGTGTCCTCCCATTATTATTGTATTGTATTGCTTTACATCGGACGATTCTTGGTATAATCTTTTCATTTCGTATGCCATTTCAGGAGTACCATAAGGAACAGCGGGATTAGTGGTTGGCAATTTATGTAAATACTTTTGCCATAATTTTTTGTTGTGAATATGAATGATGGCTTGAATTGTTTCATCGGCTTCATAAAGGGCAGCGTGCGTCATTGTTTCCGACGAAGCTCTTTTTTTTCCTAAACACCAAACCATATTTTTATCAATATCGTAATTGGTTACCAAAGCAAAATCATTATCATTTATATGCTCGGTTTTTCCTGTTTGTGTAGCTGAAATTAAAATTCCTTCGGGGATTTTAATGCTGATATTTCCATATCCTACATTTAATTCATCGTAATGACCAATCAAACCCAATTGATGCATACGGTCTCTTGTTTTTTTCAATTCTTCAGGAACAGTTACAGGTAATTTTTCGACTTTTTTATGATGACAACCAAATTTTATATATCCTTCATCGATATTTTGCATAAGTTAAAATTTTTCGGGGAACAAAGATTGAAGTCCTTTTTCAGAGGCATCGCAAATTCCTCTTTCTGTAATCAATTTGGTAACTAACCGAGCCGGAGTTACATCAAACCCGTAGTTGGCTGCCGGTGTACTTTCAGGACAAATTAACACTTGCTCTATCTTATTATTTTTTGACTTCCCTTGCACATATTTCACTTCATTTTCGCTGCGCAATTCAATAGGAATTTCTTTCACACCGTTTTCAATTGTCCAATCAATAGTGGATGAAGGCAAAGCAACATAAAAAGGCACATTGTTGTCGTTAGCCGCAAGAGCTTTTAAGTAAGTTCCAATTTTGTTTGCCACGTCACCGGTGCGCGTTGTACGGTCGGTGCCTACGATTACCATATCAACCAATCCGTGTTGCATCAAATGCCCGCCGGCATTATCCGTTATAAGCGTATGTTTTACACCGTGTTGCCCCAACTCAAAGGCTGTGAGGTTTGCTCCTTGATTTCTCGGGCGGGTTTCATCTACCCAAACATGTATATCTATCCCTTTATCATGCGCTTTGTATATTGGAGCAGTAGCCGTTCCCCAATCAATGGTAGCAAGCCAACCGGCGTTGCAATGCGTAAGAATATTTACCGTTTCACCCTCTTTTTTTTGTGCAATTTCTTCTATTAATTGTAATCCGTAATCACCAATTTTTGAACAAATTTCAATATCCTCCAATTTTATTTTTTCGGCTGATGCCAATGCTTGTTGTTGAATATTTTTAAGTTCAGTATAAAAATCCAACTCCGACAATACTCGGTCAACGGCCCACATTAAATTTACAGCGGTTGGGCGTGAAGATTTAAGTCTTTCGGCACGCTCAAGCAAAAACGTTTTTACATTCCTTTTGTCTGTTGCCTCCAACGTTGCCAAATACATGCCAAAAGCCGCTGTAACGCCAATAAGCGGAGCTCCTCTTACAATCATTTCCTTAATGGCTACGTAAGCATCTTCTGAATTGGTAATGTCAACTATTTTTATTTCGTGCGGAAATAACCGTTGGTCGAAAACATGAACTGTTTTTTGATCTGACGAAAGCCAAATGGAATGATAATGTGTATCGTGAATTTTCATACTGATGTTTAATGATTAATAATGTTTAATAAATTATCTTTTTCAGGATTAAATAAAAATGTTTTAATTCCTAGTTTTTTAGCCGATTCAATGTGTTCTTTTGTGTCATCGGTAAAAAGTGTTTCATGGGGGGTTAGGTTATTTTCGGTCAATACCAAATTAAAAAATTCAGCATCCGGTTTACGCATTTTGCACTCATAAGAGTAATAAACTTTTTTAAAGAGTGGTGAAAAATCAGGTAAATTGAAATGCTTTTGCAAATAATTATGGATGTATTTTGTATGAACCGGGTTGGTATTGCTTAATAAATAGAGGTTATATTTGTTTTTAAGCATGCGCAATTCTTCCATTTTATTTTTTGGAATGGGTAATAGCATTGCATTCCAGGAATCTATAAATTGTTGTGTAGATATATGCGGATATTGACGTACAACAGCAGTTAAAAAATCATGCTCCGAAACTTCACCGGTTTCAAACTGTTTAAATAATGGCAATTGGTCGTAATTTTCTATGTCAATGCCCAAAGCTTTCATCGCTTGAAGCGTATTTTCGATAGCCAAAGGAATGATAACGCCCCCCAAATCGATGATTAAATTTTTTATCATTTATCGCGAAATTTGAACGAAATTACAAAAATCTTTTGCCTTAGGATTGCGTAATTTAAATCATTTATGTAAAATTGCAGTCCTTAAAAATCAAGGCATCCTTGATTAGGGCCCATAGCTCAGTTGGTTAGAGCACCTGACTCATAATCAGGGGGTCGCTGGTTCGAGCCCAGCTGGGCCCACTTTACCGAACAGTTACTCAATTGTGATTGTTCGGTTTTTTTATACTTATACTTTTTTAAATTGTTGGTTAGAGCATCCCGACTTTATGTCGGGAGAGTCAATGGTTCGAGCCCAGCTGGGCCGACTTTTCCGAACAGTTGCTCAATTGTGATTGTTCGTTTTTTTATCCTTAAACTTAATATACTTGTTGGTTAGAGTACCTAACAATTAAGTTGAACAACGTTAAATATTAAAAAACCATCCGCTCAGGAACGGATGGCAGCAAATTTAGGTTGTGTTGACTATGGAATAAACTTACCCTAAATAAGCTTTTAACAATTTACTTCTTGATGAATGTTTTAAGCGTCGAATTGCTTTTTCTTTTATTTGTCGAACTCGCTCACGAGTGAGTTCAAGTTGTTCGCCAATTTCTTCAAGTGTCATTTGCGGAAAACCGGCTATCCCGTAATACATTTTAATAATTGCGGCTTCACGATAAGATAATGTTGATAATGCTCGCTCAACCTCATGTACCAATGATTCGTTAATCAGCCGGGAATCCGGTCTGGGAATGTCATTTTTATCCAAAACATCCAACAAATTATTGGAATCTTCATCTTCCGAAAGTGGCGCATCTACCGATAAAGGGCGCGTATTATTACGCAATGTATCTTTTATTTCCGAAGGTTTAATCTCTAAAAACGTGGCTAATTCTTCAATGGTTGGTTCACGTTCATAACGTTGTTCCAACTCTGCAAATGCTTTGTTTAATCGATTAATTGACCCAATTTTGTTTAATGGCAAACGAATAATACGTGCTTGCTCAGATAATGCCTGCAAAATAGATTGACGAATCCACCAAACAGCATACGAAATAAATTTAAACCCTTTGGTTTCATCAAATCGTTTGGCGGCTTTTATCAGCCCAAGATTTCCTTCATTTATTAAATCGGGTAAACTTAATCCTTGGTTTTGGTATTGCTTGGCTACCGATACTACGAAACGTAAGTTTGCTTTTGTCAGTTTTTCAAGTGCTTTTTCATCTCCTTGTCGTATTCTTTGCGCTAATTCAACTTCTTCTTCGGCAGTAATTAAATCAACTTTTGAAATTTCTTGCAAGTATTTGTCTAATGAAATCGTATCTCTATTGGTTACTTGCTTGGTGATTTTTAGTTGTCTCATAGTTTTTGGGGATATTTAAACAAACCTAATAAACGCAAATATCCGAATAAAGTTTCAATAATCGACAAAAAAAATATTTTAGTCGAACATTTGCCTATTTTCATCTAATAATAAATAATAAAGCTTCAGATAAATTCTTATTGCAAAAGCAAATTAAGAAAACTTAGAATTGGAAATAAATAAACGCTTGCAAGTCTGCTGTAATGAACTGATAAATAAACAATACTGCCAAAAATGTAACAAAGAACTGTCCGTAGAGCGGCATTTGAATAAAGTAATTTTTATATAATCTTTTGAATTTTGTCGGTATCCAATGAATTAAATATCCTATTAAAATTACAAAGAAAACGGTTTTGTACCCTAGTATCATTTCACCTGTTTTATCCCAAGCAAATTGATGAGTTATTTGATGTAAGATGGTCCAAGTATCTTCTATTTTTTCGGCTCTAAACCAAATTCGTGTAAAGGTAATAAAGGTAAGGGTGAATAAAACAACCCAAGCTGTTTTCAGTGGGTGCTTAATCTTTTGATAAGGGCTAATTTTTCGCCAAAATTTGTAAATAATAAGCGCAATACCGTTTAGTCCGCCCCAGATGATAAATTGGAAACTTGCCCCATGCCAAAGACCACCCAACAGCATCGTTACCAACAAGTTGATATTATGTGCAACATGTTTGCGAAATGCCGGATATGCATACGAGCCCAAAAATAAAAACAATATAATGCCGAAGGTAAAATATCCGACCAACCAAGATTTGGAAATCAACACCAAGAAAAAGGCAATAATAATCAAACTCACATAGGTTCCTATACTCCCCTTGCGATTTCCTCCCAGTGGAATATACAAGTAATCCTTTAGCCAATTGGACAGTGAAATATGCCAACGCTTCCAAAATTCGGCAACATTGCGAGCTTTGTAAGGCGAATTAAAGTTCTTTGGCAATTTAAAACCCATTAACAATGCCACTCCAATAGCAATATCGGTATAACCCGAAAAATCGGCATATACTTGCAACGAATAACCGAATAACGCCATGGTGTTTTCAAACCCTGTAAATAACCCGGGATTGGAAAAAACGCGGTCAATGAAATTAACCGCTATATAATCGCCCAGCACCAATTTTTTAATCAAACCGTTCAAAATCATAAACAACGCCCATCCGAACATTCTTTTGGATAAAAAATAGGGCTTGTACAATTGCGGAATAAAATCGGCGGCGCGCACAATAGGCCCTGCCACTAATTGAGGGAAAAATGACACATAAAAACCAAAATCCAACATGTTTTTTACCGGTTTTACATGTCCACGGTACACATCTATGGAATAACTCATGGTTTGAAACGTGAAAAATGAAATTCCTACCGGAAGCAAAATTTTATCTACCTCAAAGTGTGTACCTGCCCACGTGTTGGCAAATTGGGCAAAATGATTTAATACTTTATAATTGGTATGAAACAGTTGATTGAACGATTCGGTAAAAAAGTAGGCATACTTAAAATAAATCAACAAAAACAAATTGACCACAATACTGAATGTAAGCAAAAGTTTGCGCTTTAGCACATGCGATGATTTGGCTATTGCCAAACCAACATAAAAATCCGTAAAGGTTGAAAAGAGCAAGATGAAAAAGAAAAATCCGCTGGTTTTATAGTAAAAAAACAAACTGGCAAAAAATAAATAGGCATTTCGAACAGCTTTGTTTTTATATACTACCGAATAGCCCAAAAGCACCAAAGCAAAAAATCCCCAAAAGTAAAATTGCGTAAACAATAAAGGGGATTTTTCGCTATATAATAAAAGCGATTTTAAATTCTCGGCAGAGAAAAATGCATCGATATATTGAATAAAATCGTTCATTATTGCGCCGTATGCTTTATGTGGTTTTCATATTTTTTCAATATTGCCGAAAACATTAAGTCTCCCATTAGTTTATAACCTTCGGTTGTCAGGTGTATTTTGTCTTTTTTTGCCAAACCGGCTTGTTGCCATTGATAAATACTGCCCAATCCGCCCATTACCTGAAACATATCCCAAAATGCAGCATTGTATTTTTTTGCCAACAACAGCATTTGTTCGCGCACTTTCAGCACGTTTTTGTTCGGAAAGCGGCGTTTGTAATAACTGTCATTGTTATTGGTAAACAAAATTGCCGTATTGGGCGAAACAGAATGTATGCGTTGAATCAGTGAGTCGTAATTTTGGTAAAATTCTTCGGGAATAAATTCACTTTGTGTCATATATGCATCATTTATACCTATTGAAAACACAACCAAATCGGGTTTAATAACTTGCAATTGTTTTTCCAGCTCGTTGCAACGCAAATAAGAAGGAACACTTGCGCCGTTTACACCAACTCCGTGGTAGTAAATGCCGGGCAAATCGGATTCTAAGGTTAAGCCGTAAAGCGTAAAGTTCTGTTGGCAACTGTCATGTTTTACCAATTTAAATGAAACAGTATCAATATAGCGGTTAAAAATAAACTCTTGATAGCCAAGTTCGGGATTTATACGCACCGAATACACATTTGCCGGCACATTGGTTATTTCCACATCAAAAGAAGTTGTATCTATATTATAAAATAACTTTACATGATTAAAAGGATAATTCAAATACTCATATTCGCGTGTTCTGAAATAAATGGTAAATGAAGCATTAGTATCAGATGTGAAAACTTGCATTCCGGTTAATCCTAAGGTGCAGTTCTTATTTTTCTCAACATTTTTGCATTTGTCCCACTCGCCGGTATATTTTACATCAAAACTGTATGGGTTGTTGGTTTTGGCAATTTTCATCGGAAATATCAAACCTCTTCCGGCATCACAACCCGGCATCAATGTTTGGAAATTACGGCGTAAGCGACTGCTCCATATATCGGCTTGAATGTGCGAGCCGCCCATTTGCAAAATATTTACTTGCCCTTTTCCGAAAAAATAAACACTGTCGAGTTTGGTAAAAAATTGTTCCCATTTTGCACTATCGGCAGCATAATACACTTTGTTACTATCGTATTGAATAAACGGATATTTAGGAAAATGATACGGATAAGGATAAACCGTTTGAGCTCTTAAATGGTGAAAACCCACCATTAAAAACACAAAAAGCAAGGTGTGTAAAAACAGGTTATTTATTTCTTTTCGATTCATACTCGTAATAATCTTCTATTAATGATTGATAAAAATATTCGGCAATAATTTTGGCTCCTTTTCCCGAAAAATGTATATAATCGGTGGCGGCAAGTGGTGGCTCGGCTTCTACCCAGCTTATCATAGCGTTTTTCCCGCCCATCACTTCATACATATCAAAAAAGGCAGCATCATTCTCAAAAGCCGCTTTTTTCATTGCATCCCTTACTACTTCGAGCAACGGATAAGTTTGTAGCTCTCCATCTACTTTTGTGGACATATCGCCCGGACCTATCACTATAATGGATACATCGGGAAGTATTTTTTTCAGCTTGCGTAATTGCGATGAAAACCAACGTCCGTATTGATAGGCTTGAGCTGAATCTTTTATATATGGAATGGTATTTCCGCCATATTCCATTATGAGTAATTTCACATTCAAATCATCATAAATATTTTTCATCAATGAGTGGTTCATTTTTGAAAAAATTGTTCCCGAACTGCCGCGCATTGGTATGTTATCTACATAAACACCCGTATTGCTCTCAAATGAAACCGCATATAACTCGGGTGAAACCGGCGCATTAAAGGCAATTTTCATTTTCTCGGGTGTTTGGTTCAATTTATATTTAAATGCCGAGCCCAAGGTGTTTTCTTCCAGCAAAACTTTCTTTTTTTGTTCATCATCTACTGATAAATGTAAATATGTGTTTGGCTGAGCCATTCCGTAATACAAAGTAAAATTGGAAAATTCTTTACTTGTAGAATAGGCAATTTTATTGGGTTCGAACTCTATCCAAGCAAACTCCGTTGAGTCTAACGGGTCGTGCAATTGATATTGAGCAAATGAAGCTAAAATTCCATAGCGGTTGTGTTCGGGCTTATCTTTTTGATTACCGTACAAGGCATAACGTTTCCATTGGTCGGAAAAAACAATTTTCATAGACAGTGAATTTGCCAGTGGGACAGGCGAGTACAGTCCCGGTCCTCTGCCACCAAACTCTTTTTGCAATCGATGCCGGACAAATGCTGTAATACGCTCACCTTCGATTTGAGAATCGCCGTAATGCAACGCGTGAAATTTTGTGTTTTTATTGTATTTTAATTGATATAATGATTCAAAAAAAGTTTGCAATGCTTTGCGTTTATTGTCGGCATATTGCAAGCGCTTGTTATCCGTTCTGTTTTCATAAGTGAAAGATAGTGTTGCGGTATTTACTTTTTGTAAACTGTCTTTCAGTAAGCTGTCTTTGCGTTGTTTTTGAACAAATAAAATGCTGTCTTGTTTTCTTTTTTCGGCTAACCTGATGGAATCTTCTTTGAGCTTTAACAAGAGTGAATCGACATTGGCTTTTTTTACGGCATTGCTGTCGGGTAAAAACGGTTTGGTTGGGTCGGGAAGTTTAAGTGTAAGTTCTCCAATGGTTATTTTATCTTGTGGCGACACAAAGTACAACAATGTAATTGCCGCAAACAAGCTCAACAAAAAGAGTAATATTTGATGTGGTTTAATCAATCTTTACGGTTTATAAATGATGAGTTTGTCGCCAATATCCAATCGTTCGGATGTTTTTTTGTTCCATTGCATAATTTCATCTACTGATACATTGAACTTTTTGGCAATCAGCCATAACGAATCGCCTGATTTTACGGTATAAACCGTTTTTTGAGCATTTGTTTTTTCTTTGGGCAATTTTGCCGGCTCCACGGTTTGGAATTTTGATTTTGAACCTGTGTTTTTTTGCTCTGTTTCCTTTTCAGAAGATGTTTTTTTATTGGTATAAATGACCAACTCTTGTCCAACATTTATCAAATGACCTTTTATGTTGTTCCATGCTTGCAATTCGGAAACTCTGACACCAAATTTTTGTGCAATGTAACCCAAATTATCTCCGGATTGCACTTTATAGGTAATCGGTTCGCCGTTTTGGGGAATTTGCAGTGTAACCTTACGCACTTTGCGTGCTTTTATGCTGTCGGCTATTTGCTGTAAGCGATACAATTCTTTTTCTTTTTTAGTAAATAAATTAACCTTGTTTTCTGGTAAAACCAAAGGATAATGATGTAACGAATCGGCAGGAATTACTCGTTGCCAATAAAGCGGATTATGCGCATTTAAAAATTTATCGGTAACAAATAAATGCTTGCCAACGATTGAAAACGAAAGTTTATTTTTCACCTCAACCGTGTCGGCATTTTGATAAACAGGGTAAGAGGAAAAAGATACACTGCCAAAATAATAAACTGCTTCGAAAAACTGACGGTATTCGTGGCGCAAATACAACGGTAAATATTCATAAAAATCATCTATTTTATCCGATTTGGCTTTTATCTTGGCTTTTTCTACAATTGCCGCCGATGATAAGAACTCCAATACGGTCAAGTCCCAACTTTTATGTTTTTTGTAAATATCTTTCAGATAAAGTGCTGCTGCTTTGGTAGAAAGGGCAATATCTTTACGTTCGTCAATGTATTCCGTAATATTTAAGTTATATTTTTTGGCAACAATATATTGCAATCCCCAAGCACCTACACGGTTATCTTTATTGACAAATAACGGGTTATATAACGAAGCCGCATAAGGTAAAAATGCCAATTCGGAAGGGACATTTTCTTGCTTTAAAATTTCAGCCACTTGCGGAAAATACAATTGCATTAAAAAACCTGCATTTTTCAGCTCTCTATACGTTTCATTAAATGTTATGACCGGATAATAATTGAAATGGGTAATGTATGTTTTGAAATATTCGCTCAATACTTCATCGTCATCGGGCAAATAACTGTTGATTTTGAATGGCAATTTATTAGGTGCAACATAATATTTTTTCAAACTGTCTTGTTTGTCTTTATACGTGCTGTGCCATTGCGCTTTGCTCAAAAAAACACTTACCAGCGATATTATAAAAAATACATACTTCATCGCATCAAAAATAAGTAGAAATAAGCACGCGATTTTACGACAACTGATGAATTATCAACAATTTGATTTTAATGGATTTGAAATACAATTCTTTTTACATTGAAAATTTTATTTACGGTTGACAATTATCTTTTTTGAATATATTTCGAATAAAAAAACCCTCCCATTTTTAAATATTGGAAGGGTTGAATGAAAAATATTTTACAATATTTATTCTTTTAAAAACTTTAAATCATACACTCGATTTGCAGTGATTAGTTTCACAAAGTAAACTCCGGGTTTGTATTCTTTAACATCTACAACAGAAGTATTTTGATTGAATTTTTCAATCTCTTTTCCGGTTACATCATAAATAATCAATTGATTATAAGCAACATTTGGAACAGTAATGTAGTTTTGCGTCGGATTAGGCTGTATTTTAATTTTTGAATAATCATTTAAATCATTTACCCCTGTTATAAAACTAACATTCTGACAAATCGTATCTGCGCAACCAAAGCTGGAAGTTGTAAGTAAACATACAAAATATGATCCCGTGGAAGCATATTGGTGTACAGGATTTTGGCTTGTTGAAGTTGTTCCATCACCAAAATCCCAATACCAACTTGCAATTACTCCATTATTTACAGTAGATAAATCATTAAATGTAAATTGTCCTGAACCATTATCTTGATAAGAAAATGATGAGTTTGGTATTTCATGGACTGTAACTTGATGTACTTGACCAAACGTACAGCCATGAGAAGTTTGTACTACTAAAGTAACATTATATACACCCGGAGAAGAATATGTATGAGGTAGAGGCGTCGGACTTACATCAATCATACCGTCTCCAAAATCCCAATACCAACTGACGATGTTGTTGCCTGCGCCATCACCTGCATAGCTATTATCTAAAAAATTAACACTTTGATATAAGCAAACATCGTTATAAAAGAAATCTGCAAATCCTGTATTTTCACAAGCTAAAGGAACATATACCTGAAAAAATGTCGCTCCGGAATCAATTCCATTATTACAATTTGGATATACTTTTGGATAAATATCTACATATAAATTATAATAATAACCTCCGGGTAATGAATCAAAAACAGGTGTTTGTTGCCACCCTCCTAATGACCCTAAATTTAGCGAATTATTTACATCTTGAATCATGTAAAATACAGAATCTGCATTAGTAGTTACATGAAACTCAATATATCCGGAATTGGGATTATTGGTAGAATCCGGTTTTACCGTAATAGAATCTATTGATAACGTTGGTGGTGTAGGAGGATATGTATTAAATGTGTAAGATAATGTATTATTATTTGCATCATTTATTACCAAAGTAAAAGTATCTTGACATAATGAATTATAAAAACCGGTAGTTCCATTATTTGACGTAGTGGTAAGTGGTGTAGAGTTTGCCGGATGCATACCTGTTAAACTAAATGAATAAGGTGCAACACCACCGGAAACTTCGATATATAAACTTCCATATGGACTTGGCGGAGGATTAGATCCTATACTATCACAACTCAAACAAGTCTTTACAACTGATACCGAATCAATCGTTAATTGTGCATTAGCTATAATATTAATAGCTAGTAAAAGAATTAAATTTAATGTAATTTTTTTCATTTCGATAAAATTTTATTGGTTCAAAGCCAAAACGTAAAAAGTTGTTTAAGCGTTGCCTAAAAACAAAAAAATTCCCCACTTAATTTTAAATGAAATATACAAACAACTGAAAGTCAATTTGTTTAATCAAAATAAATTTCTTAAAAAAAATACATAAATTCAAACCTCAATAACCGGCAAGCAAACCATCGGATTGGTTTCTAAGTAAGCATTTGCCCACGACAGTCCCACGCCAAATCCGGAGAGCAACATTTTCAAAGGCTTGTTCTCGGCAACTTCTTTCAGTTCGCTACAAATAGTCAACGGAATGGATGCCGAACTGGTGTTGCCATATTTATCAATAGAATATGGAACTTGATTTTTTGAAAAACCAAGTTTTTTCCGAATCATTTCATTCATCAATTTATTGGCTTGATGCATCACAAAATAGTCAATATCTTCAGGAGTTTTATTTATCTTTTGTAAAAACTCTTTCAATGAATTCGGAACGGTAGTAACCGAAAAATTAAATATATCCAATCCGTTGAGCGAAACCTCCAAATTGCATCGTTTTACACCATTACCGAAGTCTTTCACTTTAAACGATTCCTCCGAAATTAAATTTCGCGTACCACCATCGGGAATAATAATGGATTGATAGCCTGAGCCATCTGAATGCAAATCAAAATAAGCGGGCTTGGCATTTTCTTTATAAGAAACTGCCGTAACAGTAGCCGCATCTCCAAACAACGGATAAGTGCTTTTATCTTCTTTGTTGATGGTATAGGAAGATACATCTCCTACAACAACCAATCCTTTTTTCAACTGTCCGTTTTGCAAAAAATTTGCCGCTGTAAACAAACCGTAAATATATCCCGAACACCCCAAGCCAACATCAAAAGCCAATGTGTTTTTGGATAATCCTAAGCGGTCTTGTAAAATTATAGCTGTTGCCGGCAAGTAATAGTCAGGCGATTGGGATACAAATATCAAAAAATCTATTTCACTTTTCTCCCAATTAAGGGCATTTATCATTTTTTTTGCGGCTTCTAAAGCCAAGTCGGAGGTAGTGAGGCGTTGTTGTTTGGCAATATGTCTTTTTTCTACACCTACGGTTTTTGTAAAAAGTTTGCTTTCTTTTTCGGAAAAATAAGGATAGTCTGTATTCTTTTCAGAATAGGCAGGGACAGCAGCAGCAATGCCATCAACAGAAAAATTATGTAACGAAACAAACGCCATTTATCCGTTAATCTTTTCTGCAATAATAGAATATAAATCTTCTACCGTTTGTGCATTTTTCAATTCCTCGGGTTCTATAATTACGTCATACTCACTGTCAATAAGCGCAATAATAATCAGTGCGTGCATAGAACTCCACCAATCGATTTCGGTAATTTTTGTTTTTTCATCAATGCCGCTTACATCATAATCTTCACCGAATTCGGTTTTTAATTTATTTATAAATTCATTTAGCGTATCCATATTATTTTTTATTTTTTTATTCAGAATAATCAACTATTGTTGCTCCCCAAGTATAACCAATACCAAATCCGGCAAGTAAAACTTTATCGCCGTTTTTTAATTTTGGCAAAGTATTCATAGCAATGGGGATAGTTGCCGAAACTGTGTTTCCTGTATTTTCAATATTAACAATAAATTTTGATTCGGGAATTTTTAATTTTTTACGTAAAAATTCAAGCATCACACCATTGGCTTGATGAAAGATAAAATAATCGATATCATCAATGGTTAAACCGTGTTTTTCGGTTACTTGTTTTATCAATTGCGGCACACGCCTGAAGGCAAATAAAAAAATCTTGGCACTGTTCATTTCCATTCGCCCCCATTTCATACCCGATGGAACATTTTTATTTTCCTCTAAAAATGAAATATCTGCCGGATTTCTTGTTCCCGAACGGTGAACAATAAGATTTTCGAAGCCTTTCCCGTCTGTTCCAAAAACAAATTGATTGATTTTGAAATTTTCACTCCCCGGAATTTTATCTTTGGAAACCAAAGTTGCCGCAGCGCCATCGCTAAACAACATTCTTAACTGCACATCAGCGGGATGAATGACTTTTGTAGGATTATCGGCTGTAATCACGAGAATATTCGCAGCTGTTTGGGAATATATAAGAGATTTGGCAAGGTTTAAACCGTAAATAAAACCGGTGCAACCATGCAGTATGTCAATTGCTCCGCAATTTTCACTCAAGCCCAATTCGCGCTGAATATAACAAGCAGTAGTTGGTCCTTTATGGTCTAATGCGTCGGAAATAAATATGATATAATCAATTTTGTCTTTATCTATTTCTTTTCGGTTAAGCAATTTTTTTGCCGCTTCTATTCCCAAATCCGAAGCCGTTTGGTCAAAACGAGAAGCAAATCGCTTCTTAACAGCACAAAAATCCAAAATTTCTTTTTCGGTAAGTTTTGGATACTCATTGAGCAAATCCTGATTGGAAACTTCAATTTCTCCTAAAAAATATTCGTTAGCATTGATATATACATCCGGAAATTCCATTATTGACTATTCGCATTTTTTATTTGCATTTCTAATTTTCGGATATGTTGTCCCAACGGCTCATTGGGAAATATCTCGTATCCTTTACGGTAGTATTTTAAGGCAGTATCAAAATCATTTTTATAGCCGTATAAATTTCCCAAACTTAAATAAATGCCATATTCTTTTGGATGTTTCGGCAATAAACCGGTTAGCACTTGAATGCCTTCGTCAATTTTATTTTCTTTTACACAATAGTTTACAAATGCCTGATTTAAAATATCAAATCCGGGGTTTAACTGTATGGCTTTTTTGTAATAATACCAAGCACTGTCTTTTTGATTAAGATTTTGATAAACAACCGCCAAATTAAAAGCTACATTAGCATTGGTTGTATCTAATTTATACGATTGTTTATACATTTCCAATGCTTTGGGGAAATCTCTGTAAAATTTAAAATAAATTGTTCCCAAATTATTTATAGACGTTGCATATTCAGGATAAATTTTCAAGCACTCTTTGTATTCTTTTTCGGCTCTTTTCAACTTTGCCGGCACATCAGGCGCTTGCGGTAAGTTTTGCACATAACCAAACAGTTGATTTGCTACTACTGCGTGAGCTTTTGCCGAATTTTGAAGGTGTTGCAAATCATGGTCGAATATATAAAAATCATCTCGCCAATCATCATTTCTGGCAATTGTTCGCACACTAAAAGCAATGAGCAAAGCAAAAATGGTGTACGTAAAATATTTTTCTTTTTTGTAATGCGCAAACAGGTATTGAAGACCATAAACCAAAATGATCAGGAAACCCAAGCTGCCGGCAAAAACAAACCGTTCGGCAACAATTCCGGGCAATGGTTTGAGAATATTGGAGGCAGCAAACAAATTCAGCCACATAAAAGCAATGCCAAATGCTACAATTTTATTTGTTTTATACGTTTTGAAAAACAACCAAACAAAAGCAAAAATTACAATTAGCGACACATAAACCCAAGGGTTATCCCAACCATAAACGGGCACATGATTATATCCGTAATAATATGACAGTTCAAACGGAAATAACAGAAGTTTCAAATAATACAACATAACATATATTCCGGCGGGAATACGTTCTACCAATGACATATAATACATTGGATTTTCAAAGTATAATACTTTACGATAGGTTTCCGTATCGGAAAAAATATTTTTTTTGAAAATAATAATCAGTAAAGCTGTAATTGCTACTCCTGAAATTAAATATGCCAGCGAACGAAATAACTTTTTCTTCTCCGTCTGAAATATAAAAAGCACTAAAAACACTCCTCCCAAATACACTAATATGTTCGGTTTGGTTAAATATCCCAATCCTATTAAAAGAACAATATACAACCATCGGATAAGTTTACCGTCTTTTATGTATCGAATACCGTGCAGTAAAGCTCCAAAGCCAAAAATTGCCACCAACAATTCATCACGCGATTTAATATTATCCACCACTTCGGTATGCAACGGATAAGCAATAAAGAGAACTACGATTATCCACTTTAACAAGTAATTATCGGGCGAAATTATTTCACTTAAAAAAAGGAATACCAAATAACATACAAAAGCATACAACAACACACTTATAAAATGACTCACATGCGGATTTTCGCCAAAAAACTGATATTCAAGAGCAAAAGTAGTCAGCAATATTGGACGATAAGCATATTTGTTGCGATACTCGTAAAAAGAATGATGAGTAAAAATATCTTTAATGCCTTTAATCCCTTTAGTTGTATAAGGATGGTTTTTAATCACCAAATGGTCATCGAGCGAATAATCGTTTTTGATAGAATTGCCAAAAACCAAAAAAGTAAGAACTGCTATCAGTAAAAATGCTTTTTTGTTTGATATGTGGGATAAAAATTTGAGCACAAATAATCAAGTTATCTTTATTAAAAGATAAAGAAAATAAAATTTAAATTGGAATACAAAAAAATGAGGTAAGAATTTGCTAATCATCCAATTTTTGAAGCCACTTGATGTTATTTAGTATTAATACCGTATCGCTCCCGGAGTTTAATGTTCCTTTTATTCCAAAAACAGTATTCATATTTTGCAAATAGCGACTGTCGAAATCGGTTAAAGGAATTGTTATGGTTCTGAAAATAGTATCCAATGGAGCGGTAGAAACATTAATTGATCCACTTTCATATAATGGCGAACAATAATTGTTTGTATTCGGGATAAGGTTTTTACCGTGAATAAACACATCAAAAGTTTGTAGCTCGCTGTTTTTAGGCAATAATGCATCAAACTGTAAATATCCGTTTCCAAACGGACGACCATCTACATTATTTATTACATTCAACGAAAGTTTAAATGCACCGGTTGAGTCTTTTACCGCCATTAAGTATTCTGTTCCGTTAATAGTTGTATCAGCAGGAATAATGGTTGTATCGGGCGGTGTCATGGTTGTGTCTATCAATGTATCTGCAGGAGTAATAAGAGTATCGGGGTTGTAAAAAATAATATAATTCTGTGAATGACAACTGTTGACAACAATTGCTCCTGTAGCAGGGTTAGAACCCCAAACGCCGGCTTTACCGTTATTCCATAAGGTAATTACAGAATCACTATACAAACAAGATCCGTCGTCTTCATCTGCCAAAACATTATAATTGGTTGCCGCAGGGTCGGTACAACCTTGTTGCGTTTTGTCTTTACAGCCAACAATAAATAAAAAAACTGTGCTTAATGCAATTAAATATCGTAGTGTCATTTATCTTAATTTTTATCTAAAATACGAAATTAAATGAAAAAAGTGACAATATTCTTAATTTTTAAATGCTTTTTCGAAAAATTGAAAAAACGGAAGGGCAATTTTGTAATGATTAACAATTGTTTGGTCAAAATCGTCTTTTAGCGCATCATCAACCGGCAACTCATTGTAAAAATACAATTGCTTGTTAAAAAGCAGCGGTTGTTTATTTGCCGCCTCCATCATTTCTTTGGGCAACCTTTTATTTTTGGCTCCCAAAATCTCACCGTAAACTGATTGAAATTCATCATTTTCAATAATTGATTTGAATTTTTTCGGATGTTTAATTAACAAATTTCTAATTTTTTCAAGTGTTATTCTGTCGGGAGAATAAATGCCACCGTAAATTCTAATATGTTCGGGATTAAGCTCCACGTAAAGCCCGGGGTATTCTTTGTATTTCTTCCCTACCGGAGAAAAAATTATTCCAATATGCAATTTGTAAGGCGATTTATCTTTCGAAAATCGAATGTCTCGATTTATTCTAAACATGCAATCTTTGTAAGTTAACTGCGCAAACCTATTGTCTGTACTTTCCAGTTTTCGCAAAACGGAATCAACAAAATTTTGTGTAGGAATTTTCACATACGTTTCATAATCATTTTTGTGCGCATGAAACCACTCACGATTATTATTCGGTGCCAGTTGTTTAAAAAAATCAAAAAAATCATTTGTAAAGTAAGCCATTGTATATTTTTTTTGAGGATTCACATAGAAATCAAAACTCTTTTTTTAATTTTAAAGCTAATTAAAAACATTGAGTTATGAGCATGAAAGATAATGATTATTTGTGTCCCCAATGCAAAGGGCACTTGAATGTTGGCGGATACGTTGTTTTTGCCACACGTACAGAAAGCAAGCACAAAGGTTTATTAATGTTAAATCCCCGTCCTGGAGATTATTCCTATAGACATCATGATAAATTTAAACTGAAGCCGGGCGAAAAACTCGATTTCGAATGTCCAATGTGTCAGGCAGACTTAACAGCAAAAGAAAACCCCGATTTTGCGATGATTAAAATGATTGTAGCCGACGACCATTGCGACTACAATGTATATTTTTCAAGAAAAGAAGGAGAAAAAAGCACCTACATCGTTGCCGACGACAACATTCAAACCTTTGGCGACGATGCACTTGATTTCGATGATATATTTGATATTGAATTATAAAATTTCAGAAAATGACAAAAATTAAAAATTATATTCTCGGAAAATGGATTGAAGGTTCCGGAGAAGGGAAGCCTTTGTACAATGCTGTAAACGGCGAAATCATCGGCTATGCTACATCACAAGGTATTGACTTTAAAGAAGTGTTGAATTATGGGCGTACCGTTGGCGGCCCCGCTTTGCGAAAAATGACTTTTCACGAACGTGGAAGAATGTTAAAAGAATTGGCACTTTACCTACTATCAAAAAAAGATAAGTTTTACGAAATAAGTGCCTGGACGGGTGCAACAAAATCCGACAGTTGGATAGATATTGAAGGCGGAATTGGAAATTTATTTGCTTATGCCAGTTTGCGCCGTCAGTTTCCTAACGAAACCTTTTACGTAGATGGCGATGCGGCGCCACTTTCAAAAGGCGGCACGTTTATCGGACATCATATTATGGTACCCAAAGAAGGTGTAGCCATTCACATCAACGCATTTAACTTTCCTATTTGGGGAATGTTAGAAAAAATTTCAGTCAATTTATTAGCCGGAGTTCCTGCCGTTGTTAAGCCGGCAACCGTTACCTGCTACCTGACCGAAGCCATGGTGCGCGAAATTGACGCTTCGGGCATTTTACCCGACGGAGCACTACAACTTATTTGCGGAAGCGCCGGCGATATGCTCGATTATGTAGAAAACCAAGATGTTGTTACCTTTACGGGAAGTGCAGAAACAGGATTGAAACTAAAAATGCACCCGCGCATCGTACAAGAAGCCGTTCCGTTTAATATGGAAGCCGATTCGCTTAACAGTTCTATTTTAGGTCCGGATGCAGTGCCAGGCACAGAAGAGTTCGATTTATTTATTAAAGAAGTACAACGCGAAATGACCGTGAAAGCAGGGCAGAAATGTACAGCCATTCGTAGAGCCATTGTGCCTGAAAATTTAGTTGAAGATGTAAAAAATGCCTTAGCCAAACGATTGGATAAAACGGTTGTGGGCGACCCATCGAAAGAAGGCGTAAGAATGGGCGCATTGGCAAGTATGGAACAAGTGCAAGATGTAAAAGAAAAAGTATTGCAATTGGCAAAAACTTCTGAAATAGTATATGGCGATATTGAGAATTTTGAAGTTGTTGGAGCCGAAAAAGAAAAAGGAGCCTTTTTCCCGCCTATATTGCTATTAAACAAAAATCCGTTTGAAAATACCGACACACACAACATTGAACCCTTTGGGCCGGTATCAACCATCATCCCTTACAAAACCCTTGAAGAAGCGATAAAAATCACCAAATTGGGTAAAGGTTCGCTGGTTTGCTCCATTGCAACCTATGATAAGCAAGTAATGAAAGAATTTGTTTTGGGTGCCGCTTCTCATCACGGACGAATTTTAATATTAAATCGCGAGAGCGCCAAAGAAAGCACCGGACACGGTTCGCCTATGCCATTGCTTACTCATGGTGGTCCGGGGCGTGCCGGCGGCGGCGAAGAGATGGGAGGTAAACGAGGCGTATTGCATTATATGCAACGAACAGCCATTCAAGGGCATCCCAACGCAATTACAACCATTACCAATGTGTTTCAATACGGTGCCGACCGTCCTGAGGCAAAAATTCACCTGTTCCGCAAGCATTTCGAAGAATTGGAAATAGGTGAAACCGTTTACACACACAAATGGACCGTTACCGAAGCCGACATTGTGAATTTTGCCAATGTAAGCGGTGATAATTTTTATGCGCACGTAGATGCCACTTCGTTAGAAGGAACCATTTTTGAGCAACGCGTAGCACACGGCTATTTTGTATTGTCAAAAGCTGCCGGTTTGTTTGTAGAGCCTCGAAAAGGTCCGGTGTTACTCAATTACGGTTTAGATGAATGTCGCTTTACAAAACCCGTTTATCCGGGAATGACCATTGGGGTTAAGTTTACCGTAAAAGAAAAAATTGACCAAGAAAAACGCAGCGATGATGACATAGCCAAAGGAATTGTAAAATTTTTGGTTGATGTATATGACGAAACCGGCGAAACGGTTGCCTTGGCAACTATTTTAACCATGGTAAAAAAATTAGAGGACAAATAAAAAAACGAACAATGACAGATAAAGCAATACAACAAGGCGATGTAACAATAGACGTTAACGAACAAGGCATTGCCACCATAGAGTTTTTTCATCCGTTAAGCAACTCATTACCCGGAAAAGTATTGGCAAAATTAGCCGATACCATTACTCAAGCCGGAAAAGATGAGAGTATAAAAGTTATTATATTAAAATCCGCCGGCGAGCGTGCCTTTTGTGCCGGCGCCAGTTTTGACGAGTTGATTTCCATCAATGATTTTGAAACCGGAAAACAATTTTTCAGCGGATTTGCCAACGTTATCAATGCAGCACGCAAATGCCCAAAATTCATTATAGGCCGTGTGCAGGGAAAAGCCGTAGGTGGCGGAGTAGGTATGGCAAGTGCCGTAGATTATTGTTTGGCTACCAAATATGCATCGGTAAAGCTGAGCGAATTAGCCGTAGGTATTGGTCCGTTTGTGGTTGGTCCTGCCGTAGAACGAAAAGTGGGAACATCTGCCATGAGTATGATGGCTATAAATGCTACCGAATGGTACAGCGCCGAGTGGGCAAAAGAAAAAGGACTTTACGCCGATGTGTTTGACAGCATTGAAGAATTGGACGCTGCTGTTATGGAGCTTGCTCAAAAATTGGCAAAATCAAACCCCGAAGCGATGATGATGCTCAAAAAAGTATTTTGGGAAGGTACCGAACATTGGGATGAGCTTTTGGCAGAACGAGCCGCAATGAGTGGAAAATTGGTTTTATCGGATTTCACCAAAGAATTTATTCAACAGTTTAAGAAGAAATAATTTTACACCTTTTCCGATAAAACAACAAAAACTCGATGCTTCTTGTATTTTGGGTAAATGCAAGAAATAAGGAATGTATTGCTTAAAGATTATCATTTAAAAAGCAAAAATGCTCTGAGAGGATAACCTATTTCTAAACATGAAAACTGTCTATGCTTATCTATCCGTTTTAATATTTTTCTCTTGCTCCTTAGTAGAAAAAATTAGAGAAAGAGATAAAGATGATTATATCTATTGGAGTGAAAATGTAAAATTAACTTGGAACGATTTTAAATGTAAAGATGAATTAAAATCGAAACATGGAGCATCCTCACATATAGAGATTAAAATTCGTTTAGACTTGAGCGACAAAAATGTAGATGTTATTTTTGTAAGGAACCTATCATGCAAAAAGAAAGACGCTGAATATGATTTAGGTTTATTAAAACATGAACAATATCATTTTAATATTGCTGAATTATTTGCCAGAAAATACAGAAAGATTATACTTGAGCATCCAGACACCAATGACACAGAAGTATTTTACAAAATACACAAAGATGAACGTCAATATCAAGATTTATATGACTCTGAAACAAACCATAGTTTAAACAGAGAAAAACAAAAGCAATGGGAGATAAAAATAGACCAAGAATTACAAAAACTGCAAAAATATTCAAGTGACAGTCTTAGAGGCGTAATTCCATAAAGGATTTTGTTAAATGGTGAAATTAAAAATAATTTTTAAAGACTATCTTGAAATTACGTCAAAGTTTCTCCCTTATTTACTTCTCCATTTTTACAGCATCGGCAATGGGAATACGTTTACCGTTCAGGTATGCAATAATAAAGGCATCGGTATAGCCCTTGGCAATAATTTTTTTCTTGGCTACACTGGCATCATTGTATTTATCAAACAAACCAACCATATAGCGCAAATACACATTATCAATTTTTTCGGTAGAAAGCGGGAATAAACCGTCAAAATGTTCGGCAGGCAATTCATTCATAAAAAAACCAATTTGTATACGGTAAACCAACCCTTGGGGCAATTCTACATTTTGTGGTATCGGATTGTTTTCAGAATAAAAGCCGTTTTTATCCATCATTAAAATATCTTTATCCACGGCATTAAATATCTCTTCGCTCAAATCGTTTTGCACCATAACCAATTTATCTTCGGTATGATTCATTTTACTGTACAAGCGTGCTTTTTCTTCTTTTAGGTTGGCAATAGCATCTTCGAGCCGTTTTTTTGTGTCCGTATCATTGGTTTGTGTAAGCGATGCTTCAACCTTTGCAATTTCATCGTCAATGGCTTTAATTCTTTTTTCAAACAACGATTTAATGGTCATAAATGATGTTTCATCGGTTTCCAACCGCGTAACATCGCGCACTTGGGTAGTATCCTCGGTAATATTTACCGTAGTATCCGAAAACAGTAAAGAGGCATAATATGCATCTGTCAAAGCGTGTTGCGTATAAAACATTCCTTGTTTGATGTAAGGGTGTTCTTTATTTTCATTTTTTCCGGATAAAATTTTAAAATTGGCTATTCCTTTTTTGGCATAAATGTCAGCCATTTTTATTTTCAATAATGCTACCGAATCGTTAGGCGAAGCAAACAAAACAGCACTGTCTATGTAAGTTCTTCCTTGTTTAATATTTTCCAAAATATTGTTTTGATACGAAGAAAAATTATTCGTGTAAAAATAATTCAACCGGTAAGCATCACTGTAAGCCTGCTTAAAACTTTGTGCTGCAGCAATAGCATATTTTGCCGATAAAGTGCGCGTTTGAGCATAGCTGTTTTCTATAGTGAATATCAGTAAAAAGATTAAAAAATATCGTTTCATTCCGTAAGAAAAAAGGTGTTTGTTCAAATTTAACAATAAAATGGAAACTTTGACCTTTGCTTTGCGTATTAACGAAAAGTTTGGTATTTTCGATAAAAATACAGACCTTTGGTAATTAACTATTTGTGAGCTATGAAGAATTTTTATTATTTGATTATCGGAGCATTAATATTTTCTGCAACACCTGCATTGGCGCAAGATAATTCGGATGAAAGTGGAGAAAGCAGTGGCGAAGAAAATTTAGGCCCTGTTTTTGACGGTGCTTTTGCCAAAATTTCTGCCGGTCCTTCCATTTATTATGGCGATTTGGCCGATTATTATGTGTTTCCAAAATTCTCGCAATTTGGCACTCATATTCGTTCGGCTTACAAAATAGAAATCGGACGGGATATTATCGGAAAGTTGGGAGCATCGTTTCACTTTCAAAAAGGAAGTTTAAAAGGAACACGCCGCCCCGGAGAGCAATCACGCGAGGTGTTTTTCCGTACGGATTACAACGACATAGCACTTTCTGTTCGTTATCGATTGTCGGAATCGTTACTTAGAGCCAATCCTTACAGACGTTATTATTTTAATGCTTTTGTTGGTGCCGGAATGATGTGGTGGAGAAGTCAGCTTTACGACCGCGAAACAAAATACACCAAAGATTACGAAGGTTACATAGAAACGGAATCTACCGTAAACAGCCCGAATAAAGGATTATTGGACAAAGCAAAACGTCCGAACATTTTGGTTATTCCTTATGGTGTAACTTTTGGTTATCGCCTTAACTTTAAAACCGATATTTTTGTAGATGTTTCACAAACCAGCACATTTACCGACCGTTTGGATGCTTGGGCACGCAGCTGGACAGCCAAAGATAAATATTTATACATTGGTGTTGGGGTAACTTATAATTTTAACCGCAGCAAAGCAGAAGACGGCATTAAGAAAAAAGAAAAACCCGAAAAAGAAGAATCGGAAGAAACTTCTGAAGCAACTCCTGCGCCTACAAAAAAAGGATTGTTTGGCAAACGCAGAAAATCAAAAGATGATGAGTTGTTGAATATCCGTTTAAAATTGTTTGAGACACAATTAAAGTTGTTCGAAATGCAATATCTACTCGAAAACGAACAAAAATAACACGAAGATATAATACCTATATTCCTTTAACACACAAATGCATACCGATGAAATAAGCGGAACGGGCAATCACACCACAGCCCTGTTCTGGGAGTACGACAGCCGATTGGCAAGAAGGTGGAATATGGATACAAAGCCGCGTGATGATAAATAAGTTTAAGCATTTGCATATACTCATTGATTAAGGCATTGGCTTTTATTGCTTCAGGAGTATTTGCAAGAACTATTTGGCGGTGCTCGTCATAATGCTCTACAGGTAAAATCACTCCCAAACTCTTTACTATGCTCCTCCTTTGATAGGTTACTCGTAAATATAAGGCGCCTTTGTCTGAATTTGAAATTTCCCTAAGATAAAACTTATACGATAACGACATACTGTTTTACATTGTTTCGTGTCAAACATTTGTAAAACAAACAGTAAAAAAAGCGCTCTGTAAAACAGGGGTAAAACACTAATTAGTTGATAATCAGAAGATTAATAAAATCAAGGTAAATCTGTAAAGCGTTGATTATCAATTAATTAAGTAAATTTAGTGGAGACGATGGGACTCGAACCCACGACCTCTTGACTGCCAGTCAAGTGCTCTAGCCAGCTGAGCTACGTCCCCAACTTTTGGTTGGTTGCAAATGTAGTAAATTAAGTTTAATTCTCGTTCTTTTTTTAAAAAATACCATTCTGTCAACTAAAATGCAACTTTACATTCACCCTTTAACGTCATTATAATACTCTATTTCAACATAATTTTGTAGGTATATTAGAAACTAATTTGTAAAATTGTCGTATTATAAAGCTTAAATAATGAAAATGCTCAAACAAATAAAATCCCTTGTTTTATTTATTATTTCTCTATTTGTTCTTTCAAATATTTCAGCAAGAAATTATTATTGGGTAGGCAACGGCGGTGATTGGTCGGATGCAAGCCATTGGTCAATTAAAAGTGGTGGTCAGGGTGGCGCAGGAATTCCCGGTAAGGATGATAATGCTATTTTCGATATTCATTCTTTTACAAAAGACCATCAATTGATTACCGCTAATTCAGTCGTTGATATTTTAGGAATTTATTGGCAAGCATTGGGATTGGATAATAATTTGGAGATAAATCAAGATTTTGTTATTCACGATAAGTTTATTTTACAAAATAAAATCAACATTTACGGTAAGGGCAAAATCATTTTTGAGAAGCCTAACGTAAACGAAGTAATAATAAAAACATCAGCGTTTACTAACATAGTTTTACCTATAGAGTTTAAAGGGAAGGCAAATTATATTTTTACATCAAATTTTGAGTCAAACAGCAAAGTTTCATTTTATTCGGGAAGTTTTAATTTTTCTTCAATTTTTAAAGCTCACGAAATTCAATTCCTTCCCAAAGGAAAGTTAATCCTCGATTGGGAAAATGTTGCTGTACTCACAAAAAAACCGTTATTGATTAACAATAAAAATATTCAGGTTTTAACTAATAATCAAACCTATTTTATTATAGATGAAAACGCTGTTGAAGATAGCGATTTTTCGGCTTTAAAAAGTAAACCAAATATAATACATGATAAAACAGCTTGTGGTACAGGGCCAGGTGAAGTTCAGTTTGATATTACTATTACTATAGATACAACTTATTATGGAGGTTATCATGTCCAGTGTAAAGATTCGTGTAATGGAATTGTGACCGTAAATGTAACCGGTGGTGTAGGACCGTTTTCTTACCAATGGGTAGGAGGACCAACTACTGCTACTTGGAGTGAAGCTTGTGCCGGAACACAAATAGTTTTGGTTACTGATTTAGGTCAATCTCCTCCGGTAACTTGCTCTGAAAGTGTTAGTTTAAGCGATCCTGCTTTATTATCGGCATTTGTAATAAACAGTCAAGAGCCTACTTGTTTTGGCTATAATGATGGGTTTATATTTTCTAGTGCGGTAGGTGGTTCGGGTGGTAATTATACCTATACTTGGACACCTAATGTAAGTTCTACAGGAAATGCTGTAAACCTTACTGCAGGAAACTATGCGTTACATGTTGTTGATTCAAACAATTGTACTTTTGACACTGTCTTTGTTCTCAATGAGCCCCCTCAAATCACCTTTCAACTGGATAGTTTTAATGTTACATGTAATGGTGAATGTAATGGAATGGGAATCGTCAGTAATATTTCCGGAGGTAGTGGAACCTATGTGTCCTATCAATGGGATGATCCTTCTGCTCAAAACGCAACAATTGCTACCGGATTATGTGCAGGATTGTATCATGTAACGGTAACGGATGATGTAGGTTGTATCGGAACAGACAGTGTGCAAGTGCTCGAACCTGCGCCCATAACTTTTGATTCTTCCCAAACGAATATCAGTTGTGGTGGGGCTTGTGATGGAACAGTATCGGTTTTTAATATTGCAGGAGGCGTGCCGCCATATTCCCATTTATGGAATACAGGGGCTACAACTCCAAGTTTATCCAATTTATGCCCGGGAACATATTCCGATACATTAACTGATGCAAATGGTTGCGATACAGTAATTACCTTTGTTGTTACAGAGCCGCCAATTCTTACAACTACAACTTCTATTACCGATGTTACTTGTAATGGCGCTTGCGATGGAACTGCTGCTACATCACCTTCGGGAGGTACACCCGGATATACTTACTTATGGAATACCGGAGCAACATCATCATCTATTTCAAACTTATGTCCCGGACAATATTATGTAGATATTACAGATGCTAATGGTTGTACTGTTTCCGACACGGTTCAAATTACCGAACCACTTCCGTTAGCGGCAAATACTTCGGCTACAGATGCTTCTTGTAACGGCGTTTGTGATGGAACGGCAACTGCCAATCCTACTGGTGGTACATCTCCTTTTTCATATTCGTGGACACCTGGTGGACAAACTTCTCAATCAATAAACAGTTTATGTGCAGGAACATATTATGTTACTATTATTGACGCTAATGGTTGTACAACACAAGACTCAGCAACGGTCAGTGAGCCGGCTTTGTTAACGGTAAGTGTTTCGGGTACAGATATAACATGTAATGGATTATGTGATGGAACTACAACAACCTCTGTTTCCGGCGGAACATCTCCTTATACATATTCTTGGAGTAATGGAGCTACGTCTGCAAATTTAACCGGATTATGTTCGGGAACATATTTTGTAACAGTTACTGACGCAAACGGTTGTTCAGCTTCGGGTTCTTATACTATTAATGAGCCGTCTTCTATCAATCCAAATGTTACCACAGTAGATAATTTATGCTTTGGAGATTGCAATGGAACCGCAACAGCTAACCCTACGGGAGGCGCCGGAGGATATACATATAACTGGAATACAACTCCTGCTCAAAATACCCAAACAGCAGCAGGGTTATGTGCCGGAAGCTATACCGTTATAGTTACCGATGCCAACGGATGTACAGATTCACAAACCATTACCATAAACGAACCTACGGCTTTAAGCTCTTCAACTTCTCAAACAGATGTAACTTGTTATGGCAGTTGTGATGGAACAGCTTCTGTATCTGTTTCCGGCGGAACAGGTTCTTATTCTTACAGTTGGAATACAACTCCTGTACAAACTACATCTTCAGCTTCGAATTTATGTGCCGGTCAATACATTGTTACAATAACTGATGCGAACAATTGTAATATTTCTGACACTGTTACCATTAATCAACCGGATTCTTTGGCTCCAAATGTAAGTTTCACTGATATGAGTTGTAATGGAGTTTGCGACGGGACCGCCACTGCATTGGTTACCGGAGGAACTCCGCCTTATTCGTATTCATGGAGCAACGGTGCTACATCACAATCTATTTCCGGTTTATGTGCCGGAAACTATACCGTAACCGTAACCGACTCACGCGGATGTACCAATCAAGAAACGATAACAATTTCCAATCCGCCCGTTTTAACCACTTCAACAAATGCTGTAAATGCAAGTTGTGGAACTATTTGTGACGGAGTGGCAACCACTTTCCCCTCAGGTGGAACATCTCCTTATTCTTACAATTGGAATGACCCATACAACCAGAATACGCCAACAGCAGACAGTCTTTGTGCAGGGGATTATGTAGTAACCGTTACCGATGCCGGAGGGTGTAGTGTAACTGATACGGTAACAATAAATGAACTTATTACCATAAATATTACTACCGGAACTATTACCATCAGTTGTAATGGGGTTTGTGACGGACAAGCAACAGCCAACCCAAGTGGTGGCGCTTCTCCTTATACTTATCAATGGAGTGACGGACAAACAACCCAAACGGCAACCGGATTATGTCCCGGAACATATACCGTTACGGCTACAGATGCAAACGGTTGTGCTTCAACGGTAAGTGTTACAATTCCTACCGACCCTGCTGTTTTGGTTACAAATGCTACCTCTACCGATGTCAGTTGTTATGGTTCTTGTGATGGTAGTGTGAATGCTGCTCCTTCCGGCGGAACACCTCCTTATAATGTGGTATGGACACCGGCTTCTATTACTCCCGGGGCAAACAACCTTTGTCCGGGACAATATGTTGTGTCGGTAACCGATGCGAATGGCTGTAATCAAACAGATACATTAACGGTTAAAGAACCGGATTCAATTGCGTTAAATGAAGTTGTTGTTTCTCCTAATTGTAATGGTGATTGTAATGGTTCAATAACATTAAATCCAACCGGAGGAACGGCTCCATATACTTATTTATGGAATACAGGAGCTACTTCATCATCTATTTCAAACCTTTGTGCTGGCACATACAATGTTATTGTTACCGATGCCAATGGATGTACAAATTCTCGAAATATAACTGTAACCGAACCGGCTCTTTTGTCGGCTAGCCCACTGCCAACTGATGTCAGTTGTTTTGGTGCTTGTGATGGAACGGCTGCTGTAATTGTTGGAGGCGGGACAGCGCCTTATACCTATTTCTGGTCTCCCGGAGGGCAAACTACTCCTTCCATTTCAGGGTTATGCCCCGGAAATTATTCTGTTTTAATAACAGATGCTAATGGTTGTACTACCAATCAAAATGTTACTATTAATGAACCGGCGCAAGTAGCAGGAAACTTAACTTCTACACCACCTACTTGTAACGGAAGTTGTGACGGAAGCATCACTGCCAATCCAACAGGAGGTACACCCGGTTATACTTACAACTGGAGTAATGGTGCTACTACGCAAACTATTTCAAACTTATGTTCCGGAAGTTATACTGTTACTATTACAGATGCTAACGGATGTTCTGTTAATGAATCATATACCTTAAATAATCCAAATGCTTTAACCGTTTCTTTAGATAGTGTTGATGTTAGTTGTAATGGAGCTTGTGACGGACAAGCAATAGCCAATATTTCAGGAGGAACAACTCCTTATACAATTAACTGGATGCCGGGTAACTTTTCAACTTCGACAATTTCAAATTTATGCGCAGGGACTTATTCTGTGACAGTTACGGATGCGAATGGTTGTGTATTTACAGGGAATGTGAATGTTGATGAACCAAATACAATTTCTGCAACTGCAACAGTAACCGATGCCAATTGTGGATTTTGTGATGGTGTAATCAGTGTGTCCGTTTCAGGAGGTACTGTTCCTTACACGCATTCTTGGTCAAATGGAGATAATGGAGCAATCATTACTAATTTATGCCCTGGATTTTATACAGACACTATAACCGATTTAAATGGATGTACATATCTTTTAACGACTTCAGTAAGTAATCCTACCGGTCCTTCGGGTGTTACTCCTACTATTGTCGATGCTTCTTGTAATGGGGTGTGCGATGGTTCGGCATCTATAATTCCTATTGGTGGAACACCGGGTTATACATACAATTGGACTCCCGGAGGATATACTACAAGTTCAGTAAATGGACTTTGTGCAAACACATATAATATTACTGTTACCGATGCTGCCGGATGTCAATTAAATACCTCTATCAATGTAAATGAACCATCGGTAATTACAGCAAATATTTCGTCTACAGACGCAACTTGTAGCGGAAATTGTGACGGTACGGCTTCTGTATCTCCTTCAGGAGGAACACCTCCTTATACTTATTCTTGGAGCAACGGTGCTACTACATCGTCTGTTTCCGGTTTGTGTGTGGGAAATGTTTCTGTAACAATTACTGATGCCAATGGTTGTTCAACATCAGCATCGGCTACAATAAACGCTCCAACTGCATTATCGTTATCTACCTCAACAACAGACGCCTCATGTAATGCCTCTTGCGATGGAAGTGCTACCGTAACGGTATCGGGAGGAACAGCACCCTATACCTATTTATGGGACGATGTTCTTAGTCAATCAACATCTACAGCAACAGGTTTATGTGCAGGCAATTACAACGTAACAGTTACCGATGCAAACGGGTGTTCGGCGACAGCTTCGGTAACTGTAAATGAACCATCTTTAATTTCAGTTTCTTCTACCGTAAATGATGCTACTTGTGGAAATTGTGATGGAAATATAAGTGTATCCGCTTCTGGCGGAACATCGCCATATACCTATTTATGGAATAATGGAGTACCCGGACCTTCAGTTAATGCATTATGTGCAGGAATTTACACAGTGACAGTTACCGACGCGAATGGTTGTACATATTCGGAAAATATTACGGTAAGTAATATTAACGGACCAGCAACTTCGAGTACAAAAACAGATGCAACATGTAATGGTGTGTGTGATGGGGTAGCAACGGTTTCTGCTTCGGGTGGCGTTGCACCTTATACTTATTTATGGTCGCCCGGAGGGCAAACTACGGCTTCTGTTAGCGGATTATGTTCAGGTACATATAATGTTGCTGTAACTGATGCAAACGGATGTACTTCGTATGAAAATATTACCATAAATGATAATACAAGTATTACAGCAACAACTTCTACAACGGATGCATCCTGTAATGGTGCCTGTGACGGTTCGGCGACTATAACGCCCACGGGAGGTGTGCCACCATATACTTATGCATGGAGCACAGGACATACTATCAATGCTGTTGGCGGTTTATGTGCCGGAAATTATTCGGTTACGGTTACAGATGCATTAGTTTGTTCTTCTGTGTTTAACGTAACAATCAATGAACCTTCAACTATTGCATTAACAGCAAATGCCGTTGCTGCTACTTGTTTTGGTTCTTGTAATGGAAGCGTAAATTTAACCGTATCGGGCGGAACAGCACCTTATACTTATTTATGGAGTACGGGAGCAACTACTCAAAATATTTCTGCTTTATGTGCTGGAAATTATTCTGTAACAGTTACCGATGCAAACGGATGTTCGGCAAATACCTCTGTTAATGTACCTGATGGAATTGCCATTACGGCAACATTTACTCAAACAGATGCTACTTGTGGAAATTGTGATGGTACTGCAACAGTTTCCGCTTCGGGAGGAGCAGGAGCACCTTATACTTATTTATGGCAAGTTTCCGGAAATACTTCCACTACCGAATCTAATTTATGTCCCGGAGCTTACAATGTTGATGTGACGGATAATGCAGGGTGTACGCAAACATTTACAGTATTGATTAATAATGTAAACGGACCAAGTATTTCGACAAATGCAGACAGTGTAAACTGTAATGGTTCTTGTGATGGCTTGGCTTATGTGAATGTAAGTTCAGGTGTTTCACCATATACTTATCAATGGGATGACCCGGCATTACAAACGAATGATACGGCATTTAACCTTTGTGCAGGATTATATAATATAGTGGTTCAAGATGCAAACGGATGTATTTCGGTAGATTCTGTATCGGTGAATGAACCTCCGCTTATTTCAGCCAATCTAACAGCAACCAATCCTACTTGTGCTGGTATTTGCGATGGTACAATTACAGCCAATCCGGCAAACGGTAGCGGACCTTATACGTATTTGTGGAATACAGTTGCAACTACTCAAACAATTTCTAACTTATGTGCGGGAACTTATTCTGTTACTGTTACCGATAATAAAGGTTGTTCGGTTATTGATTCGGTAACATTAACCAACCCTACAACCATTAATTTAACTGTTAGTGGAACAGATGCTACTTGTAATAGTGCTTGCGACGGAACAGCTTTAGTTACAGCTTCGGGTGGAACACCACCTTATACATATTTATGGAGCGATGGGCAAATCAATTCATTGGCAACCGGTTTATGTGCAGGAAGTTATACAATTACTGTTACCGATGCAAATGGTTGTTCAGCATCCGGAAATGTAACGATTAATGAGCCGGCTATATTAACAACGAGCTCATCTGTTACTGATGTTTCTTGCTATGGAAATTGCGACGGAACAATTACTACATCTCCGTCGGGAGGAACTTCTCCTTATACATATTTTTGGAGCGATGGACAAACAACACAAACAGCATCCGGACTATGTGCAGGTACGTATGATGTAATAGTAATTGATGCCAATAATTGTACTGCATATGATACTTTAACAGTAAATAATCCAACTGCAATAACAGGGAATATTACTGTTAACGATGCCACTTGTAACGTCTGTGATGGAGATGCAACAGCTAATCCGGCAAATGGGGTTGCGCCTTATACTTATCTATGGAGTGACGGACAAACCACTCAAACAGCAGTTGGTTTGTGTGCAGGTGTTTATTATGTTACCATTACAGATAATACCGGATGTTCAGATATTGATACTGTAATAGTAAATAATGCTACCGGACCAAGTTTAACAATGGCTTCTACTGATGAAACTTGTAGCGGTTTGTGTAATGGGTCTGCTACTGTAACAGCAACAGGAGGTACAACTCCTTATTCATATCAATGGGATGACCCAAATAATCAAACCTTGGCAACGGCATCAAATTTATGTGCCGGATTTTACACTGTTACTGTAACAGATGCCAATAATTGTAGCAGTATTGATACCGTTACCATTCAAACATCTACTATTGGAGCAACTATTATTAGCACCACTGATGTTTCTTGTTATGGTAATTGCGATGGAACAGCTGTAGCAAATGCTACTTCAGGAACACCAAACTATTCTTATGTTTGGAATCCAACCGGACAAAATTCTTCTTCTGCAACCAATCTATGTGCCGGCAATTATGTGGTAACAATAACCGATGCCAATAATTGTTCCGACTCGGCTACAGCAACTATAAATGAACCAATGCCTTTGGCTATTACAATAAATTCTACCAATATTTCTTGTAATGGAAGTTGTGATGGCTCGGCAATGGCAATGGTAACGGGTGGAACAGCACCTTATACTTACAGTTGGAATACACTTCCTTTACAAACAACACAAAGCATCTCCAACTTATGTGCAGGGCAATACATTGTTACGGTAACGGATGCCAATAATTGTACAATTTCTGATACGGTAACCATCACAGAACCTGCCCCAATAGTTCCAAATGAAACATTAACAAATCCGGGTTGTGGCTTGTGTGATGGAAGCATTACCTTAAACCCAACAGGTGGAACAGCTCCTTATTCTTACAGTTGGAATAATGGCGCAGTAACTCCGGTTATCAATAACCTATGTGCGGGAACATATACCGTTGACATAACCGATGCCACAGGATGTACTTTAAATTACATCATTGCACTAAGCAGTGTGAATGCTCCAACTTTAACAACAACTGCTACAGATGTAAGTTGTAACAGTTTTTGCGACGGACAGGTTTCCGTTTCAGCTTCCGGAGGAAATCCGCCTTATAGTTACGCTTGGTCTCCGGGTAATCAGACTACGTCAACTATTTCCGGTCAATGTGCGGGTATTTATTCGGTTAATGTAACCGATGCGGCAAATTGTGTAGCTGTTGCTGTAGATACTGTTAACGAACCCGACCCCATTACTGCTAATTTATTGGCTTATGATGCCTATTGTAATGGTGATTGTAACGGTTCGGCAGTTTCTGTAACCTTGGGAGGAACTCCTCCATATGCTTATTCTTGGACTGATCCAAACAATCAAACAACTGATTCTATCTCCGGATTATGTGCGGGAATGGTTAGTGTAACCATTACTGACAACAATGGTTGCTCTGTGGTTGACAGTGTGATGATTTATGAACCATCGGCAATTTCGGTAACTGTTTCCAATACAGATGTATCGTGTAGTTCAAATTGTGATGCAACAGCATCGGCAACCGTAACCGGCGGAACAACACCTTATACTTACAATTGGTTACCTTCAGGGTTTACAACTCAAAATGTATCTAATATTTGTTTTGGTGCAAACACTGTAACCGTAACAGATAATAATGGTTGTTCAACAACACAAACATTTAATGTGGCTGCAGCCGATACAGTTATGGCAACTGCACCTGCCGATACAACTGTATGTTCCGGAGCAACTTTACAATTGGTAGGTAGTTCATATAATGCCAATTCGGTAGAGTGGTTGGATTTATCAACCGGAACAAGCTTGAGCAACAATGATACCTTAAATATTTCTTCAGTGACTTCTGGTACATTCTGCTATGTATATTTTGCATACGGAAACTGTACAGCTTCGGATACCGTATGTGTAACCATTGAAGATTTACCTGTAGTAGATGCCGGTCCTGATCAGACTGTTTTTGAAGGCACAATTATACAATTAAATGCTACGGGAGGCGTGTCATATACTTGGGAGCCGGCAGATTCTTTAACGAATAATACCATTCCAAATCCTACGGACACAGTTGTGGCAACTACAACTTATTATGTAACAGCAATTAGTGCCGGTGGATGTATCGGAACAGATTCGGTTACCATTACGGTAATACCGAAAATTAATTTCCCCGATGGAATTACACCAAACGGAGACGGTAAAAATGATACATGGGTAATTGATTTTATCAATGAATATCCAAATGCTGTGGTAGAAATTTATAACCGATGGGGCGAATTACTTTACCGTTCTGAAGATTATCAAAATGATTGGGATGGTACTTATAAAGGCAAACCACTTCCTGTCGGTACATATTATTATGTAATTGATTTAAATGAAGAAGGTTTAAAACCATTTACCGGACCATTAACCATAATGCGATAAACAATGAAAAAAACATTATATATATACCAGTTAGCTGTAGGTGTAATGCTTCTGTTCTCTGTTCAAATTTCCGGACAGCAATTACCTCATTTCAGTCAATATTATTTAAATGATTATATGCTAAACCCCGCAGTTGGCGGTTCACGACCTTGGTTCGAAGCTCGCTCGTTTCATCGCTATCAGTGGGAGGGCGTTACAGATGCACCTCGCACTTATACTCTGAGTGTTATGGGGCCCAATAAAACTTTGAAATACGGTGTGGGCGGCTATATTTTTACGGATAATGTTGGCCCAACCCGAAGAACTGGCGGTGCATTGTCGTATGCTTATCATTTAAAATTGAATCGTAAACTTAGATTGTCGTTTGGTTTATCTGCCGGAATATTGCAATTTATGGTAGATGCATCGAAAATTACCCTGCGCGATGAAAGCGATAATTTGCTGACAAACGGAGTACAATCGGATTTGCTGTTTGATGCCGGTTTTGGTACATATCTTTACCACGATAAGTTTTTCTTTGGCTTTTCGGCTCCGCAAATTTTACATAACAAGATTCAATTTTTTAAAGATGTCCCACAAGAAGGTCGTTTGGCAAATCATTTTTTTGTAACCGGTGGTTATAATTTTGATTTAAATGAAAAAATACGACTTATCCCTTCGTTTTTTGTAAAATATGTATCTCCTGTGCCTTTGCAATATGATGTTAATTTACGCATAATTTATCGCAAAATGGTATGGGTTTCGGTTTCTTACAGAAATTTGGATGCTATCCCGCTGTCGGTGGGATGGAATATTAATGAAAGCTTTAGTTTGGCGTATGCATATGATATGACAACGACCAATTTGAAGAATTACTCTACCGGAACGCATGAACTGATGGTAGGCGTTAAATTCCATCAAGTAAAAGAAAAGAAAAATTCGGTGGAATAAATTGGTTTTTAACGGGAATATCAATAATTTAAATTTAAAAGTTAATTTAGCCTAAATGCACAATGGGTTTAAATTAATATTTTTTTCGTTTTAACCTGTGACACAGTTTTGGGGAGTATTACATTTACCCCTGTTTTACAGAGCGCTTTTTTATTGTTTGTTTTACAAATGTTTGAAACGAAACAGTAAAAAACAAAAAATGTTGATTATCAATCGTTATCGCAAATTTCAGCGCTTTTAATTGATAATCAACATTTGACTTGTTGCGGAGAGAGAGGGATTCGAACCCCCGGTCCCGTGAAGGACAACGGTTTTCAAGACCGCCGCATTCGACCACTCTGCCATCTCTCCGCTGCAAAAGTAATAATTGATTTTAATTTGAAAAGTGTTTTTTAGATTTTTTTCTCTTAAAATTTTAACCTCTTGAAGATTAAGCTATAAGCTGTTTTTAGTTTATTCTACGTAGTCTTCAGTTGCTGCAAAATTTTGCTCCTCCATTTGTTTTACAATCTCTTTTTGTATTTTTTTCATTTCTTTGGTGTATGAACTGACAAACTCAAATTCATCTTTGCTTGCATCATATTCCAATATTGCCACCGGAAAGTCCAAATCATCGAAATCCATTTGTTTTTTAATTTTTATAAGCTCTGTAGCAAATTTAAACGGTAAAGCATCATACATCGGTTTACCGGATTTGTCATACGCTTTTATAGCTATTCGCTTTGGTATATAACCTTCTTTGCTTATTTCAAGCGTATAATATGCTCCCAAAACTACATCAAAAGTAACTTTACCGTTTCCTTTTGTCTGTGCTTCTGTAAGCACCTCGTTTTCTTTATAAATTTTAATGGTCGCATTTTTGATTTTTTTACCATTTTCGTCATAAATCAGCGCGGTAAAAGTGGCATAATAATCATCTTGGGCAAAAGTGCTGATGCTCAGGCACAACAATGTGAGTAAAGTTGCAATAGTTTTCATGGTAAATTGGTTTTATTCTTGTTTAATAATACTCCTTATTTTATTTCAGGTTCTTCTTGAGCCATCATTGGGCGTGATAACTCTTGCGGTTGAAAAACCTCTGAATAAGCAACATCATTATTATTGTCCACACGTTTTACACGATAAAAGTAAGTTGATGTTGCCGGAGAAATATCTTTGTAGCAATAGAGTAAAGGCGTATTTTGAGGCGATACATACCCTTTTTTCAGGTAAATATCGGTGAAATTTTTCCCATCCTCGGAGCGTTGAAGCACGTAAACCACATTTTCGGCATTTTCGGAAACCAAAAATTTGATAAATATAAATTCGTTGACAACCAATGCTTCGGTTTTGTTAAATGCATAAGTCTGTTGAGAGGTTTGATTTTGTGCCTTTATTCCATTAATACCAGTTAAAAATAAAAATGCGGCAATTAGGATAATTCGGATAGTAGATGTCAGTGCTTTCATAGTTCGTTGGTTTTAATGTTTCTTCAAAGTTAGTATAGTGCACTATGCCTTTTAATAGTGAAAATTCTTAATTTTTGTTGCGTTGTTTAAAGGATGTGGTAATAAGCTTATTTACTTACAGAGCATTATAACAGAGATGAAAAACTTACCAAAACGAACCCTATCTGTTGATTTTCAATTAGTTATATTTCTATTTTTGAGAAATTCTCAATTTTAGAAAATAAGAGAAGTATTTAAAACTCTTTTTTTTTTTTAAGATTGCCGCTTTCATCATAGAATTCGATTTTTTGAAGTTTCCCCTTTTCATCCCAATATTTCCATTTCTTTATTCTTATGATTTTATTTTTCGGATATCCCATATATGCTTTTACCATTTTTTTGCCTGAATAATAATATGCTTTTATCTTATCAAAACTATATCTATTTTCTTTTTTCCTTTTATTTATTTGTAAATAACTTTTATTTCCATTTATATAAAACCATTTACCTCGAACAATTATTGGAAACCCATACCCTTTATCTATAAAGATGTATTTTGCTTCTTGTGCTCCATTCTCATAAAAATCAATTCCTTTTCCTTTTCCTTTCTTTAAATATCCTGATTCTTGCAACTGCCCAAATTCATTCCAATAATAAAAGTTACCATCTATCATTCCGTTTTTGTAATAAAAACAACTCTTTTTTTGCCCATTTTCATAATAAGTTATATAAACACCATCTAAAGTGTCATTTTTTAAAGATTTAATTTCACTTACGGAAGAAAATGAAGAGTCTACATATACATAAATAATTTTAAATGTATCAGGTTGATAGATGTATTTGTAATAAACTTCACTGCTATTTTGAGCTATGGCTGTATCAATTACCGGCATTTCATTTTGTGAGAATAATTTCAGGTTTATTAAAATAAATAAAATAAAAATCATTTTATTGAGATGAAATGTATTCATTATTTTTATTTTTTAGTTATGTTTCATTTCTCTACTGTTATATTTCTAGATGTTTTAATTTTCATTATAATCATTAGCATTTATTTGCTATTTGTTTAACCTGAGATTCTGTTTTTGAAGGCATATTATATTACTGCGAAAAATAAATATATTTTTGTATATTCTTCGGAAGAGTTTTAAAATGCTTAATCTTAATCATGATGTTTTTATTAATCGCTAATCGCGAATCATAACGATTAGGTTTTTCTCCAAAAAGCCATTCAATTGTAAAAATATACCCCGGATCGAAACAAGGCTTATATAACGTGTTGTTTTCGTAAATTAACAATATGTCTTCTTTTTTAAAATCGAATCTTTCATAAATATTCTCTATAGGACTTCTGGGCCCTTCTCTTATGTCATCATACTCGTAATACCATTCTTTTTCAAAATAATAAGCTAACTCACTATTAACTATAAAAACATTTTTAAGCAACCTATTATCTCTCAAATAAATATCTACTCGTTCAACAGGTGCCAATTCTATTTTTTTCAGCTCATTTAAATCTAATCTTAAATGTGTGTCGGTTAATTTAAAATTAAACTGTTCTACTTGAGAATTTATATGAAAATCCTTACTTGGATTTCTATATCCTTTTCCAATCATCTTAATAAAACATTATTTTTGATTGCGAAGTTAAAGCATCTCATTGTAAATTTATAAACATAAAACGAAAATGCACTCTCCGTTTAATTTTATCATTGTTTACAAAACAAATTACAACAAATTTCTTGATATGCAACAATACATCGTATATAAAATAAAGTAATTTACTTAATCAAAATTTACACTAATCATCTTTCTTCTTTGAATTTTTTCTTTTAAAACGATTAAAAAATTTATTGAAAAATTCACGGGTGGTATTAAATTCTTCTTGATAATATACGCCCACTCCTTGCGTATATGGCGAATTATTAAAGTAGTAGTTATTGGCATTGGTTTTATTAAATGCTTTCACTCTAAAATTACCGTCCTTAGAAATTTTATATTCAATATTAATATCGCCAATAAGTGCCGAAGTCCCCGAAGGATTATATTTATTTGAAGCATACCCTACATTCCCGTCAATAATCAAGCGGTCGTTAAATATTTGTGTCGATAATGCCAAATTCACTTCTTGAGAGCTTAATTCATCTCCCGGACGATAATTAAAGCCTATATCAAAGTCGGAACTCAATTGCGACAGCCAATTACTTAACTGATTAGAAAGCAGTTCGCTCGAACTGGTAGAAACAAAACTCGAATGGGCGTAAGAATTTGTACTTCCCGGTGGAGGCAAAAAACGGTGCAACACCAACAAGGCAAACACTTGTTTGTTCAACTCCTGATTATTGCTGCTGCTTCCGTTGATAAGCAACACACTGTTTACCAAATCTTTGGTAGTTTGGTCGGCTGTGGGCAAATCAATGGCAAAATTAATATAGGGCGCCGACAGCGTATTGGTCATTTTCAACTTTACCTCAACCGGAATGCGTCTTTTATAAAAGTCGGTACTGTCATACGCGGCAAGTAAGTCGTACAATCGGGTTCTAAGTTTGTAAGAGGCGTCTATATTCAGTTCTCCTTCGTAAACATCGCCCGACCAATGGATGGTACTTCCCGATGTAATATCAAACTTTTTGTTTATGACGTTTTGCAGGGTAAAAAGATAATCTCCGTTGATGATTGTGTAATCGCCAAAGATTTTAAACTCTTCGTTGGCATAAGTGATTTTCAAATTCCCTTTTCCTTTACTTCTGATAACATCGCCCAATTGCTTGTCAAAAATGATTTTTATTTCGGTTTCGGGCGTTATATCTGCCAGCATCGATAAATGCACGTCCAATTCTGTTTCGGTAAGCGTATCCTTTTCGCTGAGTGTGTCGGCGGTGGCAAATTCGATAAATTCGAATGCTTCGAGAGATTCGGTTTGGTCAACCGGAATGTTTAATGATGTGCCTTTAAGTGTTTTTATATCCAAATCGACAAACAAGGTTTTACTGTCACCACTTACGTCAAATTGCCCGCCAACATACGCCTGTCCGTAAAACAAATCATTTTGAATTTCAGTGGTATTCAGCACAAATGCTTTTTCGGTAATTCCCGAAATATCATAGTTGAGATTGGTTAAGTTTTTGTGCGCCAACGATACATTGACATACAAGGGATTATTTTGTTGGTCGAATAATTTAATATTATCCGCCGCAATAAAATCATCATATAAATAAAACGGAATTGATGGTGCGCTGAAATATGTGTTCAGGTAGTTTACTTTAAATTTTGGATGACTTAGCGAAAGTTGCCCTGTAAATAACGGTTTTTTTGCTGTTCCTTTTAAAAACATATTGCCCGTTACGTTTCCTTGGATTTCGCTCAACACATTTTCTATATAAGGGGCAAACAATTTTACATCGGTTTGATGCATTGTAACGGCAAAATCAAAGTTGTTTTGTTGGTCAAACGGAAGGTAATTGCCGGATAGTTGAATAGACGGAATTGCTCCGTATTTTATTTCTCCGTTTAGGGAAAGTTTTTTCTCAAAGTTTTTCCATTTTGAATGAAGTGTGGCTTTCCCCAAATAAATAGTGTTAACCGATAAATCATCAACCGTTAAATGACCGTCAACAATGGGCGATTTTAAAATATTACGCATAGAAAAAGTTCCGTTTACCAAACCTTGCGTTTCTAATATTTTTTTATTGACAAAATAATTTAGGATGGAAAAATCAAAATCCTGAATGAGAATATCCAGTGTTTTGTCCGGTTTGTTGGAAATTTCACCGTCAACTAATAAATTCTGATTCGCATCTTTATTAAACAATTTCAGGTTTTTAATAATAATGACCGAATCGGACAAATCATAAGTCAACTTGTTTTGTTCATTGGTTTGCCATTGGTATTTATCTATGTAATAAAACGAAGGTAAAAATTGAGCTTCGAATATATTATCATGATAAAATGCCTCAACCCGGATATCTGCCGAGGGTTCACCCGTTTTTTTATTCCATTTTGAATGAAATGATATTGAATCGTTTTTTAAGCCGGCAGTTAAATCAAATTCTTGCAACAGCACACTATCTTTGAGCATAAATTGATTGATAGTTGTCAAAACTTTAAGGGAAGAATCTGCTGCTATCGAAATGTTTATACTCTTGGCATTATATTGCTTATATACAACCTCATCTGCATTAAAAATAAAATTTCCGTTGCCATTGCGGAACTCTCCCAACAGTTTACCTTTGGCTACTCCAAGTCTTTCCCTAACAAAATATTTGGTCAAAAAAGTATCCAGTGAAAAATCCAATTGAATGTTTAGGTTATTCAACGGCTCAATATCTTCTTTTTTGGCAAATGCCGAATTATATTTTTGCAAATGATTCATCAGCTGGTAACCGATAGTTGACAAATTGTAATTGCCCGACATGCCACCTTTTATTACAGATGATTGAATTTGAATGTTTTTATTGTTTTCTTCAGCCAAACTGATTATTTCTATTTTAGGAATTTGGTATTTTCCGGTTTCATCTTGTATGGATAAGTTGTTCAGCTCAATATTTCCGTGAGCAAAATCATCATTTTTCAATGATAAACTTACATACGATTGTACCGAAACAATGGGATGATAAAGCGTGTCTTTCAATAGGTGTATGGCAACCAAATCGGCTTTTTTTATTTTGGTCTCGAAATTGAAATAAGGCGTAGCCGATTTTATATCAATTAGTCCGTTGAATGCCAATTGCAAATTGGTGTCGTTAATACTGAAATTTCCCTGAAAATATCCGTTTGACAACACACCGTTTACATCAAAATTCTCATAAACATAATCGCGAAAATCCAAACGGTAAATATTCCCTTTAATAGCGGCATTTATGGTTTCAACCGTTGTTCCTGTTCCATTAATTTCTGCATTTAAAGCCACTTGTTTCAAATCATTTTTCAACCCCAACAATCTTCCGAAATTAAATCGATTGGTGCCAATCTTTCCCGAGTAAGATACATCATTATCCGTTTTAACGGAAATATCGGTTTTTAACTCGCCCAAAGCAGTAATAAGATTTCCATACAGAACAAAATCACTGTAAAATCCGGTTAAAGTTCCCGAATAGGTAAGCAAGCCCAATTTATCTAAATTACCGGGCAGGTTTATTTGTTGATTCAAATGACTCGCCAACGTGGAAACAGCTTGTTTGGATGTATAAAGTTTTTTTACTTTTAGAAATAAAAACGTTCGTTGCGGATGGGTTATGTCCGAAACATCCAAATCGCCGTAAATGGTTGTGCCCGAACTGAAATTGGCATAAATATTTTTTGATTTAAAACGGTTTACGTATCCTTTAATTTGACCTTGCAAAACAACGTGTTCGTTATAAAACGGACTGTTGGATGCAAAATATTTAATTTCATCCAATTGCAACACGCTGCTGTCCGATTGAAAATTTATTTTCACGCTATCGTTAAAATGAGCATAGTTTTTAAACGAATTGGCTTGCATATAAAACGAACCGCCGATATAACTGTGTTCGGTTTGTAATTGCAATGAATCGAACAGTAAATTGCCATTGGATATGGTAAGCAAAGTATTTAAGTCTTCTATTTTAAACCCGCTTTTTTCTGCCAAACTGAAATTTTTGACATTAAAAACAACCTTTGAAGAATCAAAATTTGTTTGAACAACCGCTCCGTTTATGTGCCTGACATTAATATTGTTATATTTTATTTGATTAATTGTGTCATTGGCAGCTGCATTATAGGTTTTGTATTTAAAATTAATATCCGAAAGATTTATTTTTCCTAAATCAAATTCCCAATTAGTATTTTTTGTTTTTTTATCGGAAGCAAAAAGGCGAGTAAATTTATTGATATTCAGCTCCCGGTTTTCATCTTGAAACAAATAAAACTTGCCTTTATAAATGTTGGTTTCTTTTAGCAATACAGATTGACTGATTGCCGAAAAATATTTTATCTCCGCCGCAATTTGACGTGTATAAATAAGAGTATCTTGATCAACAGTAACAAGCAAATTATCTATAAACACCGAATGAAACGGATGAATATTTACCTTATCAAAAGATATTGTAACATTTTCGTCGTTCAGGTATTTTTCCACAACATATTTTGCCAAAGCTGTTTGCACGCTACTGCTGTACAAAGCGGCAACAACAAGCACCAGCAGCAACAAAACAATTACTGCCAAACTTCGTAAAATATGCTTTAATAATTTAATACCTTTGAATTTTTAATACAGAATCAAATTTCGATAAAATAACTCAATGAGCAATAATCCTACCATAATATTAGGCATAGAATCTTCTTGCGACGATACATCGGCAGCCATTATCTCCGATGGTGTTTTATTGTCGAACGTAACTGCCGGGCAAGCTGTTCATACAAAATATGGCGGTGTAGTGCCCGAATTGGCTTCTCGTGCGCACCAGTCCAACATTGTTCCTGTTATTGATGCAGCCATAAAAGATGCCGGTATCGACAAAAAAGATATTTCGGCAGTGGCTTTTACCCAAGGTCCGGGATTATTGGGGTCTTTATTGGTTGGTGTTTCGTTTGCCAAAGGTTTTGCATTAGCAAATAATATTCCGTTGATTTCGGTCAATCATATGCAAGGACATATTTTAGCCCATTTTATCCGTAAAAAAGATGAAGAAAAAAAACTGCCCGAATTCCCTTTTATATGCTTAACCGTAAGTGGCGGACACACGCAGATAGTTAAAGTGAACGATTATTTTGATATGGAAATTATTGGCGAAACAATTGATGATGCCGCCGGGGAAGCGTTTGATAAGATTGCGAAAATTATGGGGTTGCCATATCCGGGCGGTCCGTTAATTGATAAATTGGCAAAAGAAGGAAACCCTAAGGCATTTGATTTTCCTAAACCCAAAGTAGGTGAATTTGAGTTTAGCTTTAGCGGATTAAAAACTTCGATTTTGTATTTTTTACGCAAAGAATTACAAAAAAATCCCGATTTTATCAATCAAAACAAAGCCGATTTGGCTGCCTCTGTTCAGCATACTATTGTAGAAATTTTAGTAGAAAAGGTAATGCATGCCGCTCAAAAATTCAACATAAATCAAATAGCTATAGCCGGAGGAGTATCGGCAAATTCAGGTTTGCGTGAAGCACTCACAAAAGAAGTCCACAATCGTCAATTGGAATTATTTATCCCGCCGTTTGAATATTGCACCGACAATGCGGCTATGATTGCCATTACCGGTTATTTTAAATATAAAAAAGGTGAATTTTGTTCGCAAAGTGTTACGCCAAACGCACGAATGAAATTTTGAAATTGATTATTTATTTTTTGAAGCGGTGACGAATAAAAAAATATCTTCATTTTCTTTTTTCATCAAATATTTTTCGCGTGCAAATTTTTCCAACGATTTGGGATTGGTGGTTAATTCTTCCAGCTCTTTTTTAGTCTGGCGGATTTGTTGTGTGTAATATTCTTTTTCTTTTTGTAATTTTTTCAATTCCGCCGCATATTGCCATTGCGAAAGTAAATTGTTTTGATCAAAAAACATTACCCAAATGCCGAACGCAAGAGATGTTAAAATGTACCTGTTTCGTATTATTTTGGCGAATTTATTCATTTGAAACAAAGATACTAAAACAGGATGATTTTTTTAATTGACACAGAATTGTTCTATTAACACTTGGAATTTAATATTTCTTTCAAGCCCTGTTAACAGCATTAGGAATCCAATTTTCAAAAATACAATAGTCGCCAAAAATTTGATTTACAATAGATTATTTTGTATTTTGCATTAAAATATAAAAACTATGAAATCAATTATAATCACATTTCACCTGTTTCTTATAACTACTATTGCTTATTCCCAAACCAACGAAAAAGCAAAGAGTAAGCAAATTACCATTGACAACACATCATCATCCACAAAAACAGAAAATAAAAGTGAGGACTCTTTAGAGGAATCAAAAAACCCGGAAGATTTTGGCTATGAAAAAAAAGTAATCAATGGTAAAGAAGTTTATTATAGAAAAAATAAACGTTTAACCATCACTTACCAGCCTAAACAATAATTGCAATAATAATTTCACCCCCAAATGAATTGCTTATGAAAAATTTAACATTATATCTTTCTGCTGTATTTATGTTTTTAGCATATCAAGTAAATGCACAGTGTACAGCGCCATCTATTACACCCACTTCAACATCCAGTTGCTACAGTTCCAGTTTTTACACTAATTATTCTACCAGCTCACCTTGCACAGGTTCCGGTTTTGGTGGTAGCGGAACGGCTAAAATTATTCCAATCTGTACAAATGGCAGTGCCGATTGTATCGTAATGGATTATACCGGACTACCGGGAAGTGGTGGGGTTTCTATTGAATTGTATAGTGGGTGCTCCGGAACAACTTTATCGGGGTATGTTTCAGGATCAGTGAATTGTTATCCTAATGCTACAGATTTTGTATTTTCAACAGCCGATTTAGGATTAAATCCAAACACATGTTATTATGCATTGGTTTGGTCCAAAAACGGATTTCCTGCCGGCTCTCAATTTTGCACTTACACACAAACACCCCCTAACGATGAATGTACAGGAGCTATTGGTATTGATGCAACACCTCAAACAACCGATAATTACTGTATGACTGCAGGAGCCAGCGATCCGGCTCCGGCAGATTTATGTGCAGCTTCTTTAGAAAATACCGCTTGGTACACATTTACCGTTTCAGCCGATGGAGATGTAGTAATTACTATTGACAATATAACCTGTTATGGCGGGGGAAGTGGTTTTCAAATTGGGTTCTTTTCCGGCTCTTGTGGAAGTTTAACCAATGATGGATGTTCATCCGGTTCGGGTGGTTCTGTAACTGCAACCTATACAGGATTAACGGCAGGCGATCAATTATATATTGCCATTGACGGAAACGCAGGTGCCGCTTGTAGTTATGATATAAGTGCTACCAATACTGTTCCTTTACCAATAGAGTTATTGTCTTTTAATGCACAATTTGACCCAAACAAAAAAGTAGTTGATTTATCATGGACAACATTAACAGAAATAAACAACGATTACTTCACTATTGAACGTACTCTTGATGGCGAGAATTATGAAGTTATTGCCATTGTTGACGGTAGCGGAACAATTAACTATGTTAAAGATTACGGCACTGTTGATAAAGAACCTTATTTAAACACCGTTTCTTATTATCGATTAAAACAAACCGATTATGACGGCAAAACTACCGAAAGCGCATTAGTAGCAGTAAGCACAAAAATTATAGATGAGGTTGTTGTATTACCAAATCCTGTAAGCAATAATGCAACACTTAATGTTACTTCGCACATTTCACAAAATATTACTGTTAAAATGTATGATATGACCGGTAAATTAGTTTTCAACCATTCGGTAGGACTACAAGAAGGGCAAAATCAAATCCCCTTGTCTCTTCAAAATTTATCGAAAGGTATTTATATGTTAATGATAAAAGACGAAAACAGTCAAATTTTGAAACAAATAAAAGTGTTTAAAGATTAGCTGATTTTCTAAAATGATAACGATCCAAAAACGCACTATTTTGCAATAGTGCGTTTTTTATTGTATTGTTTAATTTACTTTCAAAGAATTTACGCCATTTTGTGTAGCAATATAAAGCGTATTATCTTTTAATATAAAGCCGGATAAATAATTATTTGAAATATTGCTGTTGTTTATATTATAATGAGAGAATGCATTAATGTTTTGATCAAATACATCCAATCCCTGACCGAAAGTTCCAATATAAACTTTACCGCTTTCAACCCAAATACATCGGGTTAAATCAAGCGACAAACCGGAATTACTCATATTATAATTAGTGAAAACGCCATTATTATAAAAAGAAATTCCTCCGTTATGAGCAATCCATAATTGCTGATTTGCTGTTACAAAAATATCATAAACCGAGTTATTGGGTAATCCTGAATTTGATTTTGAATAATTTGTAAATGTGGAGCCATCAAAAAAAGAAAATCCGGATGCCGTTGCCAACCAAATGCTTGAGCCGTCAACAGCAATCTTTCCAATAGAAGCATTAGGCAATGTTGAATTAGACGGTGTATAAGTGTTGGTAATTGAATTTACAAGTAAGTTGAATTTTGCCAAACCTCCACCGCTGGTTGTGCCAATCCATAGGATGGAATCTGACAAACATAAACTGCGAATATTATTTAATGGAAGCCCTGTATTAACATGTACTGTGTCTGAAGCCGTAATTTTATAAAGTCCGTTTGCTGCACCAAGAAATAACAGTGAATCATTGGCAGCAATACAGTTTACGGTAGTATTAATATAAGAGGATTGAGTGTAAGCAACAACATTCCATTGATTGTTTTCTATTGCAATAAATTCGTTTACCGTAGAAAAATACAATTTATTTCCCGTTGAAAAAATAGCTTTTACATCATTGGAAGATAATGAAATATTCGGGTTAGTTAAAATGGAAAAAACATTTGTTTGATTCTGATTATTCCCCGAATTATTTGCTTTTATCGGTGTTGGTGCGGGTTCTTCCTTTTTACACGAAAAAAGGATGAGCAAAGAAAAAATATATAACAGTGATTGCTTCACTTTCTAAAAATAAGAAAAAAATTAAAAAAGTAAAAAATCCTAACAAAATGATTTATAGACAATTATTAAATAATTAACCTAAAACCCGCAACTGCATCCGTTAGAAAAATATATTTTGGTAGTTTCGGGCAACAAGCGTTTTAAGTATACCTTTTCGTTTGGCGCCAAATTTATTACCCTTAAATCCAATTTCTTCAACAATTTCAATTCACGCATCGATTCGGGAAAAACGCTTAACTCATTACTCCATAAGTCCAATACTTCTAATTGTTTTAAATTCCCAATGGATTTTGGCAGTTTCACCAGATAGTTTTGCGAAACGTTTAACTCTTTTAAATTGGTTAATTGCCCAATGCTTTCGGGAAGCGAATCCAAGCGGTTTTTTGACAAGTCCAAATATTGCAACTTTTTTAATTGCCCAATTTCGGGCGGTATATAAGACAATTTATTCTTCTTCAAATCTAAATATTGCAAATTTGGAAACAACAGTATTTCTTCCGGAAATGAATCTAATTTCTGCTTAGACAAATCAAGTTTAATCACCTCATCTTTATGCGCTAATGCTGTTTGCAAATTATCATAGGTTTTAACAGTATCCAACGCCTCGAAAGGCAATAAATCACTCTGCGCATACAAAACACTATGACAAGTGAAAAAGATTGCTATGAATGAAAGAAATTTCATTTTTATAAATATAGTGAATCTTGCTCGGTTGCCAAAAGTCTTTGAGCGGTTTCTCTATCTTCATCCAATTGATGCTTCAGTTCTTCCAATGAATTGAATTTTTTTTCATCTCGAATACGGTGATAAAAATACACGCGAATTTGCTCACCATAAATATCTTCCGAAAAGTCGAACAAATGTACTTCAATTGTGTTGTTGCTACCGTTCACCGTAGGACGAACACCAATATTTAACATGCCATCAAAAATTTTGTTCTTTACCTTGGCTTTTATGGCATACACACCCTGAGCCGGAATGAGTTTATAATCTTCTTCAATAAAAATATTTGCCGTAGGATAATCAATCTTTCGCCCGACTTGATTGCCTTGTTCCACTTTTCCGGTAATAAAAAAGGGACGCCCCAAAAATTCGTTGGCGGCAATGATTTCTCCTATTTCCAGCGAATGGCGAATTTTTGTGGAACTCACATTAATTTGTTGTACTTCCAGTGCAGGAATTTCTTCCACATCAAAACCATATAATGGGCCAAAATCTTTTAAATGCTCAAATGCCCCTTCTCTATTTCTGCCAAAACGATGATCGTAACCGATTACCAGTTTTTTTGTACCGATTTGGTTAACCAGTATATTCCGCACAAACTCTAAAGAAGAAATGCGCGAAAATTCATAACTGAAAGGATGTACAATCAGATGGTCTATACATTCTTTTTCAAGCAGTTCAATGCGTTCTTCAATCGTATTAATGAGTTTTATATTGGTTTCATCAGGATAAAGAACCATTCGCGGATGTGGAAAAAATGTCAATACCACTGATTCGCCGTTGTTTTTCTCAGCAACGGATTTAAGCTGATTTAAAACCGTTTGATGTCCGATGTGTACACCGTCAAAAGTCCCCGTAGTAACAACAGCATTTGAAAGCGGTAAGAATTCTTCTAAATTTCTATATAATTTCACGCGATGAGAAAGATTTTATCAAAAATAGAAAATATATTGTCAACTATCGGTTACAAATATTGAAAAAAAACACCGTATTCTTACTTCTCTTAATTGCTCAAAAAATTTGATTTTGCACAATTGTTAATCTTTTAGCGCTTTCTCAATTGCTTCTTTATTTAAGTTTTTCCTAAAATATTTTAATTATTTTTGTAAAAAAACCGAAATGGCAGATAAAAAAGAAAATTGTATTCGTGGCTGTGCCAATTTAAATATGATCAACAGAAATATTGAAGCATTAGACAATATATCTGACGATATTAGCACTTCCGCAAAAATTTTAAATTTAGCCGGCAACGAAACCCGATTAAAAATCCTTTACTTAATTCATAAAGAAAATAATATTTGTGTTTGTGACATCAGCGACATACTAAACATTTCCATTTCTGCCGTATCGCAGCATCTGCGAAAATTAAAAGACGGCAATCTGGTGCAAAGCAAAAAAGAAGGACAAACCATTTATTACACCATTCACCCTGACTTTCAACCTGTTTTATCTTCCTTGTTTTCTCTTTTAAAATTAACCGAGAATAAAGCAGCTTAAACTGTTACAGAATGATTCGAATGAGAAATTATGCGATTTAAATATTGAAGAAATTGTACAAGGAAACCGACAAATATCGAACTTTATTATGCAGGATGTGGATATAATTCTTCACCATGCAAAGCTTGTGGGAGTGGCAATTTAGTATGCTCTGAGAGATTATAATTCATTCATGTAAAATGAATACTAATAGATTATATTTAAGTATTTGCTTAAATAGTTTAATAGTTTTAACTTTGTAATATGAATTCTAATAAGGAGCAGACTTGCATAAGAGCATTGGCGGATGAAAATCAAATTAGCCGTTGTAAAAAGAAGATTGAGAATGTAGGTTCTGATCTTTCTGACTTGGCTTCAATTATTGGACTAATTGGAAATGATACTCGTATCAAGATCCTTTATCTTATTCAGTCTGAGCATAGACTTTGCGTTTGTGATTTGAGTGATATTCTTGGAATGACTGTTCCTGCTGTTTCTCAACAATTAAGGAAGTTGAAAGATAGAGGTATAATAAGCAGCGAAAGAGAAGGAACAGTTATCCATTATTCTTTAAAGGAGGAATATGTTGAGCTATTCTCCTATATAATAAATCATAGCTCTAATAGGAATTTGATAATAGCATGAAAAACAATAGTAATAAGATAATTGGGATGGGCGTGGTTACAGCTATTGCTGCATCTTTATGCTGTATTACTCCCGTTCTTGCTTTAATTGCCGGGGCAAGCGGATTGACTTCTTCTTTCTCATGGTTAGAGCCGGCTAGACCTTATTTAATTGGAGTAACAATATTGGTAATAGGGTTTGCCTGGTATCAGAAACTAAAACCAAAGAAAGAAATTGATTGTGAATGTGATGAAGATCAAAAAAATTCCTTTTGGCAATCCAAAAAATTCCTAGCAATTGTAACTTTTTTTGCAATCCTTATGTTGGCATTTCCTTATTACTCCGGAATTTTTTTTCCCAATAATGAAATGAAGTCCATCAACACCAACAATTCTGACATCGTTGAAGCTATCTTAACTATTGAGGGCATGACATGTACTGGATGCGAATACAGTGTCAATCATGCTATTAATACTCAATTGGGTATTATTGAGTCTGATGTTTCTTATGAGTCTGGAAAAGCCATTGTAAAATTTGAAAAAACAAAAACATCTGTTGAGCAGCTGACAAAAGCTATTGAAAAAGAAACGGGATATAAGGCAATAAACAAGAAAACTGAGAAACAATGACAAAACGTAAACAACACTGGGAAAACGTATATGAAACAAAAGGCGATCAGGAAGTAAGTTGGTATCAAGAAATTCCTGTTACTTCTCTCAATCTGATAGATTCCCTAAATCTAAAAAAGGATGATACGATTATAGACATTGGAGGAGGTAACTCAAATTTAGTGGTTCAACTATCTAAGAAAGGATTTAAAAACCTGTCTGTCCTTGATATTTCTGCAAAATCTTTAGAGAGAACAAAACTTAAATTGAAGCAAACTGCTGAAAATATTAATTGGATCGTAACTGATATTTTAGAATTTCAAACATCATTTGAGTTTTCGCTATGGCATGACCGAGCAACTTTCCACTTTTTAACCGAAAAAGAAGATATAGAGAAATATGTAAAACTAGTAGAAAAAGCGATTAAAACTGATGGATTCTTGATTATTGCCACTTTTTCAAATACAGGACCATTTAAATGTAGTGGACTTGAAATTACACAATATTCAAAAGAAACACTTCTTGGTTTGTTCCATGATAAATTTGAGCTCATCGATGCTTTTGATGATGTACATAAAACGCCTTTTGAGACTGAACAAAATTTCATTTACACTGTGTTTAAAAGAAAATAATATGGCTGACAAGGTAATATTAGAATCAACCTTAACATGTCCAAAATGCGGACATCAGAAGAAAGAAACAATGCCAACTGATGCTTGTCAATACTTTTACGAGTGTGAGAAATGCAAGGAAATAATTAAACCAAAAGAAGGTGATTGTTGTGTGTATTGTTCTTATGGAACAAATCCATGTCCTCCTATTCAAGAAAATAAAAGCTGCTGCTAAATGGAATCAAATACATCTATTCATATTAAAAATATGGTTTGTCCACGCTGTCTTGATACAGTTAGAGATATACTGTCTGAAATGAATATTGAGGCAGTTTCAATTCAGTTAGGGGAAGTCAAAACTTCAAAACGATTAGGAGATGAAGAAAAACAAACATTGCAGCAACGATTAATTCAAAAAGGCTTCGAGCTTTTAGAGGATAATAAGTCGAAACTCATTGGGAAAATCAAATCCATTATTGTAGATACCATTCACTACTCAAAAGAACCCGTTAATGGTAATTTTTCAAATTTATTAAGCGAGCAGCTCCATCACGATTACAGCTATCTCAGTCGTCTTTTTTCATCCGTGGAAGGCATCACTATTGAGAAATTTGTGCTTTCTCAGAAAATTGAAAAAGTCAAAGAGTTACTGTTTTATGACGAGCTGACCTTGTCGGAAATTGCTTTTCAACTCAATTACAGTAGCGTGGCGCATCTTTCCTCCCAATTCAAAAAAGAAACAGGCATGACCCCAACCGAATTTAAGAAGCAAAGAAAGCCCGGACATCGTTCATTGGATTCCATTTAGTCAAAATCCTGAAACAGATTACCCGAATTTTGTAACATAAACTTTTACCTTGATAACGACCTTTGTTGTATGGAAAAACAATACAACATATCGGGAATGACCTGCGGGGGTTGTGTATCTAAAGTTAAAAAGATATTGGAAGCTATCCCCGAGGTAAAATCTGCCCAGGTTCAACTGGAAGCTCCACAAGGAATTCTGTTTTTGCAAAAAGAAGTTTCTATGGAATTGTTAAACGGTAAACTAAGCTCAGCAGGAAACTACACCATTGAAGAAATTCATTCTACTCTAGTAAACGAAACAGAAATACCCCAAAAGTCCATCACCACCTACAAACCACTCGTCCTCATTGTATCATTCATAGCCGGAGTGAGTTTTTTGGTTCAGTATCCGTTTGAAAATTTTTCCGGAATGCTATGGATGCGATACTTTATGGCAGGTTTCTTTATTGTATTTGCATTTTTTAAACTGCTCAATTTGGAGGGTTTCTCCGATTCTTATAGGATGTATGATATAGTAGCGAAGAAATGGAACCTTTGGGGATTAATCTATCCTTTTGTAGAATTAGTCTTAGGCATCTTGTACCTAATTAATGTCTTTCCATTCGAGACAAATGTAGCAACGGCTATAATACTTGGGGTGAGTAGTATAGGTGTGATTCAAAGTAACTTGAACAAAAAGAAGATAAAATGCGCTTGTTTAGGGGATGTTTTCAATCTTCCTATGAGTACTGTGACGATAGTTGAAGACCTGACAATGGTAGCAATGACACTAGTAATGCTTTATTTTTTGTAATGGTCAAAATTTTGAAACAGAAAACCAAAAAATTGAAATATCTAACTAAAATCATTTAATTATCTTTGAATTACTGATAAAAATCATTAAATGAGCAAAATAAATTTTGAAACTTTGCGTTTAACGAATTTAGGATGAAAAGAATTCTTTCCATATTGCTTGCAATTTTGATGCTCACAACCAACATGAGTATCACTTTTGCTACGCATTACTGTGGAGGGAAAGCTGTTAAATCTTCTATTTCATTTGGGCATGACGAACTGAGTTGCGGTATGGCTAAAATGGATGAGAAAGCTTGTGATGAGAGTGATCATGGACAAAAAATCACCAGAAAAGGTTGTTGTGAAAACAAATATACGACCCTTTCTGTAGATGATGATTATAGCAATCCTGGAGTAATTTCTCCAAATTTAGACTTCAAATTTGTAGCAGCCTTTGTAGTTGTTTATATAAACAATTACTTTTTTGATAAGGAAGAGTCGAATTCTTTTATTGCATACTCCCCCCCTTTGATAGAACAGGATAGATCTGTCCTGTTTCAGGTGTTCCGCATATAATACACATACTGTTAGTGATTCAAATACAATGCTGAATCACTGTGAATAGAATTGATTCTTTGAGATAAGACTTATTCTATTCCGATTAATAATTACCCTATTTCGGTAATTATTAATAAAAGAAAGACAACAATATAAATTTGTCAATTTAACAGTATGATATGCTTAATAAAATAATAAAATATTTCCTTGAGAATAAACTAGTCACAATACTTGTAATTGTATTGTTTATCGGATGGGGATTAGTTACTGCCCCATTTGGGTGGAAGATTGGTTCACTTCCGTCAGATCCTGTGCCCGTTGATGCCATTCCTGATATTGGAGAAAATCAACAAATTGTGTTTACCCAATGGATGGGGAGATCTCCACAAGATATTGAAGACCAAATTACTTATCCATTAACTACTTCCTTGTTAGGTATTCCCGGGGTGAAATCCATCCGTAGTTCTTCCATTTTCGGATTCAGTAGTATCTACATCATCTTCAACGAGGATATAGATTTTTACTGGTCACGTTCTCGAATTCTTGAAAAATTAAATTCACTTCCTTCCGGGTTATTACCTGAAGGAGTACAACCTTCTCTAGGACCCGATGCAACAGCTCTCGGTCAAGTTTATTGGTACACCTTAGAAGGAAGAGACAAAGAAGGTAACCCAACCGGGGGATGGGATTTACACGAAATTCGGACAGCTCAAGATTTTTATGTCAAGTATGGATTAAATGCCGTGGATGGTGTTTCTGAAGTGGCTTCCATAGGAGGTTATGTTCAGGAATATCAAATAGATGTAAATCCTGATGCGCTGCGTATTTACGACATTCCCCTTCATAAGGTGATGATGGCGGTTAAAAAGTCGAACCGTGATGTGGGTGCAAAAACCATTGAGATCAATAAAGCTGAGTATCTAGTTAGAGGATTAGGGTATGTTAAGTCCATTGAAGATATAGAGAAGGCAGTAGTTGATGTTCATGATAATGTACCGATTCGAGTAAAAGATGTTGGCGTTGTTACGCTTGGACCAGCAACTCGAAGAGGGCTTTTGGACAAGGACGGAGCGGAAGTAGTTGGAGGCGTTGTTGTTGCTCGATATGGCTCCAACCCCTTACATGTCATTAATAATGTAAAAGAAAAAATTAAGGAAATCGCTCCCGGACTTCCGAAGAAGACCTTGGCTAATGGTGTTGAAAGTCAATTAACCATTGTGCCATTCTACGATAGAACTCAGTTGATTTACGAAACACTTGGCACACTGGAAGAAGCACTTTCTTTGGAGTTGCTCATTACCATACTTGTTGTAATTGTTATGGTTTTGAATCTAAGAGCTTCCATTCTAATCTCTTCCCTTCTACCTATTGCTGTTTTAATGGTGTTTATCGCCATGCGTTACTTTGGGGTAGATGCCAATATTGTAGCTCTTTCAGGTATTGCAATAGCCATTGGTACAATGGTGGATTTAGGGATCGTCCTCTCTGAAAACGTCATTAAACATATTGATGAAGCTTCACCTAGTCAGAAATTAATTAATACTATCTATAATGCAGCAGCAGAAGTAAGTTCGGCTATTGTAACTGCCGTGGCAACTACAATTGTAAGTTTTGTTCCTGTGTTTACAATGGAGGCAGCGGAAGGGAAACTATTCAGACCATTAGCCTTCACTAAAACATTTGCCTTGATTGCATCCTTGTTTGTGGCATTAATAATACTGCCAACATTGGCGCATTGGGTATTTGGAATTAAAATCAACAAAAACGCTAAAGGCAAACTCATTAATGCTTTATTGATTTTAGGTGGATTAATAATTGCAATTTGGGTTAGTGTTTGGGGAGGTATAACGTTGATGGCATTTGGTGCTGCATGGTTTATTACAGAATATAGTCCAAAACAGAATTTTTTCACGAAAAACTTAGCCTTAATCATAACCGTTGTTTCGGTAGTTTGGTTGCTAGCTAAATACTGGATGCCTCTTGGTGCGGGAATTTCATTGTTATGGAATTTCATATTTGTTGCAGCTATTGTAAGTGTCATTCTCGGAGCATTTTATCTACTTGAAAAATACTATGTGAAAATCCTCCACTGGTGTTTGGCAAACAAGGTTAAGTTTTTAATGATACCAACCATTGTGATCTTGTTTGGAACAACAGTGTGGGTAGGTTTCAATTCTATGTTTGGCTTTGTCGCTACAGGTTTTGATAAAGTAGGGGTCAACATTAGAACCACATCAGTTTGGTCAGGTCTATCTCATTCCCTACCCGGTCTTGGAAAAGAATTTATGCCTGCACTAGATGAAGGAAGTTATTTATTAATGCCTACTTCCATGCCTCATGCCGGTGTAGAGCAAAATAAAACGGTGGTTCAGCAATTGGATATGTTGTTGGCAAACATTCCCGAAGTAGAATTAGCCGTTGGTAAAATGGGAAGGGTTGAATCTGCATTGGATCCAGCTCCTATTTCCATGTATGAAAACATCATTAATTACAAACCGGAATATCTTCTCAACAAAAAAGGACACCGAGAGCGTTTTAAGGTCAATAAGGAGGATCAGTTTATGCTCACTTCCGGTGATGCTATCACCAATGAAGAAGCTTTAGAACAAGGTATTTCAGAAGACGAATTGATTCCTGATGCGAATGGCTTGTACTTTAGAAACTGGAGAACTCATATCCAATCACCAGACGATATTTGGAACGAGATTGTTAAAGTAACCAATATTCCAGGTGTTACTTCCGCTCCAAAACTTCAACCCATTGAAACCCGATTAGTGATGTTACAAACTGGTATGCGTGCACCGATGGGTATTAAAGTGTTTGGACCTGATCTAAAGACAATCGAAAAATTTGGTTTAGAGTTGGAGGCTATTCTTAAAGAAGTTCCATCAGTAAAAACAGAAGCCGTATTTGCCGATCGTATTGTGGGTAAACCATACTTACATTTTAACATCAATAGAGATGCAATTTCTAGGTATGGGTTAAACATTGAAGATGTTCAGCAAACCATCGAAACAGCTATTGGTGGTATGCAGATAACCTCTACTGTGGAAGGTCGTGAACGTTTTCCTGTACGGGTGAGGTATCCAAGAGAATTAAGAGATGATCCTGATAAATTAAAAAAGGTTTTTATTCCATCTCCTACCGGTGTTCAAATACCTCTTGTTGAATTAGTAGATATTGAATATGTACGTGGACCACAAGTCATCAAGAGTGAAAATACTTTCCTTGTGGGGTATGTATTATTGGATAAAAAGGAAGGTTATGCGGAGGTAGATGTGGTTGAAGAAGCTCAACGCTTTATTCAGAATAAAATTGATCAGGGAGATTTAGTTGTTCCTTCAGGTATCAGTTTCAAATTCTCAGGAAGCTATGAAAATCAAGTGCGGGCAGAGAAACGATTGGCAATTATTGTCCCTATCGTATTAGCGATCATTTTCTTGATTCTCTATTTCCAGTTCAAATCTGTTAGTACATCTCTAATGATTTTTACCGGTATCGCCATGGCATTTAGTGGTGCATTTATGATGCTATGGTTATACGGACAAGATTGGTTCTTCAATTTTGAAATTCTGAATACGAACATGCGAGATTTGTTCCAAATGCATCCTATTAATCTCAGTGTAGCTGTATGGGTTGGCTTTATAGCACTATTTGGAATAGCAACGGATGATGGTGTGTTAATGGGAACCTATCTTGATCAGAGTTTTGAAAAAAACAAAACCACGACACTTGAAGGAATAAGAAATGCAGTAGTCATTGCAGGTCAGCGAAGAATCAAGCCTGCCATTATGACTTCGGCTACTACCATTATTGCTTTGCTACCGGTTTTAACCTCTACGGGTCGTGGAGCAGATATAATGATTCCAATGGCAATACCGGCTTTCGGTGGAATGATCGTAGCATCAATCACCTATTTTATTGTACCAGTACTGTACTGTTGGAGAGAAGAAAGAAAACTTAAAAAGGAAGCAAAATGAAACAATATATAGTAATAATCACTGCACTCCTTTTGGTTGGACTAAGCACAAAATCAAGTGCTCAATCCTTAGAAGAGAGTCTAAAGCTAGCAGCAGAAAACAATCCGTTGCTCAAAGCAAAATATGCCGATTTTGAAGCTGCTATGCAAAAGGTAGCACAAGTCAATAGTTTACCTGATCCTACTTTTTCATTCGGCTACTTTATTAGCCCTGTAGAAACTCGTGTTGGACCACAAAGAGCAAAAGTAGGTCTTACACAAATGTTCCCATGGTTTGGCACACTTAAAACAGCAGGAAATGTTCAGGCACTTCAGGCAGAAGCCAAATATCAAGAGTTCATCAATGCCAAAAATGAATTGTATATGCAGGTAAAATCTGCTTGGTATCCTATTTATGAAGTAAATCAAAAGATTCTTTTACAAAAGGAAAACAAGGACATTTTAAGTAGTTACAAGCAACTGGCAACTACAGGGTTTAAGAATGATAAAGGCAGTATGGTAGATGTGATTCGTGTTGACATCATGATAGAAAACACAGAAACCGAAATAAAATTGCTGCAAGATCAGCTACGACCTCTGTTTGTTCACTTTAATAAATTGCTTAATAGACCTGACTCTATTGTGGTTCAAGTTGATCAAAAGTTGAATATAGTTTCAGTGCCTTTGAATTATCGAAAAGATAGTTTGCTAGCAAATCATCCTTTGTTGCAATCACTTGATTTAAAAATGCAATCGGCACAAGAAGCCGAAGAGTTAAGCAAGAAACAAGGATTACCAAAGTTTGGTGTAGGACTGGATTACGTATTTGTTGGAGAACGCAATGATATGGTTGTGCCTGATAATGGAAAGAATGTGATCATGCCTATGGTAAGTATGAGCATTCCTATCTATCGTGGAAAGTACAAGGCTGCAACTAAAGAAGCTCAATTCAAACAAGAAGCCATTGCTAATTATAAAACGAACACAGAGAATACACTGGTTTCAAACTATGAAATGGCATGGTATGAATTGGATAAAGCCAGGCAATTGATCGAATTGTACAACACCCAAGTTTCAAAAACAGAACAAGCCATTTCATTACTGGAAACAGCTTACAGTAATTCAGGAAAGGACTTTGAAGAAATCCTTCGAATGCAACAAGAATTATTAAAATATCAAATAGCTACTGCTACAGCGACTAAAGCATTTTATGTGGCTCTAGCTAAATTGGATTATCTCACTTCAAAAACGGAATAAGATGAAAAATATAAATAAAAATACAGTCTATATAGCTCTAGGAACTTTAGTAATTGGATTATTATTGGGTTGGGCGATGTTTGGGGGAGCTTCTCAAAAGGAAGCAAATGAGGAAAAACATGAACACTCTAAAAATACGATTTGGACTTGCTCCATGCACCCTCAAATTAGGCAAAACGAACCGGGGCAATGCCCTCTTTGTGGAATGGATTTAATTCCTCTCTCTGATGAAGGTAATAGTGAAGATAATCCAATGGAAATAAAAATGTCTCCAACCGCCATGCAATTAGCAAACGTTCAAACTTCTATTATCACCAAAAGGAAGCCGATAAAAGAAGTAAGAATGAATGGAAAGATTAAGGCAGATGAACGTAATGTTACCTCACAATCATCGCATATACCAGGGCGAATTGAAAAATTAATGGTGAGCTTTACTGGTGAATCTGTTCAAAAAGGTCAAGTACTCGCTTATATTTATTCACCTGAATTGGTAACTGCTCAGGAAGAATTATTTGAGGCTCAAAAAATAAAAGAAACACAACCCGGTTTGTATCAGGCTGCGGTCGAGAAGTTGAAAAACTGGAAACTAACAGAAAAGCAGATTAATCAAATTTTAGAAGGTGGAGTTGTTCAGGAGCAGTTTCCTATCCTAGCTGATGTTTCCGGAATCGTGTTGAACAAGAAAGTAAACTTAGGTGATTACATCAAAAAAGGTCAAACCATATACGAAGTAGCTAACCTAAGTAAGGTATGGGTCTTGTTTGATGTATATGAAAGCGATATACCTTGGGTAAAATCTGGAGATAACGTTCAGTTTACTGTTCAATCTATTCCGGGGGAGACTTTTAAAGGCAAAATATCTTTTATCGATCCGGTAATTAACCCTAAAACTCGTGTTGCCTCTGCTCGTGTAGAAATTAGCAACCCCGGCATGCGTTTGAAGCCTGATATGTTTGTGTTAGGCACAATTGAAAGTCCTATTCATAATGAAAAAGAGGCATTGATAGTGCCAAAATCAGCAGTCATGTGGACGGGAGAACGTTCCGTTGTTTACACTAAAATCACAAATGCTAAAGGTATTAGTTTTATGATGAAAGAAGTAACGCTAGGTCCGGCTTTAGGCGATAGCTATGTGATCAAATCAGGGCTTGAACCGGGAGAAGAAATTGCCACTAATGGAACATTTAGTATTGATGCTGCTGCTCAGTTAGCCGGAAAACCAAGCATGATGAACCCGGAAGGAGGTGTGGTAATGACCGGTCATAATCATGGCGGAGGAAATACTCCCCAAAATACCGACCATAGCTCACATTCAAAAAATATCACCATTAGCTCCAAAGCAAAAGAAGAATTGAATCCTTTATTCAATGAATATTTCAAATTAAAGAACGCTTTGGTGGATGACAACCTAGATAAGGCAGTATCAGCTTCAAAAGACATGGGTGTTCTATTGAGTAAAGTAAATATGGGGGTATTTACAGGTGAAGCACACAATGTATGGATGAAACACAGCAGTGTGTTGGAAAAGGAATTGAGAAAAGCAGGCAGCACAAATGAAATAGGTAAAATGAGAGTACTCTTTAAAAATATTTCAGATCAAATGATTATGCTAATCAAAACATTTGGAGGCATAGAACAACCTGTATTTGTCGATTATTGCCCAATGGCAAATAATGACCAAGGAGCTGAGTGGTTGAGTACAGAAAAAGAAATCAAAAACCCATATTTCGGAGCTTCAATGCTTAAATGTGGAGAAGTGAAACAAGAGATTAATAACGTTCAAAAATAAATATCATGAAGAAGAAAGTAGTAAAAATCGGATTATTAAGTGCATTAACCCTATTAGGAGTTAATCAATTAGCAATGGCAAACTCTACAACGAAAATAGAAGTTGTACATGGTGACCATAAAACAGAAACTTTTAAAGTATATGGTAATTGCGGAATGTGCGAAAAAACCATCGAAGGATCGCTGAAAAATGTGAAAGGGATTGATAAAGCAGACTGGAACAAAGAAACGAAAATGATGGAAGTAACCTTTGATCCGGAAGTGATTACTCTAACAGAAATCAAACAAAAAATTGCCGATGTAGGCTATGATACAGATGAAATAAGAGCAACTGAAAAGGCTTATAATGGTTTACCGGGTTGTTGCCAATATGAAAGACCTGAAAATAATGGGGATCACCATAATCATCAACATTAAAAATTAAGCATGAAAAGTTGCTGTCAAACAGAGAATCAGTCCTCACCCTCTAAACTCATGATTTGGGTAAAGAGAATTATTTGGTTCTCTGTTGCTGTGATTCTTCTTACGGTTGTAGTAAATCAATTTAGTAATTAATAAAATCTTAAAACATGAATATCAAACGCATATCGCTTTTTTCACTTGCTGTTGCAGGAAGTTTATTTCTAGCTAGCTGTGGAAATAGTAACAATACTGAAAATCATAATGACATGGATCATGAACACCACGAAGGCATGGAACATGACCACAGTTCTCATCAGCACTCTGAATCAAATGAAAGGAATGTTTCTTCAAATTCAGGGGAGTTAAAGGGTGATTTAACCTCCATTATGTCCTCTTATTTTTCCTTGAATGAATCTTTGGTGAAAGATAATGCTTCATCAGCAGCTAAGAGTTCGGAAAACCTTGTAGGAGCTTTAAAGACGTTTAAAGGAACTGGTTTAACTGTTGAGGCAAATAAAGAGGTAAGCGAAATACTGGAGAGTGCGATTGAAAATGCGGAACATATTGCAAGTAATTCTGATGATATAGACCATCAAAGAGAACATTTGGTCTCACTAAGTACCGATATAAAAGACCTAATTGGAATAATTGGTACTAAACAAAAGCTTTACGAAGATTATTGTCCAATGGCTAATAACAATGAAGGAGCTATTTGGATCAGTAACAAAGAAGAAATTAGTAATCCATATATGGGAAGCAGTATGCCAAAATGCGGTAAAGTAAATCGAGTTATTGAATAATGAAGAAAACACTCAAATGGTTTTTTATTGTTGGTTTGATCACATTGGTCGGAATACAATTTATTCCGGCTGATGTGAACAAACAAGAGGTTATTACCACCTCTGATATAAGGCACGTTTACGATGTTCCTGAAAATGTGATTAACATTCTTGAAAACTCTTGTTACGATTGTCATAGCAACAACACCAATTACCCTTGGTATAGCCAAGTTCAGCCTATCAGGTTAATTATGGATCATCACGTTGAAGAAGGAAAAGAGGAATTGAATTTTAGTGAATTCGCCAACTATTCCGAACGTAGAAAACGGAATAAAATGCGTGCAATATCAGAACAGATTGAAAAGAGTAAAATGCCATTGCCTTCATATTTATGGTTGCATTCAGATGCGAACTTATCTAACGAAGAAAAAAAAATATTAATGGATTTCATATCATCTTTAAAAAACTGATAAATATCAAGTAAACACGAAATGTATATCATTATTTACATACCTATATGCTGCTATTTTTATCAATAGAATTAATAAATGGAAACAATTACACAAGAGTTTAAAATAAAAGGAATGATTTGCAGCCGTTGCCTGAAAGTTCTGAATACAGAACTTAAAGCAACAGGAGTAGAAGTTGTAGAGATACAGCTTGGCAAAATTGTAATTCGCTACGACCCTGCCAAAATCGACAAATCATTGATTAAACGAATTATTCAGGAAAACGAGTTTGAAATCATTTGGGACAAGGAAAGTATTCTTGCCGAGCAAACAAAAAGGTGGGTAATCAACTACCTATGGAGTACAGAACAAGAGGAAAAACTATCCGATTACCTGATAAATAAGCTCAACACCAATTATGATTCTTTAAGTAGAACATTTTCAAAAACTTTTGGCAAAACCATAGAGCGTTACAGCATCTTGCTAAAGATGGAACGAACCAAAGAGTTGATTGAGAATGGTGAGTTGAGCTTTAGTGAAATCGCTTATGCAATGGGGTATCAAAACCCATCTGCTTTGTCGAGACAGTTTAAAACAGAGACAGGAATGACCATGAAGGAATATAAAAAACTTGGTGTGAGCAGAAGAATTCCTATTGACAAAATATGATAAGTAAAAACTGCAATATGGTAATTACTACTATTTATATAGATATATACTTGTATAGTAAAGAAAAACAAAATTTAACGCTTTAAAAACTGACATTATGTGGCACTATGACGGACATCATTTTTGGGGAATGCATTGGTTTTGGTGGATTCTATGGGTGATTTTTATCTTTTGGATTTTTGCAACTCCATACGATATTCCAGGACAGCGAAAGAAAAAAGAAGCTCCTTTGGATATTCTGAAAAAACGCTTAGCAAATGGAGAAATTTCAAAAGAAGAGTACGAGGATTTAAAGAATACTATTGAACGGAAAAACTAAAAAAATAAACTAATATGAAAACTACTTTTAAATCGTTATTTGGACTTGCACTAGCATCTCTACTATTTTCCTCCTGTTCACAAGAGCAAGATCAATCGCAATCATTATCAGATATGCTTAAAGACCCGAAACAACAGGAAGAGGTACTAAATGCTCTCTCTGAAAATCATGGTTTTTCAATGCGATACATTGATAAAATGTTAGAGAACGATCATGCTACGGGAATGATGGTGGATGGATTGGTGAAAGCAGCATCAAATGATAGTGTGTTGGCAGGGAAGATTAGTGATATGATTACAAAGTATCCAGATCTAATGCTCATGACCATGCATCATTATATGCCTGTAATTAGTGCTGATGAGCACATGTGTGATGGTTTTTGTGATCATGCCATGCAGCACGAAAATATTATGGAAGGTATGTGTCATAAGATGAAGGAAAAAGAAACCATGAGCTGCTGCCATTGAGAATTGACTTTTGTCGCTATTCGTGAAAATATTTAAAGAAATGTCAAAAGAGACTCAAAATTATGAAGGGTTAGCTGAAGTTTTTAAAGCTATAGGACACCCTATTAGAATTGCTATTCTAAATCTTTTATGTAACTTTGACAGGCTTACTGTAAAAAATATTTATGAGAAACTTAAGATAGAACAACCAATCGCTTCAAGACATCTTGGAATTATGAGAAGTAATGGAATTTTAGAAAGAATACAGGAAACAGGTAATACTTATTACTGTTTCAGTGAAAAGAATCCTTATGTCGATTGTATTAAACCTTGTTTTGAGAAGTCCTTTTTTAAGCAAATACATACAGGTATCTAAATAACTGAATACTAAAAATATAAATAATGAAAAAACATATACTTTGGATGATTATTGGGTGTGGGCTTCCTTTGCTCTTAATCTTTTTTGCACCTGCTTTAGGGATAAATAACAGTATATCCACCTTCGTTTTTATTGTTGCAATGTTTGCCTGTCACCTTTTAATGCCTATGCATCATAGTGGGCATCAGCATAATCACGATCATTCTAAAACTTCAAAAACTGAAAAAGATGAATCACATTAATATTAAGAAATTCGGATTGGCTTTTGGACTAACCGGAGCATTGCTCTATATGGGCTGTATAGTTTTAATGGCTACCGTTGGACATGCAGGTACAGTTAAATTTTTCAACAGCTTGTTGCACGGGCTGGATGTTTCTACGGTTGTCCGCATGGATGTTCCGCTTTGGGAGGCCGGTATTGGAATCATTGAAACGTTTATTCTCGGCTGGCTGGTGGGAGCTTGTATAGCGGGATTTTATAACGCAACGATAAAGGAAAAATAATGCAATATGCCTGGTTCATTTGGTCGCTCATTATTTTAGGAATATGGCTTGTCATATTCCTGATGATGAAAGGTGTGCGCAAAGAAATGCTTGTAGCAAGTCTTTGGACAACCCCTCTTGGCCTTACCGAACCATTGTTTGTGCCTGAATACTGGAATCCACCCTCCCTTTTTAACATGGCACAAAAAACCGGTTTTGACATAGAAAGCCTAATTTTTTCCTTTGCCATAGGGGGAATTGGATCTGTACTCTATAACATAATCACAAAAGCTCAACTTCAACCTCTTAGTGATACAGAAAAATCGCATAGAAGACACCGGTTTCATCGCTATACTATTCTGGTTCCGGTTGTTATCTTTTTTTCATTAGCCTTTTTTACAGACCTAAACCATATATATTGTGGGGTGGCAGGCATGTTTGCCGGAGCTGTTACTGCATTATGGTGCAGACCTGATTTGAAAAATAAAATATGGATAGGAGGCATTCTATTCTCCCTGCTGTATTTCTTCTATTTCACCAGCTTGAGGTTAGCCTACCCCACTTATGTTGATTTGGTTTGGAACATGGAAGAAATCTCAGGTGTACTCGTTTTGGGAATACCATTGGAGGAATATCTTTTTGCTTTCACATTTGGTATGTTCTGGTCGAGCCTTTATGAACACACGCACTGGTACAAATTAATTAAAACAAGTAAAAATAACACAGCCCATGCAAGCATGTAGAACAGGAGATGAAATATGTTTACCAGACAGCAACTTACCAAGAGTTGTAGTAATTGGTGGAGGGTTTGCAGGTATTTCGCTTGTGAAAAAACTCAAAAACAAACCTGTTCAAGTGGTTGTGTTGGATAAGAATAATTTTCACCAGTTTCAGCCTCTTCTCTATCAGGTTGCTACCAGTGGTATTGAACCTGATAGTATCGTCTTTCCGCTCCGGAAACTATTTAAAAGATATAAAAATGTTGTTTTCCGTATGGCAATAGTGAATGAAATTCAGTCCGAAGAAAATACCATCATCACAGATATTGGAGCGGTTGAATACGATTATTTGGTAATCGCCACCGGAAGCGACACCAACTTTTTTGGATTAAAAGATGTGCAGCAACATAGTGTCGGGATGAAAACCATACAGGAGGCATTAGACATACGGAGCCTGATCCTGCAAAACCTTGAAAAAGCGGTGGTAACTTGTGATGAAGCAGAAAGAAATGCCCTAACCAATTTTGCCATCATTGGTGGTGGCCCGGCAGGTGTAGAAACCGCAGGTGCAATGGCTGAATTTAAAAAATACATCCTCCCAAAAGATTATCCCGAACTGGATGCTTCGATGATGTCTATTTATCTCATTGAAGCAGGAGATGAGTTATTAAAGGCCATGTCCGATAAATCTTCAGAAAATGCCATAAAATTTCTGAGCAAAATGGGAGTAGAAATACAATTAAACACAGTGGTTCAATCGTATGATGGACTGTACATTAAAACAGATAAAGAAGTCCTGCTACAAGCTAGAACCGTTATCTGGACTGCCGGAGTAAAGGGGAATATCCCAACCGGTATTAGAAAAGAAAACATAGCAAGGGGAAATCGCATTTTAGTGGATAGTTATTGTAGAATAAAGGGACACAAAAATATTTATGCCATAGGAGACATTGCAGCAATGGTATCAGACCATTACCCTTCCGGACATCCGATGGTGGCACAGGTTGCCATTCAGCAAGGGAAGCAACTGGCCAATAACATACTTCTCCAATTACAAGGCAAAGAACGGAAGGCCTTCACCTATAAAGACAAAGGTTCTTTAGCAACAATAGGAAAAAGAAAAGCTGTTGCCGATTTAGGAAAACTACGGTTCGGTGGATATTTCGCATGGCTATTATGGTCGGTGGTACACTTGCTCTCGATCAGTGGTTTTAGGAATAAGTTACTAGTGGCAATGAACTGGGCATGGAGTTATTTCACGTATGACAAAGGAAACCGGTTAATTATTAGAAAATATTCAAGAAAAAAAATACTGGAATATGAAGAACATTAAAGTAGCAGTAAACGGATATGGAGTAATAGGGAAACGGGTAGCTGATGCGGTTTCCTTACAGGATGATATGGAACTGATTGGCGTTTGCGATGTGGTTTCAGATTGGCGCATTAAAATGGCGGTAGATAAAGCCTATCCTGTTTTTGCATTCAATGATGATTACAAAAAACAAATGGTTGATGCTGGAATTGTGATTGCAGGCACTCTCGATGAATTGACGGAAACTGCTGATATAATTGTGGACTGCACCCCTAAGAAAATAGCTACCGGAAACATAGAAAAATATAAGGCTGCAAACCTAAAATTCATTGTTCACGGAGGCGAAAAGCATGAGGTAACCGGGCACTCGTTCAGTGCGGAAACTAATTATGATACTGCTATTGGGCGAGCATCTACCCGTGTGGTATCCTGTAATACAACTTCTATTCTTCGTACCCTCACTACCTTAAAAAAAGCAGGGTTGCTTAAAAAAGCGAGAGGAACTTTACTACGTAGAGCAACCGATCCCTGGGAAAGTCATTTAGGAGGAATTATGAATACGCTGGTTCCGGAGAAAGACATTCCAAGCCACCAGGGGCCAGATACCCAAACAGTCGATCCGGAACTGGACGTGATTACAGCAGCCGTTAAAGTTCCTCAAACGCTCAGTCATTTGCATTACTGGAATGTTCAGTTAACCCGAAAAGCCACTAAAGAGGAAATAGTAGCAGCCCTTAAAACTTCTACAAGAATCATGCTGATAAACTATGATGATGGGCTTACCGCCAATAATGTTATTAAAGAATGGATGCTGGAAAAAGGAAGGCCATACGGTGATATGTATGAAGTTGCCTTGTGGCAGGATATGCTGAAAGTGATTGGGGATGAGCTTTTCTATGCTTATGTAGTAGATAATCAGGCAATCGTAATACCTGAAACCATTGATGCTATCCGTGCATTGACAGAATTAGAAACAGATGCTAATGAATCTATAAGAAAAACGAATGAAAGTTTGGGAATATTCCAAAAGTAACACATGAGAAGGCTAATACTATACTGGTTTAAAATACAGGCAGCGAAAGCAGCCAAAGATATACTCGCACCACATTTCGACAAGAAAGAAGTGCAGGACATACTTCATGGATATTGGCAACGCTACATACAGCTTAAACCAGAAGTACCCCAAATGCCCACAATGGGAGGTTCACTCATGTTACATCTATCGGCTATGTCCACCGGTTTCTATCAGGAATTAACGACAAGAGGAAGGGATGAAGAAACCACCACTCAATTGTTCTATGACATTGCCTGGAAGGTCTATCAGAAAATGGGCAGGTTCTCCTGGTGGCTGGCAGGTTTGGGTAATCAAACCGGCTATGGCAGGTTATTAAAAGCCACCAAATTGTTCCGGGCATTTCCGTTTAACAGTCCTTCCTATCAATGGAAAGATGTACAAACGGAAAAAAATGTAGTCGGCTTTGATTGCGTGAAATGCCCGGTTGCTGAATACTTTGAAACTAAAGGATTATCAAAATTTTGTGCAGCTACCTGGTGTGCATTGGATTACCCGTTAGCAGAAATGTGGAACGCTAAATTAGAAAGAACCGGAAGCATCGCAGGAGGAGCTAAAGTGTGTGATTTTCGGTGGAATGTAAAACCAACAGAAGAAAATGTTTGATACAGAAATAAAAACCCTCAAATCACTCAACATCTACCTGCAAAAGCTGGTAGAAGGCAAGTTATGGTTAAAAGTAATCATCGCTTTATTTCTGGGGGTTGGCGTAGGTATCTTATTAAGTCCCGGAATAGGATGGGTTCCGGTAAGTGTATCACAGCCTTTAGGCAGTTGGCTGGCGTTGCCCGGCAAACTATTCCTGAAACTGGTACAAATGATTATGATACCCTTGATATTTGCTTCTATTATCACCGGAATTGCCAGCAATAATGAAGAACAACTGCGAAAGATGGGATTGGGCGTAGTTGTTTATTTTGTCTTCACTACTGCCATATCCATTACCATCGGAACGATAATTACCCTGCTGATAAAGCCAGGCAATCTAATCCATCAACTATCGGTACAGGAACACAGCAAAGCAATGGAAAATACATCTGTTGAGGGTACTTCCATACCTGGATGGAGTGATATTCCCAACGCTATTTCAGAGTTGTTGCCGGATAATCCACTTGCTTCAATGGTAACAGGGGAAATGCTATCCATTGTCATTTTCACCATCATCATTGGTGTGGCCATTACAGCACTTACTAAGAACATGCAGCGTCCTATTATGACCTTGTTAAGTGCCATACAGGAAATTTGTATGACCGTAGTAAGATGGGCAATGAAATTAGTCCCGTTAGCCGTATTTGGATTAATGGCGCAGTTGAGTTCAAGCATAGGGGTAAGTTCACTGACCGGTATCGGGCTCTACTTTGTAGTAGTGTTATTAGGGCTTTTCCTCCTGCTTTGTGTTTACTTGCTACTTGTTAGCCTTTTAGGAAAAACCAATCCATTTGTTTTCCTCAAAAAAATACGGGATGTGCAGCTATTAGCATTCTCCACTACCAGCTCCGCAGCCGTGATGCCTTTATCGCTTAAAACAGCCGAAGATAAATTGAAAATCACTCCTTCGGTCAGCAACTTTATTATCCCGATAGGCGCAACCGTAAACATGGACGGAACAGCCATTTACCAGTGCATCACCACCTTGTTTATTGCGCAGGCTTATGGACTGGAGATGAGCCTGCTCAACATTGTATTGGTCATGGTTACCATTGTAGCAGCTTCCATCGGTACACCTGCCATTCCCGGAGGCGGAGTAGTGATCCTTGCCTCCGTATTGCAGGGAGCCGGTATCCCAACAGAAGGCATAGTAATTATCATAGGCGTTGAACGAATACTTGGCATGTTCCGAACCGCCATTAACGTAACCGGAGATTTAACCGCCTGTATTGTATTTGACAAATGGCACAATAAAATACCGGAACCTAAAACGAACTAAATTCAACTAATAAATGCAACTTTTGGAGTAAAAAAATTATATT
>TARA_B100001121_G_scaffold310560_1_pt1 | contig 84178 bp, 76 predicted proteins | sample TARA_B100001121 | Tara Oceans TARA_B100001121 (sample SAMEA2622817) | marine metagenome | biome: marine biome (ENVO:00000447); feature: surface water layer (ENVO:00002042); material: "saline water (ENVO:00002010), including plankton (ENVO:xxxxxxxx)" | depth 5 m
TATTTAACGGTCAATCTTTAGACATGAATTGGAATTCTGTTTGGCAAAGTGAAATAACAAAAAATAATAAAGGTTGGTTTATAGAAATGAAAATTCCTTACTCTGCTATTAGATTTCCTAGTAAAGATATACAAGAATGGGGATTAAATATGGTTAGAGGAATAAGAAGATATAGGGAATTTTACTCATGGAACTTTGTAGATATTGAACAAGAAATTAAATCAAATCAAGACGGCACTTTAGTTGGAATAAAAAATATTTCTCCACCTCTAAGATTATCATTCAACCCCTATACAAGCTTTTATTTAGAAAACTATGAAAAGGAATCTGAAACATATGTAAATGGTGGTTTAGATTTGAAATATGGAATAAGTGAAAATTTTACTTTGGACATGACCTTAATTCCTGATTTTGGCCAAACAAGAAGTGATGATTATGTTTTAAATACTTCTCCTTATGAAATTAGATATGATGAAAACAGACCCTTTTTTACTGAAGGGGTTGAATTATTTAACAAAGCAGGTTTATTTTACTCAAGGAGAATAGGTCAAGTACCAAACATTGAAATAACTGAAAATGAAGAAGTTCTTAACACCCCAAGTTCTATTGGAATATTAAATGCTACTAAAATTTCTGGAAGAAATAAAAATGGTTTAGCTATTGGAATATTTAATGCAATTACCAACAAAACTTACATAACAATAGAGGACAGTGAAAATAGAAGAGAAGAGTTATTACAACCACTAACTAATTATAATTTATTTGTTATTGATCAGTCATTCAATAAAAACTCAAGCATTACATTTACCAATACAAACGTAAACAGATTAGAGGAAGGATTTAGAAGTTCTAATGTTAGTTCTCTTTTACTCAAGGCTGTAGATAAAAAAAATAAATTTGAATTTGGATCAAAAATAAATGTTAGTCAAGTTGAAGAAGAGAATGAAAAAAAAATGGGATTTAATTCTTCTTTATCTTTCAAAAAAATTCAAGGTAAGTTTAGATATAATTTAGGAAATAATATAGAAAGTGATAAATATGATCACAATGACATGGGTTTTCTTTATGATAATAATGAAATTTCTAATTTTTTTTCCATGGGCTATTATATTTTTCAACCAACAAAATTAATGCTAAAAAGTAGTTATACTTTAGAGATGGATCATGAAATGCTATATAATCCAATTGCATATAAAGAAGTTGCTATTAAAGGTCAAGCTAATATGATTTGGAAAAATCGACTATCAACGGGATTAAGCTTAAGATATAACTTTGAAGAAAATGACTATAATGAAGCCAGAACTGTGAACCGAGTATTTATTAGACCGCCGAAATTTAATTCCTCTTTTTACAGTTCAAGTGACTACAGAAAAAGATTTGCTCTTGATACAAGAATTGGAATAAAATATACTAATGAAAACCAAAATAATAAACTCTACCTAAGGTTATCTCCAAGATTTAGATTAAATGACCACATATCCGTTATTTATGTTTATGTTCAAGAAAATGAAAAGAATCAATATGGGTATATAAGTGATGAGGGGGAAAATATTTTCTTTTCTAGAAGAAATCAAATAACCTTTACAAATAAACTTCTTGTTGATTTGGCAATAAATAAAAAAATATTTACAAATATTATAATTAGACATTACTGGTCAAGATTTGAAAATAAAGATTTTTATACTTTAAACACCGACGGAACTTTAAATAAAGAAAATTCGTCACACTTTGATTCAGATATAAATTTTAATTCCTGGAATATTGATTTAACTTTTTCATATGAGTTTTTACCTGGATCATTTTTATCATTTGTCTGGAAAAATCAACTTCTTGCTGAGACGAATGCTTTAGAAGACAGTTTCTACAACAATTTAATGAATACATTTAACTCTCCCATGTTAAACTCTTTTTCAATTAAAGCTACATATTTCTTAGACTATAATAACTTAAAACGAAGGAAGTGATCGAATTACAAAACATATATAAATCTTATAATCAAGTATATGTACTTGATGATATTAATTTTAAAGTAACAAAAAATGAAATTATTGCCATTGAAGGTAGTTCAGGAGCTGGAAAAACAACTTTATTAAAAATCATTGGCAAAATTGAAAAACCTGATGCTGGAAATATAATGTTTAAAGAAAAAAATATTACAAAACTTGATAGCAAAAAATTACAGAAATTTAGAAATAATAATATTGGTTTTGTATTTCAATTTCATCATTTGATGCCAGAATTTACTGCATTAGAAAATATATGCATGCCAGCTCTTCTTAGCAACAGAGACAAAATTGAGACTCAAAAAAAAGCCTTAGAGCTAATGAATTTTTTAAAAATAGAAAAAAAACAAAATTCTTACCCTGATTTTATGTCTGGAGGTGAAAAACAAAGAGTTGCGATCGCTAGAGCTTTAATTAATAATCCTGATTTAATATTAGCTGATGAACCATCTGGTAATTTAGACACAAAGCAATCTAAAGAAATTTATAATCTATTTAATAGTTTAAGAAAAGAATTTGATCAAACATTTATTATCGTAACTCATGATAAAGAACTATCTAAAATGTCAGACAAAAAAATTGTTTTAAAAGACGGAAAAATAATATAATATGACTTTCGAAAGACCGGAAATATTATTTTTTTTACTACTCCTAATTATTCCTATTCTTATTCATTTATTTAACTTAAGTAAATACAAAAAAGTATATTTTTCTAATATACAATTACTCAAAAAAATAAAAACAGAAAAAAAACAAATATCAAATCTCAAAAAATTAATTCTTTTATTGTCAAGATTAATTTTATTATCAGCATTGATTTTGGCTTTTGCAAAACCATTTATAAAGAATAAAAATCATTCAGATAATACTTATGAAAAAATAAGTATTTACATAGACAACTCTTTTAGTATGTCTCACAAAAATAAAATTACGTTATTAGAAGAGGCAAAAAATATAGCTAAACAAATTATCAATAACTATAATGATGATATTAAAGTAAATGTTTTATCAAATAACTTTGAATTTAAAACTGAAAAATTTTTCAGTAAAGAAAAAAGTCTTAAAATAATTGAAGACATTCAATTATCTCCTTTTTCAATTGATGTATGCGAAATAATTAAAAGACAAAACAGAATCTCAAATCACGACTCCCTTGTTAATATTTATCTAATCTCAGACTTTCAAAAAGATATTTCAAATAAAAGCAATGAATGTGATGATTTTTTCAATAATAAAAATTTGATAAAACTAAATCACTCAAACAAAAACAATATTAGCTTAAACTCTTGCTATTTGAAAACCCCTTTTAGAAAATATGACCAAGAAGAGGAGCTTATTATTGAAATTGAAAATCATGGTAGTGAAAAGAAAAAAAACATCTTACTTCAATTATTTGTGAATGAAAAGAAAAGAGGATTTTTAAATATTGATATTGAAGGTAACACAAAAATTAAAAAAAATATAAAATTTAAAAACTTAGAAAAAGGAAATGTTAATGGAAAAATAGTTATTGATAATGACGATTTTAAATATGATAATAAATTGTTTTTTTCATATGAAGTTAAAGAACAGATAAATATTTTAGCTATAACTGAAAACAAATTAAATAAATCCATAAAACAAGTATTTAATGACCCAATTTTCAAACTTGAAAAGTATAATAAAAAACAAATCAATTTTGAAAAAATTCAAGACTATGATTTAATTGTTTTTGATCATTTAACTACAATTCAAAAAGGACTTTCTTCGTTCATAAAAAAAAATTTGATTACTGGAAAAAACATCATTGTATTCCCAAATAAAAATATAGACATTAAATCATATAATGATTTTTTTAATGAAATAAATGCTGAAAAGATTATACAGTGGAAAAACAAAAAAAATGAAATTAATAATATAAACTACGATCATTTGATTTTTCAAGATGTATTTAAAGAAAAAAATGAGAAAATAAAATTCCCGTATAGTAAGGGTTATTATGAATTAAAAACAAATAAACTAAAACAAAGAAAAAACATTCTTAAGTTTTTTAATAATGAACCATTTTTTTTAGAATATAAAAACTTTAAGGGCAGTTTTTATTTATGTACTTCACCTTTGGATATTGATATTTCAAATTTTACAAAACACGCTCTATTTTTACCAATTATGTTCAATGCTTCACTTAGCTCTAGTTCTTCAAATTTATATGAAACAATCAATCAAAACTTAAACATAAAATGTAACGATTGTTCATCACAATCAAATATATTATTAAAAAAAGATAACGATTTCGAATTCACACTAAGTAACAAATTAATAAATAAAAACAATTATTTAGAAATTGGAAATACGGTTAAAGAAGAAGGAACATATGATTTATTTTGTAAAAAAGAAATCAAAAAAATTAGCTTTAATTACAATCGAGATGAAAGTAACATAATTAATACAATCTCAAATCCTTATGTTACAAAATTGGAAAACTCAAATGATACAATTGAAAAAATTGAAAAGATTACAGAAAAAAGAAAAAATTTAATATCTTATTTTATTATTCTTGCAATTATTTCTTTTTTATTTGAAACTTTAATTTTAAAATTTTGGAAAAACTAAATTACATATTAAAACAAGTAAAAATAATAGATCCAAGATCTAAGTATAATGGGAAAATCAGAGATATTTTAATTGAGGGGAGTAAAATAACTAAGATTTCAAAAAAAATAAACTTTAAGAAAGAATTCATAGAAATCAAAAAAAAAAATTTACATATCAGTCCGGGTTTTTTTGATTTAAATACCCGAATTGGTGAACCTGGATATGAATATAAAGAAGACAAGGAATCTGGTTCTAATTCATTAAAAAATGGTGGCTACACTGGTTTTGTTTATATGCCAAGCACTAAACCCCCAATCCAAAACTCATCTGATATTAATTTCATAAAAAATCTTTTTGAAAAAAAGATTTTAGATGTTTTTCCTACTGGCTGTATTACGAAAGATATGAAAGGACTTGAAATTACTGAAATGAATGATATGAGAAAAGCTGGAGCAATTACCTTTACGGACGACCTTAATTCAATTGATAACCCTAAGGTAATGAGCATAGCTTTAGAATATTCAAAACTGTTCAATAATCCGATTTTTATCTTTCCATTTGATAAAAGATTATGTGTTGACGGACAAATAAATGAAGGTAAAATAAGTACTTTACTTGGAATCAAGGGAATACCTAATATTTCTGAAGAAATTAGAGTAAACAGAGATATTGAGTTAGCAAAATATAATGATGGAAGGTTGCATTTTTCTACAATTTCTTCTTTTAAATCTTTACAATTAATAAAAAAAGCCAAAGAAAATAAAATACACGTATCATGTGATATTCCAGCATATCAACTAATTTTAAATGATGAAATGATTTCTGAATTTGATCCTAATTTAAAAGTACTTCCACCAATAAGAAATAAACTAAATCAAAAAAAACTAATTCAATCAATCAAAAAAGGTATGATTGATGCAATATCTTCTAATCATCATCCTGTGGAATTAGAAAAAAAGAAATGTTCATTTAAAAATTCTGAATTTGGAATGATTGGACTAGAGACATCATTTTCTATTGTAAACACAGTACTAAAAAATGTAATTAAACTAGATAAACTAATAGAGTTAATAAGCATAAATCCTAAAAAAATACTTAATATTGAATGTCCGAAAGTTGAAGAAAATGAAAAAGCCAATTTGACACTTTTTGACCCAGATAAAAAATGGGTATTTAAAAATTCTGATATTAAATCTAAATCAAAAAATAGTCCTTTTATTAATTATAAATTTACTGGTAAAACTTTGGGGATAATTAATAACGGGATTCACTATTTAAATGACTAAAAAAAATAATAAACACCAAACTGTAAATTAAAATAGTTAGACTTAGTTATATTAAGCATTGAAATTAAATTATTTGTGTTAATGCTCACCAAATAATTTTTAAACTTTCTAGTTATAGACAATTTAAAGTTATCAAAACTATATTCATTAATGTTGTATGCTAATTTCAGTGAAGTATTCTTTTGAATATATTTATCTAAACCAAAAAAAGCATAATGTCTAAATTTAAAACTTAAGTTTTGAACCAGTTTGTAGTCAATAAAAAAATTAGTGGATAAATTAAGATTATAAATTGACATAAATCTTATCCTCATTGGAGTATAAGAAAAAAACGAATTACTTGAAATATTATTTAAAGCAAAAGTACTTTCTAAACTATCAATAGTAGTGTTTATTTCTTCTGTCAAAATTTGATCCATGGTATAATTTACACCATTAAATAAATAATCACTTTCTGAACTGTGTTGTGAAGTTCTTTTATTCCAATAAATAAAACCTAAATTATGTAAATCAAATAAGAATTGAAATTTTCGAAAACTGTAATTTAATCCAAAATTGAAACTTAATCCAGGGTTTGAAATACCAAATATATTTGCTCTTGAAGATTCAAATAAAATATCAGTTTGAATTTGAGAAGAATATGGGGTAGTTGAATTTGTATAACTTTGTAAAGAAAAATTACCTTTATTTAAATCAAAATAATTTACACCATGTAGTAAACTAACTCTTAATCCGTACATTAAATTTTGTGAAAGATCAGATGAATATTGAAAAAACAAAGAGGAATACTGAAGAAAAGAAAAGGTATTATTATTAAAGTGAATAATTTCGTCAGCAAATTGACTGTTTCCATTCCAAAATAAATTAATAATTTGGCTTGATAAGTCTAAGTCAAAATACGATGAAAATTTAAAACCAAATGCACTGTAAGATTTTATTTTTGGGATTCCAAAGTATAATAAATTATTTTCAGAATAAAAATTAAATGACAGAGGTTTATTTCTTTTTACGTAATCAGTAAAATCAAAAGTTAGAACTGCATTGTTAAAGTCTGAAAACTCAGAGAAACTATTGTTTATCAAAAAATTAAAATCATGATTAGTTATTAAAGGCAAACCTATTATAGTATCCCCTGAGCTATATATTGTTGTCTCATGGGGTATATTGAGATTAAAATTTGACTTATTTTGACAATATAAATTGAAACTAAAAAAAAGAACGAAAATAAGTATATAATTATTCATCAAAATCTAATTTAATTCTCATTCCAATATTAACTAAAAACTCATAGTCTGAGTACAAACGAATTGATTGATTTTCGTCAGTATTTAAAGTTACATCTAACACTAACTCATTACTTTTTGAAAAATTTATAATTTCTTCTTGATTTAAATCTAATTGATTCTCAGAAAAAAAACTATCAATTAAATAACCATCTTGATCAATTGTTCCTGAAGAAAAATTAGCAATCTCTAAAGTGTCTAAATTTAAATTAGAAATAGAATCTCTCAAAAATAAATCTAATTTAGTGTCTAGAGGAAATCCATTATCAATGTTCATAATAAGAGATAAACTTTCAATTTTTTCAACATTTTCTAATTCATCAATTACTATTGTATCTTTTAAACTTATATTTGCTATATTCAGGCTCATTGGAAAATCTACCTCAACACCCAAAGTCATTTTACTATCTGAACCAATAAAATTAACTGATTGTGAATTATTACCATTTAAATTTGCTGAACCAAAGTATTCTATTTGTTGAGGTGGTAATGCAATTATTTCATCAATTGAAGAATTATTTTTATTATAATTCCATATTTGTTCAATTGTATCACCAAAAGAATTAGGTGAGTCAATTACCTCATTGAAATTAAATATCGCATTTTCCAAATTTGGAGAAAATGCATTCAAACCAGCGTTAATAGTAGCACCTACTCCAACAGAATTAAATACTCTGATAATAAACTGAGGATCATCAAGTATAAGACCGCTATCAAAATCATCAAAAATTTGTAAATCGATGTCAACAATATCGCCACCTAAATCAATTTCATAATCACCAAAGTTTCCATCAGCAAACTCAATGGTTAAATCAGAAAATGAAAAATTAATGTCAGCAAAATCTTCATTAGTTAAAGTAATTAAATCACTTCCACTATTTAAAAACACAGAAAAAATTAAAGGTATTTTATTATATGGCTGATTAAAATCGGTAGTTAAATCAATAACTAAACCAGAAATATCTATCTCACCTGATGAAGGTTCTGAACCAGCAAAGATAGTTTGTTGTGATTGAAATGAATTTTCTCCCAATGACGCAGATGGTAAACTTAAATTAAAGGTAATATTTGAATTCAATGATGAGGAAATATCATACAATATTTTTCCAGTTTTAAGTTCTAAATTATGAATTTGCTCTCCATTTTCAAGATCTAAATCTATCATTGTTTCATAATTTGTTAAACTTTGATTATCAAAAGACATAGTAACACTAGAAACTATTATATTATCAATCAAAAAGAATATCTTAATTCCAGTATCTGGAGTTAATATAAATTGAGACATTGGGTCAACTTCTTGAAGTGTAAACTGAATGAAATTTGCAATGATATTATTATCAATGGAATACCCGGACAGGTCTTTAGATACATAATTTGTCTGACCAACTTCAATATTGTTAAATTGTAACAAACCAATATCATCTATACCTGTTTGTAAATCAACCTCAATATTTTCAATATTAATTGGTAAATTATTTTGAATACCTATACTTAAATTACCGGAGATGAATGAAATTTCACTAAACTGATTTAAATTAAATTCAGATTGTCCTAGACCATCAAGCTCGCTACTTAAAATATTAAAAACTCCACCACCAACTTGTTGTTCATCAGGAAAAGGAATTTGAATTCCTGCAGCTTCTGCAAAGAATTGGATAGTGGGATCACTTGATAAAACATTCTCAAACGTGTAATCAATATCTTCACTGAAATTATTAATATCTAACTCATTAAAATCATAATGTTCAGAGATTCCTTCTTGGTTTGAAAAATCAATAAGAGAATCAGTTGAAAAAGAGAATACATTATCATCCCTGTATGCTAATCTTATAAAATTATCTTCGTCATACACAACAGATCCCTTTTCAGGAATTAAATCAGCTAAAGTTAATTTCACATTTGTTAATGGTATTACAAGTTCAGGGCTCCAATTATTTGTTTCAATTAAATCCTTATTACAAGAGTTTGAAAATAATATTAAAATAAATAATATAAATGGTAGATATATTTGTGAAGTTTTGAATCTCATTATACTCTTTATTAAAATAATAGTAGTTAAATTTACCTAAAAAAGATAACTTTTAGTTATGATTGAAAATATAATCAATAATAAAGAAAATATGTTTTTTCTAATTGCTGGCCCTTGTGTAATTGAAAATGAATATGAAACATATGAAATAGCAGAGAGAATTTTAGAAATTTCAAAAAGACTAGATGTCCCGTTTATTTTTAAAGCATCATACAAAAAAGCAAATAGAACAAAAATTGATTCCTTTACAGGTTTAGGTGATTTAAAAGGACTTGAAATTCTTCAAAAAATTTCTAGAAATTTAGAAATACCTGTTACAACTGATGTACATACAAAAGAAGAAGTACTTACAGCTTCAAAATATGTTCAAATGATTCAGATTCCAGCATTTTTATGTAGACAAACTGAAATTTTAACTCAATCTGGAAAAATTAATAACTATATAAATATTAAAAAAGGTCAGTTTTGTTCAGCTCAATCTGTAAAATATATGATTGAAAAAGTAAAAAGTCAAGGAAACAAAAAAGTGATTGTAACTGAGAGGGGGAATTCTTTTGGATATCAAGATTTAGTTGTAGACATACGAAATATACCAATTATGAAGTCATTTGGAGAAAAAGTTGTGCTTGATATAACTCATTCTCTTCAAAAACCTAATCAGGTATATGGTGTCACAGGTGGTACACCTGAATTCATAGAAACCTTAGCATGTGCTGGAATTGCATCAAAAGTTGATGGTATATTTTTAGAAACTCACCCTGAACCCAAAAAAGCATTATCTGATGGAAGTACCATGCTACCATTAAATAAACTAGAAAGTTTAATTAAAAAACTAAAAAAAATTAGGTGCGCCATTAATTAAAAATTTATTTGTAATTGATCAAACGCTAAAAAAACATTACTAGGTAATTTTTTTTGAACTTCATTATGAAGACCTAAATTGTGACTTATATGAGTCAAGTAACTAAATTTAGGTTTTAAAAACTCTATCAATTCTAACGCCTGATTTAGATTAAAGTGAGAAATATGGGGCTTAATTTGAAGGCAATTGATTATTAAAACATCTAAATTCAATAGCTTTTCCATTTCCTTTTTATTAATATTATTAGCGTCAGTTATGTAAGCTAAATTAAAAACCCTAAATCCAACAACTGGTAATTTATAGTGCATTACTTCAATGGGAGTAATATTGACATTAAAAACTGAGAAATTATTTGATTTTTCTATAATATTAATGTCAAATTTTGGTTTTCCAAAATAATCTTCTTCAGAAAATAAATATGAGTAATCTTGTTTGAGAGCATTATGAACTCTTTTCGTCAAGTAAATAGGAATTGACTTCTTGTTCATATAATAAAATGTCCTTAATTCATCTACTCCTGCAACATGATCTCTGTGTTCATGTGTGTAAAAAATTGCATCCAATTTATCAATCCCAGCTCTTAAACACTGAATTCTAAAATCTGGGCCTGAGTCAATTAAAATTTTTTTTTTGTTCAATTGTAATATTACAGAACTCCTTAGTCTGTTATCTTTTTTATTTTTTGATTTACAAACTTGACAAGAACACCCAATTACTGGTACTCCTTGAGAAGTTCCTGTTCCAAGAAAAATTAAATTTCTTTTCATAAGAATAAAATTAACTTTTTATTAAATTTTAACAAACTTGTTTTTTAACTTTAAGAAATAGTAAAAAAAAGTAAATGAGAAAAGTTACTCTTTCTGCTAACCAAAAAGCACTCAGCTTAAATTTAGACCCAAATATTTACGGAACTTTTTCGGAAATTGGTGCTGGTCAAGAAGTTGTTAGACATTTCTTTAGATGCGGTGGAGCATCAGGTACCATTGCAAAAGCAATGTCTGCCTATGATATGGATGTAAGTGATGCTATTTATGGAAAAGAAGACGATAAAAGATATGTCTGTGAATCAAGATTAAAAAAGATGTTAAGTAGAGAATACCTTTTACTTGAAGAAAGACTAAGTAGAAAAAAACATCCAACTAAAACTTTTTTTTCGTTTGCAAATACAATTGCTACAACAAAATATAATAATAAAACACCTGGTCATGGTTGGATGGGAATTAAATTTCAAACAAAGGCCAGAGAAAAGTCAAGCGAAATAATTTTACATTTGAGATTACATGACAGAGAAGCTAGAACACAACAAGAATGTGTGGGGATTCTCGGAGCTAATTTAATGTACGCTAGTTTTAATTTTCACAATGATCCAAAAAAATTAATTAATTCATTATATGACAGTATTTCCAAAGATCAACTTGAGATAGATATGGTTCAAATGAACGGAGAATTATTTAGTCATATTGACAACAGACTCTTAAGTTTATATCTTGTAAAAAATAAAATGACCGAAGCAGTAATATTTAGTCCAGAGGGAAATAGTTTACAGCCCTCAGACATTCTTCATAAAAAAAATATTCTAGCAATAAGAGGAAGTTTCAGACCTGTTACAAAGGTTAATATTGATATGATAAAAACTGGATATAATTTATTTAAAAAAGAAAAAAAAGTAAATGAAAAAGATCTGCAGGTATTATTTGAAATAACACTAAATAATCTAGCTACAAAAAAAAAACAGGCCATTAATAAAAATAATAATCTTGAAAATATCAATGTAAAAGCTATAAAAGATCAAGATTTTTTAGACCGAGTTGATGTACTATGTTCCATTGGTCAAACAGTTTTAATATCTAATTACGGCAGATATTATAAATTACTAGATTACTTTTCAAGATTCACTGATAAAAGAATGGGTATTATTCTTGGTGTTATGAATTTAAAAGATATTTTTGATTATCATTATTACGATCATCTTGATGGCGGTATTTTAGAAGGAATTGGAAAAATGTTTAATAATGACTCAAAGGTCTACGTATATCCATATAAAGAAAATATTAATAGTGATTTTATCAACTCAAAAAATTTAAAAATACATAAAAAAGTTAAAACTATTTATGACTATTATATTTCAACAAAAAGAATTATAGATATTGAAAACTTTGATACTAATGTATTAAGTATATTTTCTCACAAAGTTTTACACATGATAAGAAATAACAAAATTGGTTGGGAGAAAATGGTTCCAAATTATGTCGACAATTTAATTAAAGAAAATAACTTATTTAATTTTAGAAAAAAATCTAAAAAGACAAAATAAGTAACCCTAATAAATTAATAATAAAATATATTGCTATTGAAACAGCTCCTTGGTAATCTTTTGCTAGTCTTTGACCAAAAAAAAGAGATAATAATGTACAAGAAGAAAAGAAGAAACCCCAAAATGGTAAATACTCATGAATTGGAATAATTAAATGTATCAAGGAGAGTAAACAAACTATAGCTGTTGTAATCTCCAATAAAGTCAAAGTAAATAATAACACAGGTACTTGTGAACTGAAAATTGTTTTACTAAAATGTTCCTTAATCCAATTTAACTCAGTGTTCCAATTAAAAATTTTATCTAATCCTGATTGTAAAAAAAGAATAATAAAAAATAAGTAAATACATAATAAAGCAAAAAATGAAAATGAAGAGTTTAATATGAGTTCCATAAATATTTTTTTTTTTAATATAAGAATTAACTATTGAATCATCAAAAGCTATTAACATAGTGTTAATAAAAAACATTTCAAATTTTACTCTAAAAATTAAAAAGTTTGTACTTTTTCAAAACTTACATAAATTTTATTTGAATTATGGGAAAAATAGTTGCAATTGCTAATCAAAAAGGTGGAGTTGGAAAAACAACAACATCTGTTAATTTAGCTGCATGTCTGGCAGTTTTAGAAAAAAAGGTGCTACTAATTGATGCTGACCCGCAAGCAAATGCAACCTCAACATTAGTACTAAACCCTGAAATAGAAATTGGAACTTATCAATTAATTGAAGGTCAAATAAAAGTTGAAGACCTAATAATTGAAACAACTTCTCCCAATTTAAAAATCATCCCAGCAAATATTGATCTTGTAGGAATTGAAATAGAATTAGTTGATAAAGAGAACAGAGAAAAAATGCTATTAAATGCATTAGAAATTGTAAAAGATAATTATGATTATATCTTTATTGATTGTCCTCCTTCGTTAGGTCTAATTACTTTAAATTGTTTAACTGCAGCTGATTCAGTAATAATCCCTATTCAATGTGAATATTTTGCACTTGAAGGCCTAGGAAAACTTTTAAGTACAATAAGAAAAGTACAAGAACTACACAATTCGAAATTAGATGTTGAGGGAATCCTGCTTACAATGTACGATTCAAGGTTGAAATTATCTAATCTAGTTATTGAACAAGTTAAGTTACACTTTCCAGATATTGTTTTTAATACAATTATTCAAAGAAATGTTCGTTTAAGTGAAGCTACTGGGAATTGTAAATCAATTATTAAATATGATGCTACTAGCAGAGGGGCGATTAACTATCTCAACTTGGCCAGAGAATTCATTGACAAGAATAAAATTGAAATAACTGAAAAAAATTTAGATTAAAATGGCAGAAAAATTATCACCACTAGGAAGAGGAGTAAATGCTTTATTTTCTAAAATAAAGTCTAATTCATTTGCCACGTTGGATATTAATCAAATTAAACCCAACCCGTACCAACCAAGAACAAATTTTAATAAAATTGAATTAGAAGAATTAGCAAATTCTATTTCGGAATATGGTGTTATTCAACCAATTACAGTTAGAAAAATAGAAGAAAATAAATTTCAAATTATATCTGGAGAAAGAAGATATAGAGCTTGCAAGCTAGCATTAGTTAAAAAAGTTCCTGTATATATTAGAGAAACTGAGGACAATAAAATGCTAGAATTAGCATTAATTGAAAACATACAACGTCAAGACTTAGACCCAATTGAAATAGGAATTTCATATCAAAAGTTAATTGATGAATTAGGTCTCACACAAGAAAAATTAGCCAAAAAAATTGGAAAAAAAAGATCAACAATAAGTCATTACTTAAGACTACTTAATCTTCACCCCATTATTCAAGCTGGATTAAGAGACTTTATGTTAACTGTCGGTCATGCTAAATGTTTATTAAGTATTACTAACCATAATACCCAATTAGATATTTATAATAAAATTATTTCTAAAAATTTATCTGTCCGAGAAACTGAAAAAATAACACAAACTAAAATCTTTAAGAAAGAAATTATAAAAAATAAAAAAGTTATTTCAGAAGAATTAAAAAAAGAAGAAGAAAATTTACAAGAAAAATTAGATGCCAACGTACAAATTAAATCTTTTAAAAACGGCTCCTTGAATATTCAAATTACTTGCAACTCACAAGATGAATTAATGAAAATTATCAATGTACTTAAAACCTAAATTACTTCTAATATTACTATTATTTAATACAAATTTATTTTCTCAGAATAATAAGCCACAAACATCAGCAATTTTATCAATGGCTTGTCCAGGGCTTGGGCAATTTTATAATAAAAAATATTGGAAAACGCCAATAGTTATTGCTGGAATAGGTAGCGTTATTTATGCACATAATTTTTATAATAAAAAATTTGAAAAATATAAAAACGCCTATTTGATTAGAACAGATGGTGATGAATCTACAATAGATAATTTTTTAAATTACTCAGAAAATGGACTTATTACATTACAAGATTACTATAGAAATCAAAAAGATTTATCAATTATAATTGGTACTATTATTTATCTTTTGAATATAGCGGATGCATATGTTGATGCCCATCTTTTAGAGTACAATGTTAACGATAACCTATCTTTAAAATTTGAACCATTTTATAATAATCAACAAAACTCCTTTCAATTAATTTCATTAAAATTAAATTTGACAGAATAATAATATATTTTTGTAAAAAAATAATATGAATACAAAACTAAAAAATATCATTTTTTTTATAGCCAGTTCTATTTTGTATGTTTTGTTTATATATTTTTTAGTAGAGATAACTAATCTAAATGGTTTTAAATGGTTCTACTTTGGCTTACTTTGTATAATTGATCATTATTTTTTTTATTTCATTAATTGGACTCCATGGAAACAAAAAAAAATAAAAGAAAAAAAAGAAAAGAATAAAATAATTGAATGGCTAGAATCCATTTTTTTTGCAATAATTGCAGCAACTTTAATTCATATTTTTTTGATTCAGCCATATGTAATCCCAACCTCATCTTTAGAAGGTACATTAATTAGAGGAGATTTTTTGTTTGTTAGTAAATTTAATTACGGTTCAAATGTACCTAATACCCCTCTTTTTTTGCCTTTTATGCACAATAAATTACCATTTACTAAAAATAGCCCATCATACTTAGATTGGGTTCAGTTAGGTTATAACAGATTACCTGGTTTTCAAAAAATAAAAAGAGATGATATTGTAGTGTTCAATTGGCCTACTGATAACTTACAAAAAAATATGCCCTTTGATAAAAAAACAAACTATGTTAAAAGATGTACTGGAATTGCAGGTGACACTCTAGAAATTAGAGATGGAATGTTAGTTATTAATAATGAAATACAAAAAAATCCCAATAGAGGAACTATTCAACATGCTTATTGGATTGAGTTTGAAAAAGATAATCATTTAAAGTATCTAAAACCAATTGGAAAATCTATTGAAAAGAAAGTTATTGATAGAGCTTTTCAAAATAACTATAATCTAGAAGTTGCACTAATCTGGCCTCCTCTACTAACTAATAATGGATACAACCTGAATTTGTACAGTAACATAAATGATATGATTGTTCATGGAACAGAGGAAGAAGTACTAAAACTAGTACAAGAAGAGAGAAAGAAAGGCTATAAAGCAAATATCAATTATAAGAGAATATCACAGGAATTAATAGATTCTATTGGGGAGAAATTTCCGTTTTCTGTTTATGGCTATAATCAAAATACATATACTGACATTCTTACAAGAAAAACAACCTCATTATTTCCTTACAACTATAAACATAATTGGAATTATGATAATTACGGCCCTATATATATTCCAAAGAAAGGGGATGAAATTATATTGAATGAATTTAATTTGGCTTTATACAAGGACGTTATTGAAAATTATGAATCTTATAAATTAAAATCATCAGATTCTACTTACACATTTAAAATGGATTATTACTGGATGATGGGAGATAATAGACACAATTCTCAAGACTCTAGAGCATGGGGGTTTGTTCCCGAAAACCATATTGTTGGAAAACCTATTTTTCTTTGGCTTAGTATTGATTTGGGAGCAAATAAAATTTACAATAAAATTAGATGGAAAAGAATGTTCAAAACAATTCATGGTGAAGGAGAATCAAGGTGGTATTTACCTTACTTCATTATATTGTCAATAATTATATATTTTAGAAAAAAAATATACTTTTTCAACTCAAAATTCAAAAAGAAAAATTCTTAATTGAAAAAAATTGACTATATAATTTTACCTAGTTCTTACCTACCAAGTTCTGATTACTTTACTTTGATATTAAAGTACGATAATATTTTGATTGAAGTAAATGATTTTTACTTAAAACAATCAATACGAAATCACACTATTATTTTAGGGCCTAACGGAGATCAAAAACTGACAGTTCCTATCCAAAGAAAAGATAAGTCAAAAACAATATTTAAAAACTTAAAAATCTCAAATGAAAAATGGAAAAAAAAACAAATACAAAGTATTAAAACAGCATATGGAAACAGTCCTTTTTTTATTTATTATATAGATGATATTATTGAGTTAATTAATCAAGATTCAAAAACGCTTCTTGAACTAAATCAAAAATTTTTTAATTATTTTATTAAAGAATTCAAAATTAATAAAAATATAAAATTGACAAATGAATACATTAAAAATTATGGGGAGAATTACGTAGATTTTAGATCTAAAAAAATTGATTTAGGTACTAAAAACTCTATAAATTACATACAAACGTTTTTAAGCTCTAATAATAATTTAAAAAAATACTCAGTAATTGATTTGTTATTTAATCAAGGAAATAACAGCATGGATATTCTTCTCACTAACATGAAAAAAAACAAATAACTATATTTAATAAAATTGTAAAGATGAAAGATTTAGTTTTTAATAAAAACGAAGACAATATGAACTTATTGATTGGTGAATTAAAGCATCATTATTTAAATTCTACCAAGGGTGGTGGTAGTGAATCAGTGAAGAAACATAAAAACAAAGGAAAACTTACAGCAAGAGAACGAATAAATTTACTTATTGACTCTAATGAAGACTTTCTTGAAATTGGATCTTTAGCAGCTATGGGAATGTATGAAGATTTTGGAGGGTGCAACTCTGCTGGGGTAATAATTGGAATTGGAACTATTCATAAAAAAAAATGTGTAATTGTTTCAAATGATGCTACAGTTAAAGCAGGCGCATGGTTTCCAATGACAGCAAAAAAAAACCTTAGAGCTCAAGAAATAGCAATTGAAAATAAATTGCCAATTATTTATTTAGTAGATAGCGCAGGAATTTTTCTTCCACTTCAAAATGATATTTTTGCTGACAAGGAACATTTTGGTAGACAATTTAGAAATAACGCAGTATTATCATCAATGGGTGTGCCACAAATCGCTGCTATTATGGGAAGCTGTGTAGCAGGAGGAGCATATTTACCCATTATGTGCGACGAGACTATAATTGTAGAAAATACGGGGAGTGTTTTTCTTGCTGGATCTCATCTTGTAAAGGCTGCAATTGGTGAAGTTATAGATAATGAAACACTTGGAGGAGCTAAAACACACTCTGAAATTTCTGGTACAGCTGATCATAAATGTAAAAATGATGAAGATGCAATTTCACTAATACGTGATTTAATTGAAAACACATCTGATATAACAAAGGCTGGCCTATTAAGAAAAGAGAGTAAAAAACCTTTAAAAGAAGAAAAAGAAATTCTAGGTATTTTACCAATTAAAAGAGATAAACAATATGATATGAAGGAGATAATCTATAGATTAATTGATGATAGTAGATTTATTGAATATAAAAAGGACTATGGAAAAACTATAATTTGTGGTTACGCTAGAATTGATGGTTGGGAAGTAGGAATTATTGCAAATCAAAGAACTATTGTAAAAAATGGAAAAGGTGAAATGCAAATTGGAGGAGTTATTTACTCTGATAGTGCAGATAAATCTGCTAGATTTATTATGAATTGTAACCAAAAGAAAATTCCTTTAGTTTTTTTACAAGATGTTACAGGATTTATGGTCGGGTCAAAATCTGAACATGGTGGAATCATTAAAGATGGTGCAAAAATGGTAAATGCAATGGCAAATAGTACTGTGCCAAAATTTACAGTAATTATTGGTAATTCATATGGAGCAGGAAATTATGCTATGTGCGGAAAAGCATATGACCCTAGGCTTATTGTTGCATGGCCAACTGCAAGAATAGCTGTTATGGGAGGAGAGCAAGCATCTGATGTTTTATTAAATCTTGAAAAAAATAGACTTGAAAAGTTAGGAGAAAGAATTTCTGAATCAAAGAAAAAAACTCTTAAAAAACAAATCAAAAAAAATTATGATTTACAAACATCCCCGTATTACGCAGCATCCAGGCTTTGGATTGATCAAATAATTCATCCCTTAGACACTAGAAAATATATATCAGTAGGAATTGAGGCAAGTAATAATAATAAGTTAAGGGAATTTAAAACTGGAGTTTTTCAGACTTAATATTTAATTAGCGTATTTCTAAATTTGTATATTTACAATCGAAATTTTAAATATGATTACAGTTCAACTACCAGATAAAACAAGAAAAGATTTTCCTAGAGGAACAACTTCTTTAGACGTAGCTAAAAGTATTAGTGAAGGACTTGCTAGAAATGTTTTAGCAGCCGAGATTAATGGAATAATTTGTGATGCAAACAGTAATTTGAGGGAGGGAGAATTGTTAAATCTTAGACTTTTAACCTGGAATGATAGTGAAAGTAAATCTGTTCTTTGGCACTCATCTGCTCATTTAATGGCCGAAGCTCTACAGTTCTTTTATCCCGGTGTTAAATTTACAATTGGACCATCAATTGAAAATGGATTCTATTACGATGTAGAACTTCCTAAAAACCAAAGTATATCATCTGATGATTTTAATAAAATAGAAAGAAAAATATTAGAACTAGCGTCTCAAAAAAATAAATTTATTAGAAAAAAAATTTCTAAAGTCGATGCGATAAATTATTATAAAGAAAAGAACAATAAATACAAATTAGAACTGATTAAAGATTTAGAAGATGGGGAAATTACATTCTATACACAAGGTGAATTTACAGACTTGTGTAAAGGACCACATATTCCTAACACAGGGGTCATAAAAGCAGTAAAATTATTGAACGTTGCAGGAGCATATTGGAGAGGAGATGAAAAAAATACACAACTTACAAGAATCTACGGAATTTCTTTTCCTAAGAAAAAAGAACTAAATGAATACTTAGAATTATTAGAAGAAGCAAAAAAAAGAGATCATAGAAAAATTGGAAAAGAAATGGAATTATTTACTTTTTCAAATAAAGTTGGGCAAGGACTTCCACTTTGGCTCCCAAAAGGAACTATTATTAGAGAAGAACTAACTAAATTTATGAGAAATTTACAACTAAAACATGGATACAGTTCTGTAGTTTCTCCACATATTGGTAATAAAGAACTGTATGTTTGTTCTGGTCATTATGACAAATATGGTGAGGATTCTTTTCAACCAATTAAAACCCCTTCTTCCAAAGAAGAGTTTTTTTTAAAACCTATGAACTGCCCTCATCACTGTGAAATTTATAAATCTTCCCCTAAATCTTACAAAGACTTACCGATAAGGTATGCAGAATTTGGAACTGTTTACAGATATGAACAAAGTGGTGAACTACATGGCTTAACGAGAGTTAGAGGATTCACTCAAGATGATGCTCATATTTTTGTGACAGAAAATCAATTAGAATTAGAATTCAAAAAAGTAATTGATATAGTATTATATACATTAAAAGTATTAAAATTTGATGATTATACTGCCCAAATATCCCTCAGAGATAAGGAAAATAAAAGTAAGTATATAGGAACTGAAAAAAATTGGGATTTAGCTGAAAACTCTATTATAAATGCTGCAAAATCAAAAAAATTAAATACTGTTATTGAGTATGGTGAAGCTGCATTCTACGGACCAAAATTAGATTTTATGGTAAAAGATGCAATTGGAAGAAAATGGCAACTTGGAACAATACAAGTTGATTATAATTTACCTGAAAGATTTGAATTAGAATATATGGGAGCTGATAATAAGCTACACCGACCAATTATGATACATAGAGCTCCGTTTGGCTCTCTTGAAAGATTTTTAGCGATTTTAATAGAACATACAGGAGGAAACTTTCCTTTGTGGCTTATTCCTGAACAGGTAGTAATTATTCCAGTCAGTGAAAAATTTACAGATTATTCCAATAAAATTTTAAAATTGATGAAAAATTACGAAATTCGCGCACACATTGATGTTAGATCCGAAACTATCGGTAAAAGAATAAGAGATGCTGAAATAAAGAAAATACCATATATGGTAATTATTGGAGAAAAGGAATTGAAAGAAAAAAGTATCTCTGTTCGAAAGAGAGGAAAAGAAGATTTAGGCTCAATGAGTTGTGAAGATTTTAATAATTTCATTACAAAAGAAATTAATAAAGAACAAGAAGTTTAATTTAAAATAATTTGTTATAGCTTTTAATAGAAGAAGAAAACCTTACAGAGGTCGAGTAAAAAAAGAAAATCCACATAGGATCAATGAAGAGATATTGAGTTTCAATGTCCGTTTAGTAGGAGATAACACAGAAAATAATATATCAAATACTAAAAGAGCTCTTCAGTACGCAAAAAGTATTGGTCTTGATTTAGTAGAAATTTCTCCTAAAGCTGACCCACCTGTCTGTAAAATAATTGATTATCAAAAATATTTATATAATCAAAAAAAGAAACAAAAAGAATTAAAAGCAAAAACAACTAAAGTTGTAGTCAAAGAAATAAGATTTGGTCCAAATACAGACGAACACGATTTTAATTTTAAACTAAACCATGCAAAAAGATTTTTAAATGATGGTTGCAAATTAAAAGCTTACGTGTTTTTTAAAGGAAGACAAATCATATTTAAAGATAAAGGGGAAATGATTTTACTTAAATTAGCCCAAGAATTAGAAGAAATTGCTAAAGTAGATCAACTTCCAAAACTTGAAGGAAAAAAAATGAATATGTTATTAACACCATTAAAATAATTAGCTATGCCTAAAATGAAAACAAAATCAAGTGCTAAAAAACGTTTTTCTTTAACCGGAAGTGGAAAAATTAAAAGAAAGCACGCTTTTAAAAGTCATATATTAACTAAAAAAGCAACAACAAGAAAAAGAAATTTAACTAAGAGTGGACTTGTTCATGATGCAGACACTCCTAATATTAAAATTCAACTTTGTAAATAATATTATTAACCATGTAATTTAGCTTATAAGAGTTTGTTAAAAACCGCTAATTACAAAAAAATTAAATAAAATGCCAAGGTCAATTAACTCTGTAGCTTCTAAAGCAAGAAGAAAAAAAATTTTAAAACAAGCAAAAGGTTATTTTGGAAGACGAAAAAATGTTTATACAGTTGCAAAAAATGCAGTTGAGAAAGCATTATCATATGCATACCGTGATAGAAAAACTAAAAAACGTAATTTCCGAGCTCTTTGGATTCAAAGAATCAATGCAGGAGCTAGAGAACATGGAATGTCATATTCTCAGTTTATGGGTCTTCTTAAAAAAAGCAATATAGATTTAAATCGAAAAGTTTTAGCAGACTTAGCTATGAATGAACCAGAGGTGTTCAAAACAATTATTGAAAAAATTAAAAAATAAAATTATTTATTAATTTTTTCAAGTTGAATTCTAGCGTCTTCAAACCCAGGCTCTAACATTAAACAAAATTTATAATCTTCAATAGCTAATTCTTTTTTATTTAAAAGAGAATAAGAATAAGCTCTGGCAAAGTAAGCCTCCAAGTATGAAGCGTCCAGGTTAATTGCTTTTGAAAAAAAATCTATTGCTGCGCTCGTTTCATTTTTCATCAGATGGCAAAATCCTAAATTATAATAAGGTTCTTTTCTTTTAAAAAGAGCTAAAGCATCTTGATAATTTTTTATTGCTTTATCAAATAATTTTTTCTTCTGATAGTACATCCCTAAACCATAAAAAGCAACGTAACTAGAGTCTAATTTTAAGATTCTTTTATAATAAATTTCAGATTGAAAATTAGTATCATATAATTGAGCCAGTTCATTCATAACTCTAATATTTTTAGAATCTTTTTCTAATAAATTCTTATATAAAATAATTGCTTCATTTTTTTTATTTATCTCAACTAACCTTTTAGCTTTAAAGTAAGAAGCTATTTGATTATCTGGATTTAAAATAAGGGTTCTTTCTAATATGTCATTACAATCATTATTTTTTAAATTTTCATAACCACAATATAAAGCAATTAACTTTTCATGACACACTACATCACTTGAATCAAGACGCAAACAACTCTGCCAAGAAGACTCAGCAATTTCAAAATTATTTAATAAGAAATAAATTTCTCCTCTTTTTTTTAAAACATCTAAATCGGTTGATCTTATATTAAACAAACTATCTATATAATCTCTGGCCGAATCAAACTTTCCTTTTTTTAAAAAAGTATCAAAATTATTTTTTGTTATCTCGATAGAATTTTTACTATCAAATAAAGTTTTATTGTTTTTAACACAACTACTTAAAAAGAACAACATAAAAAATAAAAAATTATACTTCAATACTTATAAATTATTCAATTACTTCTTTTACTTTAGTTTCTAATTCAGACATTAATTCAGGATTATCAATTAATAAATTTTTAACTGACTCTTTTCCTTGACCTAATTTTGTTCCATTGTAACTGTACCAAGAACCACTTTTTTCAATAATATTGTTATCAACCCCTAAATCAATAATTTCGCCAGTTTTTGAAATACCTTTACCATAAACTATATCAAATTCTGCCCTTCTAAATGGGGGCGCAATTTTATTTTTAACAATTTTAACTTTGGTTCTATTTCCAAGAATTTTTTCACCGTCCTTTAATTGAGTACTTCTTCTAATATCAATTCTAACGGAGGAATAAAATTTTAATGCATTACCACCAGTTGTAGTTTCAGGATTACCAAACATAACTCCTATTTTTGATCTTAATTGATTAATAAAAACACAAGTTGCTCCTGTTTTACTAATACTGGCTGTCATTTTTCTCAAGGCCTTAGACATTAATCTTGCCTGAACACCAACTGAAGCATCACCCATTTCACCATCAATTTCACTTTTTGGTGTAAGAGCTGCTACTGAGTCAATAATAATTAAATCTATGGCACCTGATCTTATAAGATTATCCGCTATTTCTAGAGCTTGTTCTCCATTATCAGGTTGAGATATAACTAAATTATCAATATCAACACCTAAATTTTCAGCATAAATTCTATCAAAAGCGTGTTCCGCATCAATAAAAGCTGCAATACCTCCACTTTTTTGACATTCTGCGATTGCATGTATTGTTAGTGTAGTTTTACCAGATGATTCTGGACCAAATATTTCAATAATTCTTCCTTTAGGAAGACCTCCAACACCAAGAGCAGCATCAATAGAAATTGAACCTGTTGATATTGAATCAACTTTTTCAATAGTCATATCACCTAACTTCATAATTGAACCCTTTCCGTAGGTTTTGTCAATTTTTTCCATAGCAAGCTTAAGAGCTTGTAATTTTATATCCTTATCTTTTTTCATAATTATAAAATTTGTTCTGTGTGATTTTTTGTGTTCACTTTTGTAATTATTTTATCAATTAAACCATTCTCATCAATTAAAAAAGTTGTTCTATGAACTCCATCATATTCTCTTCCCATAAACTTTTTAGGACCCCAAACACCATATAGTTTACAAATACTTTTTGATTCATCGACGATTAAATCAAATGACAAATTATATTTAGAAATAAATTTTAAGTGTGATTTCTCACTATCAGGACTAACTCCCAAAACTATAAATCCATTCTTTTTCAAATTATCAATATTTTCGGATAAATTACAAGCTTGAGCAGTACATCCAGGAGTATTATCCTTAGGGTAAAAATATAAAACAACTTTTTTTCCTAAAAATTGAGTTAATGAAATATTATTTCCGTTTTGATTTTTAGCAGAGAAAATTGGTGCCTTTTGACCTTCTTTTAGTTCTAACATTGAAAATTATTTTTAACTAATTTAATTAAAAAATAACTTTATTTAATTTTATTAATTGACTTGTTATTAACAATGCTACAAATAGGACAATTACTAGAATTGTGAGTTCTTGCAGGACAATATTCTCTACCAAAAAAAATTATTTGTAAGTGTAATTTACTCCACAATTTTTTTGGAAAAATTTTCTTAGAATCCTCCTCTATTTTTTTTACAGTCTTACCTTTGCTCAAACCCCATCTTTTGATTAAACGAAATATATGAGTGTCAACAGGAAAAGCTGGAATATTAAATGCTTGACACATCACAACAGATGCAGTTTTGTGACCAACTCCTGGTAAAAACTCTAAATCTTCAAAACTTTTAGGCACCAATCCATTATGTTTTTCAATTAAAATTTTTGATAAATTAAAAATAGCTCTAGATTTTTGAGGGGACAGTCCGCATGGTCTAATAATTTGTTTTATTTCATCAATTGTTAGCTTTAACATTTTTTTAGGAGAGTCAGCCTTATTAAAAAGAACTGGTGTTACTTGATTTACCCTCTCATCCGTACATCTAGCAGAAAGCAAAACTGCAATTAAAAGAGTATATGGGTCCTTATGATTTAATGGTATTGGGGTAGTAGGATATAGCTCTTCTAATTTTGAAATAATGAACTGTACCTTATCCTTTTTATTCATAAGTTCTCTTTCTTAAAATAAATTAGCATTTAGTTCAAAATAAATAATTTTGATTTATCACTTAAAAAATAGGCACTCTTAGAATAATCTAGAATATTTTTTTTTGTTTGTTCTTTTGATTTATTGTTTAAAATTATTTTTTTTTCTAATAAATCTAATTCGTTACTCAAAAAGATATTGAGAGTATTTATTTGATTTTTTGTAAAAATTTTTTCCATAAGCATATATTTTACAACTTTAACGTTATTACAAAAAAAATATTATCAATTAAATTGTTTAAATTTATAATGTAGTTTTAGTCTAATTATTTTTAAAGTTTTTTTATGAGACCCAAAATACTCATATTTTTGATTCTATTATTTTCTTCTATTTTTTCACAAAAATTAGATTCTAGCAATTCTATTGAAAAAAATAACCTAAATAAAATTTCTTTAAATAACACCTCTTCTGAATTTTATATTACTTTAGAAGGTAACTCTGATTTGAATCTTTGTTTTGGTGATCTAAAGGGTCGAATTGCCTGGATTCCACCTGGAATATCAGGGGGAGTTCCTTTTAACAATCTTGATGAAATTAATGAAGCAATAAATAATGGATATATCACTGAGAACTCTCCAATTGTTGACCCACTATCTTCTGGTAATTATTTCATAGGACCATTTATTTTTTCAGATGACAACTGTGATGGAGAATTTAATGAAAATGAAACTCAAATGAACAATATTAGTGAATTACCAGCTGGATGTTATTTAGTTTATGTAATTGATGCACTAGGAAATCAAAGTGAAATTAATAGTATTACAATCTCTGAACCCTCAGAAATTTTATCTTTAATTCCGATTATTAATAATGAATGTTCTAATCAAAATAATGGATCGATTTCTGTTGAAGTTAATGGAGGAACGCCATTTAATGTTGGTGATGAATATATATATGAATGGAGTGGTCCAAATAACTTTTCATCAAACTCAAAAAACATTTCCCAACTTTCCTCGGGAAACTATACTTTATTAGTTAAGGACTCAAATAATTGTATGAAATATTTTGAGTTTGATGTAGAATCTATAGAATGCAGTTTTAGTCAAACTATTAATTTAAATGAAGGCTGGTCTATTATCTCTACATATATAAACCCTGAAAATACAAATATTGAATCTGTATTTAGTTCCGTTGTTAACGATATAGAAATAATAAAAGATGAAAATGGAAATGTTTATTGGCCTCTTTTTGGTTTAAATTCTATAGGAGATTTAATTATTGGAGAAGGCTATCAAGTTAAAATGAATTCTTTCAACCAAATAACAGTTGAAGGAAGTCTGATTCCCTTTGATACACCGATTTCATTTGATGAAGGATGGAACTTAATTGGCTATTTACATCCAGAACAAGCTAACACAGTTGAAATGATGAATTCTATTGTAACAAATGACGGCCCTTTGAGAATATTAAAAAATGGATTAGGTAATGTTTATTGGCCAGAATTTGGATTGAATTCAATAGGAAATATGATTCCAGGACAAGGATATCAAATCAAAATGGAAAACACTACTCAATTTTCTTACCCATCTATAAATACTTGGTAGAAATCTAAGACAAAAAAATTATATATTTAACTAATACTAACTCCTTTTTTTTGAATAATCTTTCTCAAGTTAATTATTGCATAACGCATTCTACCTAAAGCAGTATTGATACTTATATTACAATTTTCAGAAATCTCTTTAAAACTCATTTTTGAATAATACCTCATTTCAAGAATTTTTCTCTGCTCAATTGGTAATTCCTCTTTTAATAATTTAATTTGATTTAAAATTTGTTCTTTAACAATTTTTTGTTCAATATTTAATTCTCCGTTTCCTAGAATATCAAAGACATTAAAATCATTTGTAGGTTTTATAAATCTTCTTTTCTTTTGTTTTCTAAAATAATCCATAATCAAATTATGAGTAATTGTCATTACCCAAACAATAAACTTACCTTGCTCATTATATTTTCCTTGTTTTATAGTATTAATGACTTTAATAAAAGCATCCTGAAAAATATCTTCAGCCACCTCTACATTTTTAACTTTAGAAATAATAAATCCAAAAATTCTTGATCTATGTCTATCAATAAGAACATTTAAAGCGGATTCGTTTCCATTTATATAAGAAGATACTACTTCTTTATCATCTATTTTTTTTGAAACAAACATATCTATCTTTTATTAGTTAATAAATTATTTAACAAGTAGATATGTTTCGATAGGCAATTATTTTTTTTCTAAATTACAAAATTTTAAAAACTATAACAAATTCTATATTTAAAAAAAAAAATTTATTAATAAATTTACAGATATGACAAAATTATATTTTATTGGTGTAATTATTTTATTAACTGCAATAATTTCAAATACAATTGCAGGATTCCTTAATTTAAACACTTGGTATAACTTTTCAAATATAATTATAGAAAAAGGAAGCTTTATTGAGGCATTAAAATCACAAAGTATAAAAGATATTTTTTGGCTATTTTTTATTTATCCTTTATTGCTAGGATTTGGTTATTTAATTTCTGAAAAATTATTTAATATTATCTCTTAATGAATCTAAGTAAAAAAAAAACATCTATTAAGGATAATATTATTGTAAAAGGAGCAAGGCTAAATAATCTTAAAAATATAAATGTCACTATCCCAAGAGGAAAATTTGTTGTAATTACTGGACTTAGTGGTTCTGGAAAATCATCTTTAGCATATGATACAATTTTTGCAGAGGGTCAAAGAAGATACCTTGAGGGACTTTCATCATATGCTAAACAATTTCTTAACAAACATAAAAAACCTGAAGTAGATTATATTAAAGGTATTTGCCCAGCTATTGCAATTAATCAAAAAAATAATATAAATAATCCAAAGTCAACAGTAGGTACAGCAACTGAAATTTATGATTTTATTAAAATTTTATTTTTTAAACTTGGGAAAATTTATTGTCCATTAACTAAAAAATTAGTTAAAAAAAATTCTCCTAAAGATGTAGTTAATTATATAAATACTTTAGAAATTGGCACAAAAATATTATTGACATTTCCAATAGAAAATTGTGTCAAAGAGCATTATAACCAAATAAAAAAAATAGGTTTTTCAAGAATTTTAATTAATAAAAAAATTGAAAGAATTTCTGAAATAAATTTTAAACATATAGAAAATAAAAAAGTTAATATAATTGTTGACAGGCAAATAGTAAGAAGAGAAAAATCTATTGAAGACTTAATTACAGAATCATGTGAAATTATTTTCAATTCTAGTTCTGGCATCTGTGAATTATTCTCATCTAATGGAGTTTTATTAAAACGATTTAACAAAAGACTCGAAATTAATGGAAAAATAATTGACACGCCAAATATCAATACTTTTAATTTTAATAGTCCATATGGAGCTTGTGAATTATGTCAAGGTTATGGTGACATTCTTGGTGTTGATGAATTAAAAGTAATTCCGAATAATGAATTGAGTCTACAAAATGACGCGATTTTACCTTGGAAATATCCATCTACAATTAAGTGGAAGGAACAGCTCATTTCGTTTGCAAAAAAAAATAAAATATCAATTGAAAAAAAATATTCTGAACTAACTAGCGATGAAAAAAAATTAATTTGGAAAGGACACAAAGAGTATAAAGGAATAAACGATTTTTTTAAAATGGTTGAAAGCAAGTCTTATAAAATACAATACCGAGTAATGCTTTCAAGGTACAGGGGGAGAACAACTTGTCCAAATTGCTCAGGTGGAAGACTTAAAAAAGAAAGTGAAAATATTAAATTTAAAAAATTCAATATTCAAGATATTTGTAAAATGTCAATTTCTGAATTAAAATTATTTTTTCAGAATATTAAGTTAGATAAACATGAGAGTAAAATTGCAAATAAAATTTTTGAAGAGATTAAATTAAGATTGAATTTATTAAGTGATTTAGGACTTGAATACTTAACACTTAATAGAAAATCTTCCACTCTTTCTGGCGGAGAAACACAAAGGATTAATATTACCAAATCCCTTGGTGGAGGACTAGTTGATACACTTTACGTTTTAGATGAACCTAGCGTTGGCTTACATGATAGGGATAAAACAAAACTAATAACTGTTCTTGAAAATTTAAAAAAAATTGGAAATACAGTATTAATCGTCGAACATGATTTAGATATAATAAAATCATCGGATTACGTCATTGACTTAGGTCTAAAAGGAGGTGATTTAGGTGGAAATGTGATTTATTCAGGAAATATTAATTCTAAAATTAAAAGCCAAAGTTACACTAAAAGATATATTGATAATGAATTGAAAATTGATTGTCCAAAAAATAGAAGATCAATCGGTAAGTTTATATATTTAAATGGAGGATCAAAAAATAATATTAAAAATTTAAAAACTAAATTCCCAACAAATGTTTTAACAACAATAACTGGAGTAAGCGGTTCAGGAAAAAGTACCCTTATAAGTGAAATTTTCGTTCCTGAATTTACAAAATTTATCAATAACCAAAAAAGTAATATTTCATTTGAAAAAAATACATTTACAAATATTGAATTTGTCAAACAAAGTTCTATTGGAAAATCAAGTAGATCTAATTTAATAACATATATAAAAGGATTTGACGAAATAAGGAAATTATTTTCAGAACAGAAACTTGCAATAATAAATAAAATGACTCCTAAATTTTTTTCGTTTAATACTGCTGGAGGAAGGTGTGAACATTGTAAAGGAGATGGATTTATTTCAGTTGATATGCAATTTATGTCAGACATAAAAGTTAAATGTGAAAATTGTAAGGGTAAAAGATATAAAGACGAAGTATTAAATGTAAAATTTAAAGGAAATAATATATATAATATATTAGAAATGACTGTTGACTCGGCTCTTAATTTTTTTACAAAAGAAAAAAAACAAAATATTACAAGACATTTAAATACTTTAAGTAAGGTTGGATTAGGTTATGTTAAACTAGGACAAAATTTAAGCTCTCTTAGTGGAGGAGAATCACAACGATTAAAACTTGGCTCTTTTCTAAATAAAAAAATAGAAAATACAATTATGATTTTTGATGAACCTACCACAGGATTACATATTCATGACATCAAAAATTTATTAAAATCTTTAAACGAGATATTAAAGTTAAATAATACCATAATTGTTATAGAACATAATATGGAAATTATAAAAACATCAGACTGGATAATAGAACTTGGACCAAGCGGAGGTAAAAATGGAGGAAAAATAATTTTTGAGGGAAGACCTGAGAGCATGAAGAAAATTAAGACACACACTTCTAATGTTTTAAAAAAATATTTAAACTAGTTGTGTCTTATAGTATTTCCAATAAAAACCTTTTTTAAAAATTAGTTCTTCATGAGTGCCGTGTTCTATAATTTTACCATCTTTCAAAAAAATAATTTTGTCAACATTTTTTATAGTTGATAAGCGATGAGCAATAATAATTGATGTTTTATTTTTAATTAAAAACCTAATTGACTTTTTTATCAATTCCTCTGTCTCTGAATCCAATGATGAAGTAGCTTCATCAAAAATAATTATTGGGGATAAACTAATATAAGTTCTTATAAATGATATCAATTGTTTTTGGCCACTGGATAAATAAACACCTCCTTCTCCTATATTATAATCTAAACCATTTGGAAATGAATTAATAAAATTTGTCAATCCCATTTCCTCTAAAATAAAATTTAGTTCTTTTTTTGTTTTTTTTGTAAAAAAAGTAATGTTTTTAAATATTGTTTCTGAAAATAAAAATGTGTCCTGTAAAATAAGCCCAATATTCTTTCTTAAAATGTTAATATCTAAATTTTTAATACTTTCTTCACCAATTAAAATGTCTCCATGTTTTAATTCATAAAACCTAGTTATTAAATTAATTAATGTTGACTTACCAGATCCTGTTGGCCCTACTATAGCTAGACTTTTCCCAGAATCAATTTGTAGATTTATATTATTTAAAACTAACTCATCTTTTTTGTAAGAAAAACTAACATTTTTAAATTTAATATGTTTTGAATAAAATAATTCATTTTTATCACCTGTTATTTTTTCTGAATTATTGTTTGAGTTTATTAACTTGAATACTCTTGAAAATGCTACTGTACCCATTTGTAAAATGTTAAACTTATCTGCCATTGACCTCAAGGGTCTAAATAACATATTAACTAGTAAAATAAACGATATCAACTGACCTAATGTTGTATTAAATTGACTAAAATCAGAATTATTTGAAAAAATCATAAAGCCCCCATACCAAACAATTAAACCCATAGAAATGGCTGAAAAAATATCAATTACTGGTAAAAAGATTGAAAAATACAATACAGATTTAATGTTATAATTAGTGTAATCTTTATTAATATTTTTAAACTTCTCTTCTTCTTTTTTTTGTTGATTGAATATTTTTACAATATGAATTCCTAAAATATGTTCATACACAAATACATTTAATTTTGAAATCTCAGCTCTTATTCTTTCAAAAGTTTTTTTCATTAACTTTTGAAAGATAATTGTTGAAAATATAAGAAAAGGGAAGAAAGAGAGACTAACAATAGCTAGTTTCCAATTACTAAAAATCATCCAAGAGACTATAATTAAAATCTTAAAAATATCACCAAAAATACTTAAAATGCCCTGAGAAAACATTAAGCCTACAGCTTCAATATCAGAAATTACTCTTGTTATAACTTTTCCTATTGGATTATTATCAAAATATGCAACTTTAAAATTTAAAATTTTATTAAATAAATCATTTCTAATATCCTTAATAACTAATTGGGCTATGAAGTTAGATTTATAAATAAAAAAAAATTGAATAAATGCTTCTAGAAATAAAAACAAAAATATAATTAACATGAATGAGAAAAAAGAAATAGAAAAATTATCTACAAAAAAACTTGTTACAGCATTGTGATTATTTGATGAAGGAGAAATATATATATCAAAAGCTAATTGAATTAAAACCGGTCTGGCAGCTGAGAAAATTGAAAATAAGATTGATGAAAAAATTGTAAAATAAACACTCCATAAATACGGATTTATAAATTTTAAAGATTTAATGAAATTTTCTAAATCAAATATCTTTTTCATTTAAAACAATTTTTTGGATATTCTACGTTCATAAGATATAGACCCCAGGGAGGAACAGAAAAACCTGCCATAGACCTGTCTTTTTTATCAATAATTTTAATTAAATCATTTTTAGTTATTTTTTTGTTAGAAAATTCAATTAAAGTCCCGACGATTGATCTTACCATATTGTGAAGAAATCTATTGGATTTAATTTTAAAAACATATATATCTTGACTACGATAACAAATTGCCTCTGACACATTACAAATCTTATTTTTAACATCTGCTTTAGCTTTACAAAATGAGGAAAAATCTTTCCTACCGATCAATAAACTTGCGCCATAATTAAATAAATTTAAATCTAATGACTTAATAAGATACAATGATCTTTCAGATAAAAAAGGATTTTTTCTATCTGTAATCCAATATTCATAAGTTCTAGAAATAGCAGTAAATCTAGAATGAAAATCTGGATTTACTAAATAAATATTTATAATTGAAATAGATGATGATAAAAATTTATTTAATTTAAATTTTAAATCTTTTAAATTTATTTTTTCATGAAAATCAAAATGACAAAAGAACTGTTGTGCATGCACGCCAGTATCAGTTCTACCACAACCAATTAAATTTATTGGATTAGATAATATAATTGATGTTTTTTTATTTATCTCACCTTGAACTGTTGGTTTATTAGGTTGAACTTGCCAACCAAAGTATTTTGCACCGTTATATTTTATTTCAACTAAATATCTATACATTAGATAATGAAATTTACATTAAAATTATAAATTAGATTTAGTTATTTAATTTAAAGAATGAAAAAAATTTGTATAATTTCAGATTCTCATGGCTATATTGACGCTAATATTATTAATTTTTTTAAAAATAGTGATGAAGTATGGCACGCAGGAGATATAGGTGAAATTAACATTATTGATAAAATAAAAAAACATGTTACTCTCAAAGCTGTACATGGAAATATTGACAACCATTTAATAAGAAAGGAATATCCAGAGTATATTTTTTTTAAATGTGAAGAAATTAAAGTTCTAATTATACATATAGGTGGTTATCCAGGAAAATACACAAAAAAATCATTAGAATTAATTAACCAACATAAACCAGATATTTTTATTTGTGGTCATTCTCACATATTAAAAGTAATTTATGATAAAAAATATAATTTAATTCATATTAATCCGGGAGCAATTGGGAAATATGGAATCCATAAAGTACGAACATTAATAACTTTAGAAATAGACAAGAGTAAACTTTTAAATATGAAAGTAGTAGAATTTAAAAGATAATTATCTAATCATCCCATCCCCTCTTACTAATTTCTCATCATTTATTATACTTTCAATAGATAAATAAATTAAAAAAGAACAAATAAAAGGATTGAGAATCGCGGCATATAATAGAAGTTGCATTATTATTGAGGACATAGATTTCAACAAATAATTTAAAGAAAATGAAAAATAAATTATAGTATATAAACAAACTAATATACTAATCAGTAAAGAAAATCTACATAAGTAAATCTGAATTTTTCTTTTTTTAAATAAAAATATTGTAGCAAAACAAATTACAAAAATGAGTATTGGAAAAATTGATGTTAATGAAAAAATAGGTTTTGAAAGATTTCCTAAAGCTTTGTTAAGAATAAAAAATCCTTTTTCATAATACTCAAACCCAAAAAACCAATATAAAAAATAAAAAAGACTTACAATTAGAAGGTATATACTTTGAACTCTTTGAATCATAATTTTTTTTTTTGAAAATATGAATTTTTTTAGATATAGTAGTAGTATTTACAATTATTTATTGTAACATTGTGTCACATTAACAGAAATAGTTAATTTTTCTAATTTAATCATCCTTGATATTTTAAAAATAATAAACCTAATTTTATGTATGATATATCACAATTAAAAAAGATGTTACTTCCGGAATTACAAAAAATTTCCGAAGAACTAAAAATATCTAATTTTAAAAAAATTAAAAAAACTGACTTAATCTATGAAATTTTAGATAAGCAATCAGTAGAAAAAAAACAAGAAGAAACTCTAAAAATAAAATCTGATAAAAAAGAAAGATTCTCCAAAAACCCTTTCAGGAAAAATAATAAAATTTCAGAAGATCAAAAGAGTAGTTTTGTTCATAACAAACAAGTTAGGAGAAAAGAGTATGATTTAGAAGGAATAATTACAGGTGAAGGAGTACTTGAAGTAATGCCAGATGGTTATGGCTTTATAAGATCCTCTGATTATAATTATTTAAACTCTCCTGATGATATTTATGTATCTCAATCTCAAATTAAATTATTTGGATTAAAAACTGGAGACACGATTTCAGGTCAGTTACGACCACCTAAAGAAGGTGAAAAATATTTTCCCCTAGTTAAAGTAGAAAAAATAAACAATCTTGACCCAAAAAACGTAAGAGATAGAGTTTCATTTAAACATAAAACACCTCTTTTTCCTGAAGAAAAATTTGAACTTGCAAATGCAAATAAAACAATCTCTACTAGACTAATTGACTTATTTGCCCCCATAGGAAAAGGTCAAAGAGGATTAATTGTAGCTCAACCCAAAACAGGTAAAACAATTTTATTAAAAGAATTAGCAAATGCAATCACAGCATCTCATCCTGAAGTATATCAAATAGTATTATTAATTGACGAAAGACCTGAAGAAGTGACTGATATGGCCAGATCTGTAAAAGGTGAAGTAATTGCTTCAACATTTGATGAACCTGCAGAAAGGCACGTAAAAGTTGCAAACATTGTTTTAGCAAAAGCAAAAAGATTAGTTGAATGCGGTCACGATGTTGTGATTTTACTTGACTCAATCACTAGACTTGCAAGAGCATACAACACAGTTGCTCCAGCAACTGGAAAAGTTCTTTCTGGTGGAATTGATGCCAACGCATTACATAAACCTAAAAGATTTTTTGGTTCTGCTAGAAATATTGAAAACGGAGGATCTCTTACTATAATTGCAACTGCATTAGTTGAAACTGGTTCAAAAATGGATGACGTTATCTTTGAAGAATTTAAAGGTACTGGAAATATGGAATTACAATTAGATCGAAATATTGCAAACAGGAGAATCTATCCTGCTATAGATTTAGTTAACTCAGGTACAAGAAGAGAAGATTTACTTATTAGTAAAGAGTCATTGCAAAGAATTTGGATTTTAAGAAAATATTTAAATGACATGAAACCATTAGAAGCAATGGAATTTATAAAGGATAGAATAAGTAAGACTCAAAATAATGAAGAATTTCTTATTTCAATGAACGGATAACCTGTTTAAAATTGACTTCCTGAAAATTTCCGGAACTCATAAGTAGTAAATTTGTTTTTAACCATTTAATTTTTCTTATTTTTTCTTTTAAATCATTTTTATCAGTAAAAACAAGAACGTTCTTGTGGTCTATTTTGTTCATTACATCTTCATAATTAAAGGTATGCATTCCCCTTTTTATTAATTCTTTCTTTGAATAAAAAATCCAAACAAAATCTGCTTTTTCAAAAGTATTTTTATAACGAACTAAAAATTCTAAAGTCAAACTACTAAAAGTATATAACTCTAAACACGCAATTAAATAATTTTTTGGAAATAAATCTTTTAATGCTGAAACTGAAGCTTTTACTTTTGAGGGAGAGTGAGCAAAATCTCTGTAAATTTTAGAGTCAGAATTAATTTCATAAAATAACTCGAGTCTATTTTTTGCTCCTGAAAACGAAGAAATGGATTTATAAAATAAATTATCTGACAAGCCTAATTCATTACATATTTTTCTAGCAGCTTCTAAATTATAAAGATTATGTTCGCCAAAAATAGACAATCTATAAAAATTATTATTATTATTTATTTCTACTTTTCCAGCATTTATTTTATATGCAGGTAAAAAATATTTTTCGTGGTGGCCTGGAAAAAATTTAATAATGTTTTTTAAATTACTGTCATTATTTACAAAAAAAAGTTTAGTTTTTTTACTACAAGAAACTAACAAATCAATAAAAGTATTCAAATAAGATTTAAAAGTTGAAAAAACGTTCACGTGATCCCAAGAAATTCCAGAAATAACTAATAAATTAGGACTGTAATGTAAAAATTTTGATTTATTATCTAATTTGGATGATAAATACTCGTCTCCTTCAATTATAATTATTTTACTGTCAGATAACTTAACTAAGTTATTAAAACCTTTTATTTTTGCTCCTACTACATAATCAAATTGAAAATTATTTTCTTTTAAAGCATACATTATCATCGAAGTTATTGTAGTTTTACCATGACTTCCTGCAATAACAATTCTTTTTTTATTTCTAGATTCATTAGCAATAAACTCTGGGAAAGAAAATATTTTAATTTTATTTTCTCTAGCCTTAATTAATTCCGGATTATCAATTTTAGCATGCATACCTAAAATCACAAAATCTAAATCATTTGTAATTTTTTCTGGAAACCATCCCTCTTCTGGCAAAAGACTTTCTTTTTTTAGATTATCTTTTGATGGACTATAAAACTTGTCATCTGATCCAGTTACATAATAACCTTTTTGTTTTAAAGAAATAGCTAAAGCATGCATAATACTCCCACCAATAGCAATAAAATGAACTTTCATAACTATAAATATAGAATTAAAGTTCATACAAATAATAGATATTATTTTTTTAATATTGTACTGAAAAAATTATAATGAAATTACATACAATAAATACCGGCCTTTTTAAATTAGATGGTGGTGCTATGTTTGGTGTCGTTCCAAAATCTATTTGGAGTAAAACAAACCCGTCGAACGAAAAAAATATGTGCCCATGGGCAATGAGATGTTTATTAGTTGAAACTAGTAATAAATTAATTCTGATTGATACAGGAATAGGAAATAAACAAAGTGAAAAGTTTTTTTCTCATTTTTATTTACATGGTGATTATTCTCTTGAAAAATCAATAAATAATAACGGATTTTCAACTGATGATATTACTGATGTTATTTTTACACATCTTCATTTTGATCATTGCGGAGGTGCTGTTAAGAAAACCGGAAAAGAATATTCATTAACTTTTTCAAAAGCTAAACACTGGACAAATAAAAAACATTGGGATTGGGCAATGAATCCCAATAACAGAGAAAAAGCTTCGTTTTTGAAAGAAAATTTTGTCCCTATTAAAGAAATGGAAAAATTAAATTTTTTAGAAGAAGGAGTCTTTAGTAAAAATATAGAAATTAAATTTTTTCATGGTCATACTGAATCTCAAATGATTCCATTTATTCATACTAATAAAAAAACTATAATTTTTTGTGCTGATTTACTACCATCAACAGGTCATATTCCATTACCATACGTTATGGGTTACGATGTAAGGCCTCTAATTACCTTAAATGAAAAAGAGAAGTTTCTTAATGAGGCTTTTGAAAAAGAATACATACTTTTTTTAGAACATGATTATTACAATGAATGTTGCAAAATAGGAAAAAATGGAGACAAATTTATTGTCAAAGAAACAGGAACGTTAAATGATTTTTTAAATAATTAATTTTTATTCCAAATATCAATATCTAATAAAAAATTATCAATAAATTTAACTAATTCATTGAATTTTTTTGGAGCCTTATATCTTGCTTTTACCTTATGAAAATCACCATTATAATTTACTTCAATAATGACAGATGGTAAATCAGATACTCTAGCATCATATAATTCATCAAATGAAAAAAAATCAGAACGACGAATTAAATCTTTAATAATTGCAACTTTCTTTTTATTAATTTGTGTATTATAAATACCTATTTTATCCACAAATTTCAAACCCTCGTAGGTAACAAATCCATTTTCATAAAAATTTACTTCAAAGTATGGACATTTTCCATAACAAGGTGTCTTTCTCATTTTTAAAAAAGGTTTATCTTTTTTTTCAATAATTGGATTATTTACTGAATCGGTAGAATATTTAATAGAGTTTTTATTTTGGATTAATCCACAGCTAAATAATAAAAAAAACAAAAAAGAAAAATAAAGAAATTTATTAATCATCTTATTACCTTCTTTTTTTTCTTTTTTGTTGCTTTGCAATTTCTTCTAGCTTTTTTTGAAAATTAGATTTTTTTATTGGTTTAGTTTTATTTGCCTGTAATTGAGCATATAACTGTTTTTCATCTAAGGTTCTCTTAATGTATAATTGTTGGAAAAATGTTATAATATTTGCTAATAAATAATAATAACTTAATCCCGAGGAATAACTATTCATTATAAAAAAGAACACTACAGGCATTATATACATCATGTATTTTAACTGGGGCATCTGATTATTAGTTGGTTGCGCATTAAACTTCATTTGTACTAATGTAGAAATTGACATTAATAATGCAAATAAACTTAAATGTTCAAATACACCTGGCCAAAAAGAAAACTCAAGTACCGAATCATATGTAGATAAATCTTCAGCCCAAAGAAAAGATTGCTTTCTTAATTGAATTGAAGATGGAAAAAATTTAAATAATGCAAATAAAATTGGAATTTGCAATAACATTGGAAGACATCCTCCTAAAGGACTAACTCCTGTTTTTTTATAAAGATCCATTTGAGCTTTTTGTTTTTCCATTGGATCTTTGTCCTTAAATTTTTCATTAATTTCATCAATTTCAGGCTTTAAAACTCTCATTTTAGCCATTGATACATATGATTTTTTTGTTGGTATATATAACAACATTTTAAAAACAAGAGCTATAACTAAAATAATTAATCCATAACCAAGGCCTTGATTTTCTAAAAAATCAAAAATTGGAATGACTAAAAATTGATTAACCCAACCAAATATTCCCCAACCTAATTCAACCAAATTATCATATGAAGCGCTTTCAGAAGGGTTTTCTAAATTTTTTAAGTAATTATAATCATTTGGAACAAATAAAAAAGAAAAATTAAAGTTATTATTAATTTTTAATTTAGTTTGCATATTCTTAACAACAGAGGAATCAATATCGCTTCCTTTAATTTTCATGTAATCAACTATAAAGCTAGAATTGGAAGTTAGAATTGTTGAAAAAAATTGTTGTTTGTAACCTATCCATGAAATAGGGTCTGACTCATCATCAACCTTATCATCTCCTGAAAAAGATAACTTTTTATACTTACCTTGATTAGTTGAATAAACTAAATTACTTGAGTTTCTTTCAGATGTAAAGCCTGAATCTAAGTTTTTTTCTTGTCTAGGAGCATTTACCTCCCAGTATAAGTTTAAATTACGAGATTTTTCTAACCCAATTATTTCAAAATTTAATTTATCTTCATCTAGAGTATATTTGAAAAAATAATTTTCTTTAAGATTTTTATATAATATCATATTATCAGAAACCTCATGCAAAACAAAAATATCATTATGAGATTCAAATTCGCTAGAGTTTTTTTGTCCTTTAACTAAGTTAATCGTAGGGTTACCTGAGTTATCTTTTGAAATTAATTTAACAGGAATTTGACTATCTTCATTTGATTCATAAGAAAGATATTTAAACTTAGAATTATCATTTTTTAATTTTGTAATTAATTTAACATCTTTAAAACAAGCACATTTATTAGAAAATTCAATTTCAAGTTTATCATTTTTTAAAATGGTAATTGACTCCTCTATATCAAAAGTATCTTTAAATTTATTTTCTATTCCTAATAATACATCATCTTCTTTATTAAAATCATTTGTTTGTACTTCTTCATTTACATTATTATTTTCTTCATTTTCTAAATTTTCAAATGAGGGTTGCATCATTAAAACGAGCAAAAACCCAATTATCATAAAACCTATAAAAAAATTAAAATCAAAGCTTTTTTGTTCCATATTATTTTATTTAGTGATAGTTGATTTTATAAAACTTTTAAATAATGGATGAGGATTAATAACAGTACTTTTATACTCTGGATGAAATTGAACTCCTACAAACCATTTATGGTTTTTAATCTCCAGAATTTCAATCAACCCAGACTTAGGATTAATTCCAACAAACCTCATATCAGATTTTTTAAAATTATTTAAATACTCATTATTGAATTCATATCTATGCCTATGTCTTTCTTCAATTTGTTGTTGTTTATATGCTCTATAAGTTTTAGAATTTTTTACAACATCGCATTTATACGAACCTAATCTCATAGTTCCACCTTTATTTAATAAAACTTTTTGTTCTTGCATTAAATCAATTACTGGGTGTTTAGTTTTTGAATTAATTTCGGTAGAATGAGCTGTTTTTAAACCTAATACATTTCTTGCAAATTCAACTACAGCCATTTGCATACCTAAACAAATACCTAAAAAAGGAATATTTTTAGTTCTCGCATACTGGATAGTAATTAACTTACCATTTACACCTCTTTCTCCAAAACCAGGGGCAACTACAATTCCTTTACAATCCTTAAAAATTTTTGAAGCAGATTTTAATTTAACATCTTCTGAGTGAATCCATTTTATTTCAACTTTACAATTATTAAAAACACCACCATGTATTAGAGCTTCAGAAATGGATTTATAGGCATCCTTTAACTCTACATACTTACCAACAATTGCAATATTAACTTTTTTAGTTGGATTTTTTAATCTAGTTAAAAAATCATTCCACTTTCTAATATTTAATCTTTTTGGTTTTTTTAATTTCAATTTTTCTAATGCAACAAGATCTAACTTTTGTTTTGCTAATAATAAAGGAACATCATAAATTGTTGACGCATCAATCGATTCTATAACAGAGTCAGAACTTACATTACAAAAAAGTGCAATTTTATTTTTCAAATCATTTCCTAAGTTTCTTTCTGCTCTACAAACTAAAATATCAGGTTGTAAACCTAGTTGTAATAAACTTTTGACTGAATGCTGCGTAGGCTTAGTTTTTAATTCTTCAGTTGCATTTAAATACGGAACTAATGTTAGATGAATAACAATTGCATCGTTTCCTTTTTCAAACTTCAACTGCCTAACTGTTTCTATATATGGAAGTGACTCAATATCTCCTACAGTACCTCCAATTTCTGTAATAATTACATCATGATTTTTGGTTGCTAATGATGTAATTCGATTTTTTATTTCATTAGTCACATGTGGTATAACTTGAACGGTTTTACCTAAAAAATCTCCTTTTCTTTCCCTCTTTATTATTTTTTCGTAAACACTTCCTGTTGTTACATTATTTTTTTTTGTCATTGGCACACTCAAAAATCTTTCATAATGACCTAAATCTAAATCTGTTTCAGCGCCATCATTAGTAACAAAACACTCACCATGTTCATATGGATTTAATGTACCTGGGTCCACATTCAAATACGGATCTAATTTTTGAATTGTAACTTTAAGACCTCTTCCTTGTAATAATACAGCTAATGAGGAAGCAACAATTCCTTTTCCTAAAGATGAGGTAACACCTCCTGTAACAAATATATATTTACAATTAGACATAATCTAAATTTAAAAACTCCAATTAAAACCAATATTAGGCATTATTGGAAGTTGATTAATCCTTACTGCATTTATCCTATCATAGTAAAAAATATTCCCCCTATCATAAAGATTTGTCACTCCTAAAGAAATTTCCATTGATGTACTATTTTTTAAATTAATTTTTTTGGTTAATGATACATCTAACCTATGATAATCCGGAAGCCTACCTTCATTTAAATCAGAATAAATAATCCCCAAATCACCATTTTGACTAACAAAATCTGAGAGATTAATATTTGACAAATCTAAATTTTCATAGTATGCTTGTGTTTGAGTAAAAGGAAATCCAGATCCATAGTTCCACCTCAAGTTAAAATCCCATAGTTTCTTTTTATCAATCACGTAAGAAAAAACCATATTAAAATTATGTGTTCTATCATAATGAGGAGAATACGTTTGGACTTCATCTTCTCTATTCACTATACCGAATGAATATACTGTCCAAATACTTGTTTTTTTTGTGTTATATTTCACAAGAATATCAATTCCTTTAGCTTCTCCTTTTTCGATCATAAAATCTTTTTTTAAAAAATCTGGTTGATCAGCAAATTCAGGAATATCTTCATATATTTTATTTCTATTAATTCCTATTAATTGATTAAATTTTTTGTAATAACCCTCTATATTAATATTTAAATTATTCAATAAATCATATTCTAAACCTAAAACATAATGAGTTGCCGTTTGTAACAACGAATTAATTTCATTGTTTTGAAAAGTGTTTGGAATATTATCAGTACTTGATAAAAATCCTGTAAATAAACTAACTACGTCTGAGTCATCATTTGTAGAAATTAAATTTTGTGAAAATGTTCCCCCAGAAGCTTTGAGTCTAGCTTTTTCAGTAAGATTATATTTAATTGATAATCTAGGTTCAAACCTATTTTCTCCAAGAGAAGTATAATTCTGAAACCTAAATCCTGGATTAAAAACAAATCTGTTTTTGGAAAAATTATAATCAATATATGCCGCAAAATCAGTTGAGTGATCGGTCTGTGAAAAATAGTTATTATTATTAATAACATCTAATAAAGTACTATATCCTGAAACCTGTAAACCATATCTAATCTCACTCTCTTTAGTCATAAAATACGTAAAATCTAAATTCAAATTAAATCCATTAATTTGACTAGTCAAATCATTTGTTTCTGTTCTTTCATTAATATTATAATTGGAATATGCAATTTCTCCCTCAATTAACATTTTGGCTGAACCGGGAACTAAGACAAAATTAGAACCAAGTCCATATGTTGTCCATTTTAACTGAGTTAAATTATTGTAATCTACTTCATCTAAAAAGTTAAAACCGTATAAATTAAATTTACTACCATTACCTGAAAAAATTGACATTTTACCATACAAATCAGTGAATGCATAAGGTAATCCATTATCAGAAATGTACGAGTAGAAATTTTTTGAAGTCTTATCCAAATAAGAACTTCTTAAACTAAGAATAGCAGAAGATTCCACATTCTTATTAGAGCTTCTCATAAAAGGACCTTCAATAAGAACTTTAGAACTAAATGTATTTGCAGATAACTTACCACTAATTTTTTTTTTGTTACCATCTCTGGTTTTTATGTTCATAATTGAAGAAATTCTCCCACCAAATTTAGCTGGAAAACCACCGGTAAATACATCAGTTTTTTTAATCAAGTCACTATCAAAGACAGAAAAAAAACCAATTGAGTGAAATGGATTATAAATAGTCATACCATCTAACAATACCTTATTGTGAATAGGGGCACCTCCTCTTATATATAATTTACCTCCTTGGTCTCCAGTAAAAACTACACCTGGTAGAATTTGTAAAAATTGAGCTAAATCTACTTCACCCCCTAAACTAGGTAGTTTTTCTAAATTTTTACTAGTTAATTTAATAACGGAAGAATTAACTAAATTTTTATTCTCTGATTTTTCAGTACTCAAATCAACAGCATCTAGTTCAAAATTTGTTTTACTTAAATAAATTTTTAAAACAGGGGGCTTCTTACCGTAAATAATATTTATTGGAATACTTTTTTTTTCGTATCCAATAAAATCAACTTCAATAATGTAGTTACCCTCTGGAATATTTGGAAAAATAAAATATCCATTATCATCTGAGACCCCTCCAATGGACAATCCTTTAAGAGAAATATTAGCAAAAATAATAGGCTCAGAAGAGGCCTCTTCATATATAAAACCTCTAATAGTTTCCGTTTGACAAAATAACAAAACTGGAATTAGAAAGCATAAAAGAAAATTTATAGTTCTCATACTGCTCACAAATATATAATCTTTATGAAAACTAAAAATGTTTATTGATGAATAATTCTAAAAATTAATTGATTCAAATATTTTGGATTTAAATTATCTGAAACAGGAATACCTTTAGACGCAAGGTCAGCATTTTTTAAAAAACTAATAATTTTTATGCATTTTTCAAAAGTATAGTAATCGTGTGCTGATTTGTACATTGAATAAAAATATGGATTGATTTTTAATTTTGATGACGCCGAGAATTTTGTTTTATCATGTAAAGAATGAAAAACCAATACTTTTGAAAAAAAATTATATAAAGATGATATGATAAGTACAATTGGAAATTTGTTATCAATTAAATAGTTGATTATTCTTTGAGATTTAATTAAATCATTAGATGCTAATGATTTTTGTAACTCAAAGGAATTAAAATCTCTACTAATTCCAACATATTTTTCTATATCCGTTTCACTTATTTCTTTTTTTGATAATGATATTGTCAACTTGTCAATTTCATTTGTAATTTTTTCTAAATCGTTACCTAAATACTCGGATAATATAACACTAACCTTGTTATTCGATGTATATCCTTTCTCTTTTATATAATTATTTATCCAAGACGGAACTTGATTCTCAAAAAGTTTTTTGCTCTCAAATAAAGTATAATTTTTTTTACTTAATATTTTGAACCAATTTTTATTTTTTAAAGTTTTAATAGACTTCCAATCTTTATTAATACATATAGCTAAAATTGTTGAATTTTGAGGAGCTAAAAAATATGATTCTAGTAAATCTATTTTTGTTAAGTTTTCAGCATTCTTTATAATAATTAACTGCATTTTTCCAGAAATTGGATATGATTTTAATTCGCATAATAAATTATTCATATCAACATTCTTGTCGGCATAAATAATTTTTTCGTCAAATGCTTTACTTTCATTGGGAACAACATTTTTTTGTAATGACAAACAAATTTTATTTATAAAGTAAGGTTCATCCCCAAATAGTAAGTATATAGGAGAAAATGATTTTTTATTAATAAGATCAATTATTTTGAAATAATTCATTTTAAAAAAATACTATTAATTTTAAAAAAAAGATAAAACTTAAAAATTGAAATACACAACTAAAACAAAATATATTAATAATAAAGAGTATATATATGACCCTACTAGAAAAAAATATTTAATTAATTCTCCTGAAGAATGGATTAGACAAAATTTTATTGAGTATTTACATAATAAAAAAGGATTTCCAATATCATTAATGGCTACAGAAAAGCTAACAATAATTAATAATCAAAAAAATAGATCTGATATAGTTTGCTTTAATAGACAAGGTAAACCAATTTTATTAGTGGAGTGTAAATCTGAAAAAATTATTCTAGACTCAAATGTTTTCGAACAAGCACAAAATTATAATTCAGTTTTAAAAACAAAATATATATTAATAACAAACGGTAAAAAAACCATATGTTTTTATATTGATAAGAACCAAGCTAAGTGTTTAAAAAAAATACCGAACTACCATGAAATTGAAGATTTAAATGATTAAAAATATCATTTAAATAGAAATTGTTTAATATATAATATTAAATTTGAAAGCTCAAAACAGTAATTAAATATGAGTTTTTTAGATCAAATTTCCCCAATTGACGGCAGGTATGGAGAAAGAACAAGAAAATTATCGATTTTTTTTTCCGAAGCAGGACTTATCAAATATAGAATTAAAATTGAAATCTATTATTTTCTTGAACTTTGTAAAATTATTCCTTCTTTAAAAAAGATAAATAAATCTGATCTAAAAAAAGTTGAATCTATTTACTTAAAATTAAATTCATCTGATATAAAAAAAGTCAAAAAAATTGAAAAAAAAATTAATCATGACGTCAAAGCAGTAGAATATTTTATTAAAGAAAAAATCACAAAAATTGGTTTAGAAAAATATAAAGAATTTATTCATTTTGGACTTACATCTCAAGATATTAATAATACCGCCACTCCTCTTTTATTTAAAGATAGTTTAAATGAAATTATCTTTCCTCAAATTGAAGAATTAATTAAAAAAATTGAACTTTTAGCAAGAAAATGGAAAAGTATTTCTATGCTAGCTAGGACTCATGGTCAAGCAGCATCTCCTACTAAATTGGGCAAAGAAATGAAAGTTTTTTCAGAAAGACTTAAAACACAATTTAATTATTTAAAAAAAATACCTCACTCAGGAAAATTTGGTGGGGCTACTGGAAACTTAAATGCTCACTATGTCGCCTTCCCTAAGAAAAACTGGCATTCTTTTTCGAAACAATATTTAAAATCTTTAGGCCTTTCCCGTTCTTACCCAACAACTCAAATAGAACATTATGATAATTTATCAAATCAATTAGATACCATTAAAAGATTTAATACAATTTTAATTGATTTAAATAGAGATTTTTGGACATACATCTCAATGGATTACTTTAAACAAGTTGTAAATAAAAAAGAAGTTGGTTCATCAGCGATGCCACATAAAATCAACCCAATTGATTTTGAAAACTCTGAAGGAAATCTAGGATTAGCTAATTCATTGTTTAAACATCTTTCAGAAAAACTACCTATTTCAAGATTACAAAGAGATTTAACTGATTCAACAGTTCTTAGGAATCTTGGTGTTCCTATAGCACATAGTTTTATTGCTTACAATAATTTACTAAAAGGACTAAATAAATTAATAGTCAATGAAGAAAAAATTAAAGAAGATTTAGATAAAAATTGGTTAGTAGTTAGTGAAGCAATTCAAACAATATTAAGGAGAGAAGGTTTTAATAATCCATATGAACAACTAAAAAATCTTACAAGAAATAATAAATACGTAGGTGAAAAAGAGATTAAGTTATTTATTAATTCATTAAAAATTAATAACAAGCTTAAAGATGAGTTAATGAAAATTAAACCAGATAATTATACTGGTAAATCTTAAATTAATTTATTGAACTGTAGTGTTCTAAAATATAATCACCTATAGATAAACAAGCAGTTGCCGCAGGTGATGGAGCATTTAGAACATGAATATTTTTATTATTTTTTTTAATTCTAAAGTCATCTATTACTTCACCGTTATTTCCTAATGCCATTGCTCTTACTCCAGTTCGGCCTTCAATAATTTCATCTATAGTTAAAGAAGGCATCATTCTTTGTAACTGTTTTAAAAAAAGTCTTTTTGAATAAGAACGTTTTAATTCATTTAAACCAAATCTCCAATGTTTGAAAAATAATTTCCAAATAGGAGGATAACTTAACGAATCAAGAGTGTCTTTTATATTAAAATCACTCTTTTTATAACCCTCCCTTTTAAATGTAAAAACTGCATTTGGACCACATTCAACACTTCCATCCGTCATGCGAGTAAAATGAACACCTAAAAATGGAAACTCAGGATTTGGCACTGGATATACTAAATTTTTAATTTTATGTTTAGCATCATTATTTAGTTGGTAATATTCCCCCCTGAAAGAAACAATTTTTAAATCTAAATTAAGATTATCTTTTTTTGCTAATCTGTCGGAGAATAACCCTCCACAAAAAATAAAATTTTTTGCAGTAAAAACCCCTAGACTTGTTGAAATAGAGTTTTCATTTATTTTTTCAACTTTACAATTATTTATAATCTTACTTTTACTATTAATTTTTAAAACCTTTTCCCTTAAACATTTTGCTACTTCTCTATAATCAATAATTCCCGTTTGCGGAACCCAAATAGCAGCCTTACCATGTATAAATGGTTCTATTTCCTTAATTTCATTTTCATTAATAATTTTTAAATTACTTAAACCATTTTTTTTTCCTCTTTCTAATAAATTAGGAAGCTGTGCTTTTTCTTTTTCATTTACAGCAACTACAATTTTACCACAAACATCATGTTTTATATTATTCTTTCTAGCAAATTCTACTAATTGTTCTCTTCCATTTACACAATTCTTTGCTTTATATGAACCAGGTTTATAATATAAACCTGAGTGTAAAACACCAGAGTTTCTCCCACTTTGATGTAATGCTAAATCTTTTTCTTTTTCAACTAATAAAATATTTTTTTTGTTGAATTTTTTTTGGAATTTATAAGCAACAGATAGACCTACTAAGCCTCCTCCAACAATAATTATGTCAAAATTATTATTCATATTAATCTACATTTAAAGGTCTAAATATAATATAACCTATAAGAAAAAAAAGAATAACAACTAATAACCCCATTTGCGCAGAATAAACAGACAATAAAGCAAAGAGAAAAGGTCCTAAAAAAGCTGTAGCTTTTCCAGTAAATGCATAAAATCCAAAAAATTCATTTGTTTTTTCTTCAGGTGTAAGTCTAGCCATTAAAGATCGACTACATGATTGGCTTGGACCTGTCATAATACCAATTAAAATACCCGCCAACCAAAATATACTTTTTCCTATTAATATATTATTAAAGTATGGTGCAAAAAAAGCTAAGGTGACAGCAAAAAACAAAGTAATTATACTAATTTCTATACAGAATTTAGGACCTAAAGAATCTTCAATTCTTCCAAAATAAAATGAACCTAAACAAGCAAATACATTTAAAACAATTCCTAAAATTAAAGTTTCTGTTAAAGTAAAATCTAAAGTTTCTATTGCATAAGCCCCACCCAATGCAAAAATTGTAATCAAAGCATCATTATAAAATAATCTTGCAACTAAAAATCTTACAATTTTTTTATATTTTTTTATATCATTAAAAGTATTAAATATGGCTGAAAATGACTTTTTAATATGTTTTTTTGTTAATTTCTCAGATTTTTTTTCTCTTACTAAATAAAAGGCAGGTATGCTAAAAACACAGAACCAAACAGCAACAAATATGGTTGAAAATCGGACAATTTTTAATTCTAGGTCAATAAAATTTATTAAAATCATTGGTAAAATTATCATTAAAGAAAATAGAAAAATTAATGATAATAAGCCTCCAAGAAAACCCAGTCCCCACGCAAATCCTGAAATTTTGCCAAAATTTTTTTTTTCTGTTATTTCAGGCAGATATGAGTTGCAAATAACACTACCTAATTCAAATCCAATATTTGCAATAATAAAGTATACAAAAGCTGAATAAACATCTCCTTCTTTAAAAAAAAATAAGCAACCTGTAGCAATTATGCAGGTCCAAGTTGATAATATAAAAAAGAACTTTCGAAAACCACCTGTATCAGAAATTGCACCAATTATAGGAGAAATAAAAGCAACAAAAATAGCTGTTATTGAAATAGCTAAGCTCCATAATCCTATACCATTAATTTCATCTGAAGCACAAATTACATCAGTAAAAAAAGGAGCATATAAAAAAGTTATAATTATTGTTGTAAATGGTTGATTTGCAAAGTCATAAAATGACCAAGCAATTACTTCTCTTTTATTTTTTAAGTGATTAAAAAAAGTAAAGTTTTTATCGAAAAATCTAGCGAAAAATCTAGCGAAAAAAACTGAAAAAAATCTCATTTTATAAATTTTGAGATTTAATTTTATTTAATGCAGATCCATATTTAAACCAATCTATCTGAGATTCATTATAGGTGTGATTTACTAGTATCTCAACAGACTGACCATTAGCATGATTAATTTTAACTTTTAGATTTTTATTAGGAGCAAATTCATTTAAATCAATGAAATCAAATGAATCATCTTCTAAAATTTTATCATAATCTGACTCGTTACTAAAAGTTAAAGCAAGTACACCTTGTTTCTTTAAATTTGTTTCATGAATTCTAGCAAAAGACTTAACAATAACTGCACAAACTCCTAAATGTCTTGGCTCCATAGCAGCATGTTCTCTGGAAGAACCTTCTCCATAATTATGATCTCCAATTACTACGGAAGATATTCCTGAGGACTTGTATGCTCTAGCCACTTTAGGAACTTCATCATATGAGTTATTTAATAAGTTTTTTACACTATTTGTTGCTCCTCCAAAGGCATTAACAGCACCTATTAAACAGTTATTTGAAATATTATCTAAATGCCCTCTATATCGTAACCAAGGACCAGCCATTGAGATATGGTCAGTTGTACATTTTCCAAAAGCTTTAATTAGTAATTTAGCATTTACGATATTACTTCCGTCCCATTCAGGAAAAGGATTTAATATTTGCAATCTATCAGAATCAGGATTGACAACAACTTTAACATTAGAACCATCTTTAGAGGGCTCTTGGTATCCATTATCTTCTACAGCAAAGCCTTTCAATGGTAACTCAGATCCATTTGGTTCACTTAACATAACATCTTCTCCTTTTTTATTTCTTAAAGTATCGGTGATAGGATTGAAGTCTAACTTTCCTGAAATCGCAATTGCTGCAACTATTTCAGGTGATGTTACAAAAGCATGAGTATTTGGATTACCATCAGCTCTTTTTGCAAAATTTCTATTAAAAGAATGGACGATGGAATTCTTTTCTTTTTTTTCAGAGCCAGCTCTAGCCCATTGCCCAATACATGGGCCGCAAGCATTAGTAAATATTTTAGTTGAACCAAAGTTCTTGAAAATATCTAGCAAACCATCTCTTTCAGCAGTATATCTAACCTGTTCGGATCCTGGGTTAATACCTAATATTGCTTTTGGCTTAACTCCTTTTGAAATGGCGTCATCAACAATTGATGCTGCTCTAGTTAAATCTTCGTAAGATGAATTAGTACAAGAACCAATTAAAGCCCACTCAATATCTGTCGGCCAATTGTTCTTTTTTGCCTTTTCTTTCATTAATGATATAGGAGTCGCTAAATCTGGAGTAAATGGTCCATTTAAATGAGGTTCTAACTGACTCAAATTAATTTCTATAACTTGATCAAAATAGTCTTCCGGATTTTGATAAACCTCTTCATCCCCAGTTAAACATTCTTTTATTTTATTTGCTTCATCTGCAATAATTGATCTAGAAGTAGCTCTTAAATAACGTTCCATACTTTCATCATATCCAAAAGTTGAAGTAGTTGCACCAATTTCAGCTCCCATATTACAAATTGTCCCTTTACCAGTACAGGATAGTGATTTTGCACCTTCTCCAAAATACTCAACAATACATCCAGTTCCTCCTTTTACAGTCAAAATTCCTGCTAATTTTAAAATAACATCCTTTGCTGAAGCCCATCCAGATAACTTTCCAGTTAATTTAACTCCAATTAATTTAGGAAATTTAAGTTCCCATGGCATTCCACACATTACATCTACTGCATCAGCGCCACCAACACCTATAGCAATCATACCTAAACCTCCGGCATTAACTGTATGAGAATCGGTACCTATCATCATTCCGCCAGGAAAAGCATAATTTTCTAAAATAACTTGATGAATAATTCCAGCACCTGGCTTCCAAAATCCTATACCGTACTTATTACATACTGAACTTAAAAAATTAAAAACTTCATTATTTTGGTTTAAAGCTTCTTGTAGGTCTTTATCTGCCCCAATTTTTGCTTGAATTAAATGATCAGCATGTACAGTTGATGGAACTGCTACAGACTTTTTACCTGCTTGCATAAATTGAAGTAATGCCATTTGTGCAGTAGCATCCTGCATTGCAACTCTATCAGGATTGAAATCTACATAATCAACTCCCCTATTAAAATCTTTTTTTTTTTGATTTTCAGATAAATGAGTAAATAAAATTTTTTCAGATAATGTTAATGGTCTTTTTACAATTTTTCTGAAAACAGAAATATAATCTGGATATTTAGAATATAAATCTTTAACTAACTGTATATCAAACGGCATTTTTAATATATAATATTTTTATTTATTCAAAAATTATTTTTCAGCAACAACCTCAAAATCAATATTAGCACTTACATCTCTGTGAAGCCTAATTTCCGCACTATATGAACCAATTTTTTTAATATTAGAAGAAGGTAATAACTTAATGTACTTTTTATCTATATCAAAACCTAACTTGGATAAGGTTTCTGAAAAAATGCTATTATTAACTGAGCCAAATAAACTAATTCCATCTTCAGAAACTTTAGCTTTAATTGAGACTTTAGTTTCACTTAATTTTTCACTAAGTACATTTGCCTCTTTAACTAATGACTCTTCTTTGTGACTTCTTTGTTTAATATTTTCAGCTAAAACTTTTTTTGAAGAACCGTTTGCTGCAACTGCTAAACCTTGTGGAATCAAATAATTTCTAGCATAACCATTTTTAACATTTACAATATCGTCTTTAAAACCACAATGTAAAACATCTTTTAATAAAATAACCTCCATACTTTTTTTATTTTAATAGATCAGAAACGTAAGGCAATAAACCTAAATGTCTAGCTCTCTTGATCGCAAGGGCTACTTTTCTTTGAAACTTTAATGAGTTTCCAGTAATTCTCCTAGGCAAAATCTTTCCCTGTTCATTTAAAAAGCGTAATAAAAAATCTGGGTCCTTGTAATCAATATACTTAATTTTCATTTTTTTAAACCTACAGTATTTTTTACCGGTTTTTACATCCATCTCTACTGGAGTTAAGTATCTTAACTCAGATGTGTTTTCGGTTTTTTCAAGTTTAGTTTCCATATTTCCTAACTAATGTTTATTTTTTTTTATCATCTTTTTTTTGCAATCTCTCTCTTCTTTTTTCAGCATATGAAATTGCATGTTTATCTAATTTTACAGTCATCCATCTCATTACCCTTTCATCTCTTTTAAAATTCAATTCAAAATCTGAAATGAAATTTCCATCAGAGGATTTAAATTCAAACAAAAAATAGAAACCAGATTTCTTTTTTTCAATGGAATATGCTAATTTTTTTAACCCCCAAGATTCTTTGGATATGATATCAGCTTTTTTAGATATTAAAAAATCCTCGTATTTTTTTGCTGTCTGACCCGCTTGTTCCTCTGATAAAACAGGATTGACAATAAAAACAGTCTCGTAATGCATCATTGTTAATTACTTTTTAAAATTAAACCTCATTTATAAGAGGTCGGCAAATGTAATCAATATTAGACTAATAAACAAATAAAATATTCTAAACAACTATTGAAGAAGTTGTAAAAATATTTTTTATTAATTTAGAGACTTAAAATAATTACAAAATATTATTCTATCAATGTCCCAGTATTTAGTATCAGCAAGAAAATATAGACCAACAGATTTTTCTAATGTTGTTGGCCAAGCTCACGTTACTAAAACTCTTGAAAATGCAATAAAAAATAATCAAATTTCTCATGCTTATATTTTTTGTGGACCTAGAGGCGTTGGAAAAACATCTTGTGCTCGAATATTTGCAAACAGAATAAATGATATTAGTGAAGAAAACAAACAAGATGGAGCCTTTAACATCTTTGAGCTAGACGCAGCATCAAACAACAGCGTTGATGACATTAGAGATTTGGTTAATCAAACTAGAATCCCTCCTCAAAAAGGAAAATACAAAGTTTACATCATTGATGAAGTCCATATGCTATCAAAAAGTGCATTTAATGCTTTTTTAAAAACCCTTGAAGAACCTCCTAAATATTGTATTTTTATATTAGCTACTACAGAAAAACAAAAGCTTATTCCAACTATTTTATCTAGATGTCAAATATTTGAATTTAATAGAATTAGTTTAAATGATATAATTGTTCATTTATCATCCATCGTAAAGAAAGAAAATTTAAAAGTTGAAAAAAGATCTATTCAGTTGATTGCTGACTCATCTGATGGAGCACTTCGCGACGCGCTATCAACATTTGATAAAATTATAAGTTTTTGCGGGAAAGAATGGAAACATGAAGATGTAGAAAAAATATTAAACTCACTTAATGCAAATAAAACTATTTCATTTATTGAAATGATTCTTAACCAGGATATATTTAATACAATCATAGAGTTCGATAAATTATTAAGTCAAGGCTTCGAAGGTAAAGATTTAATAATATCATTGACAGAGTATTTTCGAAATATAATGTTATGTAAAAATCTAAAATCTATTGAAATTATAAAGTGTGAAGGAGAATTAAAAACAAAACTTGAAGATTTATCAAAGAAAATTACCACAGAAAATATTTTAATTTATTTGGACATTTTAAACGAATGTCAAAAACAATATTCAAATAGTTTTAATCAACGATTTTTAGTTGAACTATGTCTTATGCAACTTTGTTCTCAAAATAGTTTTGATAAAAAAAAAAAAATAATTATCTCTTCCCCTGATTCTTTTAATTTAAAAACAAAACAAAATTTTGAGAGAAAAGAACAAAAAATAAATAATTTAATTGAAGAGCCTAAAGTTCAAAATGACAGTGACACTGTTACTAAAGAAGAAAATTTAAATGAAAAACTTAAAGTTCAAAATGACAGTGGTAATAATACTAATGAAGATGACTTAACTCATAAGTCAATTTTAGGTACAACAATTAATGATTGCTTAAATGATGTTGTTTTTGAAAAAAATGAAATTAAAGAAACAAATAATAATTTAGAAAATTTAGTTAATTTAAGCGAAGAGTCTTTATTACCAATATGGAAGAACTTATTAACCAAATTGAAAAAAGAAGGAAAGCCAAACTTACACGCCACTTTGAACAATCAAAGACAAAATAAAATTGAAAATAGTATTTTGGAATTAAATGTTCAAAGTGAAGTTCAGAAAAAAGAAATATTGGATAACCAAAACATGATTATAGATTATTTGAAGGATAAAACAAAAATAAATTTTTTAAAAATTGATGTTAAAATAAGCAAACTAAAAGAAGAAAAAGTTTTATACACTAATGAAGATAAATTAAAATATATATTAGAAGAAAATCCAACAATAGTTGAATTAATCAAAAATTTAGATTTAGAAATTAAAGAATAAATAAAATGCAAAAAAATAAAATTAAAGTAACTAACCCTGTGGTTGAACTAGACGGTGATGAGATGACCCGAATAATTTGGGATTTTATCAAACAAAAATTAATTTTTCCATATGTTGAATTGGAAATAAAGTATTTTGATTTAGGTATTAATCATAGAGATTATACTAACGATCAAGTTACGATTGATGCAGCTAATGCAATTAAAAAATATAAAGTAGGCATTAAGTGTGCAACAATTACTCCTGATGAAGAAAGGGTAAAAGAATTTAATTTAAAAAAAATGTGGAGATCACCCAATGGAACAATCAGAAATATTGTTGGCGGAACTGTTTTTCGTGAACCAATAATTTGTAAAAATATTCCAAGACTTGTACCTAATTGGACAAAACCAATATGTATTGGAAGACATGCCTTTGGAGATCAGTATAAAGCAACTGATACTGTTATTAAAGGATCAGGTAAATTATTTATGAAATTTAAAGGGGATGACGGAACTGAAAAAAACTGGGAAATCTACGAATATACAGGAAAAGGAGGTGTTGCTATGAGCATGTATAACACTGATGAATCTATTTACGGTTTTGCTAGATCTTGTTTCAATAAAGCAATTGATAAAAAATGGCCATTATACTTATCAACAAAAAATACAATTTTAAAAGCATATGATGGGAGATTTAAAGATATTTTTGAGGAAGTTTATGAAAACGAATTTAAATCAAAATTTGAATCTTTAAATCTAATTTACGAGCATAGGCTTATTGATGATATGGTTGCTGCTGCTCTAAAATGGAACGGAGGATTTGTATGGGCTTGTAAAAATTATGACGGAGACGTTCAGTCTGATACTGTTGCTCAAGGATTTGGGTCTTTAGGATTGATGACATCTACTTTATTAACTCCCGAGGGAGACGTCATGGAAGCAGAAGCCGCACACGGAACTGTAACACGTCACTTCAGGCAACATCAACAGGGAAAACAAACTTCTACTAATCCAATTGCTTCCATTTTTGCTTGGACAAGAGGATTAAGTTTTAGAGGAAAATTAGACAACAATGTTGAATTAATGGATTTTTGCTCAACTCTGGAGAAGGTATGTATTGAAACTGTAGAAAATGGAATAATGACTAAAGACTTAGCTCTTTGTATTCATGGAAAAGATTTGAATGAAAAACATTATGTTAATACTGAAACTTTTTTAGAAAATTTAGACAAAAATCTAACAAAAAAAATGCAGTAAATGAAAAAAACCATTTTTTTCTTTTTTTTGTTTCCATTGTTATTAATTTCTCAAGATAATAGAGGATATATTGTTAATGTTGGAGAAAAAGCCCCAGAGTTTTTTATAAATAACAAAAATTTTTTGACAGAAAATAAAGGTAAGGTCATTATGTTACAATTTACTGCGAGTTGGTGTTCTGTATGCATCAAAGAAATGCCACACATAGAAAATGAAATTTGGCAAATTCATAAAGAAAATAAAGATTTTATTTTAATAGGATTAGCAAAAGATACAGATAAACATCCTCAAAAGGAGAGAGAAATTTATCAAATGACTGAAAAAACAAAAGTTACATACCCGATATATACTGATGAAAAATCTGAAATATTTAATCTATTTGCTGAAAAAAAAGCTGGAGTAACCAGGAATGTAATAATTGATAAGAAAGGTAATATTGCTTTTTTAACTAGACTTTTTGAAAAGCAAGAATTTGATGAAATGAAAAATGTAATTGAAAAATTAATTAAAAACTAAAAACCATGAATAAAAAATATTTAACCATTTTTGCCTCTATTCTAATGATATCTTTTTATGCTTGTGACAAAGACGAAACATCTGAGCCTCAAAATAATGATATTTTAGGTTGCACTAATATTGATGCATTAAATTATAACCCAAATGCAAATATTGATGATGGAACATGTATTATTCTTGGTTGTACTGACGAAAATGCAATAAACTTTAACGCAGAAGCAACAGATGATGACAATTCTTGTGAATATTCAATTAGCTCAATGCTTAATGGTAATTGGAATATCGTTCTTTTAAATTACGAAACAGAAGTAGACTTGTCATTTCTTGAAACTGTTATTGGATTTAATATTGGAACTCAACAAATTTCTGGTCAAGCTGAAGATGCAGGGTATTTATATTTTAATTCTGATAATTTTACATATGAAAGCGAACTTGACTTTAATACAGAACCATTCCCTATTCTAACATTTGAAGCTCCATCAATTCCATTCAATTATTCAAGTTTAGGGTCATGGATTTTAGAGAATGAAGAAACTGATATTATTTTAACTGATCAAAACACAAATCAACAAGATAATTATGAAATAATTTCTATTAATGAAGAATCTGCTTTTATGAACGGAACAGTAAATATTTCACAAGATATAATGGGTTTTGAAATTGATTTTGAAATTGATGTGCAAATGCAGTTAGTTAAGCAAAATAATTAATTATCGTTATAAAAACTTAACATATCTTTAACAATTAAATTAAAGGAAAATTTTGAATTTAATTTTTTCATGAGATTCTCATAATCTTTTTTTAGAGTATTTATACTCTTTTTATTCAATGATTTTTCTAAGCAAATTATTAAATTTTCAGAATTGAAATCTCTCTGAATTAACTCGTCAACAACTGATTTATTTAATATTATATTAACCAATGAAATATATTTAGTCTTAACAAATTTTTTTGCGATTTCATATGAAATGAAACTTGTTTTGTAACAAACTATTTGAGGAAGATTGAAAAAAGCCGCCTCTAAACTTACAGTACCTGAAGCTACTACACAAGCGGAAGAATAACTCATCAATTCATAGGTCTGGTCAATTACTAAATTAACTTCTTTGTTTTTTATTATTTTTTTATAAATGTTTATATCAATATTTCCAACACCTCCAATAATAAATTTATAATCTCTAAAATGTTTTACTAATTTTAGCATTTCAGGTAACATTTTTTTTATTTCTTGTTTTCTACTCCCTGGAAATAGGGAGATAATTTTTTTTTTGTTTTGATTAATATATTTTCTTTTATCTATTATCTGACTTAAAGGGTGCCCGAAGTATTTTACATTGTAATTTTTTGACTTAAAATATTCTTTTTCAAAAGGTAATACTGCATACATCCTATCAACATATTTTTTTATTTTTTTAATTCTAGGTTCATTCCAAGCCCAAATTTGAGGAGCGATGAACCAAAAAACTTTAATATTTTTTCTTTTTGCATATTCAGCTACCTTTAGATTAAATCCTGGATAATCAATTAATATTAAAACATCCGGTTTTGTTTTGTTTAAACTAAATTTTACTAATTGAATATTATAAAGTACCGTGAACAAATTCTTAAAAACTTCCCAAAATCCCATAAATGATAATTTATTTAATTTTCTTATCATTTTACCACCCTTTAATTCCATCTTGTCTCCTCCCCAACAAATAAAAGTAGCATTAGAATCATGATTTTTAATTGATTCCATTATATAAGAACCATATAAGTCTCCTGATTTTTCGCCTGAAATTATATAATACCTCATTCACATATATTTATGTATATAATAAAATAAAAGTAAAAAAGTAGAAAAAAGTAAACCTCTGCCTATTTTTTCGTAATTAAAATTAATCATTAAGATTCTAAAAATTGGCAAATTAACTAAACAAGTAAGAACAAATAAAGTGGATTCTTCAAAAAAAAATAAGCCTTTAGAAATTAAACTACTTAAGATTAAAAATAAAAAAACAGGAAATATTAAACCTAGAATTGCCCCAATAAAAAAATTATCCTTTAAATAACTCATTCTCTAATTTTTTATTTGATTTAATGAAATCATAATTAGTCATATCAATTTTAATAGGAACTATTGATACATATGAGTTTTCTAACGCCCATATATCAGTATCATTGGAATCTTCCTCAGCTAAAAAATGTCCTGTAATTGAACATTCATTTTCTTTGCCTATGGAAGATATTTTTTCAATCCACTTTCCTTTACCTTGTCTACACAACTTTACACCTTTAATTTTATCAAATTTAATGTCAGGAAGATTTATATTGAGAGTAACCCCTGTTTCAATTTTATTAATTAAAAAATATTTAATCATTGAAAGTAAGTAATCTTGATATGAATACATGTCAATTTTGTTTGAGTAATTAAGATGAGAAATAGCAATAGAATTAACGCCTAAAATTGTACCCTCAATTGCAGCATGAAGAGTTGCAGAATATAAAGTACTAATAGAATAGTTTGCACCATGATTAATTCCCGAAATACACAAGTCAGGTTTTTCTTTACAAATTCTATTGATTGCTAACTTAACACAATCAACTGGTGTTCCTGAACATGAGTACTCAGAGTAAAATTCACTATTTATAATTTTTTTAAAAGTTATTTTTTCCTCAACTGTTATAGCATGAGACCTACCAGATCTATCTTGAGTCGGGGCAACAACATAAACTCTAGCTAATTTTTTGCATAGTTTAATTAAAAATCTTAATCCAGGAGATAAAATACCATCATCGTTAACTAATAAAATCAAAGGCTTCTTTTTCATTATTTTATTTTAGTATTAAAAAAATCATCCCAAAATGTAAAAGTAGTTGCATAATTCCCATTCAAAACTTCGTGATGTTTATCATGATGCTCCGACTCTCCCCAAAATGGAATCCATTTTGAAATTTTAGATTTAAATCCCGAATGCACATCTAATTCATGAATATTTCTAATTATTTGGTATAACCAAAAAGCATAAATGTTCACGGGGTTAAAAAAACTTAAAATTAGCATTCCAAGAAATGGACCTATATAACCACTCAACCACTCCAACGGATGAACATATATATACTCTAGGGCTACCGGAGTTATAGCCCTATGATGAATACTATGAACTTTCTTCAATATATATTTATTTTTATGCATTAATAAGTGTAAAAAATAAAAATAAAAATCATCTATCACAAAAATTACAAATAGTTGAACAATTATTAAAATTGAATCATCTATTAACACACTATAATTAATTAAATCAAGAAAATAATATAAACCAACACATGAAATAATAATTAATAAAAATATATTGAATAAAATTAAAGGCAATCTTTTATAAAATGTAATTGGTTTTATTTTTCTTTTTTGAATTTTAAATTTTTCTAAAAATTTTAAATGAATGGTAGCTAATGAAAAGATAAATCCAACAAGATTACAAGTTAGAATTATTAAAACAGTATAAAAAATAATATGTATTTTGTCCATTTAAAACTATGTTAGATTAAAATTATGAAAAAAATTTTCTTATCTAAGGATACGCCCATTCATTGTTTAATTTCTTCTGAAGCAATTATGTTAGATGACCATATTGAAGGATACTTCAATCATGGAATTAAAATAAATGAAGGAGATGTTGTTGTTGATGTTGGTGCAAATATTGGCGTTTTAGGGATTAGGCTTTCAAAAAAATATAAGAATATAAAAATTCATTCTTTCGAACCAATTCCAAGTATTTTTAAAGTATTAAAAAAAAACAGTAAACTAAGTAAAAATCCTTTTTTTAAAGTTTATGAAAATGGGTTAGGAGAAAAATCAGAAAATAAAGAATTTACATTCTTCCCTAACAGCCCTGCGCTATCTACTGCAGATCCTGAAGTTTGGAAAAAAGAAAAAGATTCCCTGGTTAATGCTGTCAAAGGCAGTATAAAAAATGCTCCAAAAAAATTTTGGTGGGCAAAGTTTGTACCCTCATTTTTAGCTCCAATGTTTACAAAATATTTAATTAGTAATAGAAAAAAATTTATTTGTAAAATAATTACATTATCCGAATTTATTGAAAAAGAAAAAATTGAAAAAATAGATTTTTTAAAAATAGATTGTGAAGGATTAGAATGGAAAGTTTTAAAAGGAATCAACTATGAGGATTGGAAAAAAATAAATTCATGTGTTATTGAAGTTCATGATGTTGACCAAAGATTAAATAAAGTATTAAAACTTTTAAAGCATCAACAATTTAATGTAGTAATAGAAAAAGAGAGATCTTTAAAACAAACTAAATTAACAAATGTGTTTGCGGTCAAAAAATAATTAATCTGGAAATATTTTACCTGGATTCATAATGTTATTTGGGTCCAATAATTTTTTAATTCTTTTTTGAAGGCTAATTGATTCTTTAGAAAATGGAATATCAATATAATCTTTCTGAACTAATCCAATCCCGTGCTCCCCAGAAATTGTGCCACCTAGACTAACACATAATTTAAATATTTCTCTTATTCCTTTTTTTATAATTGTGCTCCATTCATAATTTGATAAATTATCTTTTAAAATATTTACATGTAAATTTCCGTCTCCGGCATGACCATAACATACTGATTTAAAATTGTATTTTTTTCCTATTATTTTCACCCCTCTAATTAGTTCAGGTAATTTATCTCTAGGAACAACAGTGTCTTCTTCTTTGTATATTGAAAAAGATTTTACAGCTATAGCAATATTTCTACGAACACTCCATAATTTATTTTTCTCAAACTCACTTTCTGCAAATAAAACCTCACCACAATCATACTTGCAAAAAATTGTATTTAAATTTTCTGCATTTTTAAATAACTCATCATGATTATTACCGTCTAATTCTATAAGTAAATAAGCATCATGTTTTATACAAAATGGTATTTCACATAAATTATACCTTTTAACTAACTCAATAGAAGATTTTTCCATGAATTCGATACATGATGGAAAAATACCATCTAAAAAAATTTGGGACACAACCTTACAAGCTGCTTCAATTTTTGAAAATGGAACTAACATTAAAATATTTTTTTTTGGAAGAGATAATAATTTCAAAACTGCTTTTGTAACTATTCCTAAAGTACCTTCACTACCTACCATTAATTGGGTAATGTTGTATCCAGTAGCATTTTTCAATGTATTAGCTCCAGTCCAAATAATTTTTCCATCAGGAAGTACCACTTCTAAATTTAAAACAAAGTTTGATGTTACACCATATTTTACTGCTCTAGGCCCCCCAGCATTCAGTGAAATATTGCCCCCTAAAGTGCAACTTCCTTTACTAGCTGGATCCGGAGGGTAAAATAAACCATATTTAGAAATTTCATTTTGAAATTCTTCATTAATTAAACCTGGTTCCACAATTGCTTGAAAACTTCTTGGATTAATATCAAGTATCTTATTCATTTTTTTAAAAGACATACTTACCCCACCGTGTAATGGTAAAGCTCCACCACTTAAACCGGTAAGAGCTGCTGATGGAGTAATCGGGATAATTTTAGCATTACAATATTTAACAATTTTTGATACTTGATTAGTGTTAGTAGGAAATAAAACAACTTCAGGAAGGTAATTAAGATCTTCAGTATGATCACTTGAAAATTCATCTAAACCCTGTTTAGAGATTATATTATTTTCACCCAAAATATTTTCAAAAAAAACTATATCATCTTTATTTACCTTAGAATATTTCAAGTTATAAAAAATTGTTAATCAAATTTAATTAATTTAGTTAATCAAATTAATACACTATGAGAAGCTTTGTAAATTATATTATTATTTTTTTAATTCCTTTTTTTACTCTAACTCAAGAGCCAAAAAAATTAACGATAGAAGATATTTATTTTAGTAATACATTTAGCCAAGATTGGGTTTGGGGTCTAAACTCTATGAAAAATGGAAAAGAATACACTGTTATAGATTATATAAAAAATGATATTTCAATAGATAAATACAGTTATAAAAGCGGAAAAAAAATAAATTCTATTTTAAAATCATCAGAAATAGATAGTTTGAAATTTGATGGTTACAAATTCAACTCAAATGAAGAAAAATTATTATTAAAGGTAAATACTGAATCTATTTATAGATACTCTAATAAAAGTTTTATTTACGCATTTGATATAAAAAGCAAAGAATTAATTAAGATCTCTGATGAAAAAATAAGCTTAGCAGATTTTTCTCCAAACGGAAAAATGGTTAGTTACGTGTTTGATAATAATTTATATATCTATGAATTATCTTCAGGAAAAACAACTAAATGTACAACAGATGGAGTAAAAAATAAAATTATTAACGGAGCAACAGATTGGGTCTATGAAGAAGAATTTGCAATAGTTAAGGGTTATGAGTGGTCACATGATAGCAAATTTTTAGCCTACTACAAATTTGACGAATCAAATGTAAAAGAATTTTCAATGGATTTATTTAATCAAAATCTATACCCAACTCAAGAAAAATTTAAATATCCTAAAGCTGGGGAGGAAAACTCTAAAGTTTCCATTCATATATTAAATGTAAACACAAAAAAAAGCTTTCAAGTAAATGAAAATGATTTTGAATATACTCCTAGAATATATTGGACCAAGGATTCAAAAAATTTATGTGTTTTTAAATTAAACAGACACCAAAATCATCTCAAGTTACTTTTTACTAACCCTGAAAGTAAAAAAACAGTTTTAATTTATGAAGAAAAAGATAGTAGATATATTGATATTCATGATAACATAAAATTTTTAAATACTGGTTTTATTTGGTCCAGTGAAAAAGATGGTTTTAACCATCTATATAAATTTTCATATGATTCTAAAAAAATGTTTCAAATAACATCTGGTGAATATGAAATCACAAAATTTTATGGATACAATGAGTCTAAGAAAATTTTATATTATCAATCTAACGAAAAATCACCTTTACAAAAACACATATATTCTATTAATATTGATGGAACAAATAAAAAACTTTTATCAAATGGAAAAGGAGTAAATAATGCAAATTTCAGCACAACTTTTGATTACTTTATAAATACTAATTCTACCGCCAATCAACCTAACTATATAACTCTAAATAATAAAAAAGGGAAACTAATTAGAGTTATAAAAAATTCTGAAAAATTAATTCAAACGTTATCAAACTATGAATTATCAAAAAAAGAATTCTTTTCATTTAAAACAGAATATAATATCAATTTAAATGGTTGGATGATAAAACCTCCTGATTTTGATTCAAATAAAAAATATCCTGTTTTAATGTATGTATATGGAGGTCCAGGAAATCAACAAGTATTAGACAACTGGGGTGGGAGAAATTATATGTGGTATCAATATTTAGCACAACAAGGAATAGTGATTGTCTGCGTTGACAATAGAGGAACTGGAGGAAGAGGTGCTGATTTTAAAAAATGTACATATAAAGAATTGGGGAAATTAGAAACTGAAGATCAAATTGCAGCAAACAAATATTTAGCCAGTTTAGACTATATTGATCAAAATAAAATTGGTATATGGGGTTGGAGTTATGGTGGATATATGTCATCATTATGTTTATTAAAGGGAAATGAGATTTTTAATTTTGCTATAGCAGTCGCTCCTGTTACAAATTGGAGATTTTACGATACTATTTATACAGAAAGATACATGAGAACTCCTCAAGAAAATCCAGACGGTTATGATCTAAATTCCCCTATTAATTATATTAAACAATTAAAAGGTAATTATTTACTTGTTCATGGATCTGCTGACGATAATGTACACTATCAAAATTCTATGGAAATGATATCTTCATTGGTAAAAGAGAATAAGCAATTTGATCTTTTTATATACCCTGACAAAAACCACAGCATCTATGGTGGTACAACAAGATTGCATTTAATGACAAAGATTACTGATTTTATAATTAAAAATCTTTAGATTTGAAATTCGAATACTAACAAAAACTGAAAAATATGGGACAACTTATTCTTTGGACAACTATTACTGTTGTAGCAGTACTGGTTGCAAAATGGTTTATAAATAAAGATGGACACCCTAAAGCACTTTTTTATTTGTTTTTTGCAGAAATGTGGGAGCGCTTTAGTTTTTACGGCATGAGGGCGTTATTAGTGTTGTACATCATTAAAGATTACATGGAAAGTGTTGAAAATAATGAAGAAATTGCATATGGTATCTACGCTGCATATGGTGCCTTAGTCTACGCCACACCTCTTCTTGGTGGATTCATTGCTGATAGATTTATAGGTTACAGAAAAGCTATTATGCTTGGAGGAGTACTTATGGCTATTGGTCACTTCTTTATGGCATTTCCAACTGATATATTCTTTTATGGTGCCTTAGGTTTACTTATTGCAGGTAACGGTTTTTTCAAACCTAATATTTCTTCACTTGTTGGAGCTTTATATAAAGAAGGAGATATTAAACGAGATTCTGGATTTACAATTTTTTATATGGGAATTAATCTTGGCGCTGCTGCTGCTCCATTTATTTGTGGTTATATAGGAGAAATGTGGGGTTGGCACTATGGATTTAGTCTTGCTGGTTTAGGAATGTTAGCTGGTGTTATTGTATTTTGGGATGGTTTAAGAAAAGGCGTTTTTGGTGATAAGGGACTTCAACCAGCTGAATATGTTGAAAAAAAGTTTTTCAATTTCAATATTGAAAAGTTAGTTTGGATTTTTGGGTTCTTAATTGTTCCTATTTTTGCATACTTAATTGTTTTAGAGGCTGGAGGAAATTCATTTTTAGGAATGATTATTAATATTTTACTTGCTGTATCTATTGGTTATGCACTTTACTTAATTTTTGATTTCTACAAGAATGGTCAAGGAGAGGCAGGAAACAAAATTGGTGCAATATTAATATTAGCTGTACTATGTGCTATATTTTGGGCATGCTTTGAACAAGCAGGTAGTTCTTTAACTGTTTGGGCTGATAAGTGTGTTAATCTCACCCTTCTAACTGCTACACAAACAAATGGAATTAACCCTGCTATAATTATTTTAGCGGCTTTTCCATTTGCATTATTATGGCAAAAACTAGATTTATGGGGCAGAAATCCAAATACACCAAAGAAATTTGCTTTAGGCTTAGCATTCTTAGGTCTAGGATTTTTAGCTTTTGCATACAGTATACACTTTATTAATGATGCTGGAAAACTACCATTTGGAACTCTAATTATTGGTTGGTTATTAATTACAACTGGTGAACTTTGTTTATCCCCAATAGGACTAGCAAAAGTTACTCAGTTGAGTCCAAAAAAATCAGTTGCTTTTTTTATGGGTCTATGGTTTTTATCATCTACAGTAGCTCACTATATTGCTGGCGCACTTGCAAAGTTAACTACAAGTGGTGAAACAACAGGTTCTGATGGTATTTTGGGAAAATTAAATAACATGTTTTTTTCTGGAGTAGATCCTGAAGGAGTTGGAGTAGCTGAAGCTATGGTTTACAATGATTTATTTGCAAAAATTGGATTTGTTACAATAGGAATTGCAATAATTACGTTATTAATTTCTCCGATAATTAAAAAATTAATGGGTAATGTTCACTAATAACTTATATAAATTATTAATACTTACTGTATTTATTTGTTTTAATTCTTATTCACAAAAGGAAGGTTGGTTGACGGGTTTTCCAGAAGTTTTTGAAAAGTCTATAAAAGAAAAAAAACCTATTATGGCCAATTTTACTGGTAGTGATTGGTGCGGTTGGTGTATTAGATTAGATAAAGCTGTTTTTCAAACTGATGAGTTTAAAAAATGGGCAAAAGATAATGTGATTCTCTTAGAACTAGATTTTCCTAGAAGAAAAAAACTTGACCCGACCCTGGAAGCAACAAACAATGAATTACAAAATATATTTCAAGTTAGAGGATTTCCAACTGTATGGCTTTTTAGTGTAACAAAAACCGAAGAAGGTAAATTTTCAATTAACGCAAATTTATCTAATCCATTTCAAAAAATGGGATATATGGGAAGCGCAAAAGACTTTATTTCTAAAGCAGAATATATATTAGAAAAAATGAACGAAGTATATTAGTAAGTAATTAATGTCAAATAAAAAAGGAGCCACAGGCTCCTTTTTTATTCAGGGTGGCTAATGGGATTCGAACCCACGGCCCTCGGCACCACAAACCGATGCTCTAACCAGCTGAGCTATAGCCACCATAATTCTGAATTGCAAATATAATAGAAAATGTTATTGTAACTTAACATGTTTTAAAAAAACAAAATGAATAGAGTAAAAAATAAAATACTAGATTCTGAATTCAAAAAAAATATAGTTAAACTAACTACAGGTTTATCAATTTCCCAATTAATACCAATCTTCATAACTCCCATATTAACACAATTTTTTTCACCAGAACAATTTGGTGTATATGGCCTATTTGTTAGTATTTATACTATTCTTGGTGTTATTTCATCAGGAAAATATGACATGGCTATCATGTTGCCCAAAAACAAAAAAGATTCTATAAATATATTGGTAATATGTCTTGTATTTTCTTTGGTTTTTTCATTATTGATATTTATTATACTTTTTTCTTTAAAAAATTTATTATTTGAAATAACTCAGTTAGATTTATTTGGTAGATATTTTTGGATTATACCTTTTTCTATTCTATTATTCTCAATTAATCAATCATCACTAGTTTGGTTCAACAGAAACAAAAAGTATAATATTATAAATGAGCACAACTTATTGAAATCGTCGTCAAACTCTTTTTCATCATTTATTTTGGGTATTAAAAATATTTCCTTTGGTCTTGTAATTGGAAACGTAATTTCATTGTTAATGACATCACTATTCAATATTTTAGATTTACTCAAAGAAAGAAACTTTTTATTTATAAGTATAAAAGGAATAAAAAAGAATTTTTATTTGTATATAAATTTTTTAAAATACTCAACTATTTCTAATTTATTCAATTCTTTATCTGGCTTGGGAATGACTTCAATTATTGTATTTTTTTATGGAGCTAAAACCGCAGGCCTATATTTCTTAGCTGAAAAGCTAATAGCAATTCCATTGTCTTTTATAACAAACTCTATTTCTCAAGTATATTTTCAAAAAGCAAGTATTCTATTTCACTCGGATAAAAGTGAACTATTAAAACTTTCTAAAATCATTCAAAAGAAAATATTTTTAATTTTATTTCCTTTTTTATTTTTAATGAGTTTCTTTGGAAAAGAAATTTTTTTATTGTTTGGTCAAGACTGGGAAGGAGCTGGCGAAATACTAAAGTACTTTAGTGTATATATTTTATTTAAAAATATATACTCACCAATAAGTACCATAGGAGACATCTTAGGAAAACAAAAACTATTACTTTTTTTTAACATTAGCCTTTTTAGTTTTCAGTTAGCATCTTTCTTTTTTTTAAAACAAAATAATGACATTAAAATTGCTTTATTAACAGCATCTTGCTTTGGAGCAATTCATTATATTTTTTTAAGTTTATACATGATAAAATCAATTAAATAAATGAAAAAAATATTTAAAAAATTTTTGATAATCTTTGATGATAAAATATTTAGGATAATTGTCAAGTTATTTTATCCAAAATATAAAAGACCGAGAAATGGGTATGTATATAATTTCCAAATAATTCATAGGTATCTATTTATGCAAAAAATTATTGGCTTCAATAGATCCGTTCCATGGCCTGTTGACTTTAGAAGTAAAATATTAGGCCACGAATATATTAAAAAAGGTATAATGTGTGACCCTGGTGATAATATTGGAATTTATATTAACGCATACGGTGGTCTTATAATTGGTGATAATGTAAATATTGGTCAAAACACTGTAATTACAACTACTAACCATGATATTTATGACCACAGAAAATTATCAAAAAATAAAATGGGGGTAATTATTGGAAGTAATGTCTGGATAGGTGCTAATTGTTCTATTGTTGCAGGAGTTAAAATTGGTAACAATGTAACAATAGGTGCTGGTTGCACTATTAGAAAAAATATTCCTTCAAATACAATTGTAATTCATAAAGAATTGCAACTTAAATTAATTAAAAAAAGAAAATATAATTGGGACTATAAAAAAGAAGTTTTAAACTAAATTAAATTATTAGTACTTTTACATAACGAAAAATAACCATTTAATCCATTTACTATGAAAAAAACACTACTTTACTTTAACACATTTTTAATTTTCTCTATTACTTTCTCTCAAGTAAATATTAAAGATGTACAAGCTCTAAGTAATATAAATAATACTACTATTTATGATATAAATAACTCCTTGTCTATGGGGGGTGATAGTGTTATTGTTCTTTGGGAAGAAGATTTTGCAAATCAAATACCTGAAAATACTTCTGTCGAAAACATTGGGGGGTATGGAGACTGGATTTGGTCCACTGAGTCCACTCAAGGGCAATGGGGAACAAATGCAGGTCTAATAGAATCTCCAACTGTTGATAACGGCTTTATGATTTTAGATGCTGACTGGTTTAATACTTATCCTAACAACGGAGTTGAAGATGGTGCTGTTGGTGAAAACGCAGTAAATGCAAGTATGACAATTGGCCCAATTGATCTATCTAGTTCTGAAACAAATGCTTTAGTATTACAATTTTATTCATACTATAGAATTTGTTGCTTTGCTGCTGGAAACGGAGCAAATGATTTAAATGTTTACATAAGTACTGATGAAGGATTAACTTGGAATGACTTAAATTATATCGAAGGTGATATTTATGAAACTAATGTTGGAAAACAAACCTTAAGTCAAATACCGTTAGGTGGTTTTTCTCCAAATGTTGAAAGTGTTCATTTTAAATTTGAGTGGATTGGTACCCACTATTTTTGGATGATTGATGATATTTCAGTTATTCAACAACCAGCTTATGATTTAAAAATGTTATCATCATGGTTAACTATGGAAAATCCAGCCGGAATAGAATACTATTCAATTCCTGAAAGTCAAATGCCAAATGAGATGTTGTTTGGAGCTGAAGTATATAACTATGGATATAACGATGAATTTAATGTAAAACTTGAAGGTATAATTGATGGTACAAATTTAATGACAGATATAACTTATGATACTATCCAAAGTGACTCAACTAGATTTGTTGAAACTGGTTTTTTTGACATTAGCTCTTTGACTACAGGGGATTATACATTTACGAATACTATTGAATCTAATGGAGATGATGTTCTAATTTCTGACAATTCAAAAACTAGACAATTTGTTATTTCAGAAAATGAATATAGAATCGATGGTCTTTACGAAACATATGACTATATGGGAACAGGTTGGCCTGGAGGTGATGCACAATCTGATGGAATGAGATTTGCAAATTATTTTGATATTAAAGAATCTGCAACATTAACGTCAGCAAGAATAGGATTATTTACTAACGCTTTTTCAACTTCATTAGGAGACTTTCAAACCACATCAGGGGGTGAAGTTATTTTCTATTTGTGTGATACTACAGGTCTTTTGGATCCCGCTGTAACAACATTAGATATGGATTTTGGTGGAGTGATTTGGGAAAGTGATTTCATCATGGTAGAAGAGTGGATGGTTGACGAAGGTTTTGTAAGCGTTGAAATTCCTGAAATTCCCTTAGAACCAAATGCATATTTACTAGTTGTAGAATTATACAGCAATGGACTTGAAAGTGATATTATTCTTCTTGACGACACTACTGTACCTCAACCTTGGTTCGCATCAATGTATTGGAGTACTGAAGATGCGACTTGGTATTCCAATGGTAATGCTATGGCAATTCACATGGGTATTAATGGACTTAACTATGCAAATACTAAAGAAGAAAGCTTGTTATCTGGAGTTGAAATTTTTCCTAATCCAACTAATTCATTAATTAATATTTCTAGCAAAGAATTACTTAAAGGAAAAACAACAATTTCAATTTATAATATTATTGGAGAGACTGTTAAAACTTTGACCCTAAATAATTTAGGGGGATCAGAAACTATCAATATAGATGATTTTCCATCCGGAAATTATATTATAAAAGTTTCAAATGAAGAAAGAACAATTCATGAAAAAATTGTTAAAGAGTAGATGGTCATATTAATTTAAATAAAAAACCCTCCAAATGGAGGGTTTTTTTTATTCTTCAAAATAATCTTCAGGATTTCGAATTAAAAAATCAATTTCTTCGTCAATAACCCTAGATAAAAAAGTTCTAATTGAATGAATTTTTTTTTCATCTGTGTTTTCTATAGAAACCAAATAATCTAAAGCTTTGTTAATTGTTTTTTCATGATCTGCAAGAATTTCTTTCTCTCTAGATACTCTAATTCGATTTAAAATGTCATCCATCAATAATAAAATTTGGGTTTAAATAAATATATAAAAAATATTGTAAGAAGATTTATTTTTTTGCTTTAAAAGACCAAGTAATACTAAATTCCGCAACACAAACTCCGTTCAAATCAAATCCTTTAGAATTAGTAGTTATAACTTCACCCCTATTGCTATTAATGGCATTATCAATTACGTTTGATATTTCATTACCATTTTCACATATAAACTTAACTTTAGTAGTTGCTTTCTTATAGAACTTAGATTGCATTTCAATAACTAACATTGAAATTTTTTTATCTTTTTTATAAACATGCATTAATGCAAGTATGCCAGTAGATAATTCAGCGGCCATAGAAAGTACAGCAAAATAAATTGAATTAAATGGGTTTTTATTTAAAAAATTATAAGGAGCCGTAACAATTGCTTTTTGAGTATCTATTTCTTTAATCTTTAAACCAGCAAAATATGCTAAGGGTAGCTTTGAAATTAGAAAGAAAGAAAATTTCCAACTTTTAATTTTATTTATAAAAACTTTAATTCTTTTAGATTCAACATCCATTTCTACTTAACTTTAATTAGTCCTCATTTTTCACTAATTTAGCAAAAAAAATATAACATCATTTTTTGAAAAAATCAGACGATATTAATTTAACATTTGAAGAATTTAAATCTTCTATTTTAGAGGATTATAAAATTGCAATTCAAAGTAGACACGCAAGCTTAATTGGAAGAAAAGAAGTGCTCACAGGAAGAGCAAAATTTGGGATTTTTGGTGATGGAAAAGAGGTTGCTCAATTAGCTATGGCTAGAGTTTTTAAAAAAGGAGACTTTAGGTCTGGTTATTATAGAGACCAAACATTCATGATGGCTAAAGGCCTACTGACAATTGAATCTTTTTTTGCTCAATTATATTCAAATACTAACTTAGAGCATGAACCTGCATCAGCAGGTAGACAAATGAATAGTCATTTTGCCACTAGAACAATTGATGAAAAGGGAAACTGGAAAAATTTAACAAAAGTCTACAATTCTTCTGCAGATTTATCTCCTACTGCGTCTCAAATGCCAAGACTTTTAGGTCTCGCACAAGCATCTAAAATCTATAAAAACTTAAAACTTAATTCAACCGAATTTAGTAATAATGGAAATGAGATTGCTTTTGGAACTATTGGAAATGCAAGCACCTCAGAGGGACTTTTTTTTGAAACAGTTAATGCGGCAGGAGTTCTTCAAGTTCCAATGATTATATCTATATGGGACGATGAATGGGGTATTTCTGTTTCAAGTAAATACCATACTACAAAAGAAAATATATATGAAGTTTTAAAAGGATTTGAAACTTCTGAAGAAAAGAAAGGAATTACATTACTAAATGTTAAAGGATGGGATATTGAAAATCTTTATAAGACTTATGCTGAAGCAGAAGAAATTTGTAGAAAAAAACATGAACCTGTAATTATTCATGTTGAAGAAATGACACAACCTCAAGGCCATTCAACATCAGGTTCACATGAAAGATATAAATCCAAAGAAAGATTAGAATGGGAAAAAGAGTATGATTGCATAAAAAAAATGAAGGAATGGATTTTAAAAAATAAATTCTCAAGTATTAAAGAACTAGAAAAGATAGAAGAGGACTCAAAAAAAGAAGTTACTATTCAAAAAAATAAAGCCTGGAAAAATTTTATTGACCCTATTAATATTGAAAGAAATTTGACATGTGAAATTCTTGAAAAGAACATCAATGAAAATACCGGAGAAATTAAAAAAATCTACGATAATTTATTAAACGACAATCCTGTTTCTAGAAGAAATATTATTCAATCATTGAGAAATGCAATATTTTTCACAAACAAAAATATGAGATCTGAAGTTTCTAAGTGGTTAAAAAAACTCCAAGAAGAAAATAAATTAAGATACAACTCGTTCCTTTATAGTAACTCTGAATTTAAATTAAGTAATATCTCCAATATATTTCCAACTTACTCAGTAGAAAAAATTGTTGATGCAAGAATTGTATTGAGAGACAATTTTGATTCGCTTTTAAATAAATACCCAGAACTTTTAATTTTTGGAGAAGATTGTGGAAAAATTGGAGACGTCAATCAAGGACTAGAAGGATTACAACAAAAATATGGCGAAGAACGTGTTTTTGATACTGGCATTAGAGAAGCAACAATAATTGGGCAAGGAATTGGAATGGCATTAAGAGGCCTTAGGCCTATTGCTGAAATACAATATCTAGATTACTTACTTTATGCAATTCAAATTTTGAGTGATGATCTTGCCACCTTACAATATAGAACTTTTGGTGGGCAAAAAGCACCATTAATTATTAGAACAAGAGGTCATCGTCTAGAAGGAATATGGCACTCAGGATCTCCAATGGGTGGAATAATAAATTTATTGAGAGGAATAAATATTTTAGTGCCCAGAAATATGACAAAAGCCGCAGGATTTTATAATCTTTTACTAAAAGGAGATGAACCAGCAATTGTTATTGAATGTTTAAATGGATATCGTCTAAAAGAAAAAATTCCTGAAAACTTAAGTGAATTCACAACCCCTGTTGGAGAAGTTGAGGTAATTAAAAATGGAAATGACATAACCCTAGTTACTTATGGATCATGTTGTAGGATTGCATTAGAGGCAGCACAAAAATTAGAAAAAATAAATATCTCAATTGAAATAATTGATATTCAATCTTTAATTCCTTTTGATATAAATCACGATATCTTAAATAGCTTGAAAAAAACTAATAAAATTATATTTCTTGATGAAGATGTTTCTGGAGGAGCATCAGCCTATATGATGCAAAAAGTTATAGAGGAACAAAACGGATATAATTATTTAGATTGTAAACCAAGAACTATCTCAAGTAAAGATCACAGGCCAGCATACGGCGATGACGGAGATTATTTTTCTAAATCAAATATTGAAGATGTTATTGAAACGTGTTACTCTGTTATGAACGAAGCTGATGAAAGTACCTATCCAGAATTATAAAAAAAATGATTAGTACTGAGAAAGAAAGTCTATATAATAATCTTGAAAAAATGTCTTTTCTGGAAATTATTAATTCTATTAACAGAGAAGATCAAAAAGTATCTATAGCTGTAAAAAAATCTATAAATAAAATTTCATTATTATCGGAAAAGATTTTCCAGAAAATTAAAAATGGAGGTAGACTATTTTACATTGGTTCTGGAACAAGTGGAAGGATAGGAATTTTAGATGCCTCAGAATGCCCACCTACTTTTGGTGTAAAAGAAAATATTGTTATTGGAATTATTGCCGGGGGAGATAAAGCAATACGCAATGCAATTGAGAGTGCAGAAGATAATACAGAATCAGGATGGGAAGATTTAAAAAAATATAATATTAATAAAAAGGATGTTGTTGTTGGTATTAGTGCATCAGGAAACACCCCATATGTTTTAGGTGCTTTGCGAAAATGTAATGCTCACAATATTGTCACTGGCTCTATTACTTGTAATGAAGTTAATCCAATTTCAAAAATATCAAATCATGATATTAGAATAATTTTAGGCCCAGAGTTTTTGACGGGTAGTACTAGAATGAAAGCTGGAACAGCTCAAAAAATGTGTTTAAATATGATAACAACTAGTGTATTTATTAAGCTTGGACATGTTTTAAATAATAAAATGATTGATATGAAAATAAATAATCAAAAATTAAAACAACGTGCTTTAAATCTTATTCTTGAAAATACATCATTAAATAAAATTAATGCTGAAAAAATGTTAGATAAGTATAAAAGTGCTAGAATTGTTATTGAAAATGAAAAAAAAATATGATAAATAAAAAAAAATTACAAAGTGGTTTAAAAATTATTGCATTTATATTTCCATTTATTTTTATTGGCCCCTCACTTTTTTTGAGAGGAAGTATGAGTGGCTTTGAAGATGTAGATTCAAAAAACTTAATTTTTTTAATTAGTGGAGGGATTACAATGCTTTTTGCTCTTCTTGGTCTTTTTGTAGGACTTAAAAGAATTCTTGATGCAATATTTGATAAAAATTCTAACGAATAAAAACTAAATTTTTATTATCAGATTTTTCAATTGAAAATTTATAATCAAGGCCATTAAATTCTTTTAACTGCTTTAAAGTTTCTATTTTATTCTTTAAAATAAATGAAGCCATTGAACCTCTAGCTTTTTTTGCAAAAAAACTAATGACTTTGTAAGTTCCATGTTTCTTATCAAGAAATTTGGGTGTAATTATACTTTTTTTAATTTTTGATTGATTTACAGAATCAAAATATTCATTCGAAGCTAAATTAATTAAATACTCATTTTTACATTCAATAAAATTTTGATTTAACTTATCAGTTATTTTATTGTCCCAAAACTCATATAGATTTTTTCCTTTGTTAGTTTGTAATTTAGTTCCCATTTCTAATCTATATGGCTGCATTAAATCTAGAGGCTTAAGTAAACCATATAAACCTGAAAGTATTCTTAAATGGTTTTGAGAATACTCAAGATCATCAGTTGAAAAATCACTAACATTCAGTCCTTTATAAACACCGCCAGTAAAACATGATATAGCGTGTCTAGAATTACTAGTATTAAAATCCTCATCCCAAGCTTTGTATCTATTGTAATTTAATTCAATGAGTTTATTACTTATTCCCATTAATTTACCAATTTCATTTTTTCCCATATTTAGCAGTTGATCAACTAAGATCTTGCTTTCGGAAATAAAAGTTGGTATAGTACTTATTTTACAATTTAACTTTTTTTCAAAGTCCAAAGATTTTGCAGGTGACAATAATATTAGAAACATATGATTTTATGGTTGGAAATTTGTGTTTTGGATGAAATCTTCATCCGATAAAGTTAATAAAAAAGCTTTTAAATTATTTTTTTCTTGTTGAGTAAGCATTAATCCAGTTTGGCCCGGTATTCCATAGGGGTTTGTATTTATGTATTTCATTAACGGATCAACTGTTGGTGAATAAACACCTCCAGAGTTATAATGATCTATAACTTCGTCTAACGAATTAAAACGACCATCATGCATATAAGGTGCGCTAAACTCAACATTACGTAATGTTGGTGTTTTGAATAATCCTTTATCTAAATCATTTCCAGTTACTTCATATAAACCCAAGTCAGTAAAAGTTTCATCAAGAGCATTATTATGGAAGGTGTTGTCCATAAAATTAATGTTTCCATGACAATGAAAACAATCTCCTCTTTCAGTAAAAAATATATTTAATCCGTCAAGTTCTTCATTCGTAAACATCACTTCTCCTCTTTGAAATTTATCATATCTTGAGTTGTAAGAAATCAAAGTTCTTTCAAACTGAGCAATTGCTTTAGCAACATAAGAAGAATCAATATGATCAATATCAAATGCTTGTTTAAAAAGTTCTCTATATTGGCTGTCTGCATTTAATTCATCTTCTACTTGATCCCAAGAATTTGCCATTTCAATTGGATTGGTAACGGGTTCAAATACTTGACTCTCTAAACTTGAAGCCGAACCATCCCAGTTAAATGAGTTGTTCCATCCTATATTTACTAAAGAAAATGCATTTCTAAATCCAAAATCTCCATTAACCCCAATACTATACTGATTTGGATCAGAAAATGAATTTTCTTGAATATGACAAGAAGCGCAAGAAATGGTGTTGTTAACACTCAGGATGGGGTCAAAAAATAATTTTTTACCTAAAGAAACACCCTCCTGGGTAAGTAAGTTATCTTCAGGGATAATCATCTGAGGAAAAACATCGGTTGGATAATTCAACGAATATGGAGTTGTTTCAAAATCATGATCGTCTCCATCTGGGTTACAAGAAAAAATAAATAATAAAAAAAATAAATACTTTTTCATATAATTTTAATTATCAGAAATTGTAAAAATATCATCCAACATATTTACTTGAATTATTGATTGAGCTTCTTCATTATTCATTATAGCAGAACCATAATAATTAAAATCATAAATAGGATTATTATAAATATTATTAATATTCATATTTATATTTATTCTAGAATTATCTTCAGTGGGTTCAATGTCAAAAAAATAGTCGACCGAGTAATCATTAGAATTTAAGCCCCCTGTATGAGTATTATAAAATTTTTGTTGTCCATAGTTATCTAAATACTTTCCTTCTAATTTCATATAATGGTAGCCGCCTCCCATGGTATTAGGCCATAACATTAAGTCATGAAAATTACCACTATCATTCAAGTATAAATTTGTTAAATTATTTTCTTGAGAGAAACCAAAAGTAAACGAAATAGAAACACAGGGGCTAGTAATGTTAATATTATTTAAATTAAAATTGATATCATCGTTTAGATTAATGAAATAATAGTTATCTAAGTTTAGAATATCTCCATTTTCTAGGTATAAAGTCAGATCTGAGATTACATACAAAAGTCTTTCTATGCTATATGAGTTGCCTGCCTCATTTTGATAAATTAAATTATTAAATTCTAATTCATTTTGATCAACGAAATGTCTAAACTGTATGTCTATCTTTAATTCATTATCTGTTTCACAAGAAAAAACAAACAATAAAGAAAAAATAAATATGTGGAAAAATCTTATTTTTTTAAAAATCTTCATTAAACAAAAATAGTTTATTTTTAAATATTATTTAAAATATGTAATTCATGAAAAAAATTCTTCTTTTTCTTTTTTCCTTTTCTTTTCTCACTTTTTCTCAAAATATTTCTCCTTCTCTACAATCAAAAATATCACAAACAAAAACAAAAGAATATATTCCTGTAATTATAGAGCTAAATGAAAAAATTGATTTGCATCAATTAAAGGTTGATTTTGAAATTGAAAAAATTAAAATAAAAGACAGAGCTAGCATCCTCGCTAAAAAACTGCAAAATAAATATAAAAAAAGCCAAGAGGAACTACTTAAAAAAATTACTCTTTACCCAAATGACTACAAAGATTTACATCAATTTTGGGCAGTAAATATGATTTATTTAAAAGCAACACCTAGACTTATAAAAAAGCTGGAAAATGATATTCTCATTAAAAATATAGATATTGAATTAGGAAATATGCAGATTATTGAATCTAAAAGTAACCCTCAACATGAACTCATTGGAGGTAATGGAACCGAACCAGGAATTGAAGCAATTAATGTACGTCCATTATGGGAAATGGGCTATACTGGTAAAGGAACTTTAGTATTTAATTACGATACTGGTGTTTGGCCAACTCACCCTGCCTTTTCAAATAGATTTTTTGGTAATTTTTATCCAATGGAACAATGTTGGGATGGGTACTTTAGTGATACCCCAAACGGATTTAATGATCACGGGACTCACACAATGGGAATTATTGGAGGATTAATTTCTGAAACTAATGATACAATAGGTTCTTCTTTTGAATGTTATTGGATAGCTAATGATTATGTCACATCCACTGTCGAAGAATTACCTCCAGTAGTTGAAATGGTTACTTCCTTTGAATGGTCATTAAACCCTGATGGAGATTTGTCTACTTCGTTTGATGTACCCGATGTAATTAATAATTCATGGAGATGGTACAATCCAATTGACACCGTGCAATGCGAAGGTTATATTGTTGAGCTAATGAACGTAATTGAAACAGCTGGTATAGGAAATATTTTTTCTGCTGGTAATGATGGTCCAAATAATGCAGGGGTAAAAGCTCCACAAAGAATAAACACAAATGTAGTAAACACATTTTGCGTTGGTAGTATAAATGCTAACGCAGAGGATTTAATGATAAGTACTTTTTCAACTAGAGGACCAACTCAATGTCCAAGTGAAGGGGGTTCGTTAGAAATATATCCTGAGGTTTCTGCTCCCGGACAAGCTGTAAGATCGGCATCAGGAGAAAATGGATTTGATGTAAAATCCGGAACTTCAATGGCCGCACCTCACGTTACAGGATGTTTTTTATTGTTAAAAGAAGCTTTTCCTTTTCTCAGTGGAGAAGAAATTTTATTAGCTATATATTATACTGCAGTTGACTTAGGAGAAGAGGGTGAAGATAATATATATGGTATGGGTATTATTGATGGCTTGGCAGCATTTAATTATCTAGCTGAGATGTACGATCCAGTATTACCTGACAATAACTCTGACGACATCTCTATAATTCAGATATCTAATATCCCTGATAAAATTTCATGTCAAAATTCTTTTGAACCAATAATTAAAATCAAAAATCACGGCAACTCAATTATTGATGGAATAAAAATTTCTGTAATTAATAACGAATCAATTATTAATGAATTTATTCTTTCTGAATTATCAATTGGTGCTGATGAAGAATTAGAAATTAACTTAGAATCAATTGACAATTATAACTATGGAGATGTTGAATTGTGCTTTAAAGTTGAATCGCTAAATTTTATTAATGAAATTGATTATCATAATAATCGAAGAATGGTAAGATTTAAACATAAACCAATTTTTGAATTACCTTATTTCGAAAACTTTGAACTTGGAATTGATTTAGACCATTGGAATATTATTAACTCTGACTTTAGTAGAACTTGGAAAACAATTGAAACATCCGGAATAGAAAATAGTGATAGTTCAATGTATGTTAATTTATATGGTTACAATCCTAGAGATGGACAAAAAGATGAATTAATTTCTCCTGTAATTAATCTTTCAGGTGATTCTATTAATTTGAGTTTCTCTGTATCATATCAAAAATATACAAATTCATCTAAGCAAGATACTTTACAAGTTTTTATTTCTACAGATTGTGGTGTTTCTTTTGAAAATATAATTTATGAAAAGGGTGGAGATGATTTAAGTACATGGGAAGTCGAAACTGAAAATTTTATTCCTATTGAAGAAAGTCATTGGAGAACAGAAAGTATACAACTCAATGAATTTGCCGACCAAAAAGTGTTATTAAAGATGGTAACAACTAATTATAGAGGAAATAATATTTTTATTGATAATATAAATCTTTTCAATGAAAATGAATTAAATATTATTAATGTTTCTAATAGCAAAAATAATATTTACCCAAATCCAACAAACGGAAAAATTAATATTGATTTAAATGATAAATCGATTGAAAGTTTTGTTATTATAAATTCATTAGGGCAAATTATTATTGAAAAAAAAGTATCTAATTATAGAATTACAGAAGACTTGAGCAAACAGCCTAAAGGTATTTATTATATAAGTCTATTAGGAAATGAAAAAAATCAAATTAAACAAATTATTATTTTATAAACTCATTCAAAAACCCTGAAACTTTAACCTCAATTTTTTCAGAAATATTATCTTTTAAAAGCTTGGGGATTTTAATTTTAAAATCATCAGTTTCAACATAAAACATGGTAAAAAAACGTATTTTTTCATCTTCTAAAGAAATTAAAACTTTAGTTTTTAGCTCTTTTTCTTCACCATGTATATTTATTAGACCCTCTATTATAACTCCCTGATTTATTATATCCATAAATTGTTCATCAATAATACTACTATCATTATTATTTGATTTTTTATTTAATTCTTTTATTATTTTCTCAATTTCAGATTTTAGGTTACTTGATTGACCTTTATAAGTTGAATTAGGAAACTTATCAGAATTCATATATTTATCATTAAAGTGAGTTTGCATTAAAGACCTCTTGAAATTAAATGACTTAATAGGTAAACGAAAAAAAAACTCTCCTGTCTCAAGATCTATTATCCCTTGTAAATCACTAGATGATGCAGTTATATTCTCTAATGGAGCATTGGAAAAAAAGCTTGTCTTCGAATCAGAAACTTTATATTTTTGACTTAAACATAAAATTGGTATAAATATTAAAAATATTATTCTTTTCATTTTAATGTAAATTCTCTACTAATGTTAAAACCAAAATGTAATCCTCCATCTCCCCAATTTTCATTTGTTTCTGTTAAAAATCCAACTTCATACATTGGAAGTGAGTTTGTTAAATGTAATTGAAAAACGTGACCACCAGTTTCAATATCAAAACCAATAGAAAAGGAATTAAAAAATTGATCTTGATTTATTGTCACTCCATCTTTTTCAGTAATTCTATAAAAGTATTCAAGGTTTAGTGAAGTACTTTTAGTGATATTATATTTTAAAGCTGACCCAATTAAATAAACATCGTTAAAAAAAAATGGCGACTGTACCATGTTCCTGTGAACAAATGTTGGCATTAATTGAATTGATAATTTTTCATTTATTTTTGAAGCAATTAATAGTTGATTACAATATGAAACTCTTCCCCAAAAAGGATAATTTTCTTGGTTTTTTCTCAGACTTTCAATAGAAAAACTACTAAAAAAAACCAGAGACATTGGAATGTTATTTTTTTTACTTTGCTTAAAAATAGCGTACTTTAAAAACCCATCATAATTTTTTTTATAACTACTTCTACCTATTCCTAGCATTATACTATTAGATAAACCATACTCTAAACCCATCCGAATTGTAGCTTGGTCTAGACCAAATAACTCATAAAAACCTGTATTTAAAGCTCCAAAACGATGAGAAATCCTTACGTCTAATGCACCTGGAGCAAACATTTCTATTGAGTGCCCATTTATTACTCTTGTAGACATAAATGTTGATGTAGTATAATAATTATTTTCAACTGGATCTAATAAATTCTCTAAATCACTTTGAGAATAAGTGAAATAAAATGAAAATAAAAAAAGCAAAAGTTTATTCAACCAATCCATTGTCTACCCAATTTTTAAATTGTAGTTTTTCACACTCAGTTAAAGGCTCCATACCAACTGGTGGCATTAGATTATTATCAATTTGAAAACATAAGTCATAATTTAAAATACTACTATAAGAGGACAAATTCACTCCATGATTATTTCCTGATTGAGAATGACAAGCAATACATTTATTTTCTATTAAAGTTGCAATTTGGTTGTTATAAGAAATATTTTCAAGTTCACAGTCTTTTGTAGGAAAAAAAAGAGTGAAATCTGTATTATCCCATTCACAATTAAAGTTTGTAAAATAATCCTCTTGATTATTATTTGTACAACTAATAAATATTAAAAAAATTAAATAAATACTAAATCTGTTCATTTATATAAATTTTATAATTTTTAATCATTATTAAAATTAAACAATCTATTTATTGTTTTCAATTATATAATTAATAACCTTTTGAATTAAATGTAATCTATCTTTTCCCCTAACATTGTGAGCATGATTAGGATATATGAAAAAATCTATTGGAATATTTTTTTCAATACAATTTTCTATAAATTTTAAAGAATGCTGAATAACAACTACATCATCCAATAAGCCATGAATAATTAACAATTTTGAATTTAAACTTTCAACCTTATTATTTAAATTAGTTTGTTTAAAACCTTCATGATTTTTATAAGGGGTTTGCATATACCTTTCAGTATACATTACCTCATATAAAGACCAATCCATAACTGGACCTCCTGCAACTCCACAGGTAAAAAATTCTGGGTATGTTAGCAATAAATTTGCGGTCATAAATCCTCCATAACTCCATCCATGTAAAGCAATTCTATTTGAATCTACATAGTCTAAAGATTTTAAAAAATTATATCCAACAATTTGATCCTTCATTTCAAATTCTCCTAAATTTTTAAAAATAACTTGCTCAAATTCTTTTCCTCTATTTTCCGAACCTCTTCCATCTACAGTAAAAATAATGTAATCTTTGTTTGCTAAATAATACATCCATAATGGTGAATTTGCTAGCCAGGAATTGGTAATTAATTGAATTTGAGGGCCATTATAAATATAAATCAATACCGGATATTTTTTATTTTCATCAAAATCATATGGCTTAATAATTCTAGAGTTAAGAAAAATATTATTGTCAGTTGGGATTTTAACTAACTCAGTAAGTCCTATTTTATATTCATTTAATGGATTTTTAGATTCCAATAATTTATGTACTTCATCACCCTCTGAATTTATGATTTGTATAATTCTAGGTAACTTTAAATTAGAAAATTCATCAATAAATAAATTTCCACTTGGACTCATTTTAAATTTATGAAAGCCAGGGAATTTTGAAGATATTTTTTTTTGAGCCTTTTTATTTTTTTCGTCTAATGAAAAACTATAAAGATGCACATCAAGTCCGTCTTCAGAAAAAGCAGAAAAGTAAATTATATTATTTTTGAAGCCAAGATATTCCTTAACAGCTAAATCACCATTTGTTACTTTTTTAATTAACTTTCCTTTTTTGTTATATAAATATAGTTGGTCAAATCCATCTTTCTCTGACCTCCATAAAAACTTTTCATTATCTAAAAAAATAATTGGATGTAAAGGATGAACGTATTTATCATCTTTTTCTTCAATGAGAGTCTTTAAAAATAAACCTGAATTTGCATCATATTTATTTAATTTTAAATGATTTTGGTCCCTATTTAAAACAGCTACGTAAATGTACTTTTCAGATGGACCCCAGCATATATTCGTTAAATAATAATCACTTTCACTATAAGTCTCTAAATAAATAGTTTTATTTTTATTAACATCAAATATTCCAACTTCTACATACTCGCTAGAATCACCTGCCATTGGATATTTAATATGTTTAATTTTAGATGTCGTGTCTGAAGAAATTAAAAGAGGGTAAGTATCAACTTTTTTCTGACTATTTTTATAGAATGCTAATTTGTTTCCATTAGGAGACCAAAATGTACCTTTATAAATTCCAAACTCATACCTATGAACAGGTTTTCCAAAAACAATATCCTTCTCAAATTTATTCACTTGTAAATTTGTGTCAATACTAGAAATAAATAAGTCATTTTCAATTGTGTAAGCTAAAAGATTCCTCTTAAAATTATAATCTTTATTAGCAGCTTTTATATCATAATCAAGATATAAAACTGGTTTTCTTCCTCTTTTTGTGTTAAATAAATATATTTGATTTTTATATTCAAATTTAAAACTATGATTAGTGACCCACTTAATGTCTGGAAATTCAGTTAAATCATCAATATTTAATTCCCCAATACAAACCTCATCAATTAGATTATTTTTTTCATTAAAAATTAATAAACAATTATTTTTTTTATAGCTATAAAAGTCTTGAGATTTTTGCCATTCAAGATTTGAAAGATTCTCAGGATAAAAATCGGTCCATCTTTTTAAAACAGCATCATTTAATGTTAAATCATTTTGTGAAAAAAGAAAAAAACAAAAAAAATATGATAATAAATAAAAGAATTGCTTGAGATACATAAGACAATGATACAAAAAAAAAAAAGCCAATTTTAAATTAATTGGCTTTTTTATTTAAGTGGAGAATGTCGGAGTCGAACCGACGACCTCCTGCGTGCAAGGCAGGC
>TARA_B100001121_G_scaffold310712_1_pt1 | contig 84122 bp, 68 predicted proteins | sample TARA_B100001121 | Tara Oceans TARA_B100001121 (sample SAMEA2622817) | marine metagenome | biome: marine biome (ENVO:00000447); feature: surface water layer (ENVO:00002042); material: "saline water (ENVO:00002010), including plankton (ENVO:xxxxxxxx)" | depth 5 m
CGGGGCCAGCGGGCGCTGATGGGGCAGACGGAGCACAGGGCCCCCAGGGCCCAGCCGGATCCATGCCTGTTGTAATGGAAATGACTGTAACCGTATCAGGGGGGAAGTATAACGTGAATACGGTATCACATGGAACAATATCACAAGGAACAATCCTACTTTATCGTGGATTCACATATACCTTCGACCTTAGCTCCTCCACGCTGGCCTATCATCCATTCAAGATCGGGACTAGCTCCGAAGGCAACGAATACACCTCCGGCATGAGCACCACTGGGAGCATGTTGACATTCACGGTCCCGTTGGATGCGCCTGATTCGCTCTACTACTACTGTGACGTCCACATGAACATGGGCGGAAGTATAGACATCGAAACCCTGGGATCGGTTAGTTGAGCACCAGCCTCTCTTTGGGGGTTGCGAAGATCAGCCAGATCGCCCCCATCCCAATCTGGATGATGGCTGTCAGGGCAATCGTCTCCCTCAGTGTCAGGTAACCACCTTCTAGAATCAAGCCAGCACCGAGTGCAGAGAAACCCATCATAGAGGTCAAAAGGAGGTAGTCCGTTCCAGCGACGCGACCTCGCCATTCGTCATCGGTCCGCTCCTGTAGCAGGGTAGTGCTCATGACCCAATTGATGCCGCTGCTGCCATGGGAGATGAATACCAGGAGGAGGATCACCCAACTCCAATCGACTGCAGATATCGCGAGGTAGAAGACCCCTGCGAAGAATATCGACCATCCCAACAGCGACGGCTTGAGCCTGTCCGAACGCATCAGGCGTCTTCCGATGACTGGTCCAGTCCCGGATCCGAAACCACGAGCCATGTATAGGATACCGATCGATCCCGCGGCCACAGACCCGAATCCTGCTTCCATCCCTATCAGAATCAACAAGAACACTTGGGCACCTCCTCCAGCAGCCCACATCGCTTTTGCAAAGACGACCCTCCTAATTGGCGCATTGTCCTTGATGTGAATCCAGCCGTCCCCAATCTCACGTAGGGCCATTTTGATTCCACCTTCTCGGCTCTTGTCCTTCTCAGGCCCCCCTGGTGGCAGGCTCGCGAATATCAGTGCTGACACTAGGAAGGTCAGAGTGTCAATCCAAAGGGCCTCGTAGACACCTAGCTCAGAGATCGTCAAACCACCTAAACCGGCTCCAATTCCCAAAGAGACCGACCATCCAGCACTCCCCATCGCGTTTGCAGTCAACAACTCGTCCTCGTTGCATATGTTGGGGAGATAGGCGTATTCAGCCGGATCAAAGAGGACCCTCGCAAGGACCAGCACGGACGTGAGGGCATAGACCGACCATAGGCTACCGAGAAGGTCAAACGTCAGGAATCCCACAAGAATCACAAATGACCCTCCATTTGCCAATACCATCAACCCCTTTCTTGAGTACCTGTCTGCCAACATGCCAGTCAAGGGCTCGAGCGGCGCGTGAGTCAGGCTTCTGACTGCGAGCACCCCTGCTATCGCCAACGGGGAGTCGTCACTGACCTCGCCGGCGATCAGGAACAGGGATATGATTGTGAACCAGTCACCGATAAATGAGATCATGTTAGCAGCGAAAAGCCTCCTGAATGGAGAATTGTTTCGCAGGATTTCGATATAGCCGACGTTAGACACAACGGGACCCAGTAGACCTAGGTTATGATTGGTTGCCAAAAGCCAATGGCTATGAGACTCCTTCATCATAGGGTGATTATGAGAGAAAGGCGCCTTGTGTGGATCGATCTGGAGATGACTGGATTGCATCCAGATGAAGGGGATTGCATCATTGAGATAGCCACAATCGTGACAGAGGCTGACCTGTCAATCGTTGCAGAGGGCCCAGTTTTCGCAATAACACCATACGACGTCTCCAAGCTTGACAACATGGACGAATGGAATACGAGGACGCATACTGCCTCGGGTTTGGTTGACAGGGTGCGTAATGAAGGGGTAAGCGTCGTGGAAGCTGAGGAAGGGACCTTGAATTTCTTGAAGGAGCATTGTCCTCCAAACCTGCCTCTGGCTGGGTCCTCGATTCATCATGATCGTAGGTTCATAAGGAGGGAGATGCCGAGACTTGACGAATTTCTGTCATATCGCATCGTCGACGTTTCCTCATTCAAGGAGATAGTTAGGAGGTGGTATCCTGACCTTCCAAGGCACCTGAAGCCTCCAAACCACAAAGCTCTCGAGGACATACGGGGATCAATTTCAGAATTGGAATACTATAGGGATAAAATCTTCGAGAAGTGACCTTTTCATGTTCTTTTGACCAATTTCTCATATTAATATTTGATATCTACCAACAAGTCATGGCACTTTTCACTCTTCGTTTTCACATGGAAATTTCCCTAATCGCTGCAGTTGCGACCTCATTGTTGTTTTACCCCTTTCTGGCATGGTTGGCCAGGCCTCCCTCCAGTAGGGAGATTGAAAACACACCGAGATAAGCCAACTTATTCAATTGGAATTCCATCGTTATGGCAAATTACAAGGTTGACCCCGAAACCTCGTTTGTGGAAGGCGATCAGCTCAACTCCGTGAATTAGATGTCCTGTGCTGGCGACGCCGAGAACTCGCTTCTCCGAGAAGGTCGGTATATCAGTTAGGGGCCTCCTTGTCCCTTCAGCATCCTCATACCATGGCGCAGAACCCTCGGGAGAGAACCAGACTCCGAGGATCATGTCGACCCCGTCGGTGAATTGCGCTGCTTCAGCATCGGCTTCGCTTGGGATGGCTGGTGCGTTGGGGTGAGTATGTAGCCAATGGGTGAACCGCCCTCCTCTCGGCCCACGGTCCTCAGAGAAGAGGCCATCTACCCATTCCTCTGGAACATGATGTACTTCGTATGAGTCACCACGGTTGACTAGATGTGGCTCACCGACAAACATGCCTTGGCCAGCGAAGAGATCTGGTTCAAACATCGATCCAGTGTATTTGGATATCAATTCTCTGTCAAAGGGCTTCGATGTATCGATGTCCATGCCTACGAGAATCTCATCCGGGAGGGATTGGAAGGACCAATCGAGAACTTGTGAGAGGGTTTCGACGGGGACGAAAACAACGCCAGCATAGGAGTCCCTCTGTTCGAGGGATTGCAGGTTGTATTCTCTTGCAGCATCAAGTAGCCAATCGGACATCTAGGTCATCACCCCTGTGTCATCGTGCCCTCTCGTCCAACCAACACAATGTCATAGACTACGTGATCCCATTTAGGAGCATAACTCTTTACTCGCACCACATCCAACCTTCCAATTGTAAATTCTCCAGAACAATCTAGGATCTTTCTCTCTATTTCCTCAGCCTGAGAATCATAATCTTTCGAACTGGAAAGTGCGTGTAGGTGCAGCATACCCCCCTTAGGACCAAAGGCCCCAATGGCAGTGGGTATTGCAAATGTGGAATCAGGTAGAAGTCCAAGTACAGCCCTGTCAACTTGTAATGATAACTTTGGAACCGTCTCCGTGCAGTCACCCTCTATTACAGTACATTGATGTTCGAGACCATTCTCAGACAGGTTCCAACGCAGGGACTCTATAGAGGCCTGATTCCACTCGCAAGCGATCACATTGATGCCATTGGATGACTTCAAGATTGGCAAGGTGTAATACCCTATTCCGGCGAACAGATCGAGGACAGTCTCCCCCGGCTTGGTGACTCCACCCATCCTCCTCCTCTCATTCACGTTACCTGCACTCCACATGCAGTTGGTTATGTCGTATCCATATCGAATGCCGTTCTCTTTGCGAATTACCCAGGATCCTCTTGAGGAGCCAGTCAGCAACTCGATCTCGGGCTTCCTCTTTGGACCACCAACCTCCCCTTTACGGTACAGGCGCTGAACACCAATTGCGATCGCTACCTCCTTCCATAGCACATCGCTGGGAACCTCATCCCAGTATTCATCTCTGAAGGACTTGTTCGGTATAATGGCGACATCATCAAATTTTTCCCACTTTGAGGGGACATCGTTAGGCATCTCCCTGGACTTCAGTGAATCGATATCCGAGGCTAGAGACCTCAATCTATGGTCAAGAGATTCCTTTGGGCTGAGCCTCCGCATGGTGACCCGTAAAGGCGTGATGATAAAGACGGTCACCCGACCTAGTAGGGTCGTGAGCGGAAAACTAATTCCGATTTTCATGGTTTTCATGATCTCCTTCTCTGTAGTTAGTGCAGACCCCCCTCCCGGATCTCCTGAGGTTGAGAATTCGGTGTGTGACACAAATTCTACGCCGGGTGGAATCTGTGATGATTACGACTCTTCGTTGGACCAAACCTCAGGCGATCACTGGTCCAAGATCTCAGTTATACTCAAGATGGAAAGTGCAGAACAGATTAGCATAGAGGTCTTTATCGCTTTGCATGAGCTAGCAAGAGACCAACTCGGGCTACAACAAATCGATCTCGAGGGGGATTCGACCGAACAAGATGGGATACCAGCCGATCACATCAGGAACTTCTTCGATGAACAAACAGGCAATGGCGAGACGGTAAGTGAAAGGATGTTTTCACAGGTAGATGAGATGGTGATGAACGTCCTGGGGGAAAACTTCCAATCAATAGGCCTCCCTGTGACTAACACTGTCAGCGACGTCCCTAGAACGTTAAACGAGGACATAACCTGTACTGCTGACGCATCAAGCGATTCTGCGGACGAGGTTCTAGAAAGGGAGAACAACCCGTTCCATCCCCCAATTTGTATCAGGTCGGCATTATCCGTGACAATTAACGCCTCCTCGATTGGGATGGATGATACTCGCGGAGACCTGGACAGGACTCTGATTGGGTTGCTGGTGATGGGGGCGAAGGTTGACTTGGTATTCGAGCTGGTCGTCGAAGCGGGCCAGTCGATGGAGATGTCCTTGATCCCTCCTGAGTATTCGGAGAGTTTCACTTCTCGACAAGGAACCTCGCTTGCCACCAGATCAACCTTGGGGGGACTTACTCAGAGGTTCGCGGTTGTGAGCATGGACAGGACCAATGACATCGATACACCCAACCCATCCTCCCTCAGTTTGGACACCAGTATCCAACATCTGCAGGACGATACTGAGACGGTAGACCTAACTTCAGTAGAACTACCGGGGGTATCGATCGAGCTAATCGTAGATGCCAAGGACACAAATAGAGCCAGATTCGGTTTGGACATTTCACTTTACCATCTGGATGCGTCGACACTTGAGGCATGGTCTGTGGATCTAGAACAAGACGGGGTAGAGATGCCATGGATAACAGCGGATGGGTTCAGACTCTTGGATGAAGAGACAGACATAGGCCTTGAGAGACTCTTGGATGGTTTGCCTATGGAGCAGATTTCTGAGTCATTGAGCGACATTTTGGGCAATGAGATCGAGTTAGGGAATCCGTTTTTCACACCCTCAACCGAAACAGGAGGGTTGCAATTCCTCCACACTGAAAATACGGGTTGTGAGGAGGAGGCAGCAAGTCGGTACTGCATATCTGGCCCGATTGCGATGAATAACACCTACCCCATTCTCATCTCAGCATTGAGCAACCCAACCCCTGTGGAACTTTCAGACACATTCCAGCGGCTAATTGAAAACAGTGATTTGGACATCCCCCAGACAGACCTAAGCACGTTTACCGATGAAGACCTTGCAAGAATAATGTCGGTCACATCTTTGGACATCTCTCATGACCTATCTTGGCTGGAGGAGGGCCTCTCGGAAACGATACCGGATTCGGAATTGGGGATCAAGATTGAGCTGCCTAGTTGGATAGCCTCGGGTACAGGGGAACCAAGCGTTTTGGAATTAGGCTTTGACGAGGGTGGCGGGGACCAAGAGTTGAGCCTTGTCGGCACTAGACCATTTGACTGGGAACACCCGATATGCATGGAATCTTTGGACTGCAACGATGACAGTTGGGACCTCCTCTGCAAATCATACCATTCAACCTGCATATCATCTACACTTGCCCTGGAAATCGAGAAAATATCAATCAAGGAATTGTCGTCATCTGTCATCGTCGACTTCAAACTCGACTTTACTATCGACATTTACCGGGTAGACTCAGACCTCGGAATTGATGGATTGGAAACTTCCCCAATACCCTCGGATCTGATCCGACACGTCATTAGCATGGGGGACAAGATCGAGGGTGGGATCCTTAATGGAACTGGATTGGGTAGGATAGATTCGCCGTTTCCAGATGATAACCACCCCATCGATCTGGACATATCCAATGAGGGCATGGAGGAACTCGCGGATGAAATGTCTGACAGAATAAAGCTGCAAATGATAGAATTCAGCAACATGCAACACGACTACGTTCAGATAGTCGAAATAGGTGAATACAAGCCAAAATTTGACTTAGCAGGAACACCTATCAGGGTAGATATTGAACCTTCCAATCCAATACAATCGCCTTATCTCTCCGACTTGGATCCTTTTCAGGTAGGTGTGTCAGTCACAAATGCCCAAATGAGGGTCTCTCTATCGGAGGATTCTCTATCGATGAGGGTGAGCGAAAAGAATCTGTTTCAGGCAGCATTAAGATCGGCTGCAATTAGCACGAGCCCTGAGGTTGGAAGATCAGGAATCGGTCCATTTGCGATCAGCATGGGCATTACACCGATAGATGAGGATACCGAGTTTGGTGAGCTACGCCCTGTTCTAATAGAGGAAATCAAGTTCCCAGAGGGAATCAACATCCTACAATTCGAAAGCGAGCTCTCACGAGGCAGGGTCATCGAGGATGGTGGTCAGGAGACTCTGATCTACCTCACCCCAGTATACGATTGTTTCGAGGTTGATAATCAGGATCCATGTCAGGTTGGGTCGGACACAATTACGCTCTCAGTTGAGATCGGATGGCAGATTATACTCCGGGAGGCAAGTCCTTACATCCTCGGGATCATATCCATGATCGGATTGGTGGTCTGGAGAAGATGGAGAAAGAGAATCATCAGTCGCAGGGTCGATGCCGATAAATTAGAGGATGCAACGATGGAGTGGGTTGAGTCATTGAATTGACCCTAGTTCCTCCTGAATGACTCGACAATCCTTCTGGCAAGTTCGGGACCTATCCCGGGGATAGCCGATAACTCATCTTGACTTGCATGCCTTATTTGTTGCATTCCTCCAAAGTATCTCAAGAGGGTCTGGATTTTCTTGGCCCCGAGTCCATCCACGTGCTCCAGTGGGTTCTTCAACGTCCCCTTCGACCGTCGTTTTCTATGGTAACTATTGACGAATCTGTGAGCCTCGTCTCGGGCATGGATAATCATTCTTCCACGTCTATCCATCAACAACTCTCGATCGTCGGTTGTATACACCGTCTCTTCTTTCTTAGCCAACGCAATGACGGGAAATTTGTCCCCATGACCTAAGTCCTCAAGCATCCCTACTATGGTTGTCAAGTGGGTCTTCCCCCCATCGAGAATAACTAGGTCTGGGTAGTCCTCGAGTTTCATAACCCATCTATGGACCACTTCACTCATCATTCCCAAATCATCCATGGAGCCACCTTTCACGCGATAAGTCCGATACTCAGATTTCTCAGGCTTACCGTTTCTGAACACAACTGAAGCACCCACCCGATCACCCCCAAGAAGTTGAGCCATGTCAAAACAAACAACATACTCCAGCTTGTCGAGGCCAAGCAGTTTAGCAGAATCAGAGGCAGCGCGATACTCAATATTCCCGGAAGATCTGCTTAGCGACCTCTCCAATTGAATCTCTGCATTCCTGTCTGCTAGAGCCCTCAACTTGGATAACTTTCCTCTTTTTGGGACCCGTATCTCCACTTTTGAGCCCCGTCTATCGGACAACCACTGCATCACGCCCTCCTCCAACTCAGTCGGAACTAACAGAATACGAGGTGGTTTTTGGTTAGAATAGTGTTCTGATAACAATAGAGATATGGATTCTGAAATACTTCCTCGATGTATCATGGGATAGTTTACTTGCCCTTGGATAACGCCATCCTCTGCTTGGATTATTGCCGCTTGGCCAAAATCCTGTCTGGAGGCGAACCCCACTGCATGTACCTCTGTGTAAAACCTGCTCTTGATCACCTGATTGGATATTGTCTTCTGGACGATCCCAATCTTATCCCTATATTGAGCTGCCAATTCATATTGAAGGCTATCTGCTGCTGAGTCCATACGCTCCTGTAAATCCTCAATGACGAGTCGAGCATCTCCGTCAAGCACACCTATTGCCATTCTAATTCTGTTGCCGTAGTCATGCATCTCATCAGATTCATTGTAACCGAACGGTAAGGCCCCTTTGTTATCCCGTATCCCAAATTGCCTTCTGAGTAGCTTAATGACCCCTTTCGCAGCGCCCGCGTCAGGGAATGGACCCCAGACCTTCGAGCCAGTCGGAGGCCTCCTTGTGTACAAAATTCTAGGCTCTTCATGCCCTGATATGGCAATGTAAGGGTATGACTTGTCGTCTTTGAAGGCAGAATTGTACCTCGGCTTGTGCTTTCTTATGAGTTGCTTTTCGAGGACCAATGCCTCTCTGGGGCCGCTAGTGATGATGAAATCTACATCATTGGATCTTGAAACGAGGGTCGGGATCATTGCTCGATCAGGATTTGGCGAGAAATAGGACCTAACACGCTGACGAATATTCGTGGCCTTACCGACGTACAGGACCTCCCCTTCTTCTGTCTTGAAAATGTAGACCCCCGATGATTTAGGGAGGTCCAGATTACTCGGGTTGACTGTCATCCTTGTTGGACCTCGAAGGCCAAGGGCAATGAACTGATGGCTTGCCCCACAGCCGTGTTGACCGGGCCCGAAGAGAGGTTGTTAACCGCGCTCGCTGGCATCGAAGTAGATAGGAACTTGCGTAGGGACTTCCCAGAGGAGCTCTCCATGCCCAGCGTCGCAAGGAGGCTTGGAGTCGTGAGATCAGCCCTCCACAACCCAATTTCTAGTTTAGAGTCCAAGGGTTTGCTTGATTCCATCAAGAGCAATGTAATCGGCGCACCGAGGAAAAAAACAGTTTTGTTGATTACAAAAAAAGGGCTCGAAGTGGCGAGTAATTTTGGGTTGATCGAAAAGCAGACTACAAAATTGAATCAAATCTTGGGTAGGGATAAAGAAATAGAGGCCATATGTCGAGCACTCGAAAGCCCTGGGATTGTGGTCCTGACAGGCCTTCCGGGTATAGGAAAGTCTTCCGTCGCAAAGGCAGTTTGCTCGAAACTTGAACAAGAGAAAAAGAAGGTTGGTTGGCACACAGGAAGCCGAATGACCAGCACGTCTTCCCTCATTGACTCATGGACCGATATTCCTGTATCAGAAAATTTTGATGAGTTGGGAGACGGGTTCGACCCCAATATGGTCTACATTCTTGATGAAGCACAGGAAATTCACAGAAGGCATGCCGATAACATCAGAAGAGTTCTGGAAAATGCTCGCCATGCCAAAATACTGGTCGTGACGAGAAGTCCGAGCACCTTTTCCTCCTTGAGTGAGACATTGAAGATCACGTTGGAAGGACTAGAAATCGAGGTCGCATCTAGTATCGCAGATCATCTGACAGAGGAACAGGCAAAGCAGGTCGCCATCGCATTGGACGGCCATCCTCTCGCGATTCAGATGTGGAGAGATGGTGATGATGTGCCCATCCCGGGAACGCCTGTTGCGGATTTCATATCATCCACCGTTTTAGACAGATTAGATACCAATACAGCCCAAGAACTCGAGGACCTTACTTTGGAGCCCTTTGCAATATCCAGAGGAGACTCCATTACAGATCTTTCAATAGACAATTTAGACGATGCGACAATCTTGAAGTGGAGCGGCTCCCGCTTCGAATCCCAACACCTCATCAAGCATGTGAAACTTGCTTCGTTGGATGAGGACAAGGTCAAATCGATACACGAGCGATTGGTCGATAGGTGGTCTGAGATCGAGGGATTTGAGGCCAGGGGTCATGAAATGCACCATAGAATACTCTCTGGCCAGAGTGTGTCGAAGGAGCTAGCGGAGGACGTCTTCGATAACCTAGGCCCAGTCGTCGCATCCACGTTGCTAAGTGACGCTCTGGATAACGAGGAAAGGGGAGACCTCAGGATATTGTCTGCTCGAGCAGCGATCGCCCTCGGTGAAGCAAAAATGGCATTGAGGATTTCTGAGGGGCTCACGGAACAAGCTGATCGTTTGAAGATCGAAATGGAAAGCTTCCGGCTACTAGGTAATGAATCGAGATTCCTAGCGGCCGAGGAGGAACTATTGAGTAAGTTGGGTGAACCAGAGAGGTCGCAAGTTCTAATCCGTGGTGCGGTTAGATTGCATGATGATCGTTTACCTGGGCCAATCAATAGGGATCTAGGGGATAGGATCGTTCAGAGGTTAGATAGAATTAAGGTTCAAGTTGCTCAATTGGATGCATCACTACTTGCCTCTAATTTGATATTGAGGTACCTTGTTGCATCCAATTTAGGGGATGCGGTCAAAGCAGCCGCTCTAAGGTCAGAGATAGTGGGTTTGCTTGGTGAGGGGCACAGGAGGTTGGAGGAAATAGACCTTCGATTGAAATTGAAATCCTTGGGTGATGTAAACTCCGAAGACCTCGAAAACAAACTACGTAAAATTGAGGGGAAACACGAAAAATTGAGAATCATCCATTGGGTTTTTGCTGCTGCAGGAGAATTAGCACCCACATGGGCCATTGGAACTCACAAGTCAATCTTTCTTCAGGACAACCCTCCCATTAGGAGAGAACATGCGAGAATTGAAGCATTTTCTTGGTACTGGAGGGGATTGTATGACCGGGACCAGAGGTTGCGATATTGGTCAGAGGCTGCAGCGCGGCTCAGACTCATTGGCTGCAGCAATGCATCATCGAAGTTGATTGAGAGGATCTATCATGAGGTCAGATCTCAGCGCCAATGAGAGTCCTTGTGTTGGTTATGCCTGTCAATGATCGGATTTCTCCAATCACGATCCTTGTGATCTCTGACTCGTTGAGACCTTCGACTTTGACGAGGAGGTCATGACTCCCAAAAACAACCCACCTTCCTACTACCCCCTCGACAGAATCCAGGCTATTTCTGACATTTACCTCTTCACCTGGTTCAGTGGTGATTAGAACAAATCCGACTGCCACATTCACACCTCTGCAGAAATCAGCGTTTCAGTCTTCACAACACCCGGGATGGTGCGCATCTGTTCGATCAAGAACCTCGTCATTTGCTTGGAGTCATTGAAATCGAGCCTCGCCACAAGATCATACTCGCCGTAAACCGAGTGGGTCTCGACAACTGCATCCATGCGTAGGAGGCTTGCATAAACGTCTTTTTCTTTCATTGGCAGGGCCTTAATCAAGACGAAGGCGGTTTCCATACCAATTCCCCAAGCCTCGCGGAAGATGACATCCTTATCATGCCTCCCGTTGAGATTCTACAGAAACATCCAACGGTAAAGCATACAACGTAAACCCCGAGTTTTGGATCCGTGGCAGTACAGAGTCGGGATGGGTCTGGGAGGGGCATATCTCTCATTGTGACGATCTTGGTGCTGTCTGTTCTCTCCCCGCTGGGGTCTCCGCAAGCTTCGACATCGGTTTGGTCAGGTGTGGTCAGTTTCCCTGACGGGGTGACCATCGAAAGCAATGAGGTTGTACAGGTGAGCCCCGGAACAGAGATCAGATTAGGGGACGGAAAGTCTGTAGATGTGAAAGGTAGGTTCACGATACTTGGCCATTCGGATGACCCAGTCATCCTCAACTCAATAGATGGGAAACACAATGGCATCAGATTCTTAGAAGACAGCAGGGGGCTTGGGTCTCACCTTTCGAACCTAAAGATTCAAGATAACTCCTATGGGATCTCGATGTGGAATACAGACCCTACCCTCCGAAACGTTACCATTTTCAATCCTGATTTCGTAGGCGTGGACTTGTTTTCCGGCTCCAACCCTGCGATCGATAATCTGACTATTGAAGGAGGTGGCCAAGACGTCCATGGAATCTCGAACACATGGAGATATGGAATTGGCCTTTCTGTGGGAAGCGGTAGCTCACCGATTCTTGACGGCTTATCCGCCAGTGGGCTAATTACAAGGGCAGTCAACGTATGGGGCGGATCTGGTGGCTTATTTTCAAACATGTCAATAACAAACATATCAGGTGCCACCATCGCTGTATCAACCGGTATCTGGATTGAGGACTCTGTGATTTTGATCAAGGACTCGAGATTGAATTACTCGGATAATGGAGTTTACGTCCGACACATTTCAGAAGGATTCACTACGAGACCCACGCTCGAAAATATCACCATTTCTAACTCGAAGTACCGTGGAATCATGGTCGAACAATACAATCGATCCAAGTGGAACGACCTCAGTGTAAATGCTATCATCCGCAATACCACTGTTTCCGGGACTGGCGGGCCACTTGCAGAGACATCTGGACTCGGATTGGCGGGATTGGAACTAAACACAAGCGGCGCCGTAATCAATGGACTGGACCTACAGGGGAATCATGCTCCTGGACTGAAGGCGTACATGATTGACGGCTCTTCGAAATTCCAGAATGTGACATCTCGCAGTGATGGCTCGCGAAGCATCTCGAGTAATCTCGCGGATACCTCTGGAATTTATCTCAGGAGTGCAAATTGGCCTGTAAAACTCCATGACATAAGCGTATATGACTCCGTAGGATCAGGAATTCTGTTGTGGAAGGGTGGAGCTACTGGGACCAATTGGACGGCCGAAAATTCTGGCGGAGCGGGCATAGACATCCGAGAGTTCCACCCGGAGGTTAGCGGAATCAAGTCGGTCATGAATCAACTTGTTGGAATTCAGGTCATTGATTCCTCGAACGTGAAGATCGAACATGCAAACACAAGTTTCAATGGGCAAGGGGCTTCCTCTGACCAATCTGGAGCAGGTTTCCTTTTCCTAAGGTCGAATGACGTGGTGAGCTCTGGCAAGGACGTAATGTGTCTGGAGTGTAGATCAACCGAAGATAGGTCTGGATTCTCCATAATCGACTCCATCGATCTTAAACTCAAGAACATCAGTGTATTCGACCCTTCTTCGGGTAATGCCATACTTGCTGACGGAACTGACCTACAGAGGCCCGGTTATGTTGAAATTTTAGGAGCGGAAATAAGGTCGAATCACACCGATACAGGAATCTCTCTACAGTCAATCGACGGCCGTCTACGCGACGTGGACTTTTCAGGGACCTCATTTGAGTGGTCTGCAAACGGACTCGTCCCATCAAGCATTCAGGACAGTACCTTGGATTTATCATCAAATTGCATGGTATTTTCCAACTTCCTCGATCTGAGGGGGACTAACGTCTCTTTCAGATGCCAAAATGGAAATCCCATCGAATTTACTTCCTCCAACATAACGATGGTTGACGCCTCCATTGTTGGCGGATCGACACTCTCATTGTCATCGGGGAGCAACGTGAATTGGGTTTCATCAACGAACCTATCGTCCCCCCTTTCAGATGACCCTAATGACAAATTGATGATCTCTTGGTTCATTGACGTAGAGGTAACCAACCAAAACGGATTTGGCATACCTTTTGCCACGTTGGGTCTCAGTTTCGACAGACATCAAGAAAATTCAACCACTACTCTACCTTATTCCGGGACCTCCAGATTAGGGCCATTCACAGGAAAGGTCTGGACGCCTTCTGATGGCTGGTCACAGACTACGAATGTACTAGCCAACTGTTCATACATAGGATATGAGGTTTCTATGGACCAAGTTCAACTTAATGATGACCTAGAGATAATTTGCTCCATAGATCTACCTAATCAAGCACCATTCATCGTTTGGGAAACACCCTTGCCAAACTCGGTTTACGGGAGTTCGGAGAGAATCGTCTTCAATGCAACTGATTCGTGGGACATGGATTACGACTCATTAACATTCAGTTGGGTTAGTTCCATCGACGGAACGCTTTCAAGTCCATCAGGAGGAATGCCATTTTTCATCGCAAACGACCCATTGAATTCATCACTTTTTCTGAGTGATGGGGAACATACGATCGAGTTGACAGTGTGCGACTCCACCGGGAGATGCAGCACTATGGAGCGAGTCATGACACTCCTGAATCTGCCTCCTTTGATGTCAGTCGCTACCCTTCCAGAAATATCGCCATTTGGTGTCATGAGCCTTGGTATGACTGCCAACGCGACAGTAGACCTGTCAGGTACATTGGACCCTGAGAATGATTCACTTGAGTGTTGGGTCCTAACTAGCTATGGCGACAATATATCCCTCGAACCCCCTTGCAATAGACCACATCAAGTCGTTTTTTCGCCTCAAGAAGATACCTTTACTGTCACCATAGAGGTGAGTGATGGCACGAACCAACCAGTATCATGGGCATTCACGATTGATCACTACAATCAACTCCCAGTGATAAATTATGAAATCATTCGGTCCGGGCCTTCCTCAGACGACATGATGCTCATCAGCTTCCTTGGAACCGAAGATCCGGAAGGAGACGGACTATACTTCTCAATATACTCGGACATACAGGGCATGATTTGGACAGGGGGCGCAGATAATGGAAGATTTGGTTGGGAGGGTCGGTTAGCAAAGGGCGACCATACGATAACTCTCGAAGCGTGGGACGATAACCCGGACAATACGGGCCAATCGACTTCCATCGACCTAGATGTTGTTGTGACTAACTCAAACTCTAGGTCAGTCATCGCATCCCCTGGGGAGGGACTTGTCACAGACTCCTCCGAAATAATTGCCTTCAGCGCCCTAGGTTCTGGAGATAGAGACATGCCCTGCTCGTCATTCCCGGGCGGTGGAGTGGGTTTCCTATGCTCGCAAGGGAGTGGATTAAATGAACTCGTCACGGTCAGATGGAAATTGGATGATTCTTCGGAAACCCTCTCAACAGAGTGGATTTTCCAGACTAGGCTTCCACCGGGCTCCCACACTGTGAGACTAACAGTGGATGACGGCATAGGACAATCATCCGAGTCCACAATCAACGTCACAATCAATCCCTCTGCGCCCATTCTCGTCATAGATGACCCTATTGAAGGTCAGATCTTCCAATCAGACAAACCAGTGAACTTCGACCTAAGAGACTCATTCGATGCCGATGGCGACGAATTCTTGGTCACAATAACCTCTGATAGACTGCCCTCCCCGATAGCCAATGGAATTAGGATCGAAGGTGAATACAGCCGAAACCTCCCCTCTGGCGAGCACAATTTGACATTCATGGCCGTAGATACCTCAGGGATGGTGAGGTCGGTATATCTGACCATCTTCATCACTTCAACACCTCCGGTCCCTGCTATTGCTAGCCCCTCCGATGGTTCGTTCATCCCCCCGGGTCAAACCATAATCCTGGATTCATTCGGAACTATCGATCATGATGGAGACCTTGCAATGATCGAGTGGTCGCTTTCTGATGGAACTATAATCGGCAACAATAATGTCATCGAAGTCGATCTGCCCCCAGGCCCGCATATCATTAGGTTGAGGGCCATTGACTCCAGAGGACTCTCCAACATGACTGCGGTTTCGATTATGGTCGGGTCAAGTGCTCCTACGATCTCTTCACTTCAGATATCTCCGTCGGTGCTGATAGCCGGGACCGCCCAGGAGGTTCACATCTCCACCGTTATGGTTGACTTGGACGGTACTACAAATGAAGTCTCAGCGATCCTAACAATCGGGGGAGTCCCAATTCTAGTCGAATTGAACGATGATGGCAACTCCGGGGACGACGTGGCCGATGACGGAGTCTGGTCCGTTAGCGTACCATTCTCACCAGAAGGAGGGGACTGGGTCAGGGTAGATGTCTGGGCTAGGGATGGAGACGTTGTCAGCCCGACGCTTACCGAGACTATACCCGTAGATGAGCAAGAAGGTAACTCTGGCCTTCTTGCCCAAGCCCTTCGACTGGGAGGCATAGGTTTACTCTCCCTACTACTCATTGGGGTGCATGCTGCTTTCAGAAGGCGATCATCGGTGAAGGCAGACCTCGCTGAGATTGAATCGTGGGGGGCGTTCAGAGAGGAAGATTACGATCCACCTAGTTCTGGGGACCCCAATCGGTAATCTGTTTGGTCAACCCCAATCGATGGGTAAAAAGGAATCTCAGATTCAAAAGTCCATCTCCCCATGTATTGATCTCAGCCTCTCCCACGCGCTTCCTGTAGGGTACGCTAACCTCAGCGGTCTTCTCCTTTCCTAGGTACCTTCTGGCCCTAATCTTGAACTCCTGAGACAAGGGCATGCCGTCATGCTTCGGTCTCATCCGCTCGTCTTCGAATATGGATTTCCGGAAGATCCACATTCCACTTTGAGAGTCATGAATTCCATACCAATATAATAGCCTAGCAGTAGTTGATAGTACCCAGTTACCGAATCCGTGTAGCCCCGGCATAGAGCCTTCTTCTGCCTTTTTCAGACGATCACAGGTGATCCATTCAAGACCCTCTTCGATAAGCTTTCTGACAAGTGTTGGAACCTCTTCTCCGGGATATGTACAATCCGCGTCCATTGTCACAATCACATCCCCTTTAGCCATCGCAAACCCAGTTTTGTAGGCCCTTCCATACCCCTTCCTAGGCTCGATGTAGACCTTGGCACCCGAGGACTCAGCCAAATCACGAGTTTTGTCCGTTGAGTTCCCATCGATGATCAGGAAGTCTAATTCCTTGCACCATCCGTCGTTGGGGACGGACTGTATTGTCTCGACGATAGCCTCTTCTTCGTTGCGTGTCGGAATGACTACAGTCACACTCACATCGAGGGGTGTAAGTGCCATGGTGTTGCTAGTAGGCACCCCCACTTAACCACTGGTAGTATGGGAAGTCGGCGAACAGTTCATTTCAATGTGCTTCCCGTCTTGTCCTATGAGCGATGCCGTGCGGCTCGGGACCAGTGGCCTGAGACTAAGAACAGCCACTTACCTTGCAGTCCTACTTTTTGTCAGCGTTTTAGCGATCAAACAACTTTCAGCAATCATACAGCCTATGGTGGTTGCAGTGTTCTTGTTTTTTGCAATTAGGCCCCCAGCATCATGGCTAGAGGAAAAGTTCGGCCATCCCCTGCTTTCCTACACCGGAGTTTTAGTCGCATTTCTAGGCGTGATCATACTAGTAAGCCAGATCCTTTTTTCCAGCCTTTCTGGATTCTCGTCCGAGGTCCCTAGCCTATCTCCAAAGCTAAACGACAAGATAGATTGGCTGGAGGGTCTAGAGATCTTCGGCTACAGCATCGACCTTGAGGGACTCCAGACCATTATCTCCATAGAGGAGATTAACAGACTAGTCACTGAGTTCATAGGATCACTGGCCTCATTCACTGCAAACATGCTCACTGTGTTGATATTTCTGGCCTTTATCATACTAGAGGCAGAGTCTCTGCCAGGAAGGGTCATGGCTGCCTTCCCCGAAGAATCCAACCGATTTGACAACATAGCCACCAAGGCTGAGAAAAATATCAACGTCTACATCAAAACCAAGGCGACAGTGGCGTTCGGCCAAGCTGTTATCGCAGGGGTTGCGTTGTACGCGTTCGATATCCCGGGAGCATTCATTTGGGCATTCTTGGTATTCATACTTGATTTCATACCATATTTGGGGGCTTTCCTTTCATTCGTACCACCTATAATCCTGGCCTTCATCCAACTGCCGTTAACGGGCTTTATCGCAGTAGTAGCGATTTTGGTGGGAAATCAACAACTTTGGGGTAGCTTTGTGGAACCCCAACTCGCTGGGCAGAGGCTGGATATGTCCCCCATTGTACTCCTGTTCCTCGTAGCATTCTGGTACTGGGCATGGGGATTAACCGGAATGATTCTTGGCGTTCCATTGGCTGTGATCATGAAGATCCTTCTAGAATCCGATGAGAGGACATTGCCAATCGCAATCATGCTCTCCAGGAACCCACCATCACCTGTTGATGATGGCAACGAGGACCCCATCGCTGGAGAATGACAACGTCGATGCCTCTGCGATATTATGGAGTCCCCTTGTCGAGAGCCTTAGACTCTCTCCGTTTAGGCCCCATTTTCCCCCGATAACGGTCACTGAATTGCAGTTCTCCAAAGCGAAGACCGAGAACTCGGAGCCAATCGGAACTTCGACAAGGGTCTCGCCCAGTTTAGGACTTATCCTGTGGATCTCCGACCTATCCGAGTGGAGTGTGATGCCTACATCACCCGGTGCTTCGGCCAGAGCCCCCCAGATTCCCAATTGGTGTGACTCCAGCCCACCTTCAATACCGACCACATCGAATACCTCGTACCCCTTGCCATACAAGTATTCAATCGCTTTTGCAAAATCGCTTGACTGCTGATCCTCCAATGGTACCCTCGGGGCCGTTGAGTCCTGCATCTCCACTGAATCCATGTCTCCGATAATCAAGTCTATTTCAAATCCCGAACCGACAGCTCTGTCCGAACCTCCATCCACGCCCGCGACAATGTCCGCCCCCTCGATGAGTTGAGCAATCAACTCATCCGAGGGACAATCAGCGTTGAGCCACAGAAGAGCCCTCATCATATTGACCTCGGAGTGTATTTCCCTTCCATCATCAATGGCTTGCCATCAATTTCGACGGTAGGCTTTGTCATCAGCCCCCTAACATTCGTGTGAACACTTGCCGTTCCACCTAGGACTGTGTTGTTCCCAAATGCGAACATTGCACCCCCTCGCCAACATTGGTCTTCCAAAAGCCCCAGCCCTTTCTTCGCCCTTGGATTCATTCCAAAACTAAATTCAGAGAAGGTTCGAACCAAGTGCCCTTTTCCACTACGCATGGCCTCTCCGGATTGGTCGAAAAAAGACTCAATATCTGCGGATATTTTGTCTCCTGATGCAGAAACCAACAAACCATCTTTGATGGTAAGTTGGACGGGATCACCGAGTGTATGTCCCTCCCATGAGCCATCAAGGACTATTTTCCCTTGTGCCGTTCCTTCCTTAGGCATCACGAAAACTCTCCCAGCGGGTAGGTTTGTCACTTGGCCGGGACGTGTGCATATTCCCGTGTCCTCTAGAATCCACCGACTCCCGGGTTGGAATCGAAGATCCGTGCCTAGGCCCGTGGATATCCTTACTTCTCGAACCCTACGTAGTTTGGAACTCAGGCTGGAAATCTCTGTTGCCATGGCATTGTGGTCTGCTGTGAAGCCGCCGATTGCGAAGGACTCCTGTGAAACACCGGGTATTGACGCTATCCTAGCGCCTTCCTTGGAGGCATTCGCCCTAGCCCTTGTATGCGTCATTGATTTTGTCGTAAGTAGGAAAATAACATCCTGCCTTCTCATAAGGTCTGCAACTGGCGTGGGGGGCTCCATCCCCTTTTCATCTAACTCCGGCATCATCATCAATAAAACCCGAGACGTAGCCTCTGAGGAGGCTTCGTATATCGCTCTGGCGATTTTGGTTGTTTCTGTGTCAGTCACAATAAGTACATTTTCATGTTCTCTGACCTCCAAGCAAGATCTAACGACGGTTCTTGCTGAAATGAGGAGGTCCTCATCAGTGAACTCCACGCTATCATCGCCCGTCACCCATAGGTCCTCCTACCTCCTCTGAGGGGTCTGGAGTTGGTAAAACGTCCGTAAATCAATGTGTGCCATTGGATTGGGTAGGTTCCCTTATTGAGATTGGATGAACTCATGGGAATTAGCCAATGCAGCGATGCCTTTACCGGAAATCCTCCACATAGGCCTCTTTTTATCTTCAGCTGGCTCGATCAGATCATTGATGCGCAATTCCCTCATATGATGGCTGAGTAATTGGCGAGAAATTTTCAGTTCAATCTGAATATTTTTGCCTGTAGCCCCAACCAAGCCACTTTCGGATAGGACTTGTAGTATGGCCAGCCTTGTACCAGAAATTGGGTTTCTGATTTTGGCGATTTCTTCTGATGATAGTCCAGATACTGCGTACCTTCTCAATTTCCCATTTCTCCATGACAACACCTCTCCCTTCGACTCCAGTATCTGGAGGTGGTACGCAGTGACCCCGTTTGCCAGACCTAATGCATCTCTAAGTGCAGAAAAGTGGATTCCAGCATTCCCTTCAAGGTACCCTAGGATCCTCCCTCGGGTTAGGAGGTCATCTCGGACTGAGATCATCGTGGATAGGAAGGGTGTGACTATCGCCCCCAAAAGTGCTATCTTCATGACTTCAAGTACCACTGAGCCCATGAAAATGGACAATAACATCGCAGTGCCGCCCGCAAACAGGCTAGAATTGATCCTCCCCCCATCGCCACCCCCTGTATTATCATGGCCTCCAGCTTCGTTTTGCCCAGCTTCGTCGGCTTCAGCAAAGGTGAGTGCTTCAGACTCAAACTCATTTTCTTCATTTGCATCTGATTCAGAAAAATCGATAACTCCCGATCCTGCTACAAGCATCGAAACTCCAATTATCAATGAAATCTGCATCAGACGTACTTCTCTCATCATATCGTGCATACGCCTCGTCCCTTTGACTTAGTTGGTGAGTTCGTTTGACATGTCAGAAAGTAAAATCGAATGTCAAATCAGTGTACCACGGTGTTCATATCTTCTAACTTGTTGGGACTTATCAATGAACAAGCATGTCACCCTCCTCATAACACTCTCACTGGTTCTACAGGGTTGCATATCCACGGTGGACTTGAATGAGGCCAATGAGTCAGGCTCTGAAGACTATCCCAGATTGGAATTGCCGGAAAGGACCAGGACAAGTGCCGTATTGGAGAATTTTGATGACTGCGACCGTCTACTAATGACACTCCAACAGAATCTCATGGACGAGATGATCACAATGCTTGACCAACAATCATACAACCATTGGATAGAGCCATGGTTGCGGTTCATCGATGACGTGGCATTCGCCGAGGCCGATGTGGGCGCCACCACAACGCCACAAGCGGATACTCCTGGTGGTGACGAATTTTCGGGCACCAACAATCAAGAAACGGGTGTAGACGAGGCTGATTTCCTCAAGACAGACGGTACCCACACGTACATGCTCAACGGTAATCTTCTGTTGGTCATGAGCATACCAGAGTTCGGTCAGATAGAATTGATCAGTACCTTGGAGATAGAGGGATCTCCCCTATCTATGATGCTCGAGGGGGACACAATCGTGGTGGCTTCCTCGGTTTATGCAACGGATTTGGATCAAGACCATCCACTCAGAGAGTTATTGGTCACGGAGGTAAGCTATGAGAGCTACGGGGAGACTTACACCTATGAGTACTTCAGAACAGGTTTGGTCAAATATTCTGTAATAGATATCCAGGACAAACTAAACCCTCTGATTGAACATGACATTTACTTTGAGGGATATTTCAACACCGCTCGACTGGTGGATAGTACAGTCAGAAGCGTGACTCACTACAATAGCAACATCGAGGGATTGAATTATTATCCTGACCTGCCGGGTGAATACTGGGAACTTGATGACAAGAACCAGAAGATGGAAATTTGGAACAGATCCCTATTGGAGACCCTCTCAAGCAACCGAGACCGAATATTGTCCCTAACTCTGGAAGACTTCGTCCCGATGAGATATGTCATGACTGATCAGGGATCAGTCGTCACACTACCATATTCTGAGGAGGAATGTGCCGAGTACTCAGCATCCTCTGACAGTGTCGCTAGAGGATTTCTGACAATCGCCACGATGGATCTGACGAATCATAACCTGATCATGGAAGTGGATCACATTGGGTCATCATGGGCTAATGTCTATTCTTCCCAGAACGCACTGGTTTTCGCAGAACCTGCGAATGATTGGTGGTGGTTCTGGGGCAATGATGATTACGAAGACGCCACAAACATCCATGTGTTTGATATTTCCGACCCCGGATCAACCTCGTACCTAGCATCCGGTAGGGTCCTCGGAACCGTCCAAGATCAGTTCTCTATCTCTGAGTATGATGGGGCGATTAGAGTCGCATCCACCACAGATGCATGGGGGAGGTGGTGGATGACCGATCAAATCGATCAAGAAACTGGCTCAAGCTCCTTTACAGGACCCTCCAATCGGGTCACAATACTCACACCAGATGAATCTGGGAATCTAATCCAGGTCGGCTTGGTTGATAACATAGCGGACGGTGAGAGGATCTGGAGTGCGAGGTTCATCGGAGATAGGGGGTATCTAGTCACCTTCGAGACGATTGATCCACTCTGGGTACTTGACCTCTCAGACCCATTTAACCCGGTCATTCTAGGTGAACTGGAGGTCCCGGGCGTCTCAACATACATTCACCCGGTCAACGAAAACACGCTGTTGACCATTGGTATCGGACCGGGAGTCGGGGGCTTAGGACTAGATTGGTCCACGACGCAAGTCTCTCTGTTCGATGTGAGTGATCCTTCCGCGCCAAATTTGGCAGATTCAATGAAGCTAACACCGGCTTATACTGACAGCCGTTGCGAGGACGTGAGGCACTGTGGGTGGTCATGGTCTTGGTCTGAGGCAACCTACGAGCACAAGGCATTTACCTACTGGTCACCTGATTCTATTCTCGCAGTTCCACTATCTACCTACCGATACTTATACGACGAATCCGGGTACTCTGGCTATGAGTACGTCTCCAAGTTGATGCTAGTCGACGTAGATGTAGAGAACCAGACTCTGGGCGGGCATGGCGAGATTGATCACTCATCATTTTACAATCAAGAGGACGGAGATACAAACTGGTGGCATGGCTATTCGACTAGTATACGCAGATCCATTTTCATGGGAGATTTTGTTTATGCATTCTCGGCTTTGGGAATCTCCGTGCATAACACCGAGGACCTTGCAGTCACCGAGATTCTCGAGATACCCGGACAAGAGCGACCCTTCGGTCAGGATTCAACAGAGTCTGAGGATATGGAATCCTAAGGGCAAAATTTCAATGATGAGGCCGCCACAGATTGTGTGGACTGAGCCTCAGGAAAACGTAATTGCCCTTCCAGATGCCCCGGGCAAGCCGATCGATTGGCCTTTTAGACCATCATTCGAGCCCCTCAGATGAATAACTTCGCCGTCAACAACAGTATACGAGGGCCAACCAGTCAACTTCATTCCGTCATATGGCGTCCAGCCGACTCGGGTCCATGTCTCTGAGTCACTGGCGGTTCTCCAATTGTCAAGATCAACTATCGCTAGGTCTCCATCATTGCCTTCTACCAGCGAACCCTTATTTTTCATACCGTAGACCTTAGCGGGCCCTTCAGACATCCACCTTACAACATCTCTAACCTTGCATCTTCCATTCATTGCATGAGTCAACATTAGAGGAAGGGATGTCTCAACCCCGGGCATGCCCGCTGGAGAACCCGGATAACCGACAGATTTTGATTCAAGGCTGTGAGGGGCATGGTCCGTGACCACACAATCAATCGTGCCGTCATGGAGTCGCCTCCACAGGGCCTCCTTATCCTCTTCATATCGAATTGGAGGATTCACCAAACCCCTCGTACCGAGCTCCTCCATATCCCGATCATCGAATGTGAGGTGTTGAACACAAACTTCTGTGGTAACTAAATCCCCCTTTCGAGAAGGGAGCCAGTTTGCCTCCTCTGCGCTGGTAAGATGTACGATGTGAAGGCGATGTTCATGCTCCTCTGCAAGGGATACAGCCCTCTTGGTAGCAATCATTGCACACTCAGTATCCCTGTATTCTGCATGTGCAGCAATATCTGTTCTATCCTTGAAATGCCTATGGCGCTCCTGCAACCTGTTCTCGTCCTCTGCATGGACTGCGATTATTCCGCCAGTATTCGAGAAAATTTTCTCTAGATCCCCCTGTTCGTGAACTAGCAGATCTCCTGTGCTGCTCCCCATGAAAATCTTGATGCCACAAACCCCAGTCATTCCCTCAACGCTCTGGATATCAGCCAAGTTTCCTTTTGTAGCACCGACAAAGAACCCATGATGTGTGACACATTTCTGGGCCGCAATATCGAGTTTGTTTTGAATTGTTTTTTTGTCTATTGCATTTGGGATATTGTTCGGCATGTCTAGGAATGAAGTAATGCCCCCTGAGGCAGCTGCCCTACTACCAGACTCCAGATCTTCTTTCTCGGGTTGACCAGGGTCCCTGAAATGGACATGTGGATCAATCGCACCAGGCAGAAGATGAAGACCGGTTGCGTCAATCACAACTTCTTCCCCATTGGGCTCTAATCCACCTCCTGTTGCTATGGTGCTAATGACGCCAGATTTTATTCTGAGGTCTCCGACTTCCTCCTTTTTCTGAAGGTATATCGTTCCATTTTGGATTAGCATATTCCCTTTCATGATACGACACATCCTAGTCAGGGCAGAAGCCTCACAATGCTCTTTATGTAGAATTGGGAATTAATGCTTCCCGCTCGCTTCAAATAATCGATCCTACCGGGGTGATGCTAGCGGGTTGGAGTAGTCAGGTTATCTCGTCGGGCTCATAACCCGGAGACCGGTGGTTCAAATCCACCATCCGCTACCACTTACAATTATTTCTGAACCTAAAATGAAAGTGAAAAAAAAGGGAACGGAAGCCTTATCGTTGGAGAAATTCCTTTTGCGATAAGGAATGGGGTCAATGCTTACTTGATATACCTTCGACATCTGAATTGGTCCATGCCCGCCAAGAAGACCACCCAAGAAATCAGTGAAAAAGAGATAGTGATAGATGCAGAGGAAGAGGAACCCAAAATCGAGGACCTTCCCGGCGTGGGACCAGCGACTGCTGAAAAGTTGAGGGAGGCTGGATTTGACGAGTTGATGACTATTGCTGTGATGAGTCCCAAGGAACTCGGGGACCAAGCAGAACTTGGAGAGGCAGTGGCTTCCAAGATAATAGCAGGTGCAAAGAAAATGGCAAACGTTGGAGGTTTCGTAAGTGGGGTTTCGCTGTTGGAGAGAAGATCAGAGGTTCAGAAATTAACCTCGGGATCATCAGCACTTGACGAGTTGCTGGGGGGTGGATTCGAGACTCAGGCCATTGTCGAGGTATTCGGAGAGTTCGGCAGCGGAAAGACACAGGTTGGGCACCAACTAGCGGTAAACACGATACTCCCACTTTCTCAAGGGGGATTCGATGGAGAGGTGTTCTACATCGATACAGAAGACACCTTCAGACCTGAGAGGATAGCTCAAATGGCAGAGGGAGTAGGATTAGACCCCAATGCTGTTTTAGACAGAATTCACGTGGCAAGAGCTTACAATTCTGCACACCAAATGTTACTTGTAGACGAGATCAAGCGGATGTCCAAGAACATAGATGTGAAGTTGGTAATCGTAGACTCTCTCACCAGCCACTTTAGGGCTGAATATGTAGGTCGTGGGATGCTTGCAGACAGACAACAAAAACTCAACAAACACCTCAAGGAACTCAAGCAGCTATCTGACGTCAATAATGCACTCGTATTGGTCACAAACCAGGTCCACGCTAGACCAGATGCAATGTGGGGGGATCCCACCAAGCCAATAGGTGGTCACATAGTAGGCCACGCGAGCACATTTAGATTGTATCTGAGAAAGTCCAAGGGAGGTCGAAGGATCGCTAGATTGATTGATAGCCCTAACTTGCCAGAAGGAGAGGCTGTCTTTTCTGTGACTGCAGAAGGAATAAGGGAATGAAGCCAAAATCACACACTAGCCCCAAGGGCTGAGTTTACGTGATTAACCAGGCTCCCGATGTGTTCCTCATCAAAGCTCAATTTTATGTCAGCTGCCTCGAAAAGATCCGGTAGATTTCGCGTGTTTCCGAGCATCATTGCATTTTTGTAATCCGAAAGCGCTCTTTGTGGATCATCTAGCTGTTTGGCCCAGATCTGTAATGCACCAAGTTGTGCAATGCCATATTCGATGTAATAAAACGGAGCACCAAATAGATGGCCCTGAGTCTGCCAGAATAGAGCCTCATCCTCTTCGAAGTCAGTCCAATCGGTTCTGGGTCCAAACCGACTTCGCAACTCTAACCAATACTTGGCCCGCTCATTATGCGTATGTTTCGGATTTTCATACATCCAATGCTGGAAGGCATCCACTCTACAAATCCAAGCCAATAATCCGATAACTGACTCTAGATGCATTTTCCTCGCCCTTTGGACATCCTCTCCATTGCTGTAGAATACATCCCAATGCGGTTGTGTGAGCAATTCCATTGACATAGAGGCTACTTCAGCAAATTCAATCGGATAATTTCGTTCTTGTATCAGCTCCAAGTGGCTGCAATACATGCTGTGAAAAGCATGTCCAGCCTCATGGATCATGGTTTCAACATCTCCTTGTTGACCTGAGGCATTCATGAAAATGAACGGTAATCCTGTCTTCTCTAGATTGTATTGATAACCACCGGGTGCTTTTCCTTTCCTGCTATCCAGATCTAGCACTTCGCCATCTACTAGCCTATCGAACATTTTACCTAATTCATCAGACATCCTATGGAAAACCTCAGAGGTGAGCGAGACTAACTCTGAGACATCCTCAAAGGGTGCAAGACCGGCCCTACCTTGAACATCGGGAGAGTCTCCTGATTTCTCATTGACGTCCCAAGGCATGAGTTTGTCAAATCCAAATCCATTTAATCGATCCTGATTTATCTGATGTATCAAAGGCATGCAGTGAATCTCAACAGATTTGTGAAATTCCCTGCAATCCTCTGGAGTATAATCGAATCTCTCCATGGATCTGAACGCGTACTCAACATAGTTGTTGAAGCCAGCGTTCTGTGCTATTTTGTCTCTCTTATCAATCAGTTCATCGAGTATTTGTGATATTCTGGACGAGTCCTTCATCCTCCTCTCTCGGACAGAAGTCCAAGCAAGGCGTCTGGTCTCCCTGTCATTAGATTCTAGGAAGCGCCTCATCTGAGGAAGCGTGTATTCAATTCCCTCGAAATTTACCGTCATCGCACCGATAATCTTCTGATATTCGGTTGAGAGTTTTGTGCATTCAACTGATAATGGGATGTTCTCTTCACGGAATATTTCAATGGAATTTCGCATACTTCTCAAAATTAGAGTGTATCGATCTGATAACCCATCAATAAAATCAAGGTTCAGTATTTTTAGGTCCAATTTATTCGAGACTTCTGACATCCTTGGCCTGATATTCTCAACAAAATTGAGAAAGTTAGTTTGTTTTAGCTCATTCTCCGTGTCACAGGTCATTCCTATGTAGAGTCGTGCTCCAGCCTCTGAGATATGTTCGGCCATATCTGAGATGTCAGAAAAGAATGTCTCGAGATCACCAACAGATTTGACATCTCTCGATAGGAGTTCATCAAAAACTGGCTCAAGCGAATCTAAAGATGTGGCATCAAAGTCGTCATTTAATGGAAACATATGATCCCTCTAGTTTCTGTGTGAGTAGGGACCTATCGGTAATGGCCCATCCTCCTTCACGTATTTTTGCCGCTTCCATTTTTCCGCAGCTTCCTTGACCTCACTCTTTATTTTCTGTAGGTCTGGGTGATCAGGGTTCTCTTTTTCAATCCAACAAGCCGAGCAGTACCTTTTACCAGAGTGATCAATGTAGTTGCCTTTTGTGCAACCTATCTCGCAAACAGAGCAGACACCGTACCCGTAGAATCTCGACATTGATCACCCCAAGGGGAGCTCCCCTATCAGATTGTCTGATTCAATTAATTATCGAGTTTGAAAGATGAAGCAGAAAAGCCTCCTCGAGACTCAAATGACCCCCATCATATTCTGTCATCCGGATCTTATCCAGACCTGATTGTGATGGTACGGGCCTGTTGGGTAACAGCTCCCCTCCGATGCTTCTAATCAATTGAATGGCTCTATCTGAATGCTCATTGTAAAATTCCGTAGAGACCCCCTCATCATTGAGTGGAGACCCAGTACTGTCCAAGGGTAGAAAGAAAAGCCAGGTTTTTTCCTCGCCCTCCGACAAACCCGATCTTCTGATGGCCTCGGCAATTTGTCCAGTACCCGATATTATCCTGAGAAATTCTGTGTCTGGATTACGGGCAATGCAGTCCCCTCGAGATTCCAGTCTCCGCAACATACCCCATGCTGCCCATGCATGGCGGTCAGTTGCGATTACCCCGTCTCGTATGAGTCCCCAACGATCACTCGGTCGAGCCTGTATGAATGTAGATAGGGTCTCTTCAACAGATTCTGTTGGATCGTGTTCGAAACCCCAGATTGGGAACCACGGCACAGGTTCTTCCATGGTGTTATGACAAATGAAGTGATAATCAACCCTTTCCAGCCATCTACTTCACAATTCTTCTGGCTTCTTTTCTGATGTTCGAGGCAAGTGTAGTGCTCCACCCTTGTAATCCACCCAACTTCTCGAGATCGTTGTTGGTCATCGAAGCAACATCTCTTACTGACTCTACAGACAATCTATTGACTAAATCTCTGGCTCTGCTGCGGCCTACTCCCCTGATCCCAACTAATGGGATTATGTCCGGTTTGCAACCGTGTTGTAACCTTGTCCTTGTCTCCTTGAGGATTTCTAACAGCGGGGGTGCCACCGCAAGATCGCTGAGAGACTCGTGTTCCGAATCGGACAGTATCCTAATAGAGGCCCTCAGAAGCCATTCAGCGGCCTCTACCCTTGATCGTAAATCGCCGGGCTGAACACCCCACCTTCTTTCTAAATCTGCCATTTTTGCCTCCTCCATCCATTCCATCAATATCAGCGTTGATTTAACACACTCTAACTCATCCAAAGGATCCGGTGGTAACAGCTTCTCCCTCTCATGTGCGATTGATGCCACCTCCATCTGATCTATTTCGCTACCCTTGACCCAAAATTTCTGGAAGTCTGCTGTTGAGGACACAAGGTGAACCAGGGAAAATGGAGATATCTGGCCAACAGAGTCAATCCCACTCAATATCTGACTCGCACGGATCAGACCATCGTATAATGCCCTGCCAGACAACGGACTTAGGTAGAGCCTCGCCACGGACCTCCCCAGCATCGTCGCAGAATATGTCATTGTCAACGCCTCGACAGATTCCAACTGGTCTTTTTCTATGGAGCTCGCACGGCTGAAACCAAAGATCGCAGGCCCCTTTCTATTCGACAAGCCCTTTCTGTATTCCATTGGATCTGATACCTTCTCAAGGTCCACAATCCCCTTTGCTGCCATGGCCCAATTGGGCACATCATCGTCCCAGAGGTCAACCACTTCTTCATCTTCAACTGACCCAGAAATTCTTTCAGCAAGATTCTCATCTTCCCCTGTTCGTGAGATCATTTCGTTTTCGGCAAGCCATGCTATTGACCTGTCAATCCTTTCCTCCAAGCCTTCTTTGGGTATGGTACTGGCTAGGAAGGTCTTCGACAAAAACTTACTCAATGAGTATCTATTGTCTATCCCACCTGTGGCTATCAAGGCCAACATATGCGTTAACAACGCGGGGTCATCCCTGGCACCCGCTGATTGAATTGTGGCTAATCTAGAGGTCACCGGCTCCACGGTTCCAAGGATGTATCGGTCGACGATGAATTGCTCTTCCTTGGGGTTCTTCGCAATGACAATACCCTCGCCATGGGGGTCATAACCGGGCCTTCCTGCCCTACCCATCATCTGTCTAACCTCCATGGCTCGGATTGGCAGGGATCCTCCGGCTGTTGAGTTCCATCTTCTGTGATCACGAACAATGACCCTCCTCGAGGGGAGGTTTACCCCTTGGGCAAGCGTGGGAGTTGCAACTAGAGCCACCAAAACCCCTTCTTTGAAAGCCTCCTCGACGATGTCTCTCTGCTTAGGAGAGAGCCCTGCATGGTGGAATCCCACCCCTCCGGCGACACAGTCAGACAACGCCTTTCCCATACTCGTGTTTTCATCAGCAGCCACAAGTTTGGTGGATACTCCTTGCCAAAGAGAAATCTTGTCCGTACTGATTCCATCTTCCTTTTTTGTTTCACGAATCAGATGCTTGGACAGCTCTCGGGCCTCTTTTTGAGCGGATGCCCTCGAGTTGACGAAAACTAATGCTTGGCCATTCTCACTTAGAGTATCAGAAATCAGTGCGCGAAGCCCATGATTTGGATTACCTGAAACTGCCCTTGGTTCTGGAAGTTTAACGAGGTTTTTACTGTCAACACTGTGTATCTTTAGGACCAGATCAGTGAAGGTTCCCGACCTAAGCTCCACTGGCCTCCATTCAGATGTGACTAATTTGGCATCAAGCCACTCTGCAACCTTGTTTGCATTTCCAACTGTGGCAGATAGGGCAATTATCTGACAATTTGGATTCTCATGTCTCGTACGAGAGATGATTATTTCTAACGTCGGACCTCTCCCATGATCATCGATCAAGTGGAATTCGTCAATTACTAAGCAGCCAACTGTATCAAGGAAGTCTTGCTTGGATCTGATCAGTGAGTCTAGCCGCTCGCTGGTGCAGACAAGTATGTCCCAATCCTGTAGAGACCCCACCTCGCTGCCTCTATCGCCCACCGCAAGACTTGATTTCAAATCCAACTCCTCACATAGCGCGCTTATCTCAACGAACTTTTCTTTTGCCAAAGCCTTCAATGGAACGACGTATATCCCCTTTGACCCCTCATTATTCAGGATTTTTTGTAACATGCAGACATATGCAACAGCCGACTTTCCACTTGCCGTTGGAATAGAAAGCATCAGATTCCCCCCTGTCAAACCATTTTCGATCCCCTCTGCTTGAGGCGGGTAAAATTCAGTGATATTCAGAACATTTCTAATGGCATTTTCCAAGCCAGCTTGCAGCCCAAAGGACCCGGGGCCGACTTTCCCGTCGCTTGCCATTGTCACACTCTCGAAGTCAGGGCGCTAAAGGATGACGTTTACCAGCAGTGTCATGACCATCGATGGTATGCAGGGTGGCCATCCTTGACTGCAACAAATAAGCCCTCACCTTCAGCACAAGTTTTTCCACCACATTCCATCCTCATTTTGATCCTCACTCTATCACTCCACTCTGATGGATTCTCCGCCCATGCATGAACTATCATCTTGGGCCCAAACGGCGTGGGTCTTTTGAGGGCCACAGAATAACTGGCAGTTACTGTGCAGGGCGGCTCCTTTAGCCCATCTCTTTCCATGATAGAGATGGCTGCAGCCCAATTGCCATGGCAGTCTAATAGCGTACCAATGATTCCGCCATTGATCATCCCTGGAAATGCCTGATGCTTCTCCATTGGGTTGAATTCCATAATCAGTCCATTTTCCGACTTGAAAGAACGGATTTTTAATCCTTCATCGTTCGACGGCCCGCAACCAAAACAGATACTCTTTTTGGCGTATTTTTCTTGAATTGACTCCTCCAAGTCCCTGTCCATGCCAGCACACGGAGAACTCCGGATTCAATCATTTTGGAGGTATCACAACATCAGTGTCACTTATCTGATACCCCTCTTTCGTAGGCTCGTTGGCCGACCCTGCTGAAACCAATAGCTCCAGAAAGGGAGTCAGGAGACCTTCAAAGAGACGTAGGTCTCCCCTGAAGGTTGTCAATCAAATTCCAAAGCGCAGGCGCCAGGAGATAGAAGACTCCGGACAAGAAGAAACTTCAACGCCCGAGAAGTGGTCAAGGCAATCCGGTCAAGGAAAACACAAGATTGAGAGGAGGAGTGTGAAGCCAGGAGAGGTTAGGACTGTCCCGTTCAATCTCATCGACTCGGAGATTGGCGAGTCATGGCCCATACCAATCACGGTGATTCACGGGATCAGACCTGGCCCAACAGTCACATTACTTGGCGCCATTCATGGAAATGAGCTCGTTGGCCCCCAAGCTCTGACTTTCATGCAATCAAATCAGATACTTGGTAGTGAAAAGGCGATTGATGTGAACACGATGTCTGGAACTTTGAGAATAGTGCCAATAGTTAACCTGCCAGGATACAGAACCAGAACTCGCTATACTCCCGATGGCAGAGACCTGAATAGGTATTTCCCTGGTAAATCCGGAGGAAATACTACTCAGAGAATCGCTCGTAGAATATGGAATAAGATAATAAAATCAAGTGATTATGTCATCGATCTTCACTCTGCAGCGAGCGGTAGGACAAATCTTCCTCACATCCGGGCAAATCTGGCACATCCCAAGAGTAGCATGCTAGCAAGGTCGTTTGGCACCGAGGTCTTGCTTGACGGCTTGGGGCCTCGAGGTTCACTCAGAAGGGTGTCAAATGAGTTTGAGATAGGCTGTATCACCTTCGAGGGAGGCGGTGCCAACTCCATAGACTCAGATGCCGTGCAAATCGCAACCTACGGCATATTGAACGTCTTGAGGTCATTGCGAATGATTCCAGGCTACCCAAGTAGCCCAAGATTCCGCCTACTTGCTTCCGGATCCGTTTGGATAAGATCAGACCACGGGGGCTTGTTGGATGTTCTCGCCCCCGTTGGCTCTCTGATTGAGTCTGACGAGGTCGTCGCGACGGTCACCGATCCGGAACATGCCCGGGAGTCTGTCGAAATAAGGGCCCCCAGCCGGGGCCTACTCATTGGAATGGCCACGCACCCCTTTGTCACTGCAGGAACACCGATTGGACATTTGTTGCCATTGAAAAAGGGCCTCTCAACGATAAAGAGCAGGCTTGATGAAGACGATGTATTGATGCTCAGCGGAATCTTGGAGGATCCAATCTGGAGAGAGGAGGAAACCGAGGACATAGACGTTCAAACGATCGATGTCAAATCTCCAGATGGTTGGGCCAGTGTCGACGACTCGATGCTAGAGGAAGAGGATGATTGAGGTCATTTCTGATTATTGAAGTCGGGTGCTGCTGGCACGCTCCTGTTGACGGAATCTTGTATGCCGCCTCCCTTCTCTGGTACTCCATAAGAGAGAATGGCCTCGTTCAGAATGGCACTCCTCCTCTTTGTGAAAAGGACCGCTGAAGAGGCCATTGAAACGAAAATTAGGAGTACTGCGCCCAGTGCAGGCAGGGAAACCTCTCCAAACAAGGCCAAGAAATCCTCTAAGATGGTCGTAGGGGGAGACCAAACCCTCACCTCAACCTGCCATTCCAAGACAGTCTCTACACCAGAGTCGACAAAGACCAACTGAATGTAATTGGAACTCGAAGAGTCACAAAGTTGCAGGACGATTGCACTTGGATTTGCATTGCCACAATCCAGTATATCCAATTCCAAGCCCCCTTCCTGCGTTTTGTTCACAGTGGCGCCATTGATTCTCCATTGAGAAACTGTGACGACCCCATTTGGAAAATCCGGTGGTTCCAGTCTTAATGTGACGTTGGATGCCTCCCAAGGTAGGAGGGCAACTGTATGATTCAACTCTGATAGTCTATCTATGCCTTCGTCTATACTCCCGTCACAATCCTGATCTTTACCGTCCCAAGTCTCGATCCCACTGGGTTTGGTGAGTGAATCATCATCATCACAGTCTTCGAACCAATAGAATCCGTCGCCATCTGAATCTTGATCAAACTTCCTTGGATCACTCCCAAACTCGTTGATCTCATCCCCATCGGACAACAGATCGCCATCTGTATCTCCATCTAGGGGCATTGTATCATGAATGTGAACCTCATCATAATCCGAGAGGCCGTCGCCATCCCGATCCATGTCAATGTAATCTTCGTCCTCAAATCCATCACAATCGTTATCTTTCTTGTCGAGTAGCTCCGGGCTGATGGGAGAACTGTTAGGATCGCTATCATCACAGTCCTCGAACCAATAGAAGCCATCTGAGTCTGAGTCTGAATCAAAGGAAAGAGGGTCTGTTAGGCTATTCGAGATCTCATGCCCATCGGAAAGCCCGTCTCCGTCAGAATCAGGATTTACCGGGTTCGTTAGGTAGATATTGAATTCCTCGAAATCAAAGACCCCGTCAAGATCCAGATCCGTATTCACGAAGTCCTCATCCACATCGTTGTCACAATCATTGTCAATCCCGTCTAAAAATTCTGCACCATCGGGAGATATTAGTGGGTCATCATCGTTGCAGTCCTCGAACCAATACCTCCCGTCTTGATCTGAGTCTAGGTCGACAACGAGTGGATCCGTGGAGAAAATCAAGATCTCATCTCCGTCCGATAAGCCATCTCCATCAGTATCAGAGTTAAGATAATCAGTCTGATGAACATGGAACTCGTTCCAATCTTTCAAGCCATCAAAATCCCTGTCAGTGAAATTGAATCCCTCATCGATATTGATGTCACAATCGTCATCTAGACCATTCAACACCTCAGGTCTTCCAGGGTTTATTAGCGCATTAGTGTCATCACAATCGTCGAATTCATAGTAGAAATCGCCATCTGAATCCTGGTCAGGAGTCAGTGGATCACTCAGGTAAATCATGATTTCTTGACCGTCCAATAACCCATCCCCATCCGTATCTGGGCTCAGTGGGTCAGTAGAGTGTATCAATATCTCAATACCATCCAAGAGCCCATCCAAGTCAGTGTCGGACGACAATGGATCGGTACCGTTCTCCAACTCCGATGAATCGCTCAGACTGTCGCTATCGGTGTCCCAAACATATGGATCTGTCCCATAAGTACCAACCTCATCGATTGTGAGCAGACCATCGCCGTCATGGTCGCTCTGAGTGTCTATGCCATGTAAGATCAGACTCCATGTGTTCAGAACCCCTGCGCTACCAGAGGCAGCGTCTCTTATTCTTAGGCTCCACGTTCCATTTGAGGACTCCCCCCAGTGAGCAACGGAACCAAAACTCCAGTCTTGTATATCCTCGCCATTATCCCCGTTGGGGGACCTCAGCGTTGAAACCGTTCCATGCGGTGATACAATTTCAATCTCCAAATCACCGCGATTTGGATGTGTGATATCTACAATAATGTCTATCGTTTCGACATTCAAATGTTCTGTGACTGTAAAATCAGAGACAACCCAATCATTGGTATCTGGAATCGCGGTTGGTGAACTGGATGGCCCGTAAGTCAAGTTTGTCTCAGGTGCAAGCATTGTCCAGTTGACTGCAAGATCAGTCGCTGATCCTGCATCTATTACCCCGAATCCATACTTGTGCGAAAACCAATGTCCGCCTTGGTTTAACATCCACGAGGGGTCGTTGAAGTCATTCTTCCGGGATGATTGAACAAGTACCTCCTGCACATCCCTCCACGTAAGGTTAGGGTTAGCTTCCAGAATCAGGGATATAACCCCTGAAACAAGAGGCGTCGCGCTCGAGGTGCCCCCGAAGTTATTCGTAGTGTCGCCATTGGTGTACCCGGGGGATCCAACAATATCCGTGGTTGTAATCCCCACTCCAGCCCCATTCGAAGGAGCAGACACCAAGATGTTGGCCCCTGGTTCTGCATAGTAGGACTGCTCCCCGTTGTGATCTACGGCGGTGACAGCTATTGTGAATCTACTATTGGTGTATCCATCTGCGTTTGAATCATCATCAGATTGCAGGCCATTACCAGCAGCCCATGTGTAGATGTTTCCTAGGCCTCCTCGACCGTTGTAGACCCCGTCTTCCATCGCAGCAAGTGTCAGAGGGCCTGGGCCACTTAGGGTAGCACCATCGTCCGATGGCCCCCATGAGTTCGAGTAGATGTCTATTGATTGGGACATGAAAGATAGTGCCTGAGCCTCCAATGAGTCAGGTGATGAGCATGCAATGAGCCTACTTCCGGCTAAATTCGCTCCAAATCCTGCTCCAACTACATCGATGCCATTGTTACCCACTGCTCCGGCGACTCCTCCAGCAGCAGTACCATGTGCGTCGTTCCCGACTGGCTGTGGATCGGTATCCGAAGAGCAAAAATCATACGATAGGGATGGGACATAATTTGGACTGATGTCAGGATGGTTGTGATCTAAGCCATCATCGACAATGGATATTGTTACTCCTGACCCGTTCAAGTTGTCCCATGCACTGGTTATGTTCACGTCCTCCCCAATGGTTCCTCCGGATTGGCCCGAATTATCCAAATGCCATTGATCTGGGTAGTCGGGATCATTCGGAACAAAGCGAGGGGTTTGACGCTCTACGCTATCAGGGATGAAGACCTCAACCACACTTGATTCCTTCAATAGATCAAGTGCCTTCAGATGACTTGTTTTCTGATTTGGACTCCACAAATACGCTCCTTTTATCCAATCTAGTTCAATCAATTGACCGGCTGGAAGCGTTTGTGCAAGGGCCTCAAAACCACTATTCGATAGTAGGATCCAAGCCCCGCGATGAGCTTCAAAATCGGAATCATCGGACATTGCTCTGTTGAAAGCAGATTGAACAACTGGTGAGAGATCCTCCAGGATCGAATCTCCCGGATGATCGATAATCTCGGTGCCCTCTGTTGAACTCCCGTACGGTGCGAGAATAATGACGAGGGCCAGTACGATCGGTGTCCGCACAGCATTCTCGGTGCACAACAGAGTAAAAATCAGACCCCTTTGTTGTGCAAGTCCACAGATGAGTGGAGTTCGTCATCAGTCATGAGCCTATTTTTTGATTTCGCAACATCAAACAGGTACTCCACGAGGGAGTCTTTGACCTCGATACCATTGGCATCCAACCAGTGGACGATATTCGATTTTCCACTCATGTGTCCCACCCTTATGACCTGCTCAAGTCCGAAATCTCCAGCTGGTACACCAGAATATACCCTGTCTGCTAACCAAGAGTCACCCTTCCGCAGTGCCTTCACAACCGCTGACGCGTGCACCCCAGTTCCGGTTTCGAAAGCATCCTGTCCAAATACCGGGTAATTGTTTGGCAGGGGGACCTCAATGTATTGATTCGCCTTCTGTACGTAATTGCTTAGATTTGTAAGATCATTTGATATCACGCCCATCAAACTCAAATTCACCAGTGTTTGATCCAATGGCGCATTACCCGAGCGCTCCCCTACCCCCAGAGCAGTTCCATGAATGACATCAGCACCAGACTCAACCGCCGCTAAATTGTTCGCGACACCCAAGCCCCTGTCTTGATGGCCATGCCAGTTTACTTCGATATCCCTACGTTTGACGCCGGCGTCGGGTATTACCTCATTTTGAATAAATGACATCAGGCTCCGAACACCCTTCGGAGTCGAATGGCCACATGTATCGCAGACGCAGATCCTGTCTGCACCCAGCTCGATTGCTCTTGTATAGACGGCCTTTATGTCCTCAGGCCGACTTCTTGTGGTGTCTTCTGTGACAAACATTACCGGGATATCATTGTCAACCGCGAACTCGACGGCTTCCTCGGCAGTCTTCATGATCTTATCCATCGTCCAACCCTCAGTGTATTGCCGAATGGGGGATGTTCCAAGAAATGCACTTGCTTGAATTTTCATCTCATGCTTCGATTGAAGTTCAATGAGTGGCTCTATGTCTGAGACAACCGTCCTCACGGCACACCCTGGGCGTATTTTGTAGCCATTGTCATTGATATGTCCCAGCATCGAATCTATGTGCTCTATGTGGAATGGGCCTGCCCCAGGCAATCCTAGATCGACCTTCTGGATACCGAGATTTTCCATTAGGTCCAACAATTCTATCTTTTGCTCTATCGTAGGGTTTCTAGCACTGGGGCTTTGGAGACCATCACGGAGAGTTTCATCGTCAAACCATACAGGATGAGGGTGGGACGCAGGGTCACGTGGAGCCTCAGGTTCGATGTTGTTCCAGTCGTAGATCAAATCTCGTTCGTCCATGAGGAAGCCCTCTGAGCGGCCTACCGTGCTGGCTGCGTTTGAAGCATTCGGAAGTTATTAGGAAAAAGGGAAACCAGATGATCTGTATTTTTTCTCGCTCCTTAGGATGACGGCCATAGACAAAGTTAGGCCGACTACCATCCCTGCAAAGTTGGAAACTGAGGCCAGAGCCATCAGAAACACTAGTCCGAGAAACAGCTGTGAAACCCAAAAAGAACGTGCAGCCGAAGGTAGCCGACCATTTTCATCCTTGACCTCATCTGCGGGTATCAAGAACAGCGTCCTGATGTACCAGATAGCAATTAGAGCGGAACCGATCTGAAGCACTAAGTATTCCATGCTGAAATCCCCGGAGTGGATCAAATACGGGCCCCACAATGATACAACCAACAACAATATGCCGTAAAGACGCATTTCAGCCAATGTCCTTGCGCTTCCTTTCACCCATGGAAGCATTGGTACCCCGACTTGTTTGTATTCATCTGATTTGTATAGCGCTAGGGCCCAGAAATGTGGGGGAGTCCAGAGGAAAATCACGCCCAACATGTAGAACGGAACGAGGCTGCCCGTATCGGTGATAGAAACCAGGAACCCATTCATGCTGTGCAAGTCAAGGTCACTTGGACCCATGGCGACAAACCAACCAATCAACGGAGGAGTAGAACCGGCCAAACCGCCGATAACGATATTTTGTACGGTTCTTCTCTTCAGCCAGATTGTATAGACCAACACATAGAACAGTATACTGAAGGTAGCCCAAAAGGCTGCTACCTGCCCTGCCATGAGAGTAAACCAGACGATTCCCAGAATTGATATCGATATACCGAATAAGAGAGCATGGCCAGACTTAATCTCTCCCAGTGGTACAGGCCTACTGCTTGTCCGTTTCATCATCGGATCTATGTCTTTGTCATACCACATGTTGATTGCATTGGAGCCACCTGCTGTCAGGTATCCCCCGACCAGAGTGATGAGCGACGCCTCAAGTGTGTGGCCCAAGGGTGGCCTTGTTTCGGACATTAGATCGTGAACCACAACTGCCGAAATCGCAGTTATCTGAAGCAGTATGACAACACCCGGTTTGGTCAACCGGAACCAACTGTTCATGCCGGCCCACATCCTATTCTGCCTATGAAGAGATTCCACCAGATGGGGATATTTCTGACATGGAGTTGTATTTGCTTGCTATCCAAATCGTCGCCAAGGTGAGGAATGCCAGTGATCCTAGGAGGAGATGGATCAATGACAGAATCTCATAGAATGAGTTTGTAAAAGGGTCGTAGGAGATGACATAAAGACCACCCAATATCACGTTAAAGATGAAAATTCCAGTAGCAACATTGATCCAATTTGACACCTTTGAATAACTCATATCCAATTTCGCCTGTTTTCGGACTGAGTAGCTGACAAAGCATAGAGCCAATCCCTCAAATGCCACCAGCACCCTGTGAATAATCTGTGAGTCGGTAGCAACATCATCTACCGGTATCAGTATCTGACCCTGGCAAAGAGGCCAACTTTCAGAAAATCCGGCCACTCCACACCCATAATTGGCTCCATCTGTCGTAGAGACATACACCCCAACAAAAACTGCTGCAAGGGCCCCAATGGAGGAGTATGCGACCGATCTTCTTTGACGATTGCTAGCAACTATTCTCATTTGAGCGGGGGTACTATCGGTCTCTTTCCACCTCAGTATAAGGTACCAGATCATCGAAAGGGTGAACGCCAAAGCGCTAACTAGGTGAATTGCAACAGACCAATGCTCGTTGTCCATTCTCACTGTAATATAACCTAGAAACCCCTGCCATAATATCAGGCCAATTCCAAGGCTTGATGCGAATTTTACATCCTTGTCCTCACTCTGAGCACGGGTGGCCAACCAAAGAAAAATCATCATCGGGCCTAGGACCGCGCCTGCCAATAGCCTGTGAAACCATTCTGTGAAAATCTCAAAGGTTGTGTATCGATGATTAGCCCCCCTTGAGTCGATTTCATCTGGGTTTGCTTCCCACCAAGATTCTTGATCTTCTTCAGATACATCGAAACCCCATGTTCCGAAGCAAGTCGGCCAGTCAGGACAAGATTCACCAGCATCATAAATTCGGATCATGCCCCCCATAGCAATCACAGACCCAGTGACGGCAAGGATGGCAATTGCCAGTGCAGAGAGAGGTATGCGCTCTGCCACCCGGGACACGATCATGCCCCTTCGAGCGAATCGACCTCCTTGAATCAGTCGTCGCTACCGGCATCTACGTCGATGGGAATCCTGTCAGATTCGTATTCTAGCGTGGCTATTTTTAGAGGGTCCAAGACGAATCTCATTTTTGCCTCTTCTGTGCCGTAGAGCTGGACAAGCTCGTGCATAAACTTCTCACGAAGCTCTTCCTCTGTTACGTAAAGAGGAGCGCCCATGCTGATCTGAAGGGCTCTAGCCCCCAATATTCGGGCCTTTTCGAACCTAGTGTGGACTCGAGGCATGGCCTTGCCCGATTGTACACCGCTCATAAGGCCACCGACGGGTGAGGCGATCTATCTTGACACCAACATCCCCACGGCATTTCCCCCGCCGAGGCAGAGTGTGACAATGCCCAACGCACCGTCGGTCCTCTGCAATGAGCTCACTAGGCTCATCAAGCATCTTGCGCCTGAGGCGCCCAATGGGTGGCCGATTGCAATTGCTCCTCCTTGGATGTTGAACTTTCCTTCAGGAATATCGAAGTGACTCTTTATCCCACACGAGGCGGTTGCAAAAGCTTCATTGTGCTCGTACAGGTCAATATCTTCTGACGACAATTCAGCCCGAGACAAGAGAGCCTCAATGCAGGGAATTGGGGCAGACATGACCCTCGAGGGCTCGACACCGGAGGTCTCAAAGTCGACAATCCTCGCAAGTACAGGCCACCCGTTATCCTCTGCAGCTTCTTTCGAGCAAATTAACAGGGCGGCGGCACCGTCGCTCACCTGGCTAGAGTTCCCTGCCGTCACAACACCCTCTTGCATGAAGACAGGCTTGAGCTTAGAGAGGGCTTCCAACGAGGAATTGTCCCTTACACCTTCATCTCTAGACAACCCCCCAACGGGCGTTATTTCTCTGCTGGTCCATCCGTTAAACCATGACTCAGAGGCCCTAGCATGTGATTTCAGCGAATAGGAATCAGCGTCTTTTCTGGTGACCCCCTCTTCTTTCGCGATCGTCTCTCCCGAGATGCCCATCGCATCCCCTGAGAATGCATCAATCAAACCGTCTTTGTGGAGAATAGAAACAAGGCTGGAATACTCCACTGGTTCGCCCTTAGAGACATTCTGGGCTATCATTGGAGCCCTCGACATCGACTCCATGCCGCCTGCTATGATCGCATCAGATCGGCCAGACTCAATCTCCATGGCAGCGATCATTACAGCCTTCAATGATGACCCACAGACCTTGTTGAGGGTAGTTGCAGGTGTGTCGAATGGGAGTCCAGCACCTATTGAGGCCTGACGTGCTGGGGCTTGACCAGCCCCAGCTTGCAAGACCATGCCCATGTAGACCCCGTCTATCACTCCACTCCTCGGATTGACACTGAGTGAATCCAATAGGCCGTTGATTGCAATTGAGCCCAACTTCGTGGCCTCGATATCGGATAGACTGCCTCTATACTTTCCAAAAGGGGTTCGGCAAAAACCTGCGATCACTGCTTCAGGCACATGATGGCTACTGAACATGGAGATTTCAATGGCTCGGTTGATGATGAAAGTGAATTCGTCGCGGGGTCTTCAGGACCCTTGACTGAAGCCGTAGAATTCAGGATTCTCTAATTCCGGCCTCAAATCAGGCCTGACTAGAACGGTTCTTACTGCCCATAGGTCTGTGAAGATGCGATATTTTGCCGTTCCATCGAGATAGTCAACGCCAGATGAACCACCCGTCCCAACTCTTCGCCCAATAATCCTCTCTACCATCCTTGCGTGAGCATGCCTCCATTTTACCATGGACTCTTCCAGTTCGACAACTGCATCAACCAATGCTCTGGGCCATGTTAGCAGGGGAAGCTCTCTGTATGATTCTATGAAAAGCAGCCCGGCTCTGGCCCTGTCCACCTTGCCGTTTGGCAACAGGAAGTCTCTGGCTTGGGATCTTGCAGATTCCATCCTTGCATCTAACATCTCAGAGTTCATATTCCCCGACTCCGACATAGATCTCTGTTGGTTCAAAGAGTGCTCAGAATATGCAAATAAGTGCGCCTCCACGTATTTGCGTATCCTCTCATCATCTCCCGAATCCTCTTGTCTGGAACCCATTATTGGAGTCCTACGAACCCAAGACATTACTGCATCGAGGAGCGATGGTTTTTCCGAGGCTTCAGTCAAACGATCCAAAGCGTGTGTCTGTGTTGGGTCTCGCTCCGCGATCTTTCTGAATTGCTCCAATGGATCAAAATTGGTGCCTCTCATTGATTTAGTCAAACCAAGAATGATTTCCAACTCCCTCATCTGATATGATTCAAAACCAGATGCTGTACCAAGGTCATCCCTGAAAGCAAGGAATCCTTGTGGTGTCAAGGTCTCCATTACGCTCCATTGACTTTCCATTAATCTGAAGATCTCTGTGATCCTCCGCATGCCGTGAACACATGAGGGGATCGCCTCTTCAGGAACTTCTGAATTTCCCAAAGAGTCCCTGATCTCGCAAAGTTCCCTTACCACCTGCTTGAACCACAATTCAAAGGTCTGGTGAACGACTATGAAGTGCAATTCGTCATTCGAGATCCCTCTATCGTCACCTTGCAGGGCCAGAAGTTCGTCCAACCGAAGATATGTTCCATAGGTCCAATCGGCACGCACCCCGTTGTCAACCATGCTGATCCAGTGACGTGTCGGACTTATCAGTTGGTTTGTAACATGGCCAGCATTGATATCCACAAGGTCAGGCCATCGTAACGTGGTATACATCCCAGATGTCATCTCAGTCGACACTGATTTACAGTTGAGAGTCCCCATGGAATCCGATGCAGCAACACTGTTCAATTTGGTGGAAGAGAATCGAACATACCTACGCGAATGGCTGCCATGGTTGGATGAGACAACATCTGTGCAAGATGAAGTGAATTTCATCCAAGAGCAGACAGCGAAACACCAAACTGCAGACGGATCACTATTTATTATCGAATCACTCAATGTTGGAATAATCGGCACTCTGAGTGTGAATCAGGTCGATCACGGCAATCTAACAGCCTGGATTGGATATTGGCTCGATCAAAGCCACACGGGAAGGGGAATTATGACAAGAGCAGTAGGGGCACTGGTAGACGTTCTGTTAGTCAGTTGTGGATTTAATCGAGTCGTTATCGAAACGGGTGTTGATAATTTGGCCTCGTCTGCAATCCCTTTGAGATTGGGATTCAGGCAAGAGGGTAGGAGTGTTCAGAGGCAGTGGATGTATGATAGGTGGGTTGATAGCTTTCAATACGCCATTACGGCCAGTGAGTGGCGCGCGAACGCCTAATTCCAATTGAGTAGCCCATTATCGATCAACTCGCAATTCCCAGGAGGCAGTGCAGAGAGGACATCGTCATGATTCAATCCAGTTGATTTGGAAATCATTGAGGCAGCCTTCTCCTTCTTCACGTTCCCGGGACGAACTTCGACCCATCTCTCGCAAAGGGCACTGACTGCCTGAGGAGAACCTGGTATCGGAAGCGGGACTCCGTTGACAGTCCCCAGCCCGATGGCTAATCTCAGAGTCAGGTCTCGATGCCAACCTCTGGATCCTCTGACCACGAATGATCCTCTTCCGAGCGATTCACCGCTTTCAGTGGATTTACTGACCTGGGAGGGCCGCACATGAAATGCTGTCGCTGCAGCGGAACCTGCTCCCCATGCCCTCGACCAGGATGCAGCCATTGTAGCTGCCTCCTCTTTCTCCGAATCTTCAAGGGATTGCAGATCATCAGGAGCGCCGTCAATTGATTGGACAAGCGAAAGTCTTGCAACACCCTCTTCAGAAACTACGCCAGAGTCATCGATTACTAGCCCATCAAGCCTCTTCAGGGAGCAAGACGGGGCCCCATGCAAGTCGGCGTGAAAATAGAGGTCACCGTTTGAGAGATATTTCTTCACAACAAGGTCGTTCCCCTTCGAGTCTCTACCGCCTATGATCATCCTACCTTGTCCGACTATCCCCCATCGATGCCTCTCGAACCAATATCTCCTCGTTCTCTTTTTGCCGTCGACACGACCCTTGGACTTGTCTTTCTCCGCCTTGATATTGATCTTTTTCTGACGTTTTTCAGTTTCCTCAAGCGCTTTCTCCGCACCCCTAGCCTTCAGTTTTAGCGATCTAGACTTGTCAAAATATTTCTGAGCGCTCTGATGTATTGTGCCCTCCACATCGATTAGGACGCCCGTTCCCGGAGCCCCGTTCTCATCTCGCATGTAGACTATCGCGGTTTTTTTCGCAGGATCAATTTCCTCTATCCATTCAGCATTGTGTGCCTCATCTATTGTTTCAGACCAACCGATGTTCGTGATACGAGATTCTATTTTTTTCCGGATTTCTTCCAAGTGCGCCCAAGAGGCCAACATTTCGGATCCTATTTTCTGAAGATCCGAGGCCTCCGTTGAAAAAGCCTCTATCCCACTTCTCTGTTGGGCAGCCCTCCTTGTTAGCCTGTCCTCCTCTCCCCCGCCAGATTCCTCTTCAACCTTCTCAATCATCCTCCTCGCTAATGCGTTGGCATCGTGTTCTCCGAAAATCAAGTCGATTGCGTCACTCAGGGAGGGGAGTGCGGCCTGCTCTCCCTCATGGTCGGGCCCGTTATCAAAGGGTGAGAATGACGAATCACTAGGATCCTCGGGATTACCGCTCACATAAGCCCTTCCAGGGTGGTCTGCTTTCTCGATCAGACCTCTTATCGTCTCTGACACTGCTTCCCGTGCCGCCTCGTCAAGATCATCAATTCTTGATCGGGGATCAAGACCACACATCTTGCAGACCAAGCTTGCATACGACCTTCCTAGGTTCGCTCTCCCAGCCAGAGTTCGCTCAAGGTCCTGATCAGACTCTCCGAACATCGCGAAAAACCCAGTCGCCCCAATTTCTCTCGGGTCCATTGATGAGGGAGGGGGGAAATATTTCTCTCCTCTTTTCAACGTCCTCGATCGGTATGAGGCACTTGTAAGTGGTTGTATTATTTGACCATCATCATCAACTAATATCACATTACCATCCCTAAACATCTCGATCACGAGTGTGACTGAACCCCTCCCGTGCTCGAACTTGAGATACAAAACTCGGTCGAAACCCTCTTGCGTGACACCTACCAATCTGGCGTTTCCGATATGTTTTCTCAGAGTCATAGCAAAGGAGGACGGGTTTTGTGGCATCGGCCTTTCGCGACTCGAGAGGTAGGCTCTCTTTCCGCGAACAATCACAAGATCTACCGGTGAAGCGCCTGTATTCTTTATCCTGACTACGATTTGCTCATAATGCGGCTGATACGCTTTCTGGGCCCTTGCTCCTATCATTTCAGATAGGTCAACCCTCATCCTCGCCACGTCAAATGAGGACATCCCCCTGTCAGCAGCCTGCGCCATGTGTCATCACTCCCTCAAGGCCATGAAATATGCTTATGGTCTGATGAGCAAGTCACGTAATAGTCCCCTGAACGATTCGAGAGGGCTGTTAATCCTCCTCCGCAGATCGGGCAGATTGCGTTGTCCGCGAGCTCCTCAATCCAAGCACGTCGAGTTTCTTCTTCATCCCCCTCTTCCCTCAATCGATGCAGGATCCTCTTTACCGGAGGTGGAGCCTCGATCCCCGCCAGCATCCATGGGTCTGCCCCAATTTCTTTCATACCCACTGCTACTTCATCTCCGATTTCATCCTCCAAGGGGACATCGCCTGTTCTGGCAATTGGCCTCGACACAATGTATGCCCCGAAGAAGCCTCCCAGGTGTGCTAGATGTGCTACGTTGGAAGGGCGATCCTGCATAGACAGGTCGAAAACCATGTAAACCTCTAGACCGATTCTTACTAGGCAGATTACCCAAACGGGCCAAGCCCGTATCAGAAACAACAACGGGAACTCTATCTCGTCTCTGGGCCAGCATGCCATGTAAGCCCCCAACAATCCAAATGCGGCCCCACTGGCACCAACTGTGGGCCGTGGATCATCTGCATGGGTGAGCACCCAAGTCAAATTCCCAGCAAGTAGTCCAAGAACGTAGATAATCATCCATCTCCTTGGGCCTAGTTTCTGCTCCAGAGGGACTCCCACAAGGGCAATCACGAGTATGTTTCCCAGAACATGAATCCAACCTGAATGCAACCAAGCAGCGGTTATCCACCTGTGAACGAGCATGGGGTCATCAGAAATCAGGGGGATCAATGATAGGAAGGCAAACGGCTGGAACGCAATTCCGAAAACGCGAATCGCCTCTTGGGCAAATGTGACCAAGAGCAAGGAAAGGACTGTCGCTAATGATATGCTAACATCAGACAGGATAGCGTAAATATAGGGCCCCAACGAGCATGAAAGCAGGAATAGTAGAACTAGATAGTCACCGCCAGATAAGTCCGACCATAGGATCTCCACGACAATCCCTTGTGCTGGGGAGATAGCCCCTGCGAATAGCCCCTCCGGCTGTGTGCGGTGAACTGAAAGGATACTGCCCTGTCGTATGCATGTGGCCCGAGCATTGATCCGGATGGTCGGAGGTACTGTTCGGAGGGGTTCGAAAACTGTCTTGCGAGAATTGGACCTCAGAATCAATGAATCTGAGGTTGTTTGCATAGTTGGAGACAATGGGTCTGGCAAGTCTACTCTCTTGGAAACACTGGCTGGGCTGCATCCCCTCAGGGAGGGGGAAATCATGGGGCCAGCTCTCGATGGCAAGGATATCGTTGTGGCTGACTCGAAAGGAAGAAGCACGCCCTTGCCGGGCCTCTCAATCGCCCTGCAATCAGATGGTGCATGTCTTGACGAGACAGTCATAGGACGCTTGAAAATGGCAACTTTGGTTGCTGGAACAGAAGCAAATGACGAGGAAATCAAACAAATTATGGCGGAATGGTCCATTCTCCATAGGTCAGGAGACAGGCTGGCTACTCTCTCAAACGGACTGAGAAGAAGAGTTTCGGTGTTATCCGCTTTGATCCCTGCACTGAAATCAGAAAAACAAGGCTTGGTGATGTTAGATGAACCCAGCGAGGGAATGGACGAGAGATCGCAAAAACTTCTGGGATACGCAATCGAGAACCTCCGGTCACTTGGACATACAGTGGTCATCGCCACCCATGACCAGAGCCTCATGAATGTTGCAGACCGTCTAATCAGAATCCAAGATCAAACAATATTTGTCACTGGAGAACCTCCAGAATTTGATTCTGGAGGGATCCCAATTCGAAGACACAACAACGATCGCGTCTCAGAATTTTGTCGCTGGGGAATATCGCTTGAGTGGAAAAATCCGATTGACACAATTCATAGGCTGGTACCCTCCATAATTGCCATTCTTTTGATTGGATCAGTAGGGGCGGATTTCGTAGCTTCAGATGGGCTGTTTTCCGTCTCCTTCTGCCTCTTGCTGCCAGCATTTATCTCAGCGATGGTCCGGCCTGCCCTGATAGACAGGCTAAATGAAGGACGTTCAGGGGACTGGTGGAGAGCTCACATGGGGAGGTCCATGCGACCGGCGGCCTCTGTAGTGGGGTCTTCTTGGCTCCTGCCCCTACCGTTGACGTATCTCACATTCGTAATCATTTCAATCGGCACCCTAGACGTAGACCCTGATGCCAAGTTCTGGATATGGCTGCCGGCTCTGGCGATCATAGACATCAGTGTTGCAGCAACCGGAATACATCTATTGGTCGCTACTCTGAGAAGAAGGGGGGCAGTTGCCGCTTCGTTGATGATGGCAATAATGATATGGCCTTTCTTAATGTTGGTAGATGCAACCTCATTGATTCTGCAAGATGGTATGAGCGTCAAATTGGGATTCGACACACCATTGGGCCTGATCATCACCTCAAGCATAATTTCGGCATGCATATGGGCATCATCTGTTTTGATCCCCTCAGACTAAATGCATTGATTCATGCATGATGATCTCTTGGAGTCACTCATGAGGCATCCGAGATCCATGGCAATCGCTTGTATAGTGATGGGCTCGATCGGGGTAATCATATCAGCTCTATTAGGCATTTTTTTGGCTCCAGACGTCAACCCCAGTCAGTGGAGGGCCCCCGAAGCATATCGGATCATATTTCTCCATGTTCCCTTTGCATGGACCTCATTCCTTGCTTTCATCGTACTTTTTATCGGTTCTTTGGGGTGGTATCTGCGCCGGTCTGAGTCCTCATGGAGGCTGGTACAGACTGGTTCAGATCTAGGCCTTCTTTTTGGTTTTGGAGTGATAACATCCGGCCCAATTTGGGGTATGGCGGAATGGGGGGTTCCGTGGGATTGGGCCGATCTCAGATTGAACACATTCGCTCTGCTTACAGCCGTCGCCCTATTCATTGTGATGGCTAGGAGGTCTCAGTTTGATGACGACACAACAAGAGATACGATCGCTTCAGTAGGACTCTTTGGATTCATGTTGGTCCCAATTACCGCTGTAGCTACTACCCTCTATCAGAAAAGGCACCCAGGGATCGTGATAGTCGAATCGGAGAATTCCGGCTTGGACCCAGTAATTCGAACTATCCTACTGTCTGGATTCATATCGATGACGTTTCTGTTCGTCGGCTTCGTCATGCTCTCCAATCATTTGTACGCCGAAGAGGCCGACCTAGAGAGGGAACTCAAAAAATTAGATTTGGCCGAGGAGGTTAGTTGATGTCAGGGATTTACCATTTGGCTTTGGCCTACTCTATCATGATCGGGTCACTCCTTGTTTATGGAAGATGGTTAATTTCCAGACACCGCTCTCTCGATAAGGCAGTGGCCAGCACCATTGAAGTCCAAACACCCCCTCCCAGATGACGGTGGGTCGTGATGACACAGGAATTCTGCATAGTCTGCGCCGCCCCCCCTCCAATCTTCAAGGGCCGCATTTGCGAGGCTTGCTTGAGAAGCAGGACAGAGCTTTCCTTGATCCCTGATAGGCTACAACAATCTCGTTGCTCCAAATGCAGGCTGTATCAAATGGGGAAGGGTTGGAGCGATGGAGATGAACTTTCGATAGCAGAACAGAGGGTGAAAGAAAATCTAGTTGTCATCAAGGATGCTGAAGACGTTGACGTGGGACTATCAGTCGAAATAATAGATGACAGGTCCTCCAGGATCCAGATCCAAGTGACTGCAAATTTACACGGACTGCCATTTCAGGACTCTCATGAAACCCTATTGCAGACAAGCGATGTTGTGTGTCAGACATGCTCCAGAAAAGATGGGGCTTATTTCGAGGCAGAATTTCAGATTCGCTCTACAGGAAGGAGACTGGATAGTCAGGAACTGTCATCAATCAGGGCAACCTTAGATGAAATGATATTGGACACTGTTGACGATCCAATGTTTTTTGTCACCAAGGAAGGCCCGGTACAGGGAGGATGGGATCTTCAGTTGGGCTCAAAATCAATGGCCAGGATGTGGTCCAGGAAACTGATAAACCGCTTTGGTGGGACATCAAAAGAAACGTCTACGGTCATAGGGGTGAAGGACGGTGCAGAGGTCACAAGGCTGACACTATCTTACAGAAAGCCTGCCTTTTCAATCGGGGATGTGATGAGGCATCGCGAGGAGAATTGGGTGGTCGTGGGCTGGCAGAAGGATGGCCCAATCCTTGGATCCATGAAGAATAATCAACGCACAGGGAGAACCTGGAGAGATATGCAAAAATCCTCAGTTATTTGTTCCGCGAATGATCAGATCGAGGTTCAAATCCTAGACAAGGATGGATCAGCAGCCGAGGTAATGATTCCAGATGAGTGGAAGTTGAATACTGTGGCGTTGCCCTTTGACTATGGCGGAGAAGAAACATTGACAATTGGCCTAATTGACCACACATGGACAGCAATACCCTACGCAATGAACAAGGTGATTTCAAATGAGTGAATACGAAGAATTACTCGATAAATTCGACAAGAGCGACATGGCTGGCTGGACTAGAAGATTCTTCGATGACCTCGAATCTGCCTTTCAAAGAGACATCGGCGTCATCGAAGAAAATGATTGGCACGGCGTACTCTGCGTAGGCATGGGCGGCTCTGGGGCCGGCGGAACTTACTTGTCGACCATCTCAAGCAAGGCTGCAGGCCTCCCCGTCCACTATTGGAGGGACTATGGGCTCCCATCATGGTGGGGGCCCGAGTGGCTTGTGATCGCGACTTCATACTCAGGCAACACCGAGGAGACGATATCCAGCGTAGAAACGGCCTTGAGGGAGGGAGGAAGCGTTGTCGGAATCTCATCAGGAGGAAGATTAGAGGATCTATTGAAGGAATCGGAAAATTCAGTGCACATAGGAGTGCCGGGTGGGCAGATGCCTAGATCTGCATTTGGACATCTTTTCGGCACACAACTTTCCCTGTTCTGGTGCATGGGTCTTTTGCCTGCACCAAGCAATCAGGAATTGGAGGAGATGATTACCAGATTGAGATCTTCGGCTGAGGAGTGGGACCCATTGGTCGGCACCAAGGCTGTGGATGCTGCTCGACTCATCTCAAAATCGGAGATTGGAATCGTGGCCCCAAGCATCATGGGATGTGTCGCAAGCAGGTTCTCTTGTCAACTAAATGAGAACTCTAACTTGTTTGCAAGGTGTTCTGAGGTACCCGAGATGAACCACAATGAGATTATCCCATGGACAGAGGATTCAGGTAAATCTCAAGCATTGGTACTAATCAGGTCAGACTACGAAGAGGCGAGAACCAGTGCAAGGATTGATTGGTTTCAGGACGAGGCCAACTTCTCTGACCGCTTGGTCTTGAAGGGCGAGGGCGTTTCTCTTGTCGAACAGATGCTCTATCTTTCTCATATCACTGATTGGATCACGATTGTGCTTGCGGTATCGATTGGGGTTGACCCCTCTGAAATGACAGCCATCCCCGCGTTGAAAGATCATCTCGGGAAAATCTAGTATATCGGCCCAAGAACTATCCTCGGATCTGGATATCTGGCCAGTGCGTCAGACCTGTCTTTTGGGTCCACGACACCCGGCATGTCGTGGGTCATGGGGTCGGACCATGACAATTGAAAATGCAAGTGGGGCTCCCATCCTCCGTTTTCCTCTTTCCCCCCTATCCAGCCAACAATCTCTCCACGATCGATCTTCTGGCCCTTTCGCTTCCCAAGTATCGACCTGGAACTCAAATGGCCATACAGCGCCCACAGGGGCTTTCCCTGAAGTTCGTGTTTTGTGACGACAACATGTCCGTAATCACCTTCTGATGGATTGTAACCAAAGTAGGCAATTTCACCCTGATCGAATGACATGCATGGGGTATTGATTGGCGCACCGATATCTAAGCCGACGTGCAGCGTCCTAGTTCCCTGAAATAAGTCGGTATTGTAAACTCCAGGCCTATTCTCATCATACTTGCCAATATCGTATTCAGATTCTGAGGGCTGGTAGACTCCCGTCGTGAGATCTCGTACTTCGTACTCCTCAGGAAGGTCGATGACATTGTGGAATCTCTCTGCCTCCCATTCTATTGGTACCATACGATCACTCATGCCTTTTTTACATCATTACGGACAGATTTTTCTATTTCACGGATATCTGGGAGCTTCCGGGATGAACCATCTGCAACCCTCAATGCTTCCAACCTCTTTCCGGATGGAATCACATTACCGTAGGAGCCAACTGCCTCGTTGTATGCATTCAGCGCAGTAGTCAAACCATTGCCCACCCTTCCAAGGTCCTGCCCAAATTTCGCCGCGCGATCGTAGAACTCCTTCGCACTTTCTAGAATCTCCCTGGAGTTGTCTACAGATGATTGTTGTTGCCAGTAAATCCCCACAGTCCTCAACAAGGCGATCAAGGTGACAGGCGTAGCAATGAGGATGTGGTTCTTGAAAGCGTACTCTTGCAGATTCGGATTTATCTCGAATGCTGCTGATAGTATTGGCTCGGCAGGAATGAACATAACAGTGAAGTCTGCGCCATCAACTAGATCAGAATAATTCCTGTTGCATAGTTCATCGATGTGCTTCTTCACTGCCTTGGCGTGTTCCTTCATCAATCCAGACCTAAGATCAAAATCCTGGGCCTCCAATGCATCCCAATAGGAGGCCAAAGGGACTTTCGCATCCACAGGAATCTTGCCTCCCCCGGGTATCCTAGCGATCATGTCAACCCTAGATCCCCCTCTCCCCGAAACCAAGGTGTCCTCGACATCGAAGTCGCAGTGTTCCACCATTCCTGCCGACTCCGCGATGTTTTTCAGGGCCATCTGCCCCCATTTACCCCGTGCTTGATTTGAACCCCTCAATGCCGTGGAGAGCTGGACGTTCGTGTCCCTGAGTCCGACAGTCTCTCTGTGCAAACCCTCAACGGTTCTCTTCAAACCCTGGTAGGCCCCCTCGCGATTTTTTTCCATTTCACTCGTAGCCCTCTCCAAATCTTCAAGTTGCTTCCTTATCGGGGAAATTAGATCTTCGACAGCCTTGGTTCTTGCTTCAATATCCTTCTCCGCCGATGTCTGCACATTCCCTAATCTCTCGGTGGCAAGTCTGAGAAAATCATCTGAATTCTTCCTGCCGATGTCCACCGCCATGGCCTCTATTTCAGCTTTCAACTTTGATTCCGATTCAGCCTGAGCCTTCATGCGTTCTTCTGAGCGGATAATCTCTTTACCCATTTTTTGGCTGGCGAGTAACCAACCTATGGCCCCACCTGTCAGCAACCCCGCGACGAGAAGTGCAATACTAGCCAATTCCACGCCTCACCCTTGGATTCTAGGTAAATAAAGAAGTAGACTGATGGAATTTATTGCAAAGGTATGAATTTAGGGCAGGCACGGCGGTAGACATGAAGCTCAAGCATCTCGCAATTGAGATTTCCAAACTCAATGGCTTCAATGGCCCTAAAATTGAGCTCGAGCAGTATACCACCCCGGGCGATCTTGCGGCAAGATGGATCCTCATGACGGCCCAGTTGGGCGACCTAGAGCAAGGATCCAAGGTGTTGGATTTGGGTTGTGGAACAGGAGTGCTAGGTTTAGGCGCTCTGATTTTTGGTGCCTCAAGTGCGACTATGGTGGATGTCGATATTGATGCAATCGACATTATGCTCGAGAACGCAAAGTCGCTTGGCCTCGAGGAGAAAGTCGTGCCGATGTGCAAGAAAATCAGAGATGTAGGGAACATAGATGCAGACCTTGTGTTGTGCAACCCGCCTTGGGGGAAACAGAAACAAGGTGCTGACTCAAATTTCATTGAATCGATCAAGAGTCTGTGCCTTCCCACCTATATTTTGCATTCCAGCAGTGCAAAGCATCTGAAGGCGGAGTTCCTAAGGTCAAGCTGGCATGTTCAGAAATTACTATCCTCGCCTTTTGATTTGGGTGCTATTTACCCTCATCACACAAAAAGGAGAATGAGTACTGATGCAACCCTTTGGAGACTCACGCCACCCTAGTTATCGGCGCCGCACCGTTCATAGCCCGGAGTATAGTGGAACCAGCATGGCCGTGAGTGGTTTGTTCGTGACACCAGGGACACTGACGAACTTAGACCCGTCATCCGAGATCGGAAATGGGCTTTCCGTCACCAAAGATGGAATCATCGCACTGAAGTCAGGCGTTCTAGTTGAGAACGATGGACTTTGGGACATCTCTGATCACAGCCCTGGAGTCAATACCCTTCAGATCGGCGATGATATAATCGGTGAAGTCCACAATCTTCAACCAAAGGTGGCTATAATCAGAATAATCAGCGTTGAAAAGGAGGGAATGCAGGAAAAATCGCTTTCCGCCCAGCAGTTGTTTGCAGATATTACCGTGACGGAGCTTTGTGACCGGTTCATGCCCTCGGCAGGCGACGCAATGAGAAGAAGGGACATTATCAGGGCTAGGGTGACTTCGACGGAACCCATGGTTCGTGCCACCACCAAGGAAGATGCTTCACTGGGTGTGCTCCACGCTCTTTGCACTGCCTGTGGAGCCCCACTTCTAGCCGATGACGCTGTTCCAGATTTCAATGTCAGCTGTAGCCGATGTGATTACACTGGATACAGAGTGCTTTCCTCGGATTTCAACAACCTGAATGGATTGGAGCCTTCTCTGCTAAACCGAGAAGGAACCAGATGGTCCAAGGAAGCTGAGAATATGCTTGGCCACGATGGGGCAAGGCCCTATCTTTCCCCCGTGGCGGATCACAGGAGAGGTTGGTCCCATGAAATCCCGAAAGAAGCGCTTCGGTCAAGATCCAGCCAAGGAAGGGACCGCCCAAGGAGGGAGATGCATGAGGCTAAGTGCACATTGTGCGGCACTGACACAAAGGTTCCTTTCAAACCAACAGCAGGCAAGCCGATTAGATGCAGCTCATGCTTGGACTTGGTGAAACAAGGCGAGGCAGATGAAGACAAATTAGCAGCAGAGAGGAAATTGCTGATATCCATGAGGAAGGAGGCTGAGGCAAATGCCCCATTGAGACTGTTTGTTGGAAGGCTTTCGAGAGAAGTTAATGAGGATCTGTTGAGAGAGACGTTCTCTAAGCACGGCGAAGTAGTAGACTTCCACATGCCAACCGATAGAGAAACAGGAAATCCGAGGGGCTTCGCGTTCGTGACAATTTCTCCGAAATCAGCTGGAGAAGCCGCAATAAAAGCCCTCAACGGCTCAGAATTAGAAGGAAGAAAGATCGTTGTCGAGGCTAGCCAAAGAGACAGCAACAAGGGCCGAAGGAACCGGCGTTGACTGCGAACCATCAAGCGCATACCCCTCGTGGCATTCACATGGGAGGGCGTTGGCTTGTCATTGATGGCTATGAAGACGAACCAGCAGCTTTTGGGGTTCCGAACTATGTGGGTTTTCACATAAGGTACATCTGTGCGGTTCTAGAGTCCAGAAATTTGGAATACACGTACACGACGATAGATGAGTGGAGAATAGAACGGCGCACATTGAAGGAAACCCAAACAGACTTGCAATCAGGGAAAGAGGCTGTAGAAGGAGTCGTAATCCTGGCCGGAGCAATAGTGCCGGGCAAATATGTGAGGGGCACCCCAATCAGTCAAAGGGAGACAAATCAGATCATACGAGAAATGCCCAATGACTGTCCACTATTGATAGGGGGATGGGCAGTAAGATCATGGCGTCAATCAGGATGGATGCCACTCAAGAGAAATTTGTTCATGGCAGTCCAAGACACCGACGCCACACTGGACCATTTCCTTGGAACCGGCACTTGGAAACATAAGCGAAGAACCCCCGATCAATGGAAGAAGTGGGCATCAATAGGCGCTTCTAGTAAAGCGGTTTCTGATCACCCGGACCTTCTCACCGAGGCAGGGCAACCCGGTCCTCTGGTCTACGAGGTGGAATTATACCAAGGCTGTGTTCGATACAAGAGAGGGTGCAAATTCTGCATAGAACCGAAGAAAGGAGTGCCTGTTTGGAGGGATGAAAGGGATGTTATCGAAGAGATCCGATTAGCCGCCGATTCTGGTGTGAGAAATGTCCGCATAGGCGGTGCAACCGATGTATACACATACAAAGCCGAAGGAGTGGTGGAGTTGGAGTACCCCGTTCCCAACCCCCGGCCCATTTCTGATGTTCTCCATGGCATCAGAGAAGACGAAAGAATCGAGATTCTTCATGTTGACAACGCCAATCCCTCGATAATTTCAGAGAACCTCGAGGAGGCTAGTGAAATAACGGAAACAATGGTAGATACCCTTTCCGATGGAGCCGTGCTTTCCTTCGGTTTAGAGTCCGCTGATTCTAGGGTGCACCAAGAGAATTGGCTTAATTGCGATCCGAAACAACTCATTCGAGCTGTGAAGCACGTCAATGATGCCGGAAGAGACCGAGGAGAGAGGGGCATGCCCAAGTTGCTGCCTGGCTTGAACTTCATCGCTGGCCTCAATGGGGAAACTGAAGAAACCTACAGGCTAAACATGCAGTTGCTGAATCAAATCAAGAACTTGGGCCTGATGCTGAGAAGAATAAACATCAGGCAAGTCGAAGGGAGTGGTTTTCAGGAAGTCCCAAGGGAGGAATTCAGGCGATTTAAGAGCGAGGTCAGATCCGAGATTGATACTCCGATGTTGCAGTCGATCCTACCTATTGGGACGATACTCAAAGATGTGTGGTGGGAGTCCTTCGGAGACCGCATAAGGAAGCCAAAGCACGTCATGAACTCGAAGTACAGAGACAAGTCACGTCATGGATCTCCCGGTGTCACATTCGGCCGACAGGTAGGGGCCTACCCAATTCTAGTCGGGGTGCAGTACCAGATTCCATTGGAGACGAAATCCAACGTGATGATAACCGGACATGGATCGCGAAGTGTAACTGCGGTAGAGGTGGGATTAGACCCTGCGAGGGTCACGGAGAATCAACTGGCGTCCATACCCGGCATCGGGAGAAAGAATGCGTGGGCATTGATATCCGCTAGAGCTAAGGCAACATCGAAGGGCAATCCGATACACACGCATCAGGAGATGTTCGAGGCTGCCGATATTGTCCCACCAGCGATGGCACTAGACGTGTTTGAATATCACTCAACAGGCTCCCAGTGAACATTCATTGCACCATTCGGGTCGACCGTCAACACGGGCTTCCACCTGCCACCATCGGTGTTTGGCGGTATGGAGCTCCTTATCGTTCGAATCACCTCAGGGTGCAACAAAACAGACAATGAGGATCCGTCCAATGAGTACTTCCCTTCCCCAATTTTCACCGCTTCAGGGACATTCGCCGCATCCTCCTCTTCGACAATGGAAGCCTCAGACTCATCAACGGCTTCGATCTTGGGTTGATCGTGCTCCGCCTCTTCCTTCGATGGTGAATTCTCCGAAGATCCCAAATCGTCCGTTCCTTGGTCCTCCCCCTCGAGATCGTCACCTTGGTCATCGGCCTCAAATTCTGTCTCCTCTGAATCCTCTGAATCCCTTCGTAGCCCTATCGTTTCAATAACGGTGCCACCGCCTTCCTTGGCGGTGCCTATCCCCATCCCACCTCTTGATGCATAAAGAACAGCTTGTCCAATCAGCGATAGCGCTGCTGCGAAAAGCATGACGGGGAACAATAGCCCAGCATCTGGTGGGACTGCGACAAGGAAACCGGCCGGTATGCCGATCAAACCGAAACCTCGCCTCCATGCCCTATCCATTGAGAAGCCAACGAGTGAATGGTGGCCAGAGACCCCTAACACCAGTAGGGGGAATACCAGAGCTGATCCTTCGAATGAGTAGACATAGCCCACCAAGAATGACATGGCACTGGCATACTTACTGATCTCCTCCCCGTGCTCGGAGAATGAAATTCTGCCAACAAGATCAGACCCCTTCCATGCCATGTAAATCAGAGCCAGGCACTGTGTGATCGGAATCAGGAGGGTCGTGCTCGTCTGAGATTCTGTCCATAGTAGGTCCTCTGATGCCATGGCGGGCCAAGCCACGGTCTGGAGCACTATCCCAAGGTAAAGCAGGACCCTGCGGCCTGAGGCCAGTCCGTCAATCGTCATCAGAAGCGATGAAACAACCCAGGTTGAGAAGCCAATATCCGCGGATAGGAAAAGCAGGAGGTACATCCAGCCCCTGCTGGTCAGGGCTATGACTGTCAGAGGATCAACGACATCGCTCAGATCTGTGGAGAAGAAACTGGAGTCATCCCGTGACTCATGATCTTCTGCAGAGTAGAATCTCGTGAGAATGCCGGTTCTGAGCAAGATTATCTGTGCCCCGGATATCACTGCTCCAATCAAACAGCTCCATGCGAAGAGATCCGCCCAGGTTAGTGATATGTAATGCCCACCTTCGTCCATCCAATCAAAGAGGTTCCCAATGCCCCAGACGAAAGCTAATGGTGCGACGTTAAACCATTGAACGACCCCAGTTCTCCATGAATAGCCAGTTAGAGCCATTGCAATGAATATCCATGCGACTCTGAAGTCTGGAATGATGTATGCGAATGCGAGAATTCCGGCGATGCCGATGGTTACCCTCTGTTCTGGACCCCACCTTGTCTCCTCAACAGGACGGCCCTCCGTCCTTATCGCATAGATGGAAAAAGCCACTTGAGCGATCATGAAAATCGATATCCATCTGGGTCCGAAATCAGTAGTTTTGCTGATATAGGGTACCGCCTCCATTAACAGGACGAAATTCTCAGACGGCAGATCAGATCCAGTCAAAAGATTCCCATAGAAGATACCAGCAATCGGAAGTATGGCCAGGATTGCTGTGTTGACGTGCGTGGTCGCACGGTACGCCACAATCGCAAATACGGGTAAGGAGAGGAGACCACCCGAGACGTCAGTGCCCCCGATGACTAGTAGTGCTATCAAGGTCCAAGCTCCAAGCCTCCTTGCCTGTTCAGATAGGTCATCGATCTGCCTCAACAGCCGGTCGACGACAATCAACGGGGCCACCACAGATATGTCGCGGGCAATTCTCTCAACAAGTCCGACGACTTGAGAATCCGGGTTGGAGTTGAAGATGCTCCATGAGACCACAGCGAAAATTGTCATGGTTGTGGCTCCAGTCAATCTCGTCGCAGGGCTGACTTGTCCTTTGCCACCGCATTCCATGACCAAAATGACCCCAGTAATCGCAATGTGTGCTATGACCAAGCGGTACAGGATCAGGCTTTGATCTGCGATGTCATCCGGTAGGCAAATCATGGAGGCCAGCACCAATAGTAGCGAACATATTGCTATTGGAGAGGCCAGCAGTGTGTTTTCTTCCCATTTCCTGGTTCTATCGTCAATGTAGACCATCACCCCGAATAAGAGTGGTAGCAGGTTCGCTCCACTCAATTCCAATGGAACCTCCCCTCTGTCTCTGATCGACAAGACAGACACTGCCACTAGGAGAGCGATTAGAGAGGTCAATGCCCAGCCAGAGGCTTTGTCCCTTCCCAAATCCTGATCCGCCTTGCGAATCTGGGCAAATGCAACTAGTAGAATCAGAATGACGAGGCTCCATCCAGATTGATCGGCCAGCGGAATCATTGCTCCTGCGAGAATTGATGATGAAGACCCTTCCCTGGACGCAAATCTTCCCCGCGATTCGCTCCAAATTCCGAGTAAGACCAGAATCGGTAGAAGTATGAGGCCGAGTACGAAGGCATTGGAGAACGATGAGCCTCCGACTTGAATGAATACCCCGCCCTCCTGATCTGCGATAAAGGCGGACACCGTCCAAGCAGCCACCATCGCCCAGTACGTGGACCTAACAACCCAGTCCCGAGCATGTTTCCTAGTCTCGAGGTAAACAAATGCTCCAATGCCCACGGACCATGCGATCATCGCTGCCTCTGCTTCCAATAGCGCCAAGGCCAATGCCAGGCCTATGGGCATAGCAGGGGTTCTCTGCATCGTCGTGGGCGCGAACCAACCTACCAACATTGCAGCCCACAGCCAAAATGTCAGGCCGAATGGTTGATCGGTAATTTTGAATGATCCAATTTGGAACTCCGCAGAGGACGAAGCGGCTACGAACTGCATGACTAAAATCCCGAAGATGACAAATCCAGAGCTCTGTTCAATCATCTCACGCTTCAAGCCCCTGTCAGTCGCAGTCATACCGACCAACACCACCATCAGCACCATCCAGCCCCCAGATTCCACACCAAGATTCAGGGCAACAAGTGCTGGCACTGCCATGCTTGTTCCAGCAGATATGAGGTACAACAACGAGCGATCCAACCTCAATGAGTGTACCATGGCCCCACCCAACAAGAGTACGTGCGAAGCCGTGTTCCAATGGTCAAAACTACCACCTGCATAGTCGACCCATATTGTTATGGCTGACAATGAAAGTGAGATTGGGGCTAGAACAACTACGGTTCTGGGGAGAGTTCCAAGGTTGTGTCTGTGTATCAGATTGGTGCTTATTTCCATTACCAACAGTATCCCAATCGTCTGTACCAATGCTAATTCCACGGTAGGGGCCCATTGGCCTTCGATTATCTGGCCCTCATAGGAAGTGTATTGCTTGGTTGCGTATGCTGAATACCTTGCCAACCAAACTGCTGCCAGGGACCCGCAAAGCACTGCAGTGCCAGCAACGTAGTCCTCGATCATACTCTGTTCGCGACCTCTTCCCTCCTGCCTCATTTTCCATTCGTGAAACCCAATGCAAGATACAGCTACAACACCCAGCATGCCCCCTAACAGCAAGTAGGAGAGATCACTTTCTGCAGTCAGTTCAAACGTGACGAAGTATATGGCGTACGCGAGGACGGCAGCACCCAAACCAATGGACGCATAGAAACCAGCTTTCGCCTCGTCAAAACCACCTGTGGATATCGTAGAGTTTCCCGGGTTTGCATCTTCCATGGTGGGGTTTTGATTAGTCCATGTATAGACCTTGAGGCGTCATCTAGCACGATCGTCCTTGACACACACGTTGAGAGGCTCAGAGAAGAAACCGATGCTCCACCTCCCCCCCTCTCTTCCAACACCGCTGTCCTTCACCCCTCCAAAAGGGGTCCTAAGGTCCCTGTGTAGCCATGTATTGACCCAAACCATTCCGGTCCGTATCTGTTCTGCTACCCTCCTGCCCTTTTCTAGATCCTTGGTCCAGATACTTCCAGCGAGGCCATAGCGAGTGTTGTTTGCGATTTCGATTGCCATCTCCTCACTATCAAATGGATGCAAGGTGACCATCGGTCCGAAGATCTCCTCTGTTGAGCATCTCGAATCTGGAGAAAGTCCCGTCACTACAACCGGATTCATCCAAAAACCTCCCTTCAAGTCATCTTCCACCGAAACCGGTGAATCAGGACCCCCTGTCAGACAAACTCCGCCCTCCTCGATCGATAGGGCAACATACTCATTCACCTTTTGCAAGTGTTCATTCGATATGATTGCCCCCAAATCGGTGTCCTCCCTAGATGGATCACCTATCCTCAAATCATTCACAGATTGGACGAATTTATGTTTGAAATCTTCGTAAATCGATCGCTCGATCAAGACCCTAGAGCCACAGAGGCATACTTGTCCTTGATTGAGAAACGCAGACCTAGTCACTCCCTTGACTGTGGCTTCAAGGTCACAATCCTCGAACACGATGCTAGCGTTCTTACCACCCAGCTCAAGGCTCAATTTCTTGAATTGGGGGGCTGCTATTTTGGCGACCTCGGCACCAGTGGCTGTTCCTCCGGTGAATGAAACTAAATCAACGTCATGGTGTTTGACCAAGCTGCTCCCGGCACCTGCCCCATCTCCATGCACCAAGTTCACGACTCCTGCGGGAAGACCGACCTTGTCGATGACCTCCATTAGCAGATTCGCCGTCATCGGGGTGAGCTCACTTGGTTTACAGACTACGGTATTCCCCATTCCAATAGCAGGCGCGACCTTCCAAGACAACAGATACAGAGGGAGGTTCCATGGCGTTATCAGTGCGCCCACGCCCACAGGTTTTGAAGAAACGTAGTTCATCGCGTCCGACATCTCGAAGGTCTCATCACGGTGACCTTTAATCATCTCAGCAAAGAATCTGAAGTTGGCAATTGACCTGTTAGCATCAACATTTCTGGCAAGCGTAACGGGCTTGCCAGTATCCCTGCTTTCAATAGATGCGATGTCCTCACGCCTTTCCTCGAGCTCATCTGCAATCCGATCCAGCCAATTTGCTCTCTCAAGAAGGGTAAGCCCCCCCCAACCAGGCTGAGCCTTTCTCGCCGAGTCAACAGCATGGTCAACATCCTCTGAGTTGGAAAGTGGCACTTTTGCGTATTTCCTGCCAGTGGCGGGCTCTCGCACCTCAAGCCACCTACGCGACGAGCTTTTAGTAAACTCTCCTCCAATGTAATTCTTGAGTTCCATCAGGGCCCACCGTCCCCCTCGTTGCTAAAGGGGTCTGACCGGGTTGTGGCCTCGGTATATTTCTTCCAATCCAGCGAAAATCTGTCTCTGTCAGGATCCCATTCGTCCCACGTGACAATGGATTCCAATGCTTCGGAGTACATTTCTGGGACGATCCCAGGAACTATGAATGCCTTTTGCCTGTGCAGTGGATATGGATTCCTAAGATGAATTCCAAGTACGCCAAGAACTGCCCGGGAAATGTACCAGGTTGCTTGACTATTCCACCCGTGGGCGATTTTGATGACAATGCCGAGTCCTTCTGGCCAGTCTTCGTGAATCACAGAGAGTCCTAGCAAGCCATCTGCGCCCTCCTTCGCGAGGATCTTACCCTCACCCGCTTTCAGGCATGTGGAATCGAGTCTGTTGAATCCGCCGACCAAATCTGGGTTCCTGTTCATTGCTTCCCAAATCCAATCCTCATCCTTTCTTGAAGCGAGGTTGGCAAACATGACAGCCAACTCATTAACCGTGTTGGACGTAGTTGGCATCCCACACCCATCCTTCGCAACCCTGTCCGGATTCCATTCCGGATCTCCCATGTATTCTCTGAGCACGTCAATGTATAACGGAAACCAGGCCGAGTTCGGTAGAGTGTAGCCAGCACGCCGGATTCCCAGTAAGCGCATTCCCTTCAGAACAGCCGCATGCTCTCCAGAACAGGTGTGGAACCATCGACGTGGCCTCCTGACCTGACGTCCGAACTGGACCAGGGGAACATCAAGGGGGCACTGCATAAGGCCCCATTCGGACTCATTCAAGATTGACTGCGCAGCAGCAACGTGCTCAGTGTCACCGTTGTGAGACGAGCAGGAGATGGATTTCTGATCCCAATCAAGCTCATTGTCCAAAACCTCTGCGAACACTTTCATCATGAATGGTTTCATCATCGAGCGCCCGTAGATGAGCACGTTCCCACCGAATGAATGGATTATTTCCCCGCCATGGGCCCATGCGATGGCGCCATGGATTGTATTCTCGGATACATCCATCCTGCGAAAATCGACCAACGGCTCCCACTCCACATCTCTTCCAGTTGCTATGTTGTCGAATTTTTCGCCGATAGGAGTCTTCGGATAGACTTTCGAGCCCGGCCTTCCAGATGAAACCGATGAGGGCCTTTCATTGGGATCCATTTTCTCTCACACCACTCTGTTGACAATCGGCACTACTTTGGTCATAAATGCCTCCATGTCGCGCATTACCCTATCGCTGTCATGGTTGAAGAAGTCAAACCAACACATGATCCTATCATCTGGATGATATCTCTGTTTCAGCTGTATTGCCACTTCCTCTGGGTTTCCAATCACAGCGTTGTTAACCGCCTTCTCTACTTTCCCCGGATCTATAGTCCCCTCGAGGGCAGACCAATAAGTGGATATTGAGGATTTTGACTCCTGCTTTGCCATGATCGACTTCTGCTCATCTGTGAGCCCTGGCTCATCGTTGACGAAAACCATCACAGTCCTTGGCATCATTGACCTCCTCCATTCTCCCCCGTCCTTGTGGTAGTTAGCACTCATCCTCTTGTGGGTCTCCTCAATGACATCAGGGGGTGTGATGCTTAGGTTGAATACTTGGACAGGCCTCCATTTATTCACCTCTATTTGCAAGGCTGGGTCATGGCTGCCAATCACGAGGTTAAGGAGGTCTCGTCGCCATTCCTTTGGTATGGTGGCAATCGACTCAAAATCATAGCGTCGCGGGATGGAGATTGAGTCTGGCATTGAATTCATTCCCAATAGCTTCATTGCTGCCTTCTGGACATTATCCCAGTCTCCATCACTCCGGAAGTTTGAGCGGGACAGCACCGTCTCTCTCATCATCGACGAATCGATCACTTCTCCTGACAGGAGCCGGAGGAAAATCTCGCTAGCCTCAGCAAAAATTTGACCCCTGAGCGCTGGCCATGCAACCTCCTCCAATGCATTTCGTGGGGAGATGCCGTAGGGCCTCGCCATGAATTCAAACCGACCCGCAGAGAAGCCGATGTGAATCCTCCTCCGTTCTTCTTTCTTGAGTCCATGTAAGGCGATAAGGGAGCCGACCCGCTCAGCCTGAGCGATGGGCCCGCCAGATGCGAGTATGGACATAACCGCGCTTCCGACCTCCATGTTGGAGGTTCTGGATAGAACCATGGAGGCGATTTGGAAAAAATCCGTGCAGAGCCCTACCTCTCCGGGGTAATGGGGGACGACAGGTCGAGAATTCGTCTTCTGAACCTCCGTGGACAGATGGGCCTGCGCAATCCACCCAACGCCAAATCCCAATTCGTCTGCCTTAACCGCCTGTTCAAGGAAATTGGAGAACATCTCCCTCTCAGATGGCTTGTAGCCACTTGAATCAGGTGTTTGAGATATTGAGAAGAATATGTCGAATTCCATCTCATCCAGCCTCAAATCGAGCGCATTCTACCGCCATCGACCGCCAAGCTAACGCCTCTGATGGCCCCACTCACGGGCAGACACAGCCAGACTATGGCAGAAGCGGTCTCGAAAGGATCCACTAGCCTATTTATTGGGGCCTGCCCCTTCCAGTCTTCATAGATTTGATCCACTGACTGCCCCGTCCTCCGGCTCCTGGCCTTCGAAAGCGATACAAGGCGTTCTGTGTCCGTGTAGCCAGGTAGGACATTGTTGATCGTGATGCAGGGGTGTAACTCCCTGGACAGGGATTTGCTCCATGAGGCCATAGCTCCTCGCAGTGTGTTTGAGAGCCCTATGCCTTCAATCGGCTCCCTAACAGAAGTTGAAATTACGTTCACGATTCTCCCGAATTCCATTTGCTCCATAACTGGGGCGAGGCCCTGAACAAGCAGATGCGATGCATGCAGATGCCTCTTGAATGGTGCCTCAAAGTCCCCAATTGAATTTTCCATCAGTGGCGATCCTGGGGGTCCGCCAGCATTGTTGATGAGTATGGACGCCTGCTCGGCCCTCAAAACGGCCACTGCACCCTCTACTGCCTTTGTCTCCTCGAGGTCAATCGACAAAGTCTTGTGCCCAGTGCCATGCATCTCAGTGATGAGTTCCTCGAGCCTGCTTTGATTTCTTGCTAGTGCTATCACTCGCGCACCTGACCGTGCTAGCAGAAGCGCTGTTGCTCTGCCGATGCCCTCCGATGCCCCGCATACGACTGCTGTTTTTCCAGATAAGATTCCCTCTGAGAAGGGAAAGCGCTCGGTCAATATCTTGTTTTTCATTTGATTCACCTAGTCCACGTAATGCAGGTATGTTTGGTCAGCAAGCTTTTTCCTTACAACATCAAGGATTTCATCTGGTGCATTACGGAAAGTCGGATGCTCGCTGTCACCTTGCGGACGCCTCATCTCGCCCCATCTCCCTTCGAAGTAGGCCTCGAGGGCTTCTTTCATTAGAACTCCTGAGAGAACCAGCGTGTGGTAGCACAGGTCCTCGTAGGTCATGCCCCTCCGCACGCTAACCTCGCGTTTGAGGAGCAACTCGCCTGTGTCTATACCATTGTCACAGAAATGGGTCGAAGAACCAATTGGGATGTCGTGATACACCGACCAAGCGGGTGAGGCAGACCCCCTGCACTCGGGTAAGAGTCCCGGATGAGAGTTCAGAACGCCATCGATCGGGTGATCCAAGACCTCTCCACGGATTATCCTTGTTCCACCAAAAACAATCAGGTCCAGTTCGAGATCGCCGATGATTGGCATGATCCTCTTGCTATCGTGCTTGTCGACAGTGTGGTGAGGTATCTCGTATCCTGCGGACTTTAGCCTAGCCAATTGGAGTTCGATCTCCGGTGCGACGGGCCGACCCGCAATTCGCTTCAGGAACTTATCACGCTCCTCGTCTCCGACCTCAGACTCTTCTGATATGATCACTTTCGGGACGAATCCTGATGAGACTAACTGCCTGAACATCTCTCTTCCGTATGGATGCTCCCTCAACAGAAGAAAGGCAAAATTCGGCATTGAACCCTGTGGCATGCAATAACCTCCGAGGGGTCATTGATACCCATGATTTTCGGGTGGATCAGGCTTCCACCACTCTTTGACTTCTGAATTTAGGGACTCATTATCTAGATCCTCAATCGTCCTGTGATCGCCGACATTGGGGCTTTCCACTTGGGAGGTCGGCTCATTGACCCCCGACCAATGAGCCAGAAAGAACCCAATTATCATGGGGGAAAGGGGGAATAGAACAACGTACATAATCATCGCCACAAGAAATAGGGGGCCTGAGCCCACCGCTTCTTGTAGCAGTGTCCCGAAGGGTATGAAACCTATGGCCATTGCAACTGGGACAAGGATAACTAACGATCTCATGCGGAAGACTATCGGATAACTTACTATATTGGCTTGACGGAGTGGGGGAACAGTCAACCATGGAGCAAACCGTCCGCCGCCATGATATCGATTGGCTCAGAGTCATCTTATTCGGCTTGCTAGTGCCGTTTCATGTCGCAATAGGTGTCTATTGGTCAACATACGGGCTGGAGATAAATCCGAACATCGATGACTTGGCGGAACAAGACAGGCTTGAATTCGTTGAAGAGAACAACGACTACAGCGCGGATTCAGTCACGCCGGAAAGCATGTTCCTCCATTGGATGCATCAATGGAGACTAGCAGCACTGTTCATGATTTCAGGCATGGGGACTGCATTCGCCTTCCGGAGGAGGGTCTGGAAGGCCTTTCTCAGGGAGAGAGCCGGTCGCCTGTTGATTCCGATGTTCTTCGGCGCATGGACCATGGGTTTCGCGGGCCAATTGATTATGGGAGAGGTCGAAACAGACCTCGCTGGAATCACTATCACATTTCTCGGAGGTGTGATATGGCGTTCACTGACCTTCTGGATCCCTGTCTTTGGCAAGCTGATCGCCTTGGGCCATCTGTGGTTTCTCTGGAACCTATTCCTTTATTCTCTCATACTAACACCCATGTTCCACTCCATAAGGAATAGACAGGACGGATTACCAGCAAAGTGCATTAAATATCTGTTCTCTATGAGATATCGTATCGGCCCGCTTCTGGTCGTTCCTTTGGTACTCACCCTCTCTGAAATCACTCTCAAGCCATTCTTCCCAGGCTACATTGGTGTTGCTTATGAGTGGTTTTGGTTCTTGATATTCTTCGCCGTGGGGTTCGCATGCATAGTCGCTCAGAAGGGATGGTATTCCCTTATCGAGACACACAGGGTGCCGATAACCATCCTCGCGCTGATAAGCACGATCGCCTTTGTTTGGATTCGTCTAGAACAGCACTCAAGCGGCATTCCCCTGGTCGATGGAGGTTGGCTGTTGGAGGAACCCCACATTCTTCACAATCGCCTGACCTTGCTGGCCTGTGCAGTACACAGTTTCCACGCCTGGTACTGGTGCCTCGCAGTATTCTCATGGGGGGCCTATTTCCTGAACCGTCCGAGCAAATGGTTGGCATATCTCAATCAGGGAGTCTATCCTTTCTACATCGTTCACATGCCATTGGTATACCTAGGTCTGCGCACGGCCTCTGAGCTTGGGCTCCGGGATATGTCTGCCGTCATCGTGGCAACCATCGTGACTGGAGTTTTCTGTTGGCTTTTCTTCGAGGCAGTCAAACGAACAAGAGTGACCAGATTTCTCTATGGAATTAAGGAAAAAGTCCCAAAGACCACGGATTAATAGGATGATCTACAACATTTGATATCTATCCAGTAGGAATGTGCGGATGTGGAGCCCTCAATCAACGTACTCGGCACAGCCCTGAAAACGTGCAGTGACGATCCAAAAACCGGGTGGTTCAGAGATGGATGCTGCAACACGGACAATACCGACAGGGGAGTCCATACTGTCTGCGTCGTTGTTGATGATGCCTTCCTAACATTCAGTTCTAGCGCTGGCAACGACTTGACTACTCCGAGATTGGAGTATAACTTTCCTGGGCTCAAGGCCGGTGACAGGTGGTGTCTTTGTGCTAGCCGCTGGAAGCAGGCATTGGAGGAAGGGTGCGCACCACCCGTCGATCTGGAGGCTACTCACAGGAGGACCTTGGAAATCGTAGAACTCTCTGTTTTGGAGATGCACGCCCTCTGACTCAGGGCGTCACTCTAGATCTATCTCTGGGAAACAGAACAACTTCTCTGACGTTTCCAGCACCTGTCAGGACCATTAGCAGCCTAGCTACGCCAAGGCCCCATCCAGCATGAGGGGGAGCTCCGTATCGAAAACCATCCGTGTAGAATGTGAAGTCCTTCGGGTCGAGATCCATATTCAGGAGATTCTGTTCCAGAACCTCTACCCTATGCTCCCTCTGACCACCGCTCGTCATCTCGTCCCTTCCATAATTCAGATCGAAGCCCCTGCTAACTTGTTGGCCCGTAGCCCCCAACTCACCCTCCTTGTGGTGTATGTAGAATGGCTTCATGGACATCGGCCACCTTGGTATGAAGTGGAACCCGGGGTATTTCTCGGCTATCAAATCGCAATGGTGGCTCTCAATGTCATCTCCCCACTCGATCTGGCCACCGCCGGATTTCACGATGTCAATTGCCTCATCATAGGAGATCCTGGGAAATGGGACCTCGGGAATCTCAACCTTAACTGGCTCCAGACCTTGGGTAGTCCTGTAATGATTGATGGTTTCGATTAAGTGGCCATCCTTCTCTGAAACTGACTTCCAGATGGAGTGAATCATCCTCTCCAAGACGCCCATGACGTCCTCGTCATCGCACCATGCCGCTTCAATATCGAATGACACAAATTCGTTGAGGTGCCGGTATGTATCGTGTTTCTCGGCGCGAAACGCTGGCCCTATTTCGAACACTCTTTCCAGCCCTCCCAGAACGGCCAATTGTTTGTACAACTGTGGCGATTGAGACAAGAAAGCTGGGGTATCGAAGTACATCATTGGAAATAGATTGGTCCCGCCTTCGCTTGCGCTTGCAATGATCTTCGGGCTGTTCATCTCATTGAAGCCCTCCTCGATCAAATGCTCTCTCCCATACTGCAAGACCTTCGACCTCAAGATGAACATGGCATTCACGTGCGACCGGCGGACATCTAAATGTCGATTGTCCAGCCTAGTGTCTAAACCTACGTTGACATCGTCCACCACTCCTACTGGCAGGGGCGTTTGCGCAGTCGCAAGGAGTTCGGCTGCTGAGACGGTCACTTCGTATTCTTTTGGGGGAGGAGGAGCTCCTTCTGGTGTCTTAGGAGGCCTCTTTCTAGCGACGTTTCCCCTGAACATTATGGTGGACTCCCTAGACGAGCTCTGTACCGCCTCGAAGGACTCATCATCCAGTGAGCCCCTCTTCAGAAAGGCTTGGATCTTCCCAGTGCCATCTCTTAGAGTCACGAAGCATATGCCGCCTCGCCCCCTCACTGATTCCGCGAAGCCCGCTATCGTGACCTCTTCGCCCACCATATCTTCGCCTCCAGCGATAATTTGACCAATCGTATGCGATCGATATGTGGTGGGCAACCAGTCCGTGCTGTCCCTCATGCATCCACGGGTGAGGAGTTAGTTTTCAATGATGTTGGGGTTGATGTTGCATTTGGATCGCCTGACGCTAATGCTCGATAGGGATTCCGAGCTTGGACCCGATTAGTAAAAATGCAGTATGGCCGACTGGCTGGTTTCCTGGTCGCACTCCCCCCCTGCTTGCCTTCGACCAGCGCCTCTCGATAACCTCGCCGGCCCACTCAACGCTCAATCCTGCCTTTTCACAAGCCACCCACGACTTCTCGAGTTGGATGCTAGTTGGGCAGTAACAACCTAACCTCCCACCGGGACGAAGAATCTCGGAAATCGGCCCGACTGCACCCCATGGCTCTGCCATATCCAAAATTGCGGCATCAAGCTCAGGCACGATGCCCAATACTTCTTCCTTGCATTCCGATAGATCTGAATGCAGAAGGTGCCATTCAGGGAATTCTGGGAGAACATCTCTGAGCACGTTCATGTTTTCTTGGCCGACCAATGCATGCTCAGGCCGATTCTCAACTGAGATCAGTGTCCCTTTTGATCCCATTACTGAAGCCAGGTGCATCGCCAATCCGGCAGATCCATGCCCTCCCTCCAGGACTCTCGAGCCAACTGAGATCCCCATTCTTGAAATCAGGTAGCCAGAATCCTTAGCCAGAATTATCTGTGCCCTTCGCTTCATCGCCCTACGGGCTTCAGGGAGTCCTGGTTTCAGAACTCTGAGGATTTTTTGCCCGATCTTTACGCTGTCGCCCAGCTTAACCTTCCCGATAGCTTCGTCGACGTTGAACCTGCCAAGGCCACGAACTTTGACCTCTCCAGATCCTCTCTGCAACAAATAGGCCCTACCATCCTCCTCTACCAGAGCCAGCCACTCCTCGTTCATGGTTGTCGGCAGGGGTCATTTGTTCAAGCACTTCCGGTCATGTCGAGTGTCGAAGATGGCTCAGCCACAGGATCCATTGATAACAGATCACGACTCCGTAGGGTAGAATGCGAACAACAAACCCCTGTGTTTCTGCCACGCTGGGCGTGGTTCTTCTAATGTCATTCATGTCCGCTTCATTCGCATATTCGGGCAATTGGGAGACTGTAGACGATCTTGAGGAACCTGTTGTCAAGATGAAAGCAACTAGCCCCGGACACTCCGTGTTTGGAGAATACGTCGGCGCTCACTGGTGCGGACCTTGTATGTCCAGCGCCTCCCCCTCCTTGGACAATCTCAAGACTTCCAACCCTGAGGACTTCACCTATGTCTCATTCTATGAGTCGTCATCAGGAGGCTGGCCGAACGACTCCCCGATCAATCGTCGAAGCCACATAATGGCGGGCTCCTCTGGCTACCCCACATTCTCATTCGCGGACGAACAAACCTCACCATGCCTCAAGGTCGGCGCAGGCGGCAGCAACTACTACGACCCTGAATACAGCTCTGGGGGATGCATGGACCCAACATCCAACGACTTCCAACTAGACCTGACCACAACATTAGACTCAGCCAACAGCCAAGTGACCATAACCCTCGAGGCGAACTATGTCGGCCCACAACCCTCGGTATCGGTTTACGTGTACGGAGCCATAACAGAGAAGGTCGGTGCTGACGCCTATGACAATGGGGTCAAGCCACATCACAATTGGAGAGGCTGGCTACTCAACCCAGGTAACTCCGGATTTCTCCAGATCACTCTTGACAGGAACGACCCAGTTCAGCACACGTGGACCAAACCATTGAGTCTTGTCAGAGCCTCATCCGGATATTCACAATGGGAGAATTTCTGGCCAGTTTTGGCACTGATGGATGGCCCACACTCCAGTTACAACGAATTCTATGCTGCAATCGATTTGGATATGGGCCCCTTGGTAGATCTGGGCTTATCAGAATTCGAATCAGAAATATCGGGCGGCCACATCGGCCTAATTCCAGGTGATCAAATTGCACTCTCTGCAAGGGTTACGAACAACGGAGCTGAGCAGCATCCCTCAGGGGCTGACCTAGTCTTTTCGTACATGGACGGCCTAGATCACATCGAGATACATCGGGAGGACGTACCATCACTCTCCTCAGGCCAATCGATACAGTTCAACACAAATTTTGACACCACAGCACTAAACTCCGTTGCTTCGGGAGTCGTCTCTATCCGAGCGGCCCTGGAAAATGTCGACTCGGATCGTGTAAGTTCGAATGACAATCAAGACTTATTCATCCCATACGACATGCCGCCAATCGCGACCAGGCCTGTCACAGTGGATGGATCGGTCATATATCGCGGTGAGGCACTCACCTTCGAACTCTCGGCCATCCCTGATGACAATGTGGATGACCTTACCACGATGGCCGCTATGCTGGAGTACAGTCTGCATGCGGAGCAAGCATGGTCATCGGATTGGACGACCTCAGAGGGGTTGATCGGCGCAGGTGGTAACCTTCGTATGGCACATGAGGTGTCCACGCCCCTCACTGCTCAGACCGGCAACTACGACACCAGAGTGAAGTGGGTCGACTCACGGGGCCAAGCGAGCGATTGGCTCGTGACCGAATCTGCGTTTACCCTTCAAAATGCGATCCCTTCAGTCGTATCGCCGACCGATCCTAATCATGCGGGGATGCCAACCGTGAAGGTAGAGACAGTTGAGTCGATCCCGATAACGGGGCTGATCTGGGATGCAGAAACAGAATTGGGCGAATTGGAAATCTCGAGCAGTGCACCCCAATTCATCGCCTGGGACCCAGATTCAGAGTCCATCTCTGTTGAGTTCGATAGAATCGTTTACGACTCTGGGGGATCGCCAATACCGCAGGGGCTATTCATCAGCATCGGGGATGGAGAAGATACGAACACCGGAACTCTGTTGTTTAACGTTATAGAGAACGGAGCCCCCCGATGGTCATCAATTCCCCCCCAATCGTTCGACGAGGGGGAGTCTGCTAGCATAATACTCACTTCGTTTGTTTCGGACACTGATGAAGAGGGGCAGCCGACGAATCCCAGCCAACTAGGTTTGGAAATCGTTGAGGTCTATCCAGACGAGGCTTTTGAGACAATCCTTGTTGGACATACACTGTCCGTGAGTGCCGTCGACGAGGACTATGTGGGTACGGCTTCGGTGACTGTGAGTGCCTCGGATGGCGATCAAACCACTGAAACAGTGGTCACCTTCTTCGTCAACGATGTCAACGATGCTCCAAGGATAAATCCCGATGGAATCCAACGAATCGTGACAAAGACCCAACTGGCAACCTCTGTGGACCTATCCGAGCACGTATACGACGTCGACCACGATTTCGAAGACCTCTGGGTGGATATCGAAAGCTTCGATGTGGGTTCGGTAAGCTACGACTTCCCAACAGGAGTACTCACGATGACATGGGATGAGCCAGGCCTTGAGTTAATCACCATCACCGCAATCGACCCAGTTGGAGATTCTGTGTCCCACGTTATGGAGATCGAGGTGGTTGACTCTCTCCCCCTCGCATGGGAGGGACTTGATGACCAACCAGACCTTTCCGTGACTTTCGACACTCTGGACTACAACACTAATCCGGTCATAGCCGTCAACCAGATCACTGATCACGGACTAGCGGACATAAAGATCAGGTGGCAGGTGTGCAACAGCCTAACCGGAGTTTGCACTGATGCAGGATCATCCTTTGGCCTCAGCCCTTTCTCGATACAGGCGAACGAGGGGGCGGGGCTCAGGGTAGGCGATTATGTCGGCCTCACCGTCACTGCGGTCGACTCGCTCGGTTTCGACAGAAAATCTGAGATGCTCAGGTCATACGCAGTCGAGCCAGTTGACGACGCCTCTGGAACCGAGGAAGAGGGCCAAGAGGCCACAAGCGGAACTAGAACTCCTTACTTCTTACTCTCTGTGTCTCTGCTCGCTCTTTCCACATTTCTGGTTTTTAGCACCGTCCTTATGAGGAACAAATCTAGGCAAAGCAAAAGCGGAATGCACAATGAGCTATCCAGAAACCAGGACCTCCCTCTTCCCCCGGGCGGGTTGCCGGATGGTTGGACTCTCGAGCAATGGTATTACTACGGAGAGGAGTACTTGCGTGGTGAGCGTTGAATCAGGTAATAACGCACCTTCAAGAAGGAGCACACAGAGGGAATAGAGCGGAGGACGAGTTAACATGGTAGAAGACGCTGCTAATCATGACCCCCTCGAAGACTGGGAGGAAGGCTCTGCATTCGGCGTTTCCGAGGACAAAGATCCCGTATGCACCGTCCCAGTCGAGGAATGGGTGTTAGAACTCCCAATTGAATCGACCATCGATGTACCCATACCCGACAGGCTCGTCGACCAGGTGATCGGACAAGATGCCGCTTCCATCGTAATTCGCAAGGCAGCCGAGCAAAGACGACACGTCATCATGGTTGGAGAGCCCGGTACTGGCAAATCCATGCTAGCGAGGTCCATGACGGAGTTTCTTCCACCCGAACAGTTGGAGGACGTGCTTGTCTACAGGAACGTGGAGGACGAGAACGAGCCCAAGGTCAGGACCGTGCCAGCAGGTCGTGGACACAAGATAATCTCCGAGAGGAAGTCAGCGATAAGGGCCCAGAGGAAGAAGACAAACCAGATGCTGCTACTCATCGCCCTGGTCGTTGGCGCAGCACTCCTCCTCGCAACGATTCAGACTGGGGACATGCTCACTTTCATCTTCGGCTCATTCCTGCTCATTTTCGGATACTTCTTCCTAAGGACAAGGTTGACTTCAGGCGATGAGTCGAACATCCCCAAGCTCCTAATCAAACACGAGCGGAGCGAGGAGGCCCCTTTCATCGATGCTACGGGGACCTTATCGGGAGCCCTACTCGGTGATGTCAGGCACGACCCATTCCAATCTGGTGCCGACCTTGCTACACCAGCCCACGAGCGTGTCGAGCCCGGAGCAGTCCACAGGGCGAACAAGGGGGTCCTGTACATCGACGAGATAAGGATGCTCAGGATGGAGGAGCAACAAGCCCTTCTCGTTGCAATGCAGGAGAAGGCCCTTGCCATCAGCGGGAGGTCCGAGCGATCATCCGGTGCCCTGACAAAGTCCGAGCCAGTTCCTAGTGACTTCATCCTAGTCGCCGCGGGGAACCTAGACAGCATACAGCAAATGCACCCCGCACTCAGGAGTAGGATCCGCGGATACGGCTACGAGGTCTATGTCAACACTGACATGAAGGATACCGAGAGGAACAGAAGGAAACTCGTTCGCTTCGTGGCTCAGGAGGTCAGGAACGAGGCCAAGAGAGACACAGGCAGGTCGATACCTCACTTTGACAGGGCCGCCATCGGCATGATACTAAAGGAGGCACAACGCAGAAGCGGGAGAAGGGGCAAGCTCTCTCTGAGGCTTCGCGAACTCGGCGGTCTGATACGGATAGCTGGAGACTTGGCCTCTGAGGATGGAAGCCCCTTGACAACAACGACGCATGTCACGCGAGCACGGGCGATCGCCAAGCCGTTGGAGCAGCAAATTGCAGATCGCTTCCTAGAGCGACAATCAGAATACGCCATGCTGGTAAACCGAGGACATCGGGTCGGCAGGATCAACGGGCTTGCCGTTCTCGGAGCGGACTCCGGATTGTCTGACTTTTCGGGAGTCGTTCTTCCGGTCGAGGCCATGGTCACCCCATCACAAGGAAGGAGCGGGCAGGTCATAGCAACTGGCGGCCTCTCAGATCTCGCCAAGGAATCGGTCACGAACATAAGCGCGGTGGTCAAGAAGCTGACTGGCAAGGACATCAAAGACTACGATCTCCACGTCCAATTCCCCGGCACACACAACGTAGATGGCGACTCAGCGTCCATCACAATGGCCACGGCCATCATATCCGCTTTCGAGGGCGTGCCCATCGATCAGAACCTCGCCATGACAGGATCCCTCTCCGTCCGAGGCGAGGTACTGCCAATAGGAGGGGTCTCGGCAAAGATCGAGGCCGCCGTCAAATCAGGGATCGAGCGAGTGGTCATTCCCCGCTCAAACCTACAGGACGTGCTCATAGACGAGAAGTACGAGTCGATGGTGGAGATAATCGCCGTTGACAGCCTAGACGAGGTCCTCGAACACGCACTCGTTGGTGAGCAAGAGAAAGTCTCGCTCGTTGAGAGGCTCGCAAAGGTCATCGACACCTTCTCGGCCACCTCGGACTCAACCCTCGCTTGAACCCTCCACACTCACATTGAAGACCCCCTCGCGTTCTTCGACCATATATGTCCGAGCACCGGAGCAGAGCCCCATTGACAGTTTTGTTCATGGTGGTTCTGATCGACATGATCGGTTTCACGTTGGTCATACCATTTCTCACGTATTTCATCCAGGATCTAGCGGCAGGGGATGGGTTCACCGATGTGGGGGCAAGAGACCGATGGGTGGGAATAGTACTCGCATCCTACACACTCGGCCAATTTCTTCTCACTCCATTCCTCGGGGCGATATCTGATGCCTATGGCCGACGACCAGTGCTGATCTTGGGCCTAGTATCGAACACGATTTTCCTAGTCGCATTTGGGCTGGCCACATCTCTCTGGATGGCCCTCCTAGCTAGATTCCTAACAGGCGCTGGGAATGGAAACATTGCCGTCGCCAAGGCCTACATCGGGGACATCAGTACGAGGGCGGAGCTGCCGGGTCGAATGGGTATGATTGGAGCTTCGTTTGGGCTGGGCTTCATGGTCGGCCCTATGATCGGAGGCATCCTTACAGACCCTGCAACGAGCTTCGGAGGCCCCTTCGATACACAGTGGTGGTCCGATCACCCATACTTCTTACCATGCCTATTCGCTGCATTGTTGTCGCTGTCTTCAATGATCCTCGCGATTTGGCTACTCCCTGAGAGCCTATCGCTAGAGGCTAGAGAGAAAGAGAAAAGGGATCTCAAGAACTTCTGGAAACAAATCTCCAACCTATCATCAATCACACGCATGCCGCCGTCGATAAGGAAGCTCGTGTACACCAACTCCGTTTTCCTCTTGGCTTTCACCATGATGCATGCTACTTTCATCCTGTACACTGCGATGCCAATCGTGGATGGAGGGCTGGGATACGACGAGCGGACAAATGGCTACATATTCGCCTACGTGGGGTTGGTGGGCGTCATAGTTCAAGGTGGTCTGATCAGGAAACTATCCGAGAAATTCGAAGTCGCGTCATTGATGTTGGTCGGAATCGCTCTCACGGCCCTCGGGCTCGGTTCGATACCGTACCCCAGCCCCACGCCGTTGATCGTCCTACTGGTAATGACACTCATAGCCGCAGGAAATGGCCTATTCCAACCATCTCAATCCACCTTATTGACCCATGAATCAAGGGTTCATGGCCTCGATCTGGGAGGTGTCATGGGCATACAGGAAGGGTTGGGGGCCCTCTCTCGAATTATAGGCCCAGTTCTCGCAGCCCTGATTTGGTCAGAGACCGTTGATGGTATTGGTCTCTGGACATACCACACAGTGTTCAGAGTAGCTGGTCTGGTAGCCATTTTTGCACTCGGATTAAATTATCTACCAAACTCGAAGGTTGAGAAGGGGGGGCAGCAACATGACTAGGATGGCGGTTATTGCACACGGAGGGGCAGGTGCGGATCCCGAGAAGGCAACCAACATACAATCAGCAGTCGATGCCGGGGGGTCCAAACTCACTCAAGGAGCCTCTGCTTTGGAGGTGGCAGTGATGGTTTGCGCAGCCCTTGAGGACGACCCCTCATTCAATGCCGGCACAGGAAGCGTGACCCGAGTGGATGGATCTGTCCTCGTGGACGCATCCGTCCAGACCGGGGATGGTAGGATGGGGTTTGTCGCCTCGATGCCAGAGACCCCAAATCCAGTCAGGGTGGCTGCAGCGCTGCTAGACGAGGAGGTGAATGGCCTCGCTGGAGTCGGCGCCCGTGATTGGGCAGATGAAAGGGGCTTCCCAAGATCCAAGGTGACCCCCCGACAGTCGAGGGAAAAGAAATCGAGTGATACGGTCGGTGCAATAGCCCTGGATATGCAAGGCAGGATCGCCGTGGCAACAAGTACCGGCGGATGCAGCGACCGACCACCAGGGCGCGTCGGCGATGTTCCATTGCCTGGATGTGGTTTCTGGGCCGAGTCCGGCATTGGCATAGCCGCGACCGGGATAGGCGAGGCCATAACACGGGAAATGCTCTGCTTCAGGGTTCATGGTCAGATATTGCAGATGGGGGCATCGATGCCCGAGGCGTTTGAGGAGGTCATTTCAGAGAGATTCGACGAAAAAACGGATGCCGGCCTTATTGGAATCAACCAGCATGGAGAGACCTACGCACATGCCAACACCAACATGCCCTGGGCGGCGTGGTCCTCAGACTGAAGCAAGGGATGAGATTAAGCCGAAGGTTCCCTTGGCCGGGCCGTAGGTGGAGTGGATGACCGACATACAAGCCCAGATCCAACAAATAGCAACGGTACTTGGGCAACTGGAGGACAGCCAAGTCCCCAGGAACATCAGGAACTCAGTGAAGGAGGCCGTCGACAAATGGCTGCTCAATGAGGACAAGGACATGGACGTCAGGCTTGGGATGACGGCCTCGATGTTGGATGAGGTGTTCAACGATGCCAACCTGCCGATTCACTACGGCCCTCTGTGCCTCCAGATACAGACCGCACTCGAGACCCTATTGAACGGCGTCAGGAAATCGTGACTATCCGACCCAGACCCCAGCCGCGACAAGGAGCATTGTCGCCCCTATCCCGAAATCTATGAATCTCCATGCGGAGGGTCGGGCCACCAAGCTTGAAACGCTCCTGGCCCCATATCCGAGGGCGAAGAAAAACGCGAATGATGCAGCAATCGCCCCAACTGCAAAGTAAACCCTGCCGAGCCCACCCAACCCCACCGCTCCTCCCCCAATCAAGAGGACGGTGTCCAGGTACACGTGTGGGTTCAACCAAGTAAAACCGAGCGTCAGTGCAGTGGTCTTCCCGATCGATCTAGGATCGCCATCCGACTCTGTGCTCAATCCCTGGTTGCCTACGAAGGAGGATCTGAACCTCAAACCTGCATATCCAACCAGGAACAAAACAGCTGATACCTTCAAGATACCATCCAAGCCGGTTTGAATCACCGTGTCCCCCACGACGAAAACGCCGAATAGAATCAGGAGGGCGTCAGACACGGCACAGACGGAGCATACAAGGAATACGTGCTCTTTCCTCAGGCCCTGCCTCAGGACGAATGCATTCTGAGCTCCAATGGCGAGGATCAACGAGAGGGAAAGTGCGAATCCAGTGATGCCGTTTGTGAGAGTCAACTCAGCTCGCCCTTCTCTCCATGGCCTTTTGTCTGAGTCCGGTGTAGCCGCATTTCCTGCAAACCTTGACCCTGTAGCCTCGGTGAGTAGCGGAACAACGCATACACACCAACTTCCTCAGAAGTCTCTTTTCAGCCACGGGGAAGCGCTGTGCCATCAGGGCGTCCCACCTACCTCCCCTTCATAACCCATTCCCAAACAGGGCCTCGCCTCAACCAGTCCCTGAGGCGACCTATAGGTTCATACACCAAGTGCCGAATAGTTCGATACGGTGCCTGCTACCGTCGTACTTGGGGCCCAATGGGGCGACGAAGGAAAGGGGAAGGCCATAGACCAACTGGCACCGAGGTTTGGCTGGACCGTACGGTTCCAGGGAGGCAACAATGCAGGCCACACAATCGTCATCGGGGACACAACCCTGAAGCTACACCAAATTCCATCAGGGCTGCCAACGCCACACTGCAACCTGGTCCTTGGTGACGGCATGGTGATCGATCCGTGGGTACTGGAGAAGGAACTGGACTCATGGAGGGAACTGACGGGCGAGCGTCCCGAGGAGTCGCGACTCTTCATCTCCGAACGCGCATCTGTCATCCTCCCCTTCCATCGAATGTACGACTCCACAGACAAGGTCGTCGGCACCACTGGGCGAGGGATTGGCCCAGCCTACAGGGACAGGATCGAGCGGGTCGGAATCCGCTTTGCGGACATCGAGGGCATACTCGGAAACCCGGGAGCGATGTTGGAGATATCGAAGCGAATGACTTCCCAACTGCTCTCGGTCGGGATGAGCGAGGAGATCACCGTCGCAAATTTGGAGGGCGATCTGAGGTGGATCCTCGATAGGTTCTCGAAATCCATCGCACCCACAGGCCCCATGCTGGACATAGCGCTCAGGAACGGTGAAAACGTCCTCCTAGAGGGGGCTCAGGGCGCCATGCTTGACATCGATCAAGGGACCTACCCATTCGTGACGTCTTCCGTGACATCGAGGGCAAATGCCAGCCACGGTGCCGGCATACACCCCGGTCACATCGATGCCTGCCTCGGCGTCACCAAGGCATACACCACCAGGGTGGGCAACGGCCCCTTCCCAACCGAGATCCCATCCTCCGATCCATCAGGGAGCCATATGGCAACGATCGGACACGAGTTCGGAACAACCACGGGAAGGCCAAGGAGGACCGGATGGCTGGACATCCCAGCATTGATGGAGGCCCAGAGGGTGAACGGGTTCACCGGCTTGGTCCTGACCAAGCTCGACGTTCTAGCGGGCCTCGAGGAAATCAAGATCTGCATAGGCTACGAAATGGATGGAAGGCCAATGACGATGCTCCCGGCGAGAGCCCAGGACGTAGCGAGGTGCATGCCCGTCTATGAGACGCATGAGGGATTCAAGAGCATATCCGAGGAGGAGTGGTTGGACATGGCTCAGAAGTCGAACGATGAGAAAAAATGGCTCGACTCACTACCGGCAACGGCCGCGTCATTCGTCAAGCGCATAGAGGAACTCTCAGGCATACCCGTGGAGTGCATTGGGATCGGCGCCGACAGGAGGGCGACCCTCAGCAGGCCGGGCGGGATCTTCGACCTCGAGTTTGAAATGGCCAATTTTTGAGATAGTACCGGGTGAAAGGAAATGGGATTCAAGTCACGTGCGAAGAAATTGAAGGATGCAGCCCAGGCAGGGAAACCAAAGGACAGCGACAGCGGAAAGGAGAAGTCGGGAGTGGTGCGATGCGAGATCAGAGGCTGCAAGAACTGGGCCGACAAGACCATGGGCGGTAGACGGATCGCCTACGACCGCGCCGTAGACGTCTGGGGCGAGGACCTACTCTCCTCGGACTCGAGGAGGCTGTCGGTCTGCAAGCAACACTACAAGGAATGGAAGAAGGCGCGCAGGGACGACCCGGACGAATGGTCCTGACAGGGACCAAATTCGAATTGAATCCTTCAAAATGTTCAAAGTGCACCTAGTCGAACTTTCTCCGTAGGGGAGCCTAGAGCTGAGAGGTCGCCGGAAGGCGACGACCCTTTGACCTGATCTGGGTAATGCCAGCGGAGGGAGAATACATGACCACAAGAAACAAACAGAAAACACTGACGAAGCCCAACCTCATATTGATCGCGACACTCCTCGTGACGGCCCCACTATCGGGTTGCGTGATGCTCGATGAAGTGTCATCAGAGGACCTCCAGGACGGCGAACTCGTGATCGCGACCTACGATGTCCTGGCTTTGAGCGAGGACATGATCTCGGGGTTCGAGGAGTCCTCGGGGCTGAACGTGACCATCTTGAAACTGGACGATGCTGGATCGATCTTGGACTACCTAATACAGAATAGGGGAAACACCAACGTAGACTTGGCGATCGGCCTCGACAACACATACCTCCAAACGGCCATCGAGTTTGACTTGCTAGAGGAGTTGGATCTGGACAAATCCGGCATGTCCGCCCCGGGATCCTTCCCGGGCCGCAGCTCCATGGATCCCCTCGAGCCGTACGACGGGCCACTTGCAGTGCCATATGACATGGGCTACATCTGCTTGAATTACGACACCGAAGTGGTCGATGGAGAAAACCTCTCGGTGCCGACGTCCCTCGAGGACTTGACTGGGCCCGAGTGGCGCGGGAAGGTCGCCCTACCCTCGCCTGTGTCGAGCAGTCCAGGAAGAGGCTTCATGCTCGCATCCCTTGACTACTTCGACTGGCAGTCGGATGACGGCCTACAATTCAGTAATTGGTGGTCCGACATGGTGGCGAACGACGTCGTGATTACATCTGGTTGGACGGAGGCCTACGAGACGCATTACACCGGCGGCTACGGGGAGTGGACGGAGGGCTACATCGGCGACGCCCACATCACCGTTTCCTACTGCCACTCCCCGGGGGTGGAGTCATACTACAACGGGAACTGGACGAAGTCTGCCACTCTGGACATCCCGGAGACCTCATTCTTCCAGGTGGAGTATGCTTCGGCTGTGAGTGGCGGTAACGCGCTTTATGCCAAGAAATTCATCGAGTACCTCATATCGCCCGAGATCAACTCAAAGATGCCGTACGAGAATCTGATGTACTCCGTGCTCGATGGGCTGGACCTCCCCGAGGAAGACGGGTATAGGTCCAACTCCCAGATACCCGCTGCCCCCTCCTCCATCCCCATGGAGGACATCGACGACCACATGGAGGCCTGGCTGGATCAGTGGAACTCCGCTGTGACCTCGGGTGGGTAGGTTGAGGGGAACACTCGGATCGATCGCCGTCCTGACGTACCTGTCGCTGGTGATGGCCCCCGTCGCCCTGGCCCTTCACAGGATAATCTCGGTCACAGGCTTCACGCCCGGGGGTTGGATCCAATCTCTGTCCGAGAACTACATCTCTGCTGGGGTGTTGGAGTTCACGCTCGTACAGGCAGCGTGCTCCACAATCCTCACCTCGATGGTCGCACTGCCTGTCGCATGGGTGCTCGGGCGCTACAGATGGCCCTTCGAGCACTGGATACGCGCCGTGCTCACGCTCCCATTCGTCATCCCATCCATCATAGCGGCCATGGGGGTACTCACGCTGGTGGGGGTCCATGGGGCGAACATAAGGGCCAATGAGGCAACATGGTGGTGGACGCTCATAGCATCGCATGCATGGTTCAACATGGCCCTCTACATCCGATTCTGCGAGCCATTGCTCTCCACCATGGACCCACGTCTTGAGGAGCAGCTGAGGCTCCTCCCGAACGGCCGGAGCCGACTCTCCAGGGTCAGAAACCTGTGGGCCCCCTTGCTGATGCCATCGATGGCGGCAGCAGCCTGCATGACGTTCGTCTTCTCCTTCACGTCCTTCGCATTGGTGAGGTGGATCACGATACGCGACGACACGCTGGAGAGCATGATGGCTGAGGTCTCATCCTCGGCCGGGATATCTGGTTACATGGAGACGAGCTCGCAGATAGTCATGGGGGCCTCGATGATCCAATTCACCATCCTGCTCCTGTGCCTCTGGCTGACCTCGGCGATACAAAGGAATCGGCAGGCGAGATTGCGACTCTCCAGCCCTCGCCGACTGAATAGCCCAAGCTGGCCTGCATGGTTGGTCCTCGTCCCGGCGATGGTCTTCGCAATCTCGCCATTGGCCTCCGTGGTCGTGGGCTCATTCAGGATAAGGGACCCGACCATCGGGAACTCAGATTTCAGGTGGGGCTTGGATGGTTGGGAGGCCGCAATACATGGGTCGTTCTCGTTCCCACCCATGCCAAACGCGATCTCGAACAGCCTGGGCTACGCGCTGGTCGCACTCTTGGTAGCACTCCCCCTCGGCTACCTCCTGGCCGCGACAATACACCGGCTGGAGCGGACGAAACCACTGCTCTCCCGGGCTCTTGACATCTCCACGATGCTGCCATTCGCACTCAGCGCCGCAATGGTGGGACTCGGGGTCCTTATCGGGGTCATCAGGCTAAACCCTCAATCCCTGTATCAGTTCTGGCCGTTGCCCTCGTTGGCTCACGTGATGCTCACCACCCCCTTCGTGGTGAGAATCATCCTCCCCGCGTTGCGCTCTTACGACAAGAGATACGAGGAGAACGCCATGGTGCTGGGCATGGGGGCGTATGCGAGGTTCCTCAAGATCAAGCTGCCCCTGATGAGGGGACCACTCGTAGTGTCCTCCGTCTTCGTGATCGCCATGTCATTGGGCGAGTTTGGCGCCTCCTTCATCATCGCGCGGAACTCGGATTGGGTCACCATGCCGCTCCTCATCGACGCATGGAGGGCCAAGCCGATGAAGGACCCCCTGTCCGCTCCAGCCTCCAACTCCATCGCCACCGTCCTCATGCTCATCACGATGGGGCTGTTCCTACTCGCAGAGCGATTTAGAAGTGACAGGCAGGGGGGCATGTTCTGATGCTGACCTGCGAGGGACTCACAAAGAGCTTCGACAAGCCCCTCTTCCAAGACCTCGCGATCAACCTGGGTCCCGGTCAGATAATGGCGATACTCGGGCCGTCGGGGTGCGGCAAGACCACCCTGTTGAGGTGCATCTGCGGCTTGGATGACCTCGATCACGGGTCTATACTCCTGCATGGGGCCGACGTGACCGGAACGCCACCTGAGGACAGGGGGATCGGCATGATATTCCAGGAGCCAGTGCTCTACCCGCACCTATCGGTGTCCGGGAACCTGTCCCTCGCTTCGGAGTCGGGACATGAAGCGGCACTGGAGGAGGTCGGGCTGAGGGGATTCGCTGATAGGTCCGTCGAGACCCTATCGGGGGGAGAGGGTCAGCGTGTGGCCCTTGCAAGGGCCCTGCTGGCGGAACCGAGCGTGCTATTGCTGGACGAGCCGTTCAGTGCGCTGGACGCCGAGCTCTCCATGAGGCTTGTAGAGGACGTTCGTCGGATACTAAAGGAGAGGAAGTGCCCCGCGATCCTCGTCACGCACAATCAGAGAGAGGCCTCGACGTTCGCTGACATGGTCATGCATATGCCGGACCTGCACCAGGCCCCTGAAGCGCATCATACCAAGGTGCTGGATTGATAGGCCGGTACCTCGAGTGCGCGGATATGACCGGAATGAGGCCATGGGGGGGATTCTGGTCTGGCACATGGCGAAGGAGAGGGGGCCTGAACGGGCACAGACTGACGCTGGAGGTGTTCCTCATTGGCGTCGTATTCGTGGCAGTGCCTTACTTCTCGACCAACAACATCGCTGAGGCCTACCTATCCACAGTGTTCGACCCCGAGATAGCTCTGGACAGGCAGATACCCGTATGGAACTGGACGATCCTGCCATATGCCCTGTTGTACGCCTTCTACCCTGCGACATTGATATTGGCCCCCAAGGACGATAGCGGACGCATCGAGATGATTCTGACGATTCAGATGATGATCATGGTGACAGCCTTCTGCTGCGTCATCTTCCTTCTTC